>Ga0214473_10001276_pt1 | contig 33737 bp, 31 predicted proteins | sample RVTome_7_FD_203509 | JGI IMG/M metagenome (GOLD analysis project Ga0214473, IMG submission 203509) | Soil microbial communities from uranium-contaminated site in the Upper Colorado River Basin, Wyoming, United States - RVT98D197 | ecosystem: Environmental > Terrestrial > Soil > Contaminated >... | reverse complement strand
CTCGGTGGCCTCTGGGGGGGAAGGGGGCAGTATGCGCCGTACACACGGCAGGCCGACTATCTCCGGACCCACCACATCCACAATTCGCCGTCCCCTCAAAATCCAGCCCCCCTGTGAAATATGCGGGTTAGAAGGCGTTCGTGAAGCTTTGCATCGGGAGCCGTTCAAGCCATTCGACATTTGCCTGGCTGACGGCCGGAGGGTCCCCGTTCGGCATCCTGATTTTGTTGCTGTCGGCAAACGCCGAATCATCGTCGTCGAGCCGGATGATTCCTGGTCGGTTATCGAACCACTGCTGATCGTCTCTCTGGACTACAACGGTGAGCACCCTCGCCGGACGAACCATCGCAAGAAACGCAGCACGTAGAGGCAAGTCATATGACGATTGACCAGGTCAGGCAACTGTACAATGCGGCGCCACTCTCCAGGTGCCTTTGACACTGGCGTAGTACGGAGATCACCGTCTTGGCAAGCGAGGCAGGATCTACATCCTGTGTACGAATCTGAAGGACACTGGGAGCAGCAGCGTTGGTAGCTGCCAAAATCGCCCCGAAATCCAGATCGTGTGTGAATACCACATATCCGTGAGCCGACGCATGATCCATGACGACCTGATCCGGGGCCGAGGGATCACCCACCTCAGACCAGTGAAGGGCCTCAAGACCCGCATCCTTCAGAACGGGTACCCAGTCAGGTGAGAGATTCATGTCAACGAGAATCTTCATGCTGATGACGACTTGAGAGGCACATCGACCTCCTCCACGCGCCAAGCCGCGTAGGCGAGCGCCTCGTTGATGTCTTGCGGCTCCAGGTAAGGATATCGCTCCAGGATATGCTCCTTCGAATGACCCGAGGCAAGCATCCCCACGATCATACCTACCGTAACGCGCATCCCTCGAATGCAGGGTTTGCCGCCCATGACATTCGGGTCAAACCTAATTCTGGTCAGCTTCGTCATCTGTCCGAATTCCTTCAGTACCGATTTCCACATACACAGTCGAAAAGGTCCGTGCTCCGGCCTACCGCTCCGAATGCTACCACGGACTGACCAAGAAGGCAAGGAGCAAGAGCGGTCAGAAGCCGTGCGGATCAGCCCTCTCAATTACCTGACTGCGCCGTGAAGCGAAGGGCGGCTTTCACGGGGAAATGGTCGGAGGGATAGTGGTTGTCGTTGTTGTCGTGGAGGATTTCGGCTTGCAGCACCTTCGCGCCCGGCATCGCGAAGATGTAGTCGATCTTGGGGCCTGAGCCGTTTCCCTTGAAGCCATTGAAAGTCCCGACATCGGATGCGTTCGGGTTCAGCACGCGGAACGTATCCAGCAGAGGGATCGGATTCCTGGACTTGCCGTCGCCGGCGATATGCAATTCTTGCTTGCCTTTGAAGTATTGCACCACCAGGTTGTCCTCGCCGACGTTGAAATCGCCCGTGACGATGATAGGGTCCTGCCGTGCCCGGTCGCGGATGCGCGTGGCCAGAAGGATCGCGCTGCGTTCGCGCGAGTATTGCGAGATGTGGTCCAGGTGCGTGTTGAACATGTAGAAGGTCTTGCCCACCTGTTTCGGGACGAACCGCCCCCAGGTGCAGACGCGCGTGCAGTTGTTGCCCCAGGTGATCGAGCCGCACGCCTCAGGCGTGTCCGACAGCCAGAAGGTCCCGGACTCGGCCACCGTCAGTCGATCCTTCTTATAGAGGATGGCGGAATATTCGCCCGCGGTCTTGCCGTCATCCCGGCCGACGCCGATCTCCGCGTATTCCGGCATCGCCGCTCGAATGTCGTCGATCTGCGATCGCAAGGCCTCCTGCAGGCCCACGACATCGGGGCCGTTCTTGCGAAGCACGTCATAGACCAGGTCCTTCCGTTTGTCCCAGGAGTTTTCACCATCGTTGGCCGTGCCGTAGCGGATGTTGAAGGTCATCACAAGCAGTTCCGGCTTATCTGCGGCTGGCTCGCGCGAAGCAGGCTCCCCTGCCTGGCACACCAAGCCCGACGCGAACAGCAATGCACAGACAGAAGCTCGAATCAACGGCAGCGGGGACATTGGCACCTCCAACACGGGACAGCATTGTATACAACGTTCATCCGGCTGCATCAGCCTTGCAGGCCGGCCTTCTTCTGCTCCTGCGACAGCGACTCATTCAGCGAGCCCGAGCGGAACCCCTGCAGGTCCAGCGTCACGAACTGAAAGCCCAGCGACTTGAGCTGCTCGACGACCTTCGAGCGAACTGGCTCGGATATGATCCTGGCGATCTGCGAGGGGGGAACCTCGATGCGGGCCATCGAATCGTGGTGGCGGACGCGGAACTCGACGAAGCCCAGCGAGCGTAGGAACGTCTCCGCCTGATCGATCTGCCGCAGGCGCTGCTCCGTGACCTCCAGGCCGTACGGGATGCGTGAGGCCAGGCACGGGGACGCCGGCTGGTCAGCCGTCGGCAGACCCGCGCGGCGGCTCAACTCGCGAATATCATTCTTCGTCAGCCCCGCCTCGGCCAGCGGCGAACGGACGCCGTGGACCTTCATCGCCTGGTTGCCCGGCCGGAAATCATCCAGGTCGTCGTGATTCACACCGAACACGACGTGATCGAAGCCGCGTTGCCGCGCGATGTCCAGGAGCGTGCGACAAAGATGGGATTTGCAGTGAAAACATCGATCCGCGTTGTTGGCCGTGAAGTTCGGGTCCCCCAATTCCGCCGCCTCGATCGTCATCAACTCGACGCCGATGCTCCGGGCGACGCTGCCGGCCCTTTCCAACAGGTGGCTCGGCTCGCTCGGCCCGACGCTCATACACGCCAAGACGTTATCCGCCCCGAGCGCATCCACCGCCGCCTTGAGCAAAAACGTGCTATCCACTCCGCCGGAATAGGCCACCACCACCCGGCGCAGGTCTCTCAAGATTCCCTGAAGCGATTCATGCTTTTCTGTCAAATTCATGCCAGTCCTACGTATCAACCCCGGCCTTTGCTCAGCCTAAAATCGCTCTGTACAATAGGTCCTTCATCACAACGGAACCTCCGGCTGCATTATAATAAGGAATGGGGATACCCCCAAGCGCGAGTATTCCAGGCGACCACCCGTCATCTGCGCACGAGCAGCTCGGCGTTGGCCACCCACATGACGAAGAACGGCTGCTCCGCGCCACGCTTTTGCATGTAGACAAGGAACGGCCGGTTGAATTCAAGAATTCGAGGGATCGCCGCCACTGCAAACCTTGCTTCGCTCTCCACCGTTGCACCCGAACGATCCAGCCTGAACTTGATCGTCTGCATCGCCTCGACAATAGGCAGGTTCACATTGCCGACGACTCTGCCGACAAGTTCCCGGAAATGGTGACCGATCTCCCAGAACATCTCAGGCGCGCGCACGACGTCGACTCCCTGAAGGCGGCTTCGGCTCTCATAGTTGTCTCGATTCTTGAATTCCTGGACTTGAGTGCGGAGGTGCTGAAAGGTCTGTGCGAGCGAGTCATTCGGTTCCACGGCAGCCAGTACGACCTGGTAAGGTTGACTGTACTTGCACAGGTCTATCGCAAACTCCTTCATCGGGGAGCGAGGATCGCGTCCTCTGGTTTCATCATAGCAGAGGACCTCCGCCTGGTCTCGGATACTCGCGTACTCCGACCGGAAAGCTTGCCAAAGGCCGAAAGCCTCAACCTGTGTCTTACTGCCCTGAGCGCCGCTAAACGTAAGTCCATTCTCCGCCTGGCGGAAGGGATACGTGAAAGCCACGTTAGCCGTGAGGTAAGAATATGCCATGATGCCGCTATCATAGTCGTTGAAATCGGGAAGCACGTGTGATGGGAACTTGACCGCCATGTCCTTTTTGATCTTGTCGATGATCCCATCTTTTATCCACCCGCCGGTCGCATAGAAAGAGCCTGGCTCCAGGTCCGAGCTTGACTGCTTGGCAATATTGAGCCGGGAGGCGATTTCCTCGGCCCCCATCACCTGCAGCGGAGCACCGATAACCTTGTCTTTCAACTCGTTCCAGGCCAATTGAAAGGACGAGCACCAGATGATGTTCTTACCGGGCGGACAAGGACTGTCCAGCGTTGGAACAATGACTGTCTGCTGGAGGTCTCGCGAGCGACCAGAGAACGTCGGGGGCCTGCCGGAGGATGTTACAGGACTGTCGGCGTGCTCCATTGGTTGGGCGGATTGGCGGCCAAGACCTGTCGCCCAGAAAGCAACTGCGATTAGCCCCAGAACGACGGTCGCTCCGATGATCTTGGCTCTATGCGGGAAGGTCTTGGCAGGGCTTTCATGCTGCTGAGCTGGTGTGTCGTGGGATTCCATAGGTGCCTCTCCCCTATCAATGAAAGCGGTGTGCACAGCACACCCTACCAAACACGCAGATAGCCGATGGTGGGACTTGAACCCACAACCCCGGCTTTACGAAAGCCGTGCTCTGCCATTGAGCTACATCGGCGAACCGGACCTATCCTACCAGCCGCGCACCCGTCTGTAAAGCCGCCTCCAATGAAAATACGTGACGTGAGGAGCAGTCGGGGATTCTGAGGATTTACTGCTGGCGGGCAAGCTTCCTGTTGTGCGCTTGCCGCACGTACGCCATGAGAAGCAGGGCGATGCCGACGCCGCAGAACACGAGAGTATGCCACGGCCTCCAGAAGTTGGGCAGAAAACGAGCCTTGAAAGAACCCCCCGTGTGCACCTCCAGGATAGGGAACAATCCGTTGACCGGCGAGTTCGTCTGTTCCACCCGAGCGCCTAACGTATACTCTCGTCCGGCTTCCAATGGCGGAAGGCCGAAGGCGTACTGGTAGTGTGCATGATCCCTCATGGCCCATGCGCTAAGGTCCGAGGAACGAATCTTTCCTTCCGCCACCATTCTCTCCCGGCTGCCAATCTGCCACGAGAGTGCAAATTCCTTACCGGCCAGGGAGCGCTGCGTGGCAGCCGCCGGCAGAGACTGGTCCTTGCCATCGTACTCGGCTAAGTCATCCTGCAGCGGGGCACGAAGTGTGAATCTCACGGTGTGCGTTCGGGAGACGATGGGCCGGAAACTCGTTTGCCACGAGCCCTCCCTGCTGAAATCCACGCTCAATTCCGTGCGCCAGTTGCCGCGCCTGCTGAGTTCGAGCCATCTGACATATGAAACATACAACTGGGCCAGGAGCGAAAGGACCAGCAGAGCCAGACCGGCCACCGCCGGCACAAACGGCCGGAAGGTCAACCTGTCACGAAAGACCTCTTTCAGTCTGGACATGAAAGCCCCCGTTCACTACTGTCCGCCGAGGGCCTCGATGTCGGCGGCATCCCTGGCTCTGCCGGTTGCCCGCTTATTCGCGATGAAGTCCTCCCGGCTTATGAAAAAGACCGGCGTATCCGCGTAGCGGCCGGCGATTTTGCCGGCGTCCGCCTTTTCCCAGGAGACCCCGCTGACTCTCGTTATGATGTCGATGCGTACAGGCGGCACGCCAAGCTGGACGACCATACCCGGCGTGGTGAAATCGTCTTTCGACAGGTTTAGCGAGCCAAAGCCAAATTCATCGAGGGCACGGAGAATCCGCTCGGCGTTCTCGCTCGTCGGTCGCACGAGCAGGTCGATGTCGCCCGTGAGGCGCGGAGCACCATGAAAGGCGAGCGCATAGCCGCCGACGATGAGGTATTCAACCTTGTGCTTGTTGAATAACTCGAGCAGCTCGTTGAAGTCGTTGGGAAGGTCCATAGAATTCACGTCTAAGTTCATCGACTGCCGTGAGGCGCTCCTCCGGGGGTCGGCTCAGCCAATACTCCAGGTTCTGCCGGATCTCCGAGTAGCTATCCATTGGGTGTTTTTGCACGACCTTGCGAATCATGAGCCCTGCTTCTCCAGCCGATCCGCGTCAAGGCAGTCCTTGTCTTGCCCCAGTCTGACAAGACTTGCAGCATGCCTTTGTAGTCGCCGTTGAGCACAGTCTTGTCCTCGCAAAAACCACAGTTCGGCGGTCAGCTCCCACATCATGCCCAGGCGCTCTGCCGGCGACGCGTCCACGAAATCGTCGTCCTCGTCCGTCAGCTTCTTCAGCTTGACCCGATCTTTTTGCACTCTCATCATGGCCCTATTATACCACATCCACCACAGAATCGCCCATTCAATCAAACCACTCGTCAGTGCGGTCGAAGGGCGGGACGCAGATGTTGACGATGCGGAGCTGGCCGACCGCGCGGTGGCGGCAGAGGGGCTTGATCAGGACCGTGGTGAACGGGCGGACGGGGACGACCTCGCCGTCGAGTTCCATGTGGCCCCGGCCTTCGAGGACGAGGTAGATCTCCGTGTGCTCCTTATGGTAGTGCACCTGGGAGTCCTGCTGAATATCCACGATGTGCACCGTGGCGGCGGAGTTGTCGGGCACGGCGAATGCCCGCCGGGCGAATCCGCAGGGACATCTCACGGCCTCGATGTCATCGAAATGAGCGACCCTGTAGTTGGCCATGCTGATCAATCTTCCTTACTCCATCTAAAGGACCATCGGCAAGCTCGCGCTTGCCGCTGCCACACGACACATGGACCTGGGCTGTGCGCGATTCTGCGCGTTGAAATCGCGTCACGAATCGTGTATATTCTGCCGGAACGTTGACCTTATGGCAAGGATAGAAAAAGGTGTGCACGGCACACCCGACCAGTCTGTTATGTCTGCCGAAAGGGTAGAGATGAGCAATCTGTTCGACGTGAAGGGCAAGGTAATCGCGATCACCGGGGGCGGCGGGATTCTGTGCGGGGAGATGGCCCGGGCGCTGGGCCAGGCGGGCGCTAAAATCGCGGTGCTCGATCTGGTCGAGGCAGCGGCGGTGCGAGTCGCCGAGGAGATCAAGGCCAAAGGCGGCACGGCCATCGGCGTGGCGTGCAATGTGCTGGACAAGGCCGGTATCGAGCAGGCCCAGAAAGAGGTAATCGCCGAGTTCGGGCAGGTCGATGTCCTAATCAACGGCGCCGGCGGCAATAAGAAAGAGGCGACCACCTCACCCGAGGTGTCGTTCTTCGATCTGCCGGCCGAGGCGGTCCGGTTCGTCTTCGACCTGAATTTCCTTGGCACGCTGCTGCCAACGCAGGTCTTCGGCAAGGCGATGGCCGAACGGGGCTCGGGCGTCATCCTGAATATCTCCAGTATGAACGCGATTCGACCGCTGACGAAAATCCCGGCGTATTCCGCCGCCAAGGCCGCCGTGAGCAATTTCACCCAGTGGCTGGCCGTACACATCTGCCAGAACTACTCGAAGGAGATTCGCGTCAACGCTATCGCGCCCGGCTTCTTCCTGACCGAGCAGAATCGGTTCCTGCTGACGGATGCGAAGACCGGCGAGCTGACGCCGCGAGGCAAGACCGTCACCGAGCACACGCCGATGGGTCGCTTCGGCCAGCCGAATGAGCTGATTGGCACGGTGATCTGGCTGCTCAGCGACGCCGCCAGGTTCGTCACGGGCGTGACCATCCCCGTGGACGGCGGCTTCTCCGCCTTCAGCGGCGTGTGACACGAAGAGGGTGTGCAATGCACACCCTACGTGACTTCGTTCGGCACGAAGGTTTCGGGTGGCAGCGGCAAGCGCCAGCTTGCCGATGGGAGGCATCGACATGAAACAAGGCAATCTCTCTCGGCGAGGTTTTTTGCGGTCGGCTGGTGTGGCATCGCTGGCTCTCGGTGTGGCTCGGGCAAATGCGAATCAGCAGAAGAACAAGCTGAGCACGATCCCCGGGCGAAAGCCGCGGAATGTGGTGTTCATCCTCGCCGACGACCATCGCTACGACTTCATGGGCTTCATGGGCAAGGTGAAGTTCCTGGAGACGCCGAACATGGATCGGCTGGCCCACGAAGGGGCGCATCTGCAGAACGCATTTGTCACAACGGCTTTGTGCTCGCCGAGCCGGGCGTCGATCCTGACCGGGATGCTCTCGCACAAGCACGGCGTGGTGGACAACCAGACGGATATCCAGCCGGGACTGGTGTTCTTCCCCCAGTACCTCCAGCAATTCGGCTACCGCACTGCCTTCATGGGCAAATGGCACATGGGCCACGACAGTGACGAGCCGAGGCCCGGCTTCGATAAGTGGATCAGCTTCCGGGGCCAGGGCGAGTACTACAACGCCGAGCTGAACATCGACGGCAAGAAGACTAAGACCACCAAGCACATCTCCGACGAGCTGACGGACTACGCCGTCGAGTGGCTCAAGCAGGAGCGTGACAAGCCCTTCTTCCTGTACCTGTCGCACAAGGCCGTCCATGCGATGTTCGCGCCGGCCAAGCGGCACCTCGGCAAGTACGAGAACGTCACGCTCGAATACCCCGCGAGCATGGCGGACACGGAGGAGAACTATCGCGGCAAACCTGCCTGGGTCAAGGAGCAGCGCAATAGCTGGCACGGCGTGGACTACATGTACCACGGCCAGATGGATTTCGACACGTTCTACAAACGCTACTGCGAGACGCTTCTGAGCGTCGACGACAGCATCGGCCGCGTGCTCGACTGCCTCAAGGAGATGGGTCAGGCCGAATCCACGCTCGTGTTCTACATGGGCGACAACGGCTTTTGCTTCGGTGAGCACGGCCTGATCGACAAACGTCACATGTACGAGCCCTCCATGCGCGTGCCACTGCTGGCATATTGTCCCGAGATCATCAAGCCGGGGACGAAAGTCACGCAACTCGTGCAGAGCACCGACATCGCCCCCTCGATTCTGGACGCCGCCGGCGCCCAGGCGCCCGAGCACATGGATGGCCGGTCGCTGCTGCCCCTGCTCGAAGGCAAAGAGATCGCTTGGCGCGACGCGGTCTTCTATGAGTACTACTGGGAGGCTGCCTTCCCGCAGACGCCGACGACCTTCGGCGTGCGGACCGACCGATACAAGTTCATCCACTATCACGGCATCTGGGACACGGACGAACTGTACGACGTGCGGGACGATCCGGACGAGATGCACAACCTCATCGACCAGCCCGAGCACAAGCAGCTCGTCGCCGGCCTGAAGAAGCGTCTGTACGACTGGCTCGACCAGACCGGCGGCATGCAGATTCCGCTTCGCCGCGAGATCGGCGGCAGAAGCGATAAGCGAGGACCCAAACAGGTCAAGCAGTACAAGTATTACAGGCAGAGCAAATGACGCCAACGGACCCCGCACAACCGTTGAAGGAATTCCAGCCTCAGCACGAGTTCTTCATCGGCATCGACTCCGACGGCTGCGTGTTCGATACGATGGGCATCAAGCATCGCGAGTGCTTCTGCCCGTGGATGATCGGCTGCTTCGGTCTTCAGCCTGTGGCCCAGGCGGCTCGCGAGTGCAAGGACTTCGCCGACCTGTTCTCCAAAACCCGCGGGGCCAATCGGCACAAGACTCTCAAGCGAATCCTCGCCGAGCTGCTGCCCACCCATCCGATGGTCAAGAGCAGGAAGTTCAAGGTGCCGCAGTTGCCCCAGTACTTCGCCTGGGTGGACGATCCCGGCAGCGTGCTGAGCAACGATGGGCTCAAGCAGGCCATCGACAAAGCCGAGGGCGAGTCCAGACAAGAACTGGGGCGGGTCCTCGAATGGAGCGAGCGGGTGAACTGGGCGATCAAAGAGATTGTGAAAGGCGTGCCGCCCTTCCCATTCGTGCGGGAGAGCCTGGAACAGGTGCAGGGCAAGGCGGATGTCATCGTGGTCTCCGCCACGCCGGGAGATGCGCTGGTCCGCGAGTGGAACGAGCATGATATCGCCAGGTACGCCGCCGTGATCGCGGGTCAGGAGATGGGCACGAAGGCCCAGCACCTGCAGTACGCGACGAAGGGCAGGTACAAGGAGAACCACATCCTGATGGTCGGCGACGCGCTGGGCGACCTGAAGGCCGCCAGGGCAAATAATGCCCTGTTCTATCCCGTCAATCCCGGCGATGAGGAGGCCTCCTGGAGGCGGTTCCACAACGAGGCGCTCGACCGATTCTTCAAGGGCCAGTACGCCGGCGCATACGAGAAAAAGCTGATCGAGGAGTTCGACCGCCACCTGCCCGAGAAACCGCCGTGGATAAAGTAGGAAAGCACGAAATCCGAATGTCGAAATCCGAAACAAATCCCAAAGCCCGAAAGATGGAAACGCTGCCGCCGGCCCGTGGCCTCGTTTCCAATTTGGAATTTCGGTAATTCGAGCCTGTTTCGGATTTCGCAATTAGAATTTCGGATTTATACTCAGCATATGATTATCGAACGACAGAGTAAAGACGGCGCCGTCAGCAGTCGGCAGGCAAATGAGGCCTTCGGCGAATTCTTTTCAAAGAACGACTATACCGGCAAGCGTGTTCTCGTGCTGATCCCGGACAACACCCGCTCCGGGCCCATCGGCGAGATCTTCAAGCTCATGTACGGCCACCTGGGCCGGCGGGCCAAGGCGGTCGATTGCCTGGTCGCACTCGGGACGCACCAGCCGCTCAGCGAACTGCAAATCTGCAAGCGGCTTTCCATGACGCTGAGCGAGCGCCGCAGCAAATACGCCTCCGTGCGGTTCTTCAACCATGAATGGGACAAGCCCGAGACATTCACGTCCATCGGCCGGATCACCGCCGACGAGGTCCACGAGATCAGCGGCCGCCTCTTCCGCGAAGAGGTGGACGTCCGGCTCAACAAGCTGCTCTTCGATTACGACACGTTCCTGATCCTCGGGCCCGTTTTCCCGCACGAGGTCGTGGGCTTCTCCGGCGGGCACAAGTATATCTTCCCCGGCATCGCGGGCGATGAGATCATCAACTTCTTCCACTGGCTCGGCGCGATCATCACGAACCCCGTGATCAACGGCCGCAAGTGGACGGCGACGCGAAAGGTGGTCGAGAAGGCCGCCTCGCTGCTCGATGTCCCGCACGCCCTGATCGCCGTCGTGGCGGCCGAGGGCAAGCTCAAGGGCCTGTTCCTCGGCGACTGCCTTGAAGCCTGGGAGAAGGCGGCCGACCTGTCCAATGAGGTTCACATCGTGTACAAGGACCGCCCCTACCATACGGTCCTCGGCCTGTGCCCCGAGATGTACGACGACATCTGGACCGCCGGCAAGGTCATGTACAAGCTCGAGCCCATCGTCGCCGACGGCGGCACGCTGATCATCTACGCCCCGCATATCACCGAGGTCTCCTACACGCACGGCAAGGTCCTCGACCGCATCGGCTATCACACCCGCGACTACTTCCTCAAGCAGATGGACAAGTTCCGCGACATCCCGCGCTCGCCAATGGCTCATTCCACGCACGTCAAAGGCATCGGCACCTTCGAAAACGGTATGGAGAAGCCCCGCGTCAACGTCATCCTCGCCACGGGAATCTCAAAGGAACGCTGCGAAAAAATCAACCTCGGTTACATGTCCTGCGCCGACATCAAAATCGCCGACTACGAAAACCGCGAGCACGAGGGAATCCTGGTAGTCCCCCACGCCGGCGAAGTCCTCCACCGACTGAGGGGCCCCGCACCCGCATAAAGTCGCAACCACCGTATGTCACCCCCGCGCAGGCGGGGGTCCATGAACGCACGGCCGCTCCCTGGATTCCCGCCTGCGCGGGAATGACAGGGTCGGACATGCGCTGGCGTCACAGAAACTCGCGGAGCAGAGCAACACAGTCGCAATCCTTCAAATGAACCTTGCTTCGCGTATCCTCGGTCGGCTTCTGAGGATACCTGAGCCCCTCCGCAAGATGTAACTGCATATCCACGATCTCCTTGTCAATGAATCCCATCGTCGTCCCATAGACGAGCTGGGTCGGTTTCAAGATACCAGGCAGGCCGAGGGCCTCCAAGTTCTCCTTCGCATAGCCGAACCCGAGAAAGAAGATACGTTCTGCCTTTGAGATCGCCGTACGTGCCTTCTCCAGTTCAGGATTCATCCTCTCTTCATGGACCACGTACAAATTCTGTACCATACCCGGGAGCTTGCCGTAGGAGTTGGAGTCATCAGCACCATACTCAAGTGCCTTAGACGCATCGCGGTCTTGCCACGGCAGTGGTGAGAGCTTTCCATAAACGTGATTGATGTCAATCCGATCGATTTGCTCCTTTACCTCTTGCGCGGTCGCACCCTCAAATGAATGAAAGCTCCGGAACAAGAAATGTTCTAATGAGCGGTCATAGTTGAACGTAATGAACGCTACCTTGTTCCGGCCAAATTCCTTGTAGCCGTCCTTGCCGATGAGTTCCCGCGTCATTCTGTCATAAAGATAGGAATACCAATCGCGATGCGGCTCTTTTGCATTGTTGCCAAAGCCGCTCTCCCGCTCATGACGCAGGATGCTGAGTAAGATAGCGAGTTTCCCAATTTCCCTGAGCCGGGGCTGTCTTGAGAGAAATAGATCGATAGATTCCATATCGTTCGGCCCATCAAACACGCTGAGAAACGTCGTCGCGTCATTGATCGTCGGATAACCCCTCCGTATCCTCTCCTCCTCCGTCTCTCGGTGGGCGGTAAAATGATGTCCATAGCTCTTTCGAAACTTCTCGATGATATCCCGTCGAAGCTGATTTGCCGTTGGTAATCCATAGGGCCGACTGGCACCAGCCCCCAGGATGAATACTGTTCGCTTCTCAATCATGGCAACACAAGCCTCCAATGCTCAAAATCCTTGCTCGCACTATGTATCGGCAAGGGCAGAGTGTCAACCGAATTCAGAGAGAAGGTGTGCATGGCACACCCTACGGCTGATGCCCTGTCGGTGGAACCAGTGGTGACGACGGTCTATCGCGTCACAATGAAGGGCCAGTCGTAGGGGTCGCCGCGGGTTACTTCGGTCTTCTCTTTACCGCCGTTGTCCTGGCCGTCTTCACCGACGTTGTAGAGGAGATAGCCCGGGTCCGTGCGCCGATAACGAATGGGCTGGCCGTCAAAGGGATCGGTCGGCGCCCCCTTGAGGTACTGCGGCACAAGCTCCTCCAGCCGCTCCGGCACCTTGCCTGTCGCCAGGCGATACCGCTCGACGGCCAGGGCCGTCCTTGCCAGATCGAGATGGGCGCGGGCCCGCGAGTCTATTTCGGCCACTCGGCCCATCGCCGGGGCCAGCATCTTGATCATGAAATGCAGGACCGAGAGGTCTTCCACTTTTCCCGCGGCCTCGCGAAATCGCGTCAACCGCTCCGGCGGCGGCAGCTTCGAGGCCTCGATGCAATCGTCCATGTAATTCAGGATATCGGCGATCCCCGTTCTCCTCATACCTGGAAGCATCCGGGGTCCGACGCTCTGGCCGGGTCCGGCCGCAAGGAACGGGTTCCTGCATGTCTCAATCATGACGCATCGCTCGGTAATCAAGGTCTGCGTCAGGTCGAGCGTGCCGGCGGTCGCCGCCAGGGCCTCACTCAGCTCCATCAATTGCTCATCCGTGAAAACGGCCGCGTTCAGGCTCCGCTCCAGGGTCCTGACTGCCAGACCAACGCAGGCGACTCGCACCAAGTAGGCGATCAGCGCCGGCTGCCGCCGGAGCGAATCCGCCAAGCGAAGCCCGTCCTCGACACATCGCATGGCCGCATTGGGATCGCCCGTGTGCGAGTAATAGACGGCACCCAATCCCAGCAGTTGGGCACAGTGTCTTATATCACCCAACTGCGGCAATCCGGTCGGCAACGTGCGCGGGTCCCAGTCGTAGTCGCAGTCCTGGATGCCGGCGGCCTCGCGCAACAGGGAAAGGCATTGCCGGTTGCTCGCCAGGCACTGCGAGATCGCCTTGACCATCGGCTCCGGCAGAGGCTTGCCTCGATCCGGCAACCGGGCGGTTCCGAGATGCGGCACATTCGTGCCATCCAACGGCGGCGCATACGCGGCAAACGCCTCCATGTATACGCCGGCCGCGTTCGCCGTCCCCGCCGGCAGCCTGTTGTACTCGGCAAGCTCGGCGAGAGTCGTTGGATATCCGGCGGCGCGCAATGCCTCCAGTCGCCGATCCAGACGGGCCCTGGTAATCACGATGTAGAGAGCGATCAGCCCCGCCAGTGCCACGATGACCGCAACAGTCACGTGCCAGCCCTTGAGTGTGAGTCGTTTACTCCGCCCTTTGCCATTGTCGCTCATATCATCCGCCTCATGATTGCCCGCAGATCCGCAGCCACGATTCATGCCACGGTGACTACGATACTACACCCGGACCGGCCAGTCTCAAACCCCTTTTCCGGCGTGGGACACCATTTCGTGGCGAATCCCCCCCGATTTCATCGCCGCGACGTCCTATTGAGGCCCGACGAGATTGAAGCTGCAGGGTGGTGCTTGCCCCACCCCTTTCAAGGTAAGAAACACGACGGGTGGCAGCGGCAAGCGGAGTCTTCGGAGCTTGCCGATGGTGTTGACGCATATCCCACGAGCCATCGGCAAGCTGCGCTTGCCGCTGCCACCCATCATAAGTCTTGAATCCGAAAGAGCTTACACTCACCTTGACAGGGGTGGGTTGAGCTTGTTCCACCCTGCGCGCGACCGAACTTGTTCCTCAGAACTCATCAGCCACAGGCGGATCGTCGGTCACGCCGGCCCAGTCTCGCAGTTGAGTCCAGATCGTCCCGGCCCGCTGGGCGGGGGTCGTCACGTTGTCAACCGCCTCAGGGCCAAGCCGGTCCTCCAACTGTTTGTAATAGAGGCTTCGTGGGCAGACGTGGACGCCAAGAGACTCCCAGTGGCCCAATGGCTCCTGGGGCGCCCAGGACCCAAGCCGCCGGATTCCGACGATCCCGATGGCCCAGTTCATCGCTCCCAGCGGTGTATGGCAGATGGTCGCAGCCTCACAGTTCCAGAACAGCGTCTGGGCGCCTGACCAGCCGTGCCCGGAGCCGGAGGTTTGGCGGTTCTCTACCGCCAGATTGGTGACTTTCACGTTGTCGAACAGCGTGCCCTCCGCGTAGCGGTGGTGATTGCCCGAGTCGGCACGGCAGTTCATCGCGAAGCAATCCACGAAGACGTTTGGCCCCGGCACCCGTGAACCGGTGATGAAGTCATGCCGGCCCTCGCGGGCAAAGCACCGCTGGACCAGCACAAAGCAACAGTCATCGAGGTTGAACGAATACCTGCGGCTGCCCGTGATCTGGGACTTGGGATCGAGACAGGCGCAGTCCTGGACCGTGACGTTCCTGGCCCCGCCCAGCACACTGACGCAGGAATACCCAAAGTACCGAGAGGTGACCTGCCGGACCCAGGCATCTTCCACGTTCGACATTTCAATGGCGTTCCAGCCGTGGGTCTCATCGGTGGGACTATCGTACTCGGACTCCAGCCACAGGTTCTCAATGCCGACCTGCCGAATCCGGCCCCCGATGGCGCACTTATAGATCTCTCCTCCGCCGTATTGCTCATCGATCGCCTGCACGAGCGGCACATCCACTGTGACCTCATTTCCGTCAATCGCCGTAATCACGCGCTCCCACCGATCCTCATAGTAGGACGCGGTCCAGCCATATTGTCTCATGTTCAGGTCGTCGATCCATTTGTCATTCGTCTGACGGTGAACGATCACCCGGTCGCCCACGGAGAACCCGGCCGCGGACAACACTTGGAAACGGACGGCGCCGACCGGCACGAAGGGGTCGATGATCCGGGCCCGTATGTTCGTGAAATCCGCCCGCGACCCACCCTTGACGACGATCAAGGTGTCCTGGCCCTGCCCGGTGTCCACGATCACGGTCCCCTCCGGGTTCTGTCCCTCGCCGCGGAGCACGACCCCGCCGGCGATGATCTCGAGGGTTCCCTCCACCGGGTAGCGGCCCTTCGTCAACAGAACCGCCCCTCGCAAGCCATTGGCGTCGCAGGGCAGCTTTGACACATAGTCAATCGCGGCCTGGATGCTGGAGCGATTGTCGCCTGAGACAGGGGAAATCGTCACTTCGACGGGAACATTCGGAATCCCCACGTCCCCGCCCATGTAACCACAAGACGACCAGTCCGGAATGGTATTGAGCTTCCGCGTGTCACCGCGGTTTGCGTACGGCTCATAGACCAATTTTCCATCGGGGCCCGGATAGACGAGGCTGCTTACAGGGCAACCGTTGACATCATCGTCGGCCAAGACGACCCCGCTGCCAAGAAACACCACGACCCACAGGATGCACAGACAACTCCGCAACGACAGCCTCATGTTATTCCTCCTGTTCCAGAGAAGAAGCGTGTCCCCTGATTCTCATTCTACCATGAAGCACCTCGGGTGTAAAGCCCTTCGCGGGCACGACAAATCGGGTCTTGGCAAGGGTTTGTGTTTCGGGACGGATTCTGGTAGAGTGTGGGCGTTGAACTGGTTCATTAGGAGTAGTTGAATTGGGTAAGACGCTTGTCTACAAGATATTGGAGGAGCACCTCGTTGAGGGCCGGCTCGTGGCCGGGGAGGAGATTGGGATACGGATCGACCAGACGCTGACGCAGGACGCGACGGGGACGACGGCGTTCCTGCTGTTCGAGTCCATGGGGGTCGGGCGGGTCCGGGCGGACCTGTCTGTCAGCTACGTCGATCACAATATGGCTGGTTTCGGGCCGGAGAATCACAACGATCATCTGTACCTGCAGACCGTCGCCGCCAAGAGCGGGGTCTATCATTCGCGGGCGGGCAACGGCATCTGCCACCAGGTGCACCTGGAGCGGTTCGGCAAGCCGGGGGCGACGCTGCTCGGCAGCGATTCGCACACACCCACCGGCGGCGGGATCGGCATGTTAGCCATCGGCGCGGGCGGGCTCGATGTCGCCGTGGCGATGGGCGGCGGGCCGTTCTACCTGCAATGCCCCAAGGTGCTCGGCGTCAAACTCACCGGCAAGCTCGGCGACTGGGTGGCCGCCAAGGATGTCATCCTGAAGCTGCTGAGCGAGCTGACGACGAAGGGCAACGTCGGCTGGGCCGTCGAGTACTATGGCAGTGGGGTCAAGACTCTGACCGTGCCGCAGCGGGCGACGATCACGAACATGGGCGCCGAGCTGGGCGTCACAACGAGCATCTTCGGCAGCGACGAGCAGACGCGAAAATTCCTCGCCGCTCAGAAACGCGAGCAAGACTATCAGCCGATGGCGGCGGATAAGGACGCCAAATACGACCGGGTGATCGAGATTGATCTATCAAGGCTCGAACCGATGGCGGCGTGTCCCTCCTCGCCGGACAACGTCAAGAGCGTCCGCGAGATCGCCGGGGCGAGAGTGGGCCAGGTTGCCCTCGGCAGCTGCACCAATTCGAGCTTCGCGGACCTGATGATGGCGGCGAAGGTGCTCAAGGGCCGGCACGTCGATCCGATGGTCGAGTTCGCCGTAGCGCCGGGCAGCCGGGAAGTGCTGAACATGCTCGCGGCCAACGGGGCCGTGGCGGACCTGATCTCGGCAGGAGCGAGAATCCTCGAATCCGCCTGCGGCCCGTGCATCGGGCAGGGCTTCTCCCCCGCCGACGGGACTGTGAGCCTGCGAACGTTCAATCGCAACTTCGCCGGCCGAAGCGGGACCAAGGGCGATCAGGTCTATCTGGTCAGTCCCGAGGCGGCGGTGGCAGCGGTCCTGACGGGCAGGATCACCGACCCGCGCGACTTGTCGGCCCGAATGGGCATCGCGTATCCGAAAATCAAGCTGCCTCGCGAGTTCGATATCGATGACAGCATGATCGAGCCGGCCCTGAGCGAGGAGAACGCACGGACGGTCGAGGTCCTTCGCGGCCGGACCATCGTCGTGCCGGAAGCGCCGACACCCTTGCCGGCAAGGCTCGTCGGACGCGTCCTGCTCAAGTGTGCCGACAAGATCACGACCGACCACATCATGCCCGCCGGGACCTTTTTGAAGCTCCGCTCGAATGTCCCCGAGTATGCAAAGGTAGTGTTCAACAGTTTCAACGAGCCGGGCAAGCCGACGTTCGCCGAGCGGGCCCTGGAGCTCAAGGGCAAAGGCATCGGCGGCATCATCGCGGCCGGCGAGAGCTACGGCCAGGGCTCGTCGCGCGAACACGCGGCCCTGTGCCCGATGTACCTGGGCGTGCGGGCGGTGATCGCCAAGAGCATCGAGCGAATCCATCGGGCGAACCTGATCAACTTCTGCATCGTGCCGATCCGGTTCGCCGACCCGGCCGACTACGACAGGCTCGTGGCGGGCGATGAGCTGGCCATCGACGACCTGCTCGGCGCGATCCGCGGCAGCGACACGGTGACGATCCGCAAAAAGGACGGCTCGCTCACCTTCACCGGCAAGCTGGAGCTGTCCGGCAGAGACAGGGACATCCTGCTGGCGGCGGGATTGCTGAACTACACGCGGCAGAAAGCTCATGGATGAGACAGTAGTCAGTATCTTCGGGACGGGCAGGGCCCAGGCGGGTGAGCCGGCGTACATCCTCGCCGAGCAGGTCGGCCGGGCGCTGGCTCAGGCGGGCTTTGCCATCGCCAACGGCGGCTACCGCGGCACGATGTACGCCGCAGCCAAAGGCGCCACTGAGGCAGGCGGCACGATCATCGGCGTGACGTGCCGCGCGTTCAAGAACAACACCGCCAATGAGTTCGTCACGCGCGAGGTCGTGACCAATACGTTGGAAGAGCGATTGCACAGTCTCATCGAGGTCGGCCGGGCTTATGTCGTTCTGCCTGGCGGCACGGGCACGCTCCTGGAGCTGGCGGCGGTCTGGGAGCTGAAGAACAAGGGATTTCTCGATCGGGCCAGGCCGGTCGTCCTCGTCGGCGATTTCTGGAAGCCGGTGGTCGATCTGGTCGCCGCTGATGATCCGAAGTGCATGAAATACGTCACGTTCGTCCAGGAGCCAAGCCAGGCACCTGAGGTAATCAAGAGCGCGTTAGGGCTGTGAAGCCATGAAAAGATCAAATCTCAAATCTCAGATTTCAAGCTGGCAGAGTCACCGTGCAGCCATCACTGCTCTTGTCGTGTGCCTTGCCCTTTTCATCTCGATGTCCTCGACGAGCTTCGGCGCACAACAAGGCCCGCCGAAGCCTCTCGCGGATGGCACTGTCTTGGCAAGCGCCGATGGAAAGCTCATCGTCGGCCCCGGCGGCGCATGGCTCTTCGAGCTGATCGCAGACGCCAACAGCATCCACGGTCCCGTCGCAGCGGGAACACAGTTCGAATTGCTCCCATGCGTGACACTGGAGCTGCTGATCGCGGACGCCAACGATCGGTATACACCTACATACAGGCTTTCGGCGCGAGTGACTCGGTTCCGTGGCAAGAGCTTCCTGTTCCCCGCATACTACCTGCCGCTGAGCAAATTGAAGGGTGCACAAGATGAAGGGCGCCAGGCCCTCCGCGAACCTGCGAGAAGCGACGAGGGCGACCCCGAGTTGACGATTCCACAGGAGGTGGTCGAGAAGCTCAAGGATCGTCGCTTCGTTCGCGGGCCGCAGCACCAAGTCGGCAAGCCGAGATCTCAGAGGGCCCCGGACCGCATGCTCGTGGATGCCATCGGCAGGATCGAGCCCGCCGCCTCCGGCCCCCAGTCTCCAGCCTCTCCGGATCGCTTCGTGTTTGTCCCGGACGCCTTCGGGTGGAGCATCGACAAGACGCGATACGAGCTGCTGCCGTGCGGCGTCCTGGAGCAGGCCCTGCAAACGCAGGCGGCCTCGCCCGAGCGCATCCGCTTCAGCGTCGCGGGACTCGTCACGGAATTCAATGGCAAAAAGTATCTCCTGCTGCAAAGAACGATACGCGCCTACGGCCACGGAAATTTTGTCAAATGAGCGACTATGAGTGATTTGCTGCAAGACATTCTTCTCCTATCGTCCGAGCCCGGCTTCAAGGCCAGGCTCGACGCTCTGCGATCCGCGATTCTGTCAGCGGCCCGGCTGGCCGGGTACGACAGCAAGGAAAACCAGACCGTGGTGACAATCCTTCGCGAGGTCGCGGAACAGGGAGACGTCGCCGTCGCCAAGTACACCGAGAAATTCGACGGCGTGAAGCTCAGTCCCGGCCAGTTCCGCGTCACGCCAGAAACCTTGGAGGAAGCTCACGGGGGTATCGACGCGCGCCTGCTCGAATCATTGCGCAAGGCCATCCGCAACGTGCGTGCCTACCAGGAGAAGATCTTCATCGTGAACCAGCGGCAGTTTTCCCAAGGCACGGGCATTCGATATACGCCGATCCAGCGCGTGGGTGTCTGCGTGCCCGGAGCCGCCGCCCCACTGCCCTCCACGGTCATTATGACAGTCATCCCCGCCCAGGTGGCCGGCGTGAAAGAGATCGCCGTCGTCTCTCCACCGAGATTCCAGGGCAGCATTCATCCCGTGATCCTCGCTGTCTGTCACGAGTTGGGAGTGGAGGAGGTCTACCGGCTCGGCGGCGTCCAGGCGGTCGGAGCGCTGGCCCACGGGACACAGACGATTGCCAAGGTGGACAAGATCGTCGGGCCGGGCAACAAATGGGTGCAGGCGGCCAAGAAGAACGTCGCCGGCGATTACGTGGGGATCGACTCCATCGCCGGCCCGAGTGAAGTGCTCATCATCGCGAACGACCAGGCCAATCCCGCCTGGGTGGCGGCGGACATGCTCAGCCAGGCCGAGCACGGCGCCGACAGCAGCGCCATCACCCTGACCGATTCCCAGCCGCTGGCTGCGGCCATCCTCGAACAGTTGCGCAAACAACTCAACGCGCTGCAGCGAGCGACGGAGGCGGCCCAATCCCTCAACCGCTTCAGCCGGATCATCGTGCTGAAAGACATGGACGCCGCCATCGAGCTCGCCAATGAATTCGCCTGCGAGCATTTGGAAATCCAGTGCGGAGTGAACAGCCGGCAGATCGCCGACAGGATCACCAACGCCGGAGCCATCTTCATCGGTCCCCACACTCCGGTCGCCGTCGGCGACTACTGGGCGGGCCCCAGCCACACCCTGCCCACGGGGACCCGCGCCAAGTTCTCCAGCGCCCTGACCAGCAACGACTTCCTCAAGTCGATCAGCCTGATCGAGTACAGCGCCGAGCAGCTTGCCGCCAGTGCCGACGACATCATCCGCCTGGCCGAAGTCGAGGGCCTCGATGCCCACGCCCGCAGCGTAAGGATCCGCCGGCAGCCGTGATGTCACGCTCCCCACTTGAGGCGCTCCTGGTATCGCCGGTAGAATCGCCCCAGCAGATGAGTCTGCACCAGAAGAATGTAAATGACCGGCGCGCGGGCGACCCAGACGCCGCCGGGTCTGCCGGATAGGTACATCAGCCCCCCGGCCAGCCCGGTCAGGACATACATGGCGAGTACGAGTCCACAGTAGGGACCCAGCACGCTCACGATGGACGGCAGAACCACGACGGGGTTGGCCCCCCGCACGGAGTCGAAGTAGTTGATGGAGAGAAGAACCATCGGGAATACGAACCCGGCAGCCGCCGTCCAAATGACGAGAATCCAATCTACCCGCTCCCGGATCACGAAATACGCAATGGGCGCGATCCAGATCAGAGCGACAGCCGGAAAGACCGTCTGGAAGGTGGAAAGCAAGGCGTCTACCGAGAGCGGCGAAGAGGCACTGTTGATGTCGACTGTACGGGTCTCTCCCTGGGCGCTGCCGCTGAGACAGGTGGCCAGGTAGTGCAGCAGGTACAGAGTGAGCAGCACCAGGCAAAACAAAGGACCGATCCCGGGCGACATCCAGAATTGAAGGCTCATCGCCTGCATCCAGAGAGGCGGCAGAAGCGAGAAGATCAGCAGATGGATGACGCCCGAGACATTCATCGGGTAAAGCAGAAAATCCAGCGCGGACCGGGAGGCTTCTTTGTCAGACGGTGCTGCCTCATCCGCCGGCGTGCTCGGCTGGGCCGCCGGTTGGACAGACTTGCGCGGCAGGTCGAACAGTGCTTCGTCGAGCGGACTCACGGGCGTGCCTGTTGCGACACTCGCTCTCTCCGGAGCAACCCGCGGCTGCGGCATGGGCATTTGCGGGACCATGATTCTGTTTTTACAATGCGGGCACCGACCCCCTTTGCCGGCATGTGTATCCGGCACCTTAAGCTTCACGCCACAATGCGGACATTCGAAGCGCATCCTGACCCGCCGCAAGAATGCAGATGCTCGGCAAATCCCAACGACTTTACTTCGACACTCTGAAAGAACAGACGCGTGACGAGTGAGGTCCTTCAAGCGATTTGTCGCAAATTCGGCATTCCGTGCTTTGAGTCTATCCGCCGAGTCCGGCCTTGATCAGCTCTTTGGCTTTGGCCAGTGCCTCGTCGATTTTGGCGGGGTTTTTGCCGCCGGCCTGGGCTATTTGGGGTTTTCCGCCGCCGCCGCCATCGACGATGGGGGCGATGGCCTTGACGAGATCGCCCGCTTTGAGGCCCTTGCCGATGAGGTCGTCGGTGACGCCGGCCAGGAGCATCACTTTGCCGTCGTCTTCATAGGCCAGCACGATCGCAGCGGAGCCGGCCTTCTTCTTGAGCATGTCAATGGCCTCGCGGGCCCGGTCAACGGACGTGGTGGACAATCGCCCGACGACGACTGCCGAGCCGCCGATCTTTTCGCCAGCTTCGAGGAGGCTCCTCGCCTCGGCCATTGTATCGGGGCCGCCTGTTTTCGAGGCGGTCTTGAGCTGCTTGGTGAGGCGCTTGTTGTCTTCCAGGAGCTGCGTGACGCGTTCGGCCACTTTGTCGGTCGATACCTGGAGTTGTGCGGAGAGCTGATCGACGATCTCGCCGGCCCGTTCGAGGTAGACGATCAGGGCCGAGCCGGTCAGAGCCGTGATCCGGCGAACGCCCGCCGAAACGCTCTCTTCCTTGAGGACCTTGAATCCGCCGATGGAGCCGAGGTGATCGACGTGCGTGCCGCCGCAGAACTCGCGGCTGAACGCCTCGTCGATGTGGTCCTTGTCGGCGGCGCCGAGGCAGATGACGCGGACCTCGCTGCCGTACTTCTCGCCGAACAGCGCCATGGCGCCAAGCTTCTCCGCCTGCTCTCTGGGCAGCACGACCCATGTCACGGGCTCATCGGTGGCGATCCTCTCGCGGACCAGCCGCTCCGCCTCCCGAATTTCTTCTTTCGTCGGCGCTCTGGGATAGGTGAAATCGAACCGCAGGTAATCCGGCCCGACGTAGCTGCCCTGCTGAGCGGCCGACTTACCGAGCACCTGCTGCAGCGCCCACTGAAGAAGGTGCGTGGCCGTGTGATTCTTGCGCGTCGAGTTGCGGTCCGCACTGACGATGGCCGTGACAGTCTGGCCGGCGCGGAGCGAACCCTGCGCGAGTTTTCCGCGATGGACGACACAATTGGCGATCTTCATTGTCACCTGGACGAGGAACTGGCTGCCGTTGGCGAGGATGACGCCGGTGTCGCCGACCTGCCCGCCCGATTCAGCATAGAAGCAGGTCTTGTCCAGCACGAGGCCGATCTCGGTCCCCGCCGGGACGTTGCCCTGCCTTCTGAATCCTTCGGCATCGATCCAGCCAAGGATCGTGGCTTCGCAGCGGTCCGTGTGGTATTTGTGCAGGTCTTCGGTCGCCGGCAGCTCGATGTCGGATAGGCCCGCCAGAAGCGAGTCGCTCTTCTGGGCCGCCCTGGCACGCTCCCTCTGCTCCTGCATCAGCGTATCGAAGCGGTCGAGATCGACCTTGAGCCCGCGTTCACTTGCCATGAGCTGCGTCAGGTCGGGCGGGAAGCCGTAGGTGTCATAAAGCTGGAAGGCATCGTCGCCGCTGATCGTTTTTGCTGGAGTCTCTGCCGCGCGATTCGCCGCGGCTGTGAAGATTTCGATGCCGCGGTCGAGCGTCCTGCCGAAACTGACCTCCTCGGACTGGATCACGGTCGCGACGTGATCGGCCCGCTGGCGGATTTCCGGGAAGGCGTCGCCGAGCATATCGACGACCACGGAGACGAGCTTGTAGAGGAACGGCTCGTGCAGGTCGAGCTCGCGGCCGAACCGCGACGCCCGGCGGAGGATGCGCCGAATGACGTACCCCCTGCCCTCGTTGGAGGGCGTCGCGCCGTCGGTGATGGCGAAAACCAGTGTGCGGCTGTGGTCCGCGATCACGCGGAAGGCGTTGTCGGTCTTGTTGCCGAGCTGCGAGGTGTACTTGCGGCCCGACATCTCGCTCGTCCGCTCGATGATCGGCATGAACAGGTCGGTGTCGTAGTTGCTCCGCTTGTTCTGGAGGACGGCGACGACCCGCTCCAGGCCGGCGCCGGTGTCGATGTACCGGGCGGACAGCGGAACGAGCTTGCCCGTCGGCTGGCGGTTGTACTGGATGAACACGAGGTTCCACAGCTCGATGAACCTTGCGCAGTCGCCGTTGACCTGGCACTCGTGGCCGGGGACATCCTTCATGTCGCAGGCCTGCGGGCCGAGGTCGATGTGGATCTCACTGCACGGGCCGCACGGGCCGGTCTCGCCCATTTCCCAGAAGTTGTCCTTCTTGCCGAACGCGACGACCCGCTCGTGCGGGATGGACGTCAGTTTCGTCCAGAGCTCGGCGGCCTCATCGTCCCTGGGCAGGCCGTCCGCATCGTCGCCGGCGAAGACCGAGGCCCACAACTGGTCCGCGTTGATGCCCCAGACCTTCGTCAGCAGCTCCCATGCCCACGCGATCGCCTCCGCCTGGAAATAGTCGTTGAACGACCAGTTGCCGAGCATCTCGAAGAAGGTGTGGTGATACGTGTCCTTGCCGACCTCCTCCAGGTCGTTGTGCTTGCCGCTGACGCGGAGACACTTCTGGCTGTTGACGACTCGGCGCCACTCCGCCTGCCGCAGGCCCAGGAAGATGTCCTTGAACTGGTTCATGCCCGCGTTGGTGAACAGCAGGGTCTCGTCGTCGCGCGGCACGATCGGCGAGCTCGGCACGAACACGTGCTCTTTGCCCTTGAAGAACCCGATGAATCCACTTCGAATCTGTCTGGCACTCAGCATTCCGAAACACCTTCCCAACAAACGTGAAAGACATAGGTCCTATTGGACCGATAGGACCTATGCTCTTGAGCTTCACGGTTTTTCTCACCTCTATCGGCCGTTTAGGCCTCGACCTCTGCCGGCTCTTCCGAGGGCGCCGGCGCGTGGGCGAGGTTCTTGCCGGCGAGGACCTTGGCCTTGATCTCCTCGCGCAGCTCGGGGTTGTCCACGAGGTACTTCTTGGCGTTCTCCCGGCCCTGGCCGAGACGGGCGCTGCCGTAGTTGATCCAGGCGCCGCTTCGCTCGACGACCCCGTGGGCCATCGCCAGGTCCAGCAGGTCGCCCTCATAGCTGATCCCGGCGTCGAACATGATGTCGAACTCGGTCTCACGGAACGGCGGCGCGATCTTGTTCTTGACCACGCGGGCCTTGACGCGAGAGCCGATCGCGCCGGTGCTGTCCTTGAGCGTGTTCAGCCTGCGCAGGTCGAGGCGGACGGAGCTGTAGAACTTCAGGGCCTTGCCGCCTGTAGTCGTCTCGGGGTTGCCGAACATGACGCCGATCTTCATGCGAATCTGGTTGATGAAGACCAGGGCCGTCTTGCTCTTGCTGATGATGCCGGTGAGCTTTCGCATCGCCTGACTCATCAGCCGAGCCTGCAGGCCCATGTGACTGTCGCCCATGTCGCCTTCGAGCTCCGCCCTCGGCGTCAGCGCCGCCACCGAATCGATGACGATCACGTCCACGGAATTGGACGCGATCAGCATCTCGGTGATGTCGAGGGCCTGCTCGCCGGTGTCGGGTTGGCTGACCAGCAGGCTGCTGACGTCCACGCCCAGCTTCTTGGCCCAGGTGGTGTCCAGCGCGTGCTCGGCGTCGATGAACGCGGCGACGCCGCCGGCCTTCTGGGCGCTGGCGATGATGTGCAGGGCGAGCGTGGTCTTGCCGGACGATTCGGGCCCGAACAGCTCCGTGACGCGGCCGCGAGGGATGCCCACGCCGCCCAGCGCGATGTCGAGGGACAGCGCCCCGGTGCTGATGCCCTCGATGTGGGCGTACAAATGCTCGTCCATCTGCATGATGGCGCCCTGGCCATACTGCTTCTCGATCTGCGCAATCACTCGATGCAGTGCCGCCTGCTTGCCGTCGGCGGCGGTTTCTGTGGTTGTCGATTTCTTCGTTTTTGCCATGGAATTACCTCCAACTCTCGCCCTTCCAGTGTTTCTGTTTATATCCGGAATTCTGCAAAATGGGAATTAGGCTTACTTGAAGAAGGAAAAATCGTTTTCTTGATTTTTCCTTCTGACACGGTAGGGGACAACCCCCATGGTTATCCGAAGGCAGGCACGGGGGTCTGCCCCTACACACAACTGGTCAGGCGGATTATTCAAGGAAATCCCAAAACCGATTTCCTTGAATAATATAAGCCTAATTCCCATTTTGCAGAATTCCTTTCACTGCTCACTGCAACTTATAATTTCCCAAACGGGTGTAAATTGGCCCTTCAGGTCTCAACTGGCTTTCGTAGACACAGAGCGAGTCGCCCCGGATCGTGCCAAGATCGAAGTCCTTATATTGGTCTGCAAGCTGGCCGAGCTTTTCGCCGGCCTTGCTGTTGCGGATGCGGCACAGCGTCAGGTGGGCCGAGAACTGCCGGCCTTCTTTCGGCCAGCCGGCCTGCGCCAACTGCTCTTCGAGGTCCTGCTGCAACCGGAGAAGCTCGGGACTATGAAGTCCGGCCCCGACCCACAGGACGCGGGCGCTTTGGCCGCCAAACGAGCCGACCTCCTTGACATCGAAATCAAACGCCTGATGCCGGGCCGCCACGTCTTTGACGACGTTGCAGACTTCGGCGATCTGATTGTCCGGCACTTCGCCGAGGAACTTCAGCGTCAGGTGCATGCCCTCCGGCTCGACCCATTTGACGTCGCCCTTGCGGATGTCCACGCGGCCCACCAGCTCTTTCTGCAGGTCCGTCAGATCCGCCCGGATGTCCTCTGGAATATCGATGGCTATGAAACAACGCATGGCCTGCCGCTCCAAGTCAGATGGAACAAGTGCAATCTCGGTGTCACCCCGTATATGTCACCCCCGCGCAGAGCTTGCCCTCGACCTGATCGGGGGCGGGGGTCCACACCTGTACGGTGGCTTCCTGGATTCCCGCCTTCGCGGGAATGACATCGACACACACAATCTTGTATCGGGAAGAAGGTCATATCCTCATGCCACTTTATCTGCTCTTGTCAAAAGCTCGTGAACTTCCGGAGCATCTCCAATCTATTGTCGATGTCCTGCCTCGTTATTTTCTTCAGCCCGTCGAGCGAGAAACCCGCGATGGTGAACGAGGCGACGACCGTGCCGTACGCCACGGCGGTTTTGAGCATGTCGAAATCCGTCTTGCGGGCGTGGGCGAGATAGCCCATGAGTCCGCCGGCGAAACTGTCCCCGGCCCCGGTCGGGTCCACGACCTCCGTGGTCGGATAGGCCGGCAGGACGAACTTGCTCCCATCCTTCAGGCACATCAGCGAGCCGGACTCGCCCTTCTTGATGATGACGATGGATGGTCCCATCGTGAGGATCTGCTCGGCGGCCCGGACCAGGTTGAGCTGCCGGGCCAGCAGGCTGGCCTCGTCGGCGTTGATGATGAGGCAGTCGATTTTCGTCATCAGCTCGCTCAGGTCCGCCGTGTAGTCCCTGATCCAGCAGTCCATGGTATCGGCAGCCACGAAGATTGGAGACTTGATCTGGCTGAGCAGCTCGATTTGCAGTCGCGGGGCAGTGTTGGCGAGAAAGACGAACCGGCTGTCGGCGAACGCCTTGGGCACGATGGGCGGATGCTCGGCCAGAACGTTGAGCTCCATGTGGTCGGTCACGCGGTCGTCCATGGTCTCCATGTAGGTCCCGGCCCAGCGAAAGGTCTTGCTCGTCCGCCGGATTTCCAGGCCCCTCAGATCGACGTCTTTGCCGGCGAAGATTTCGCGAATGTTGAACGGGCAGTCCGAGCCGACGACGCCAATGAACCGGACGTGCGTGAAGAAGCTCGCCGCCATGGTGAAATAGATGGCCGAGCCCCCAATGCAGTTCTCACTGCACCCGTGAGGCGTCTTGACCGTGTCTATCCCTATGGACCCCGTAACCAGTAGTGGCATCGTCACTCCGTCTGCGCCTGTGCCCGCGAGCCGAACTTCTCCAGGGTCAGGTCGATTCGCCGCAGCGTACGCTCCTTGCCCAGCATGCTCACGGAATCGAAGATCGGAAGGCTGATCGTCGTGCCGCACAGGGCCACGCGCAAGGGCTGCGCCACTTTGCCCAGGCCGACCTGCCCTTCCTCGGCCAGCCCGCGAAGCATCTCCTCGATGGCCTGCTCGCTGAACTGGTCCATCCTCGCCAGTTCCTCGCGCACCCTCTGCAGTATGTCCAGAGCCCGATCCTTCAGGAGCACCTTGCCGACCGCCTTCTCGTCGAATTCAATCCGGTTGTCGTCAACAAATATAAAAACACTTTTACGTTCAATATCGACAAAAGTTCGCGCCCCTTCGCAGAGTTGAATGATTCTCAACAGGGTCTCGTCATCGGCCGCCAACAGGGGCGAATTCTTCCCTTTCAGGTACGCTTTGAAGTGCGCCAGGACCTTCTCCCGGGGCTCGATCCGCAGGTGCTCCGTGTTGAACGCAAGGAGCTTCTTGCGGTCGAAGAGGCTGTTGCTTTTCGTCAGCCGCGAGGGGTCAAACGACCGGATCAATTCCTCGACCGTCATGATCTCCCGCTGGTCGCCTGGATTCCAGCCGAGCAGGGCCAGAAAGTTGACCATCGTTTCCGGCAGATAGCCGCTGCGGAAGAAGTCGATGATGTTGATCTCCGGCAGCGGAACGCCAAGGAATCCCGCCACCCGCTCCACGTCGGGCATGTCCGGGACTCTCTTGCCATCGAGGAATTCCTGCAGGTCTTCAACACTCAACCCAGTATTGGCGGAGATGATAGTGACGATCTCAGGTTCGGTCTTGGCCTTTTCCTGGATCACCTTTCTGAGCGTCTCCGGGCGCTCGCGCTTGGAGAGCTTGCCGCCGGTGTCGCTGACCGTGACGGACATGTGGGCGTATTGCGGCGGCGGAGTATCTGGAAACAGGGCCTGCCACAGGGCCTGCTGGCTCGGCGTGTTCATCAGGTGCTCCTGCCCGCGGATCACATGCGTAATCTTCATGTGATAGTCGTCCACAACGCAGGCGAAGTTGTAGGTCGGAAAGCCGTCGCTTTTGATGATGATGAAATCGCCCAGCTCGGCCGGTTCGAACGAGATTCGGCCGCGAATGATATCGTTCACGATAATGGGCTTACCCAGCGGCATGGCAAAGCGAACCGTCACGGATCGGCCTTCCACCCGTGCCCGCTCCGCGTCCTGCTCAGACGGAAACTGCTGCGGCCTGGAGTAAACGAAGCCCTTCTTCTGAGCGTCGGCCTGAGCCCGCATCGCGTCGAGCTCCCCGGTGGTTTCGAAGGTGTAATACGCCCTGCCCTCTTCGAGCAATTGCCGGACGTACCTGTTGTAGGTCTCCGTGCGCTGCGACTGGAAGTACGGCCCGTTCGGTCCCCCGGTCTCCGGACCCTCATCCCACTGAATGCCCAGCCAGCGCAGGTCCTGCATCACCTGCCTTGCGGCGGTGGGCGTATTGCGCTTCAGGTCGGTATCCTCGATGCGCAGAATGAACGTTCCGCCGGTGCGGCGGGCCCACAACCAGTTGAATAGCGCGGTCCTCGCCCCGCCCACGTGCAAATACCCTGTCGGCGACGGCGCAAATCGCGTTACCACTCTCTCTGACACTGCTTGGCACTCCTCGTCGTAACCTATGGAAATCGTCAGAGTAGGCGATACAATAGCCGTTGTCAAGCACGATAAACCTGGTTTTGCAGTTCAGTTCGGCCAAGGGCAACCTGAGATGAAAGCGTTACTTGTTCGCGTGGGCATAGATCAGACGTACAACCGCTGGAACGGCCCGGGGGGACCTTGGGGTCAGGGGGACCTTGGGGTCAGAGCTTGATTAGTGATTAGCAGCACATCAACTCTGTTGCAGTTGCTGCTCGATCTCGCGCAGCACCCGCCGATAGCTGGACAGATTTGCCTCCACGTGTCGCACGGACCGGCTCACACTCGAAACACTGGCAAATCCCAGCGCCGCGGCGATCTCGGTGCAACTGTAGCCATAACGGCAACGGCACAGGTACGCCGCCAACGCCCGGCCGCCGCTGTCGCTGCGCCGACCGGTGGTCCACTGCTCCGAGCCCGAGCCCAACCGCCTCAGCACAAGCGCCGCAACACTCTCCATCGCCGGACGCACCCGCAGCCGGTCCAAGGCCGGCACCGCACGATCCGCAGCACGCTTGCTCAGCAAGCCTCTGATCCGTTTGATGAAATCCTCCGAGCCGACAATCAGTCCCTCCACCGCGTCCGCAAGTGGAGAGGGCGCCGGCTCATGGACGCCGGCTTCCACGTATCGCACGTACCGACGCCTGCACACGGCAACACTGCCGGGGCCGAAGTCCAGCAGAACGCGCTCGTAAGTCACCCAGTCCAGGGTCTCGGCGGCCCGGACGCAACCCGCGTAACTGCTCCACGGGTACTGCTGCGGGCGGCCGACGATCCCGGCCCGGACCGGGTTGAGGTGGATATACCGGCTGACCACCTGGAAGTAGCCCCGCTCGTCGATCAGATGTGCTTTGAATCGTCCCTGGAACAGGTGCCCGGCTCGGCCGAGCCGCCGGTTGAAATAGCCCGTGTAACTGCCGTTGAGGTACTGCATGCCCGCCGAAAGATTCGGCTCCGGCGTCTCCACGAACAAGTGTTCGTGGTTGCCCATCAGGACGAAGGCATGGAGTCGCCAGCCATACGTCTCGACGGTTCGTCGCAGCCAGTCCAGACGCTTGCGACGATCGATGTCGTCGGTCACGATGGGCCGTTGCTCGTTGCCGCGTGAGATCACATGGTACAACGCCCCGGCATATTCAATACGTAGTGGTCTGGCCCAATCAAGTTGTGGGATGCTCAAACCCGCGCCGAGATAACGACACTCCGGGGGCATCAAGATTGGGTTAATTCCGTGGTGTTCAGCCCGGACGGCAAATGTATTGTTTCCGGTGGTGAGGACGAGACAATTAAGGCCTGGGACATGGCAACCGGGATTGAGCTGCTAACCATCTCTGCGGCACACAAAGGCCCAGTCTGGTGTGTGGCATTTAGAGCCTATCCCGGTAGGCCGATGGCTCGATGGGTGATGAGGGCACAGACCAGATGAAGCAGAGCCAGATAGTTCTGCGGTTTCTTCTCCCAGCGGATGAGAATCCGCCGGAAGCGGTTCATCCAACTGTGGGTCCTCTCTACCACCCAGTGACGGACCTTGCAGCGCGTCTGTCTCTTGATGGCTTGGGCTTGCTCGCCGCGGGCGCTCACGTGGGCCGTATAGCCGAACTCTATGACCAGATCCCGGGTCACCGTAGTAGGCTTTGTCCAGGCACAAGTGTTGCGGCTTCTTACGTGTGGGCCTGGGCCGGCGAACCGGCACGCTTTCCAGGGTCGGCCTTGCCAGCTTGCTGTCGTGTCGATTGGCTCCATCGATGGCCAGTCCAATCGGGACGCCTTTGGCGTCGGTCAGAAGGCTGCGTTTGACGCCGCGTTTGGCCCGGTCGGTTGGGTTGGGGCCGCTTTTTTCCCCCACCCAGCGGGGCCTTGGTCATGGCTCCATCCATGGACTGCCAACGCCAGCCGATCCCTTTCAGTTGATCATATTCTTTCAGAGCCCTCTCCCACAGTTGCACAAAGACGCCGGCCTTGGTCCACTCCTGGAACCACCGGTGCGCAGAGGAACTGGAACAGATGCCTGTGGCGTTCAAGGCGTTCCACTGACAGCCGGTCCGCAGCACGAAGAAGATGGCATCCATGGCCTTGCGAGGCTCGACCGGCGGATTATGACAGCCCAGCGGATGCGGCTTGCCGGGCGGCAACAACGGCTTGATCTTTTTCCACAGGGCATCGGGAATTCGCCATTGGTCATCGTAGGGAACCTTCGGTTTTCGTCGCGTTCTGCTCTTGGTTTTGTTTTTCTGAGTCATCGCTTATCTCCTGCGGCACATCTCATGCCTCAAGAGATCTATACGTAAAACAAAGCCTAATGGGATAGGCTCCTAGTCCAGATAATAAGAGAATTGTCTCAGTGATGAACGTCAACCATTATTTCTCTTCAGCGACAATTATTTCTTCCGTCCCAGAGGCCCCCTATAGGGGGCCGGATTCTGGACATGACGGCTCGGTCTCGTCGATCACCTTCAGTCCGGATGGCGAGCTTATCGCATCAGGTGGTTATGATAATGTGGTCAAGGTCTGGGATGCAGAAACCGGAGAGGAACTCAGGACGTTCCGAGGGCATGATTGGACGGTCGAAGCTGTGGCGTTCAGCCCTGATAGCAAGCATCTTGTGTCCGCCGGTGAAGACGATACAGTCAAGGTGTGGGATGTAATGATTGATCGCGAATCAACCACAATCCAGGGGCACCTTTATGATGCCGTCCGTTCAATAGCATTCAGTCCCGACGCCAAGCAAGTTGTCTCATGCCCTTGGGATTCAATTGAGCTATGGGATGCTCAGACCAGCGAGCCGATCAGGACCATACGCGGTTGCAGCTATTATTGCTCGGTAGCTTTCAGTCCAGACGGAAGGTGTATCGCCTCAGGTAGCCGAGAACAGAGAGTCGTCCGGGTATGGGATGCCTTGACCGGAGCCCAGTTGATGGCTTTACAAGGTCACAAAGGCGGAATCACATGCACTTCATTTAGCCCGGACGGCAAATACATCCTCTCTGGCAGTGATGACAAAACAGTCAAGTTGTGGGATGCGACAAGCGGCTCTGAGGTAATGACGTTTCAAGGTCACGAAAATCCCGTTCTGTCAGCAGCTTTCAGCCCACATGGCAAACGCGTTCTCTCAGCAGCAGGAAAAGAAATCAAGATACGGAGTGCGTTGACAGGCGCCGATCTGATGACTATGCACGGACATGGTGATTTTGTATTTTCTGTGGCGTTCAGTCCGGACGGCAAACGTATTATCTCAGGCAGCAGAGATGGGACTGCTAAGCTGTGGGATTCGACCACAGGCGATGAATTAGTTACCCTACATGCGAGCTCTGGCGTAAGGAGCATTGCATTTAACCCCGACGGTACGGCTATTGCAGCGGGCACCTTTGATGGGAATGTGGTGCTCTGGGAATCAATAGGCCCTCGTAGTTACGAGCCACGGAAGAAGGCCGAAAGTGCAAGGAGGCTCGTGGAACAGTTGCACAGCAAATGCGGGTCCTACCATGATGTGATAAGCCAGTTGAAGAATGATGCGTCGCTGGATTCGGATGTTCGCAGGCTGGCGATACAGGTGGCCAATTCCTGCCGGTGGGAAGATGGCAACAAGCTCCGGAAGGAGGCATTGGAAATCGTCAGTTCATCCGACAAAGATCTCTCGACCTACCGAATGGCTCTGGAAAAGGCCGAGAAGGCAAATGCCTTAGAGCCAAATGATCCTGCTATCCTCAACACGCTGGGTGCGGCTCAGTACCGTTTAGGTTCTTATGAAGATGCACTGAGGACGCTGGCGACGTCCGAGCGGATACTATCGGCTGAAAACGAAGAACCCCATCCGGTGAACATAGCGTTTACGGCGATGACCCTGCACAGAATCGGCCGGGCGGAGGAAGCGAAGGCCGCTCTGGGGCAACTGCGGGAATTGTGTAAGGACGAGGAACACCTTGCCTGGGACATGGAAGTGCAGGGCCTGCTGGCGGAGGCGGAGGGGCTGATTGAGGGCAAGAAGCCATGATGGACACAGGAACCGCAGACCCGTCCGGCGTAGCCCTATAGGGCGAAGACGGAGTGGAATTCCGGGGACGCCATAGAATGGCGGTCCGTTAAGGGATTTGTGGGCAGAAAACATCCGTGGCGATGGTAGCATCCGTTCAAATCGCCGGTTCTTGCTCTCACCGCGAGAACCCGA
>Ga0214473_10001275_pt1 | contig 33745 bp, 41 predicted proteins | sample RVTome_7_FD_203509 | JGI IMG/M metagenome (GOLD analysis project Ga0214473, IMG submission 203509) | Soil microbial communities from uranium-contaminated site in the Upper Colorado River Basin, Wyoming, United States - RVT98D197 | ecosystem: Environmental > Terrestrial > Soil > Contaminated >... | reverse complement strand
AGCTTTAATCGATGCTTATTGTAAAGTGGATGGGCTGATTATTACACCATATACTTTACTCACGGAGGAAATAGAAGGAGAGTTTTCTTATATAGCTGGTGGGACTATGCCAGCAGATACATATTATCTCCGGGTTACTGGTGAAATGATTTCCGGGGATGAAATACTTTTGATTAATGAATTAAAGGTTACTACCACAACCACACAAAATCTATACTTAAATTTATTTATAACAGTAGCTTTATTAAATAAAAGAATATATAGGATTAAATATTATTTAGCTTCGGAAACCGGGCTAAAGGTGTTTTATTACATTGGAGAGGAAATACTCAATTCTGATAAAGCAAGAGAAGAAAAATATACAGTTAATATTGAAGGTAAGATAGCACTTGTAACCGTTACAACTCAGTTTCATGATTCTCTGAATCTAAATGCAGCATCAGTCCAAACAGATACCGACCCATTGGACACTGCTGGTTGGGCCATGAAAGCCTCATTAACTGATGTTATTGCAGCAGCATTGGATGACGGGGCTGGAAGCAGAAATGTAATTGCTTGCACTGCAGGGGCAGGTAAATTAGAAATGACAACCTATTATAATTTCGGGGCAAATTTCCCTCAATTAACAGAATTTGATTTATCGTTTTATATTAAAAGACATTCTGGGACTAATGTTGATTCAGTTGCGATTCGTTTTGAAGATACTTTCGGTAATTCATTCGGTTCCACAGAAACTATTATATTCACCGGAATTTATGCACAATATACTTTAAGCTTGAAAAGCCCGAAAAAAGTTTCCGGGAGTTCACATGTAATGAGTTTAACGATGAGGTTTTTTTCATCAGCAGGCTTAACTATAGCTGCAGAGGTTGTCAGATTTGACAGATTGAGCATAACAAAGAAAAATCTCAGTTTAATAACAATCGATACGAAATTAGAAGCCGAAATGAATGTAGAGATGGGCTATACTCCATCCCGGAACTTGATTAAGAGTTGGGATACGGGGTTGGTTACTGCAGGCAGGACATTTGTTGCTAATGTTTACATTGAGAAGCTTTACACAAATATGATCTTTTATTCAGCAATCGGAGGCGACAGCAATTCGATGTATGATGTGCTGGTTGCGGGATTAAGATACGATGTAGAGAATTTTGATGGAAATGATGTTCGAAAGATTGAACTGCTTTCAAACGCTGATTTTCTATTATTACAATCAACTGCCAGTCAGAGACTGGACCCGGATTCAGGAAGAACAGCAAATGTTGGATTTGGCAGTGGAACGGTTCAGCCATTTGCTTCGGTTAATTTTGGTGATAGAATTATCTTCCCGGGTAAGTATGATATATTTGCTACCAGTGGGATAGGTTCAGCTGAAATTTCAGAAGATACCATCCGGGGTTTATACAGAGATTTATCAGATGCTGAAAAAGCAAAGATGCATGCGAGTAAAGACATCTTTGGTAGTTCTTATGTTTTATATTCTGGCAGAAACACAACAAAAGCAGAATATATATTGACAAGCAAGGGTTGGATTGAAAGACGAATGGCCAATGAACCGGAAAGATATTTTGTTGACCGATCAGGAAATTTGAAGTTTTTAAGTGCCGGAGATATTTTCAGTATTGATAAAAATGCAAATGCAGATAATGCTTCTGCTATTTCTTCATTATGGCAATCGGTTATATTTGATGCAGAAACGCTTGGAGAAGGACTGCCAAGCGATGCACGATTTATGCTGACAGAATTTTTTGTTGAATTTATTTCAAATGCTGATGTTACATTCAAACTTTATTTATGGGATAAAATTACACCGGTTACACACGATTCACAGGTTATTCCGAAAACTGTAACCACCGGGAAATTCACATACAGACGACCTTTGAAACCTGGTGGAGTATGCAGCAGGTTCCAATTGGAATTAAGTTACAGCGGGAACGGCGGACCAGCAGAGTGCAGTATTTATTCAGTTGGTATATTGTATGATATTATAAAGGCAAAATCGCATGCCTAGAAATTTTAAGAGAAGCCCTGCTAAGTTTACAACAGTCCCGAAGCTGGATGATGAGTTTGATAATATTACAAAACAGTTGAATTTATTTGCTGCAGAAGTTGTTACGGCAGACACAACGAAAGATTTGTTCGAAGTATATAAGTTTAATAAAAGATTATATATTAAAAAGGAAGATGCTTCATTGGAGAATTTGTACGATTTTGTTGCCACACTGGCATTAAAGCTAGGAGATAGAAACGCAATTAAGGTGATAAAAAGATGAAATTAGGTGAATTAAAATTAAATGATGAAATTGCATCCGCTTTGGGTGCAGATGATAATTATGTGACTGACGCAGAGAAAATAGCTTTACACGCTTCAGGCTCAGACACAGCGTTAGGAACTTTAGGCACTAAGAATCCTCCGATAGATGCAGACAAAGCAATTTACAGAGATTCAACTGCTTCTGATGGATTAGTAACTTCGACTTGGACACAAATAAAAGCGTTCTTAAAAACTTATTTTGATACATTATATCAAGTGGTAGGTTCTTATTTAACATCAGCGAATATAAGTGATACTGCTTACGATGCTACAAGTTGGAATGCAGTGGCTACTATTGCTCCCTCTAAGAATGCAGTAAGGGACGCAATGGAGAATCGTGTTGCTTTGAATGGTTTGGCTCAATTTATCAATGCTCAGGAAGGCGAAATGACAACACCTTCAAGTAATGATAACTTTTTGGTAGAAGATGCCGAGACAGATTATGGGTTACAATTTTTAACTTTTGCTAATTTGAAACTTGCTGTACTTTCTGCTATTTATCCCATAGGTTGTATCTACACAGAAATAACAGGAGTAAATCCTGCTACTACATTTGGGTTTGGGACTTGGGTTGCTTTTGGTGCTGGTAAAGTTTTAATAGGGTTAGATAGTGGTGACACTGATTTTGACACAGTAGAAGAAACTGGAGGAGCAAAAACAGTACAGTCTTCTGCCCAATCATTTGCAGGTGATGTTTTGGGTGCTCATCAGCACAATGCTATCACAGCAGGTACACCAGCAGGCACAATTCCTAATCATTTAACAGCGTCTAAATACACAGTAACAGGAGGTGCAACTGCAGTAACCAGTGCAACACACATCTTCACTGGTACTCAATTAGCGGCTCATCAACACGACGCCATTACAGCGGGTACACCCTCAGGTACAAATACTCCGGGCGCAGAAACAAGTGTAGTCCAACCTTATATAGTAGTATATATGTGGAAGAGAAATGCATAATGGAATATATTTCTATTATAAACAGTTTGTTAAGATTTATTGAAATGTCTTTGAGGGATGATTGTAATCATCGGGAAGATGGAAGTTTCAAATATGTTCCTTTAGATGTACAGACATTCCATAATAAAATGACGGAAATAATGAACCCAGATGTTAAAACCTTTCTTGATGTTGGTTGTGGTATAGGTGATAAATGTTTGATAGCTGAAAAAATATTTGGGCTTGAAGTCACTGGCATTGAAATAGACTCAAAACTTGTGGAAATAGCAAAGAAGTATTTTATTAATCAAGTAATAGAAATAGATGCTATGAATTTTAAGGATTATAATAAATTTGATATTATTTATACATACACACCCTATCAAGATGATAAGAAACAAAAATTACTTGTTGACTTAATCAGCAGTAAAAAACGTGAAGATGCAATTTTTATAAATGTAATGTAGATATGAAACAACTTAGAAATTTAGGAGTATAAATCAATGATCAGATTATACAATCATCAGATAGATTATAAGGGAGTTAAGAATTATTGTTCTAACCATGGTATTGCATTCCCGGACAGAAATTCTATATTGATTGTTTCATTCAACGATCAGGGAAATGTAAATGGATTAGTGGGATTAGAACCGAGTATAGCCATTGAACCGCTGATTGCTGATAATCCGATACTGGCAAATAATTTGGGAAGAATGATTGAAGGCATTATAATTCAGCAGGGAATTAATATAATTAAGGCAAGTGTTCCACGTGAAAATGTGAAACACATCAAACAATTAGAGAAAGATGGTTTTGTAATAACAGAAGATAATCACATTATTCTGGAGAAAAAATATGGGTAGTTCACCTAGAGAACAAGAAACACAAAAGCTGCTTACGCAGGGAAAGAATTTCAATCCAACTGTAGCAAATTTATTCGGGGATTATCAGGATCCTTACAGCACAGGAGATATTCTGAAAGCAACAGAAGCATTTACCAAAAAATCCATTGGTGATGTGCAGAAATCCACAGCAACCGGAATTAAGCGGGCTGGCAGTGCAGTAGGAAGAAGATTTGCAGGTGCCGGTGTGACGAAGGGCAGCATATTCGAAGATACTGTAGCCGGTGCTGAAAACCAAGCAAGGATGGGCGGAAGCGATGTAATAAGCAAATTATTGCAGAGACAATTATCGCTGACACCCGGTATTTTACAGCAAGGCAATGTCAACAAATTCAGGAATACCGGTGCGAGTCAGAATGTATTATTCGGGAATAAAGCTAATGAAGCTAATAAATTTGCTATGCTACAGAGCATTGTTTCACAGCTTCCGGATGATACAACTTTTGATGATATATTGGAAATTCTGAATACTGCTGGAAGTATTGGAACTTCATTAGCTGGTGCAGGAGGAGCAATATAATATGGGAATAGCAAAATCATTAAGAAAATCAGGCAGGTTAGGTCAATTTGCTAAAGGATTGAGTGATGTATTCAATCAGTTAGCAGGTGATGATTCTTTGGAAGAATACTTAAAAGAAGTAGCCCGGACTAAAGGAATGATAAAGGGCAGATATGATTATCAGCCAAATAAAGAAAAACAGTCTGCAGTAGAAAGCACTTTTTCAGATCCATTTTTATTTGGCGGGCAGGACAATTTGAGAAGAACTACTGCATTGGATAATCTTGACCAGATGCCGGATACTGAACTTAATCCTGATGCAAATAAAAAAGCACTTGGTGATATTGCTGAATTTGTATTAACATCGCTGGCTAACCAGAAAGTAAAACCTGAGATTAAATCTTCTGCAATATCGGGATTGGATTTATTCAGGCAGGCAATGACACCGGGAACAAAGGAAAAATCAAAGTTATTTGAATTGTCTGCAGGTGAAAGGCTTGTAGATGAGACAGGGAAGGTTATTGTTCCGGGAGAAGATAAAAAGAAGGATTTGAAATTAACAGATCAGTTCAAAGGTATTTCTGCGAAAGGATATTGGGAAGTTGATTATTCTGATCCGGATAATCCGCAATTAGTATGGAAAGCAAATCCTGATTATAAATCTGATGCAGATGCTAACGATAGTTACGCTGATTTTTCAAAGTTAATAGGTGAAGTAAGCGAAGGAATAGGAAAGATTCAACTGATTAAAACGGCAAAATCGAATAAAGAAGGAATGTTTACTGTTCCTGATCCTTACGGATTAGGCACATATGAATTAACCCAGGAAGAACTTACAACGCTGAAAGAGCAGGTTAAGAATCAATATACAGATAAAGCAGTAACGCTGGTTACACAGCAGGGATTAGATCCGGCAGTAAAGGATATAAGAAAACTATTGAAAGCACATGATAACGATCTGGATAAATCGATAGAAGCATTTAAGAAGCTGAACCCGGAATTCTCAGAAGATCAGATAAGAATACTGAAGGATTATTTTACACTTTTCTTAGAATAGGAAATGGCAAAGGATAAAAGACCGAAACCGGTTAAAACAAATCAGACCGGACTGGATGAATACTTAAAGAGCCTTGGCAATACAACCGAGACTGACGTTATAGATAGTCCAGAACAAACGGAAACCGCCCTTCCTGACACGAACTATATATTTCAGGATAAATTACTCAGGACAGGCGGTCCAAAGAGCACAGACAAGAAATTCCCTGAACAGGAAAAAGATACATTCGAATCATTGATAAAGCCGGTTACGACTGAGCCATCCACAACAAAAACAAAGCAATTACCAAGGGAGCAATTTCAGAGGGAAAAACAGGATTATGTTTCTACGGAAGAAGAATCGCTGATTAATCAGCTTTCTGAGACTGCAGATGTAATTCAAACACAGATGAAGGGAATTGATCTAAAGAACAAAGATCAGGTAAATGAAGTAAATAAATACATCGAACTATACCAGAATACACTTGCCAGGTTACAGAAAGTAAATCCGATATGGACTTTACCACCGGAGATTATTGAATATCAGTATAAAAATGTGCCAATGCTGCCTAAACAAATGGAACAAACATTGGATGTATTTGACCCTGAAAAGATGGTTACTAGACCGGGTGTGCCTTTTGCGGTAAGACAAGGAGATCTGCCACAGGAAGATTTGGATGATAAAAAGCGAGCTTTTAATTATGCAACATTAGTAAAATCGATGGACAGAAATATTCCTGTTCAGGATGCGATTAAATTAAGTGATTTAAGAGGAACGCCAGTTGGCAGGCTGATGGGATCATTGATTCAGGGTATGGGTTCCATCCCCGAAGGATTTTCAGGAATGGGAGAAATGTTAGCTGATGAAACAGGAATTGAACCGTTGAAAGATTATTTTGTCAATCAGGGTAAATTATTAAGTGAACAAATAGAAACAGTTGCGCCGCCTGATCCAAATATAGCAGAACAATTTACAAGTGGATTGGGTTCATTTATTGCTTTTACAATACCGGGAATGACAGTGGCTTCTGCAGGTAAATTGGCAGGTATGGCTCCTAAATTAGCGAAATGGCTTGGAGTTGGTGTTTCTACTATTATGGAAGCAGGAACGGAAGCCGGATTAGTTTACAAAGAAAGTAAAAACACAGAAGCAGCAACAAAAACATTTTTGGCAAATTTATTATTAGTTGGATTAACAAACAGATATGGTATTTATGCCGATCAATTGCCTGCACTTAAAAGAATAATAATGTCCAGACCATTAGAAGGAATCCAAGAGTTTTTTCAGGAAGTAATAAGTGATGGCAGCCAGGGAAAACCGATCAATTGGGAAAACGCTATTACAGCAGGTGGAATAGGTTTAGCACTTTCAGAGAGTTTAGGTTTTGTTCAGGGTGGACAGAAAACTACAGAACAAGAGGAAGAAACAGTACCAGAGAAATTTGAAGATATAATTCCAACCCAAACGCCCTCACAAACTCCGGGTGAATTATCCGGCACCCGGGGTTTAATTCAAAAGATTGCAGATACGCTAAATAACACAGAAGTTCAGAAGCTGGAAGATCAGAGAGTAGATTTCAGTGAAGATGTATCAAGAGGGAAAGTTTATTTAAGGGATAAATCAATAAAGGATGATAAAGGTGGAGTCCCGGTTTACAGCATACCAATAGAACATTTCACTCCTGAAAAAGTAATGAGCACAATTAACATGGGGAGGAAGAAATTTGAGAAAGCAACAGAACCGACAGAAGCTGCAGAGGAGAATATCCCGGGAACTGCACAAGTTAAAGAAGCTGAGCCTGAAAAGGTGGAAGCTGCTGAAATTCCTGCTGAGACTGAGCCAGTAGAGAAAATTGAAGAACCGGATTACAAAAAAATATTTGAAGAATCGGGGATTGAGGGTGATTACAAGGGAATAAACAAAGGGAAAGGCGGTGTTCCACAGAGTATTACGCTGGATATTATTGTGGATGCTGAAAATGAAAATCCTGCATTAAGAAAATCATCGCTGACTATTCCTATTAATAAATTTAATGCTGAGACTGTTCAAACTGAATCTGAAAAGAAAATTAAGGAATTTCAGGAGGTAAGGAAACCAAAGGAAGTAAAAATTAAAACTGCTGAGGATTTACAGAAAGCCAGCACTATTGAGGTAAGGAATTTTGTTAAGGATAAGATTGGTAATGAAGAATTTACGAAACTGATGGAGGATGCTGTTAAGAACGATACATCTCCGCCAATAGAAGGTAAAACAGTTGAGGAAATGCAGGGATATGCTATTGATGCTGCTGTTCATGCAAAGGCAATAGAGTTGGTGGAGGGTAAGAAGTCAGAAGTAAGAAGTCAGAAGGAAAAAGTTGAAATTAAATTAGCAAAGGATGTTGATGAGAGAATAAAATGGATTGCTGAAAATTATCCAGATAAACAAACTCGTTTCAGAGCAAACCGATTAAAAGAAGGATACTCAGATGAATTTATTGATGCTGCATTGAGAGAATATCCTGAATTAAGAAAAAATAAAGAAGTATTGGCTAAAGGTTTTAAGTCAATTTTGGATGTTCCGCTAGCTGAAGAAGTAGATAAGAATTCACTTGCTGATTTTAAGGAAAATTTTGGATTTTATTTTGAGGGGAATACTTCGAAGAATTATTTCAAGGGGACTGCTGATGAGTTTTATAATCAAGTTAAAGATGCACAGAAACTTAGTAAGACTGAGAAAGTAAAACCCGATCAGGTTCAGCAATTAAAGCAGAAGATTTACGATAACCTACAGTATTTGAATGATAAGAAGATGCCGGGTAGTCAGAGAACAAAAGCTAAGAATGAAGCCAAGTTGCAGGTAAATGAATTGATAAAGGCTGGTGTTGCTGCACAGTTGAAACTGAGCAATAGTAAATGGGATTTGTTCATTGATAACGTGAAACAGAATAAACGAACATTGGGATTAGTTGAAAAGGTTGAGAAAGTAGATTTGACAGAGATCAAGTATAAAAACGAGGTAAGCAAGCCATTTAAGGAATTGGAATTAGAAATCAGGGACCGGCAGGAAATAATTGCTGAGAACTTTGTTGAGCCGGAAGATCTGCCAAGCGGAAGCGGTCAGGCAGTTTTGAATCAGGGATTAGATGATATTAAAAAGAATGACGGCAAGGAAATTACACCGGCAGCCATGGCAGTAAGGGATGCTGCAGAAATAATATTTAATAATGGCAAAAGAGTTATTGCCATGGCTCATTATCCAAAGCAGGAATTACAGCCGGAAGATATATGGATTTTTATAGATGAAAAGATTGAAGAAAAAGCAATTCAACAATTAAACGCTGAGGAGGAAGCCAGTGAAAAAGAAAGAATTAGTGCAGAAGCTGTTATCAAAGAGGCAGACGATCTTGAAAAAAGGATTGACAGCACTGACCCTGAAGAAAGAAACAAAGCAATCGGAGAAATAGACCAGGCAGCAGAGAACTTATTTGGTGAAGCTGAAAAGCTGGGATATAAAAAGAAATCTGTATTTGCCGAGCAGACTTCTTTTGCTGAGTTGGCTAAAGCGAAAGTTCCGGAGAAAGGAATTACCGGAGAGGGAAAGAGTGAGGAAATTACCCCGCTGTTTCAGCAAAAAGCTGAGGATAAGGCACAGGGGAAGATGTTTGAGGAAAAGAAACCAGCCGAACCAGTTGCAGAGCAGGAAGATGTTGGGAAGAAGAAGCTTTTAACATCGTTAATTGATATAACGAAGCTGAAAAAGGATAAATTAACAACCGAAGATATTGATAAAGTTTCGGATATTTACAACCAATCCAAGGATTTATTTACTTCTGACCAATTAACTGAGATTACTGGTTTCATTGATAAATTAAAAGAAGAACTTACCATAAATGAGAAAAAAAGGGAACTTGCAAACGTTTTCTCAAAGTTGAAAGTGCCCGATGAATTTTACAATGAATTAAATATTCGCAAAGAAGAAGTGGAATGGACAAAAGCTGTTACAACAAAGGGCAGCGATGTTATACTTGAAAAGAGTCCTGAGTATAAAGATCATCCTGATTTGAAAGAAGGAACGCTGGCGACTGTTTTGAGACCACGGAAAGCTGAGGATATTACTAAACCTGAAATGGTAGTTATTGAATATAAAGATTCAAAGGGTAAAACAATTTCTATCGCAGTAAAAGATAGTTACTTGGCTCCGGTTAAGCCAGAAGTAAAAAAGAATTTGCAGAAAGAAAAGCCTAAAAAGGATGTAGTTGAGAAAAAGCTTTACACATATCTGCAGGAAACAGAGAATTACGATATAAATGAGTTGGCTGCAAAAACAGGGCAACCGGCAAAGGATATCGCAAATTCGCTGAATGATTTGGCTAAACGAAAGCTGGTAAACAGAGTGCCGGGAGGATTTGAGCCGACTGATGAATTTAAGATACTACTGGATGATATAAATAAGAATCCTGAAAAGTATGAAGATGATTTCGGTTTGCTTTATTCTAATCCCCTGCCAGCGATGATAAAGGGTGTCAGCAAAATGATTACAGCCATTGACGACATCTACAAGCGGTATGTTGGTGATAAGGTCTATAAAGCAGCGGGAAGCATTATAAGCAAGATCACCCCGGAGAAGGTCAAACAGTTGATTGTCACTAATTACGGATTGCCTACAGAATACATTGCAGCCCGGAGGGAGGCTCACGATGCACTGCAGAGATACAAAGAACTTGCAAAGGAGATTGGTGATAATCTGTTATACAGAAATTTGGTAACAGGAGAGAAGTTTACTGAAGCAGAGCAGCAGAGATTATCACAGGTGATTAAAGGTTCAGTTACAATGAATCCTCTTATCAAGGAAAGAACAGAACAGGCAATAAATGAAATTAAGCAGCTTGAAATAATAGGTAAAGAATTGGAAGTGTTGCCGGTTGAGACTTATAATACTAAACTGCCTAGGAAACGGATTCAGGAATTACTTAAAGAAAAAGCTGAATTAGAGAAGAAAAGAAACAAAATTATCAGAAGTCTTAAATTTGAGAAAGATTTGGTATTAAGCCCGGAGTTGGCTGATGAATTAAATGCAACACAGAAAAAAGCTTTATCAAGAGCTACTAAAAATATTGATTTGAAAATTCAGGATATTCATACAAAGATTAAAAACAGCTATGTTCATGGTGGTGAAGGTTATTTGAAGCGTGTATATTTATCGAAGGAACAGATTAAGACATTAGCAAAATATGGTTATACCAGACCAACGAGATTGGATTTAACGAGTGCAATGCACCGGAAGGATATACCCTATGAAATTCGCAAAGAAATGGGCGAAATACTGACGGCTGCTTACCCTGCAGCCAAGGGTATTATGCTGGAAGGAAAAGATGTTTCATTCGGCAGATTCTTTGAAGTGATCAGTGAGAACCCGGATTGGAGTAGTGAGACTGAAGTATCAGGTTGGGTAAAAATGCCAAAGGATGAAAAACTTGGTAAAGTCTCAGAATTATATGTTGAACCAAGGATTGCCGCTGATATCAATGATGTGATGAAATTTACTTCTGATGAAGAAATGGATAAGTTCTTAAAGAGAGTAAATGCAACGTGGAAAGCAACAAAAACTATAATGAATCCCAGCACTCATCTGAGAAATATTTATTCAAACAGCATTATGCTGGATTTCTCAGGAGTTGCACATACCGATCAGTTGAGAATATTGCCGGAAGCCATTAAAGCTATTAAAGGAACCGGGAAATATGCTGCACAATTCAAAGCGAGCAGGTTGAATAATACTACATTTACGACACAAGAATTAGGACAATATCTGGATTTAGCTGCAGAGGACAGGGGATTTATGGATTTATCTATTCCTGATAAGCTATTAAAGATTTATGGGAAAGCAACATTGGTTGATACTAAAGTAGGGCAATTCCTTGGTAAAGTTTATCAGATGGAAGAAGTATTAGGAAAAGCGGTTAAGTTTATTTCCGAAGTTGAAAAGGGTAAATCGATTATTGAAGCAAGGCAGGAATCGAATAAATGGATGTTCGACTACAGTGAAATTCCGTCATTAGTAAGAAAGCTGAGAACAAATCCAATATTTGGTATTCCGTTTATTACTTGGAGTTATAAAGCATTTCCGAGGATAATAGAAACAGCAATCACCAGACCATTAACTTTCTGGAAATACCCGGTTATATTCTCTGCAATAACACAGTATGCACTAAAATCACTTGGGATTGATGATGATGATTGGGAAAAAATTAAAGCAGATCTGCCGGAAAGAATGATAAAAGGCGAATGGTTGTTACTCCCATTCCGGGATGCGAAGAACAAGATGCAGATGCTGGATTTAACTTATATTCTGCCTTACAAAGATGTTTATGATGTAATTGAATCGGGATTTTCGCTGGCTACAAGCGGGAGATTAAACAATGCTGATGATATTGTTGATGGTATTCTGGGACTTATCCAAGCACCGATATTAAAATCTACAGCTGAAATGCTTACAAATAAAGATACATACACTAATCAGCAGATATGGTTTGATATTGACGGTCCTGCAGAAAAAACACAGAAGGCTTTCGATCATCTATACAAAACATTTATGCCTTCACTAGCACCGGAGATACCATTTCTTTCACAAGGAGGATATTCATATCACAAATTAAGATCGGTATTATCTGACAGGGATGATTATTACGGAAGAACATTCAGCTTAGGACCTGCTGTAACGAGTGTAATGCTGGGATTAAAAACGAGTCCGATTGAACCGGAGAAGAATATTGAAAGGAAAGAAGCGAAGCTGCAGAATCAATTAATTCAACTAGCTACAAAAGAAAACCAGATATTGAGGGATGGCAGTTTGAGTGAAGAACAGAGATTAGTAAAAGCCATGGAATTAGAAAAACAAAAAGATGATTTACGAAGGGAATTGGCAGGATTAGAAATACCGGTTAAAAATGAAGAAATTGCACAGACTGAAAAACAAATCAGATCCCTGCAAGCAAAATATAATAAGGTTGATCTGGCCAATACAAAGCTGAGAGAAAGTTATGCAACTGAAATTAATAAAATGAAAATAAAGCTGAATGAGTTGCTTTCTAATCCTGATGCTTACACCGGTGAGAAGAAGAAGCGTGAGGAGGAAGAAAAGCGAAAGAAACAGTTCAAAAAATCAACTATTAAATCATTTCAGAAGGAATTATGATAAAATATTTTATAATAAAAGTGACTAAAAGATTACACAGAATTCTTCTGTTTACGGTGCAAAGCAACTGGATATTTCAGAGTATTCAATTTATTGGTATTTTTACATTCGGGATAGGATTTAGTGCCGTTGTGGGATTACGTAAGTGGCACGAGAAGGATATAGGAATGGCTCTCAATACAGCAATTGGCTTCATTATGATTGGCATAGCTTTTTTACTTATAATGGTTGCTATAAATAAAATGAAGGGAAGTATTGATGAGCTGGAAAAGTCTTTTAAATAAATTCGAGCCTATTGATGCGATGATGCTTCTGGCAATATTTATACTGGGTATCCTGGTTGGCATTGGTAAAAACGGTGTTATTGCCAATATGCTGATTTATATGATGGGAGTATTAACCGGAGTATGGAGTAAAAAGAATAAATGAAAGAAAAACTTACAAAAACGAAAGAATATTATCAGAAGCACAAGTGTAAATTTCTGATGATAATTCCATTCTTGCTTGGGAATGGTTCAGGCGGGATGATAACATTTACTGAATTTACCGATAATGTTGTTAGAGTAGTGGAAGTAATCAGGAAACCAGTTGAAAAACCGGCTGCTGATTTGACGGAAATAAAAGACCAAATTGAGTCGAATGAAGATTTTAAGAAAATGAATGTTCCTTATTCTGAAAGGACTTTAACAGGGATTAAATCAACGAGAGCAATTAAACCTAATTAACAATCTATCAACAAAATACAAAGGTGCAAAATGAGCTGGTTGCAATGGCTTCAAGGTAAAAAGACTTATATTATTGTGATTCTTGCTGCAATATTCAATATTGGTGTTGCATTTGGATTATGGGATGTAAACAGCGGTATGTGGGAATTTATAAACGCATTGCTGGTATTCCTTGGATTAGGAACACTGAGAGCAGGAGTAACGAAATCAAGTTCTAAATAATGAACTGGAAATCGTTATTAAAATCAGTAGCAATCCATGCTATTGTAATACTTTTAATTTTCGGGGCAGGATTCTTTACCGGTAGATATACCCATAAATGTAACTGCCCCGAAATAAAAGACACAGTGCTTGTTAAAGGTGATTCAATCCTAGTTCCATATCCTGTAGAAACAATACGGTGGTTAGAAAAAAAGCCGGCATTACAAGCTGGCAGAAAATTCTACCAAATATTCGATTCACTGTTCGTTTCTAATAATGATACAATAGGAATTAAGGCTAAAGTTGAATTTAATGATTCGACAAAAGAATTCACGCTGGATATGGATATTCAGCACAGAGATTATGATTTTACGAGGGTTGATACATTAAAAATCAAAGTTGAGACAATTAAAGAAATTGAAACGATAGATCCTATTTGGGTTACTACTACAATAACTTCCACAGTTTTATTACTGATTTCATTACTGGCTTTATTATTCGGAGGATAAATTGAAACCATTTGAACAATTCATTAATCCTGAGATACATGCAAAATATAAGATTGATATGCTTTTTCGGATTAATGCAAAAATGGGTTACAAAACATTTACTACAGGGCTGTTCAATTTGAATATTATCGGTATAAGAACGCTGGATAATACTCCAAATGTGTTTAATGACTGGCTGGCGGTGTGGTATTATGCACAGGTTAAGCAGGGAGGCGGTATTGAAATGGAAAGACCTTTTTTCCATTTATGGCAGATTACTACTGATCCCGGAACGTATTATTTGAAAAATCCTTTGAAGCTGAAAGGCACAATGATACTGAAGGAAGGTCAATATCCTGTTTATCAATTGGATTATCATCGGGGAAAATACTTAGCATTATGCCAAAGACTTGGACCGGTGCAGGTTTACAGGGACAGAAACAAGGATGAAATACTGGATTTTAATCCCGGAACATTAGAAAGCGGGAATTTCGGATGTAACATTCACAGGGCCGGCAAGTTTGGACCATTTACGTGGATTGATAAACATTCTGCAGGATGCCAGGTATTCAGATATCCATATAATTTTGATAATTTCATTCTGCTGTGTCAGGCTGCGAAGGAATTACATGGCAATAAATTTACTTATACGCTGATCAATGAAAAGGACTTCGGATTGCTCAAACAGTAGCAATTCCGTAAAACCCGGGTGCTGCTCGTCATATTACAGGCGGGCAGCAACATTTATGCACACAAATTATGCAGGAAAATATGCACATATTTTATGCGTAAAAATATTTTTTTCAAACCTCTTGATTTTAATATTATAATTTTATAATATTGTAACACACAAATTAAAAGAGAGATAACAGGATGAAAAATTATTCAATCAAGTTATTAAAATCCAACTTAGCTGCTCACCAAGAAAAGAGAAGGGTATATTCTCATATAATGAACCACGATCTTAAAAATGGTTATTTTCGCAAACTACAACTTCAAGAACTTGAAATAATTGCTGATCTAAAAGATGCAATCAAAAAATTGACAATAAAATCTAAAGGTTAAAAAATTATGGAAGACAGATTACCCAAGCAAATGGTGAACATATCCGGTGAGCTACATTCATTCATTAAAAGGAAGGCTGCTGAAACTGAAAACAAAGGTGAAACTATTGGCAGTTTAAGTGAAAGAGCAATTATGGGATATTATGGTGTGGATGAGAATGGAGAACCGGAATTGGCTGAAACACCTCATAAAAAAGTTAAATTATCAAAGGATTAAATATGAAAAATAAAAAAGCCCGGCTAAGAGAGAGCCGGGCAGAGAGGACATTGTAAGATGAACAGAATTGACAATTCAAACATAAATGATAGTTTACCGGAAAGCAATACATCCATAGCAGGAAAATTGCAGGAATTAGGTAAGCATTTATGGAAGTTCAAAAAAGAAGGATATGATTTTGATTCCGATGAAGATTTGAAGCTGATAGCCGGTGATGCTGTTATTTCGGTTGTTGTAATGAGGGGAAGCAAAATAATTATTTTCAAAATAAGTAATCAAGGAGTTACAATCAATGAAGAACTTAGCCGGACAGAAACGCTGGATTATATTAAAACAATTTCCAAGAAAGCAGGACAGGAATCCGAAGCTACAGCCTAAAGATGCGAATGGCGGGCAGGAAGAATTAAGACTGGCGAGAATAAGAAATGAAGAAATGATTTTTGCTGTGGATGAAATTGTAATCCCAGGGACAGGAGAATATCAGAATCATATTTTTTCAGTTGATAATGCAGATAAATGGATGGCAAAAACAGGACCTGAACTTGATTATATGATAAAAGGCGGATATGTAAGAGAATTGCCATATTCCAGGGAGGAGATTGATAACCTGAAAAAGAACTGGCAGAAAGATCCTAATTTTGATTTATATGAATTCCCCGGGGCTGATGAGTATTGGGATGAATTAAAAACATTTCAAGAAACTGAGCAAAAATTATGGAGGATTGAACATGATGCTATTAACAAAATTGCAGTTCAGGTTGCATCACTACCGGTATATGGCACAGCGGTTTTTGGAAAGGAACAGGATAATGCTAAAAATTCTGTATCTGCTGTTCCTTCTATTAACTATGAGCTACTTCTTATTTCACACATAGCGATCAGGGATTCTAATCCAAAGGCTTGCATTGAACAGGCGAAAGAACTTATATTTGAGATAGCCAAACATCAATATAGTTTACAAACCAAAGAGAGTAAACAGAATGACAGAAGAAAACTCGGACCAAAAAAACAATCAACTGCAAGTAGCAGTTAAAGATTTAATTCCTAGAATAGATTTTGAAGGTGTAGAGAAATTCTATTCAGAGGTTGAATCGATAGTAAAGCAGATGTTCAAGCTAGGATATCATTACGGACCGCCTTACGAAGTGAGATCGGGTAAAGAGCCACCTAAAAACATTTTATATAAAGCCGGTGTGCAGGTATTTGTTGACCGGATAAATCTGCTTTTCGAAGATGAAGTAACGATAATTGACGAAGTAAGCCAGCATAAAACTTTCCATTGTAAATCAAAAATGTTCCGATTAGGCAACAATACTGTATTAAGCAGTGGTGAAGGATCCTGTTCAACAGATGAGGGAAGATTTTCATACCAGGCTTATGATAAGATAGTAACCCGGCATGTAAGAGAATCAGCTATATTAAGGGCACATAAAGATTCTATAGAAAGATTTTTTAACGTATCACGTTTCTTCCCGGATAATAAGAAATTGTCTGTTACACCAAAGCAGGAATCAAAACCACAGCAGAAGAAGGAACCGGAACCTACAAATGGTAAAGGTAAATGGAATCCTACTCCACAACAACGTAACGATCCAGAATGGTTTATTGGAGAAATTAAGAAGCTGAAAAATCATGGTGAAGTAAATGAGTTTCATGAGAAGTTTGAACTGGATGAGAAATTTTTCGGTGAGGTTGATCAGAAGAAGATACACGATGCTTATGCTGCAAGGTGGGAGGAGTTGAAGAAATAACGAGTTGAGCATAAGCTGAAACCGGAAACAGAAAAAGAAATTTATTGAATGAAAGATTCTCTAACATATTTAACAACATTAAAATCACAGGCTAACTTAGGTTTTCAGCTTGATGCTTTTGTTAGCCGGCGTGATATAATTTGGTATAGTTGTGGAAGTGCATCTGCTGTAATGACTAAAATTGTTTTGGCAAGTAAACCTGATGCAACAATAGTTTATTGTGATACTGGGAGTGAGCACGAAGATAATATACGCTTCTTGGATGATTGCCAAAACTGGTATGGCAAAGAAATTAAAATTATCAAATCCCAACTCTTCAATAATGTTGATGATGTAATTGAAGCCCGAAAGTATATGGCTGGTATAGATGGAGCACCTTGCACGATTGAGTTGAAAAAAGTTCCAAGATTAGATTTCCAAATACCAGACGATATACAATATTATGGATATACGATTGAGGAGTGGAAAAGAGCAAGGAACTTTGTAGTAAATAATATAGAGCTTCAATTACAATTTCCTTTAATTTATAATCTGATCACCAAAGAAGATTGTATAGGAATATTAAAACAAGCGGGAATTAAATTGCCAATAATGTATGAGTTGGGATTTGAACACAATAACTGCATTGGATGTGTAAAGTCTCAGTCAGCAAAATATTGGGCAATGATAAGATTATACTTCCCGGTAGTTTTCAAAATTAGATGCGAACAATCGAGAAGGTTAGGCGTGAAGCTGGTGAAAATAAAAAATGAGAGAATATTTTTAGATGAACTACCGGAAGGCATAGAATTCCCAGATGAGAAAGAAGCATCTTGTGATTTTCTTTGCCATACCATTGCCGAACAAATCGGTAAGTCCGGCTAACAGATTGGGCGATAAGGCGATTGGCTTCCAATTCGACCTTGATTGCCAAGTTATTTTGTGAGCAAATTTTAAGAAAGAAGAAAAATGAACGAATATATAGTTGTTAATGAAAAGGGTAAACCGATGGAACTTGGCAAATATGATGAAGGTGAGCCAAGAATATTGTGGGATGGCAAGCACGTTACTAAATTTAATAATTTTAATTCAGCCAAGAACGCAATAACACGTTCTGCTAAATATGCGGAGAAAAATAAATTGCCGTGGCGGGTTGAAGAATATGAGATAAAAAGACTTGTAGATTTTTATTCTTAAAAATTTGCGAGTCAAAATAACATATATGCAACTAACACGCCAGAGAAAATAATGGAAAAATATTATTGTAAACTACATAGCTTTTTGGATGGAGATGAAAATTGCCCCGACTGTATAGCTGGTCGTGTTGAGTTGCGAGTTATACAGCCTTATTACAGCGACGCACTGATTACGCTTTACAATACAGATTACAGGAACGTGATTGATAGCCTTCCGCCCATTCAAACGGTGGTAACTGACCCGCCATTTAACGCTGGGAAAGATTTTGAAAATGATAATATGAGTGAACTTGACTTTAGAGCCTTTTGTAATGAGTTTACTCTAAATATGTATAAGCTAAAACCACAAAACATCTTAGTTGAGGTTGGTAAAAATGATAAGATAATGAGACAAGAATTAGAAAGATATTTTGAATATGAATACGCTATAAATCTGAATTACACGAACAGTATGAGAAACGGTAAAATAGGTTATAGTAATTACGGACTTGTTTTGTGGTTTGGGAATAATGGTAAATGTTTTAACAGGTACAAAGATAGAATTGATAGTGCTTTACACGATACGAGAGACGAATTTGAACACCCAAGCCCAAAGGAAGTTGACCATTACAAAAGGCTTGTTAATATGTTTACTGATAATGGCGGGGCAGTGTTTGAACCGTTTGCAGGAAGTGGAACTACACTTTTAGCCGCCAGGCTTAATGGGCGGAAGGCGATAGGTTGTGAGATTAGCAAAGAGTATTGTGATATTATAGTAAAACGATTAAGCCAAATAGAAATGCAGTTTTGTAACGAGGCTGTATAACTACGGCAATGTATTCTCATATAGTTGATCTTCCTGAAAATAATGTTAGTCCATTGGATTCGAATCATAACGAAAATTACAATGTTATGAGCTTAGTAGGATGAAAATTCCAGTAATTACATTATATCAGCCATGGGCTACATGGATTGCAATCGGATTAAAGACTATTGAGACTCGTAAGCATAATCGTTTTGAATGCTTAAAAAATAAAATGATTGCTATTCATGCCGGGAAGAAATATGATTTTGAGGCTTACGATGTTGCTGAAAGATATTTATCTTCCGGGCAGATGGATGTTCTTTCCAGAATGCAATATCCGAAGAGTTGTATTGTAGCAACTGCTTATGTTGATGATTTCCAATTACTAAATGACAAAGATCATTCAGAGAAAGCATTGATCGAATGTGTTACTCTCCGGTATGGATTATTTTTGAAGGTTGTGAACAACTATAGTTATGATCCTAAGATATTTGTAAAAGGGCATCAGGGGATTTGGTACATTGATTTATAATATTTAATTTTGTTCTAACCAAAGAGAGGTTTTAACAGATTGACAGACAAACCTAATTATTACGCCGTAATTCCTGCTGTAGTGCGTTACAGCAAACAATTATCACCGCAGGCTAAACTTATCTATGCTGAGATCACAGCACTCTCCAATCATAAAGGATATTGTTTTGCCAGCAACAAATACTTTGCAGAGTTATTCGATATGGAATTACGATCTGTTTCCCGATTGGTAGCACAATTGGTTAAATATAAATTTATAGATACAGAGCTAATCCGCTATCAAAAAAGAAAGATAATTTTGAAATTAAACCACAAGGGGTATAGACAAAATTGTCTACCCTAATAATTAATTAAGAATTAATAATAATAATAACAATGTTAATATGTGGATAACTCAGACTTTATTTGAAATTCTGATGAATTGGCGGGGATTGTTGTTATCAACAATGTGGATAACTTGTGATTAAGTTGTGAATGAACTAAAAACCATATTGAAAGTTTTCACTTGTAAGCATTGCAAAGATTACTTTGTGATGGTTAAGGCCAATAATACTCTGATTCCTGTTAATGCTAAGCCTGGTGATGAATTTCCTAAAAATCAGGAATATATAAAAGCAGAAATGCGAAGCCATTTACGGGATTGTAAAGGCAGGGCTGCAGATTGGCAGTTGATGGTAAAATATTATTTAAGTTACCCAGAAATGAGATTTATCGACATCCCGGATATTAGCTTAAAATCATCCACGACTGCTATAGGTGAGGCTGGTGAGGTCGAAAAGCCAAAAGGAAGGCTTATACCGGGAGGGGTTGCTTATGAATCTGCCAGAGAGAGATTTTTAGAACAATTAAAAGAGGAGCAGAAGAAGTGAAAGTATTATCAGCAATCAAAGATGCTTTTATTCTGATAGTAATTTTATTTGTATCACTTTTCAGATGGTTTTTAAGAATGAACAATTCAGAATAATAAACAAGAGGATTGACTATGACATACAAAGCTGTTGGAGAAACAGGACCGGATAGAACTGAAAAGCGAAAACTGAGAGAACGAGCAGGAAGGACAGAGAAAATGAAGTTCTGTCCGGATTGTAAAAGAGTTTGGGAAATAGCAAGATCGACTAATCATAACAGTAAAGGGAAGCTAATTTATTATCATAACTTTCCTACAATTGGTAAACCCCATGAACTTTGTCCTGAATGTAAAATTAAACTAGATAAAACATTAAGTTTCTAAATAAAAAGAGAGGTATTTATGGCACTGGTAAAAACAATGAGAAATCACGTTGATCAGTTGATCAATGATTACCCGGAGAAATCAAACGGTAATAAGCCCAGGTATATCATTATGGATATTGACAATTTATTCAGATTCCGGGATGAGTTGAGGGCTTTGGATTTGCTGGCAACAAAGGGAAGCAGAGGAACAGAAACGATTGTTTACCGGGATTTGAAAGTATTGTGTATTTTTGATGTGCAACTTTTAATTGAGGTGGTAGGATGAATTTACGTAATTATACATCATCAGTTCCGGTTATAAATTCTATTTCTAAAATAGAATTTAAGCTGGTTAAAGCAGGTGCTTTGCATATTGCAAAGTCTTACAGTAAAGATAGAGCCGATATTCCGATAGGAATGAAATTCCAGTTAGTGGATAACAGATTATATGAACTTCCAGCAAATGTAGATAAGGTCTATAATTTTATGTTGATGCAAAGAAAAAATCCACCTACAGATGCACAAGCAGAACAATTAAGAAGCCAAGCACAGCGAACAGCATGGAAGAACTTATCTGATTGGGTTGATATTCTTACTTCACTTACAGCGTTGGATCAAGTTGAAGTGGAAGAAGCCTTTTTTCCTTATCTTTATGATGGCAAGCGGAATAATACATTATATCATATTTTGAAGGAAAATAATTTTAAGTTACTTGAAGGTGGAAAATGAATGTAGTATTAGGCAGGAATAAGACCGGGGATGAACTGACATTCATCATTGAGGGACAGCCGAATACAAAGCAATCTGTAAGGATAATGCCACAGACTGAAAAAGATGGTAGTGCCAAATATGAATTTACTCTAGATGGGAAGAAAAAAGTTAAGATGGCAAAATTCCAGGATAAAGATCAGATGAATAAAGAAACGTATGTGAAATGGTGTATTAAAGGACAGCTTCCGTTTGGATTTGAATTATGGAATGGACCGATTGCAGTGACCAAGCTGCATTACATTTTCTATCCGCCTAAGACGTTGATATCGAAAGTTGAGAATAAAGAATTGATATTTGTCACCAAACGACCTGACATGACGGATAACCTGAACAAATTGGTATTTGACAGTATGAAGAATATTGTTTATGTGGATGATTCTCAAGTGGTAGTTATGGATAATTTAATAAAATATTACGGATTGCAGCCAAAAACTATTTTAACGCTAAAAAAAATACAATGAGCAGATTTAAGGATCCGGAGCCGAAAATATCGTTTTATCTGGGATATGAATCAACAGAGGCAACCCCGGTATGCAAAACAAGAGGACATTCAGGATTTGACATTGCAAGTTTAGAAAGATTTGATATAATTGTAAATATTGATGATTGTGCCGGATGTGTTAAAAGAATGGTGAATGAAATCAATCGCTGCAGATCTAAAAGGCAATTATACTTATTATTAACCAAAATGAAAGAGAAATATGGAAACAAAAGTAATGAATCAGCACACTCTGTATTTCCTGTATGATGAGCAGACCAAACGTGCAGTAACAAAAGCTGTTAGGTATTCAGAAATATCAGAGCAAATGAAAGACATTCGTAATAAAGATTTTAAGCTGGGTGAGTTAGTATTCAATATTTACCAGAATAAAACTATTTCCATTCTTCCTTCAAATGCTATCCCAATGGAAAAGAAATTCAGATTAAATGGCAACGAAGCAGAAAAGCCGGAAGAAAAGAGAGTTATTGTATTTACTGTTCGTGAGCCGATATGGGCTAAACCAAGGTCTGTAGCACTTAATTACCAGGAAATATTTAACAGCGATTGTGAATTAATTGGAGTAGATATTGTTTACAGGCAGCGGACAAAGAACGATGAAAGATTATATCCTGATCCTATGTATATGGAGAGGGAAAAAGCATTGAAATACCCGGTTAATAAAATCAGGGATATGCTGATAACAACAATTCCGATAGATGATTTCAGAATTAAGGCATAACCCTAATTGACAATCGTTATAAAATTTACTTAGTTTGCAATTAAGATGAGCAAGTACACTGAGGAAAATCCTTTTAATTTAACTACAAAGCAATTAAAGTTTTGTGAGTTTTATTTATTTCACGAAACATACCAGGGCAATGCCCGGCAGTCTGCAATTCAGTCAGGATACAAGGAAAAGAATTCAGATGTTATAGCATCACAGAACTTAACTAAACTTAGTATTCAGAAACATCTTAAATTTCTTGAGGATAAATTTGCAAAAGAACTTCAAAAGAGAACTCCTGCAGATGCAGCTGCAATTTTAGATAAAGTTATTAACAAAGATTATAATGTTGAATATGCACCGGTAAATCTGGTTAAAGCATTGGAGTTATGGTTCAGATTGCATGACAAATTTCCTAAAACAAAACTACCATTTAGAGGTGATGATGGTGAAGAAATAGAAGTATCGGAACAGACAAGAATAGTAATGATAATGCCGAATGAACGACCACTGCCACAAATGCCGGGCGAACAGATCAAAGAGCCGGAACCTGTAAAAGAAGTAAAAACAGCCAAGCCAATTAACAATGAGGCGAAAAACCTCATATTAGAAACCTTAATAAAAAAAGGAGCATACCATGGTAATAAACAAGATTAGTTACAAAAATGAGATAATGGAAGTCCATTACTCAGTGTTGAAAAAGGGAGGGAAGGAAGATTATTTCACAATCCGGAGTGGAGATCAACCATTGCCGTCATTCAGAAATCTGTTAATGAAATTAAGACCTACAGTAATTGATATGATGGAACTTCCGAACAATGATGAGGAAGTAAAAAGAATCACAATTAATCAGGTCAGTTTCGATTATTCAGGGGATGATAATGTTATGGGTGCGGTGATATCGGCAAAGCGTAAGCTGAATTACAGCGGAACTAATATGGCATTAAATACTCCTCACAAATTTGCAAAAAAAGCAAAGGGTGCATCATCCTCAGTATTTAATAAAGCTGTAATAGATTTGCTTGAAGATCTGCAGGATGAAGCTGAGAAGTATGTAAATGGTGAACGCCAGCAGGGAGAATTATTTGATAAAAAAACAGTAGAAGCCAAGTCTGAGAATACTGCAGATGAAATTATCAGGAAGGCGATGAGCAAAAAGAAAGCTGAAAAATCTAAAGAGAAAAAGAAAAAGTTTTCTGTTCATCCAACAGGACCGGAAGAACCGGGGTTCGCAATAAAATCCAAAGGTAAATATTTGAAGGTCAGTCCGGGATATGCTGTTAAATTAACTGCATTTATAAGCGAAGATGGTGTATTGCAGGACAGTGTTCACGAAGGAATGAAGGAAATAGGATATGCAGGCAATAAATTATTATTCGAAATAGATGGCGGACTATTGCAGATTCATTCGGCTGTTATCGATTACAAGCAGATGAATAATGATTCATTAGCTAAAAATGCTATTGAAGAATTAATTCAGGATTTTGTTGATCAGCCGATATTGAGATTGAAAAACTCAGTAGATTTAACATTAGTGCCCGGTGTTGGAGAAACAGCAGTAAATTAGTTTGTAAATGCAGTCAGATATAAAATATGTTCCGGTTACGCTGAAGAAAGGTGAATACCTGGTTATGCCGAACAGCGAACCGGAATATGAATTTCTTTCATCCCCGGAATATGAAGTATTATACGGTGGTGCTGCAGGAGGCGGGAAGACCTGGTGCTTATGTGCTGAGAATATGAAGTATAAGGATTATTCCCGCTATACTGCTATAATATTCAGACGAACATATCCTCAATTGATGGGAAGTGTATTCCCGATAGCAAGCGAAATGTATCAGGCAGCCGGTGCAACGTGGTATGAACAGAAGAAAATGTTTGTATTTCCAAGCGGTGCTAAAGTCAGACTGGGATACATGCAATATATGGATGATTGGGAGAACTATCAGGGACACGAATATGCAAGGCATTTATACGATGAGTTGGGACAATTCTATGAAGAACAATATATAAAGCTGGCTCCATGGTGCAGGTCGAAAGTAGATGGCATTGAACCACGCAGGAGGGCAAGTGCTAATCCCGGAGGAATAGGTCATTTATGGATTAAGAAAAGATTTATTGATACCTGCAGATCAGAACCAGCAGGAGAGAAAAGATACAGCGAATTAGCAAAAGTATATTGGCAGCCGATGAAACCGGGTCCTACTTATTTTGCAAGGTTGATTTATCCGGATGGAACAGTAAAATATCAGACCAGAAGATTCATACCAAGCAGAGTATTTGATAATGTAGATATGTTAAGACGCAATCCTGAATATGTTACTAACTTGTTAACATTGCCGGAAAGAATGAGAAGGGCATTACTGGAAGGAGATTGGGGTGCATTTGAAGGGCAGTTCTTCCCATTTAACAGCGATACACAGCTTATCAAACCTTTTGTGATTGAAAATGCTTGGCCTTTGATTGGTGCATTAGATCCGGGTTGGGGAGGTTATTGCAGTTATTCATTGGCTACAGTAGATTTCAATAACAATTATTACCGGATTGCTACGTATTACGAACCAGCAAAGAATATCATCAGGAATGTGAAGGATATTTATAAATTTACAAAATCACTGAATTTGACAAGAGGCAGGATACCTGAATATGTTATAGCAGATCCGGCAGCATGGGCAAAACGTGATCAATATGCACTTACAGAGGATCAGCGGACTTTTGCCGATTTTATGGAACAAGCAGGATTTGTAATGTTCAAAGGATTGAACGACAGACCTACGGGCTGGGCTAATATGGTTACGATGATGGAACAGAAAGAAGAAAAAACGAATGAGCCAAAGTATAAAGTTTTCAAAAATTACAACGAACCATTTGAAGAACAGTTGATTGCTGCTATTTCTGATGAGAAAGTTCCGGGTGATCTGCAGGGCAGAGGCAGAGACCCGAAACTGCATTATCACTGTCTGGATGAAGAAAGATACAGGTTGATGGCAATTTCATTCCCTGAAGCACTTGAAAGACCAAAAACACAGCTTGAAAGAGAAGTAGAGGAGGAAATTGAAGCCTCTGAAGATAAACATACAGTAATGGGAGTATAAAATGAAGCGAATTATCAAATATTGGAGAATTAAATTGGGATTAATAAGAGGGAAAATATTAACAGGAAATAATATCGATGAATTAATCTCCCAAGCAAAAATATACATTGGAATAAACTATGAAGTATATGAACCAATATATGTTGGTTTACTACCTTGCTTTAGAATATTATTGAAGGTGAAAAATGACAGACCAGAAAGAACTTGATTTATTTACCGGTGTGCAGTTAAGGGATGAAGGAATTGAAAGAACTCTTACTCACGCTGACAGAGTTATAGAGAACTGGCAGGAAAAAGCCTATAAATTCTTATTAAGATATGTTGATAACAATAAAGATTATCAATTTATGGCTGAGGATATCAGGAAAGAATCTGATGGAATAGTTCCTGAACCACCAAACAGCAGAGCATGGGGAGGAATAATAGTAAGGGCTGCAAAAGCAGGGATAATAAAAAGGGTTGGATATAAGAAGGTGAAGAATTCCAAGGCACATTGCACACCTGCAGCACTTTGGGAAGCAATAGCAAAATAATAAAAAGGAATAAAAATGGCTGATTCAAAGATAGAATGGACTGATGCGGTATGGAATCCGGTTACAGGTTGCACAAAAGTTTCTGCCGGATGTAAGAACTGCTATGCTGAAACAATTGCAAAGCGATTCTGGAAAGACAGGAAGTTTACAGATGTTCAGCTGCATGAAGATCGATTGGAACAGCCATTGCACTGGAAAAAATCAAGAATGATATTTGTTAATTCAATGAGTGATTTGTTTCATGATCATATCCCTCATCAATATATATATGAAGTTTTTGATATTATGAAACAATGCCCTCAACATATATTCCAGATTCTGACCAAGCGTGCTTATAGATTAAACCAACTACTCAATTATAATATACCTAAATTGGATAATGTTTGGATTGGTGTATCAATAGAAGATAATAAAACAGCGAATGAAAGAATACCATTATTGCTGGAAACTCCGGCAGCAGTAAGGATGATTTCGATAGAGCCTTTGCTGGAAGATATTTCTTCAACTTTTATGCGATGGACAATGGAAATGGAAGGCTGGATAAAAAGAGATGAGATTTGGGTTATTGTTGGTGGTGAATCAGGACCGAAAGCGAGACCTTGTAATATTCAATGGATAAAAGAAGTAGTAAGTATCTGCAAAGTTGAAAATATTCCGGTGTTCGTGAAACAATTAGGAAGCAATCCAATAGGTTACAATTCTGTTAAAAAAGGAAAAAATTCAGACATAAACTTATTCCCAGAATCATTAAAAGTGAGAGAATATCCAAAAAATATTACAGCAGGCACTTGACATTGTGTGAAAATAAAGTTTTCTTTGCGTGAAACAAAATAAAACTTTTTGAATGCCGAGGTTAAATTGTGATCAGGTAACACTTTCAGAACTGCAAAAGAGCCTGAACAAAGCAATACATTTGATTGACCAAGCTAGCCTTAATACAGGCGACAGAAGTCTCATTCTCTTTACCCACCGATTACTTATTATTTGTTTCCACAGTTATTATTCATATTATGGATGGAATTGATATGGCTTTACCGAGTGCTACATACCTAAAAAGGCCTACCCCGAAAGCAATTCCGGAAATGGAGAATAGCCAGAAGTCGAATGAGTTTGAGGATATGTTCAGTATTATCAGGATTGCAAACTTATCATTACAATTAGAACAGCAATTCAAAGTATTTTTTAGTGAAATACTTCAAAACTTTGCAATGGCTACGGGGAAGATATTATCTTCGGCAGATCTGTTAAAGCTCACCAGGGAAAGACGACCTAATTTTCAAATCAATTTATTTCATCCGTTATTATTGCAGATTGCCGGTAATTTCAAAGGCAATATGCCGGGCATAGAATTTTCAGGCAGGAACAGAGACGATCACGAAAGAGCAGGGATGTTCAATGATATTAACAATTATGTTTTATTCTCAGGAAATGATATTGTTTACGAAATGGCGAAGGCTTATGTAGCCAGCCAGATAGGCAGATTAAGCTGGATTAAACAGGAACATACTTATCAGTTTGACGATGAGGGAATGGTTGATATTGCATATTACAATAAATTCTTAAAGTTTGATGCACAGGTAGATGAAAGACGTTTCGATCACTGTAATTTTATAATTGATGAAAGCTGGTATTACCCGGAAGAATTGATACAAACGTATGCAAAGAAAAATCCTAAGTTAGCTGATGAAATTGAGAATCAGGCAAAGATGTTGTTAGGACCTGATGAAAAGAGCAGGAAGCTGATATTAAGCTGGGCGGAACGATTGATGAATCTGGTTATAGATTACTCAGGTGAAACAGTAGGATATGATGCGATGAGAGTTGCTTACGATTTGCAGGGAGATTACCATACTCCTGACGGCAGATTCAAGGCAATCGATATGTATGAGAGACGAATGGTAAATAAAATGAAGATTTACGACAGGCTTGCCGGATTTGAATATGATGTAACGGATATGATTAAAGTAAAGGATTACGGCAGGAACTGGTATGATAAGAACAAATTGCAATTAATTAAAACCCGGATAGTTGACCCCGACCCATATATTGAAGAAAGTGCCGATACAAAGATTTATCAGACCAGTGTTATTCCGGGAATGAATATAAAGGCTTTTGATGGATTGCAGCAGCTGCAGAATGGTAATTTCAAATTTAGTGCGGTATTAGCTTACGACTGGCATCCGGATATATTGCAGACCAAATCAATGATAGATATGGTTAAGGATTCGGTCAGATCATACAATCAAACAAATAATACAACTCAGACTTATTTGATGCGATCTGCTCATGGCGGTGCATATATTGAGAAGAAATACACCCGTGGATTAGAAGACCAGATGAATAAGAGTAAGATTGTAGGATTTACAGTAGTTGGCGATGGTGCAATAAGCAAACGTGGGATGATAGAAAAAGGTGTTCCTCCTGTAAATTCAGCACTTGACAGATTTATGATTCAAAAAACAGGTGAAATTGAAACAGTATCCGGTGTAACACCAAATAGCAGAGGACAGCAGGAAAGCTCCAGCGAATCAGGAAAGTTATTTCAATCCAAAGTATTGCAATCGGAAGTTATGCAGGAATGGGCTAGTGAAAATGCACAGGCAGCATTGTTGCAATTATCAGAGAATAATTTATATTATATCCAGAATTTCTTTACTGAAGAAAGAATATTTAAGATTGAGCACGAAAAGGATAATCCATACTGGCTGACGGTAAATAAACGTATAGGACAGGAAGTCTTAAACAATATGCAGGTTGGTAAATACGATGTGATTATATCTAAGTCACCTTACGGAAGAATGGCAAAGGAACAGCAGAAGAACCGGATACTGGAAATGATCCAGATATTGTTGCAATTAAATCCATTGTTCGTGGATCCGAAAGCGATAATTGATATTTATGAACCGAAGAACAAAGCAGAATGGCTGGCAAGAATAGAGAAGTTTGAAGGAATAACTCAGCAGCAGGTATTTGCCGAAGCTGCAATGCGATCATTGGAAGGACAGCAGAATAAATTTCAATTCGGAGCCGGTAAGATGAATGCCGGGCTGGATATGATGGGTAAAGCACAGCTAATTAGTGCTAACAATCCAAATAATATGCTGATGCAATTTCTACAACAGAATCAAGGAAAGGCAGCTTAATGATAACCAAAGAAATGATTGAAAAGGAAATAGTATTAAAAGAGTTCTGTAGATTTGGGAAGAGATCTACAATTTGTTTATTGCAATTTAAGAATGGATTTGAATGTATAGGAGTTGCAATTACTCAAGACCCAGCGAATTTCGATGGTGAAATAGGTGCAAAATGGGCTTATGAGGATGCCATTGATAAAGCTTTCCCTGCATTTGTGTTTATTCAGGATGAAGCCAGATATCGTGGCTGGCCGGAAGAAATAGAAAACAGATTTCAATGAAGCTGATTTTAATTACAGGTCCGAAGTGTAAGATACCAAAATGGTATTACGGTAAAGCGTATGAGAATTACGATGCTAACCAGGTTATCTGGACTATTGTTGGATTTCACATTGTAGTTAAGATCGGAAGATATATCAGGCAGGTATGGAATATGTGGAGAGGCAGAAAGACGTGGTTTGACAGGCAGTGGTTAGATGCTCATAATCTGGGATTCAGAAAGGGATATTTTCAGCGGGCTAATGAAGAAAGCAGGAATAAGTATTTGTTAGAAGAATTAAGAATTAAATTAAATTTACCACAAAATTTTGAAGGTTATCAGAATGAAAAGTTTAATTAGCGTACTTTTGATTTGTTTACTGTTTACAGCAATCAGTTATTCACAGTGGGATAGTAAAAGAATCTTATGGACAGAAAGCGTAACAAGCGATTCTTTCAAATGCCCGGATGATAATTTTTATTTTGCAGGAATCTTTTTCCCGGATACGGCAGGAACGTGGATCGGAAATGCAACTAGAAATAAAGTATATTTTTGGGTAAGCAATGATCCGGTTAATCAAGGATGGCAGAAATTAACTTTTGACGGTGCTGCTTATTATGTAGATATTACAAGTTTAGCAATAACAGTAGATCCGAAAGCTACATTTGCATGGGAATATTGGAAATGTTATTTAGGTGCTGCAGTAGTTGATTCAGTTTATTTTTATCCTCAATTTAACGATATGGATCAATGAAATTACAGAAAGCCATATTGCTGCTTAAATTTATGTTCGGATTAAAAGTCAAAGGTAAATTGATTTTTAATTTTGACGGTGGCGGTGGCATAACACAACAATTTCAAATAGAAGGCGGAAGCGAATTATTAGAAAAGATTGAAAAAATAGTATCATAATTAAATAACGGTAATTCAATAAAACGAAGCCGGGATTTTCCTGCAGTTGGACCACCATCAACACTACTGCAGAGAGAGTTCCGGCTTTAATATTTTCATTCAAAATAAAGGAGTAAGGTTAAATGAAACAGCGATTTGGTTTTATAACAATCGTTTTTCTTCTGATCAGTGTTATCAGCATCCAGGCACAATGGGGAACGAATTTCAGCAAGTATGCTGACGATTCGAAATGTGTGTTTTACTTTGCCGGGACGCTGGACACAGCAGGTCAGAGTTATGATTCATTGAAATCCGGGCTGTTTGCTTTGGAGGACTATGATCAATCGGGCACATATTTTTCATTGAATTATGTGTTTACTAATACACCAGGTGCACCAAATACACTTATTGATTTATACGGCACTGATGATGGAGGCACAAATAAATACCTGATTGCACAGATAAAAGATACCAGCAATTCTGAAACATATACGCCGGTAGCGTTTAACATGTCAAATTACAGATTCAATGAATACTTTCTGATATTCGAGCAGGTAGCATCCGGGAGGGATGGGACCACTTTTAAGTGCTGGTTACATTCACCGCAGAAAGACCCGGCTTTAAGAGGCAGATTCTAATAAAGAACTGATTTCTAATTAAAAACAAAGGGTAATACCAATGTTGATCGAAAAAAGATTTTTACCATTCTTCAACTCAGAGAGTGGTGCATCGGGTAATACCGGTGATAATGGTAAGAATAATTCCGGAAAGGGTAAAACCGAAATAAATGAACCGGATGATATTCAAACCAAGATTGAGAAGGACCTTGAAACATCGAGAGCAAAAATATTCACAGAAGAAAAAGAAGATGATGGCGTAATTGCCGGTAAAACATCTGAAACTGATGAGAAGGATACATCCAAGAGTAAAATCGAAGGTGTGCAGAAAATCGATGATACATTTATTCAGGGTGCAGCTGCTTCTGAATTGTTCAAGGGATTGGACAATGAAGCTGTAGTCAAAGTGTTAAATAATATAAAAGACACTCAGGTAGATGCTAAAGTTCTCAAGAATTATGTTCATGGGCAGGTTAAGCTGGAAGAATACAACAGGACAAAGGATCCAAAAACGTTAGAAGATAAAGAATCGGCAGAGAATTTTGAAACATTTCAGGAACGAACTGATGAAGATTTTGCTGAAAACCTGGAACAGTTGAACGATCAGGAAAAGGAGCAGGTAAATCAGGCTAAAGTATTGGCTGTGTATAACAAGCTGAGAAGCAAATACAAAGACATTACTCTGGATGATTTGAAAGATGAAGATGCTGTAAACAATTATGTTGCAGATTTACAAGTCAACAAACCGTTGCTTGCTGATGATTTTAAGACTGATTTCAGGGCTACAAACAAGCAGATCGATAAAGAAACAAATGAATACGTTGACCGGGCTTTGAATTTTGGTGATTATATGCGTAAAGATGCAAAAGAAATTGTTGATAAATTCAATGCTATGCTGCAGAGCAAAGGAATAGATCCAAAGGATCTAGAAACTGAAATAGATGAGAAATGGATTGTTCAGAATATCGTTAAGAAAAAAGATGGTAAGCTGAATACGGACATGATCACTTATTACAGGAATAAGATTCCAACTCTGAATAAAGCAGCTTTTTATTCTGCTTTGCTGGATACATTTGATCCACGTATTACAGAGCTGACCAAGAAAGCCGGAATTAGTGAATACATTGCAGGAAAAAGAAAGAAAGAGGCAAACCCTTCGATTTCTGCCAGCGATGTTGGCGGTAAGACAAGAGTTGAATTGCCAGCCAGTGATGTGATTGATACTAAAGAATTTCCGGGCTTTGAGAATATCGATAAGATACTTGAACAGAACCGAAAGAAGATTTTTGAGAACAATGAAAGCGTTTATCCTGATGTTTAATTTTTAATTTTTGCAAAAGGAGTAAACTTAAAATGAGAACCATCGGAAAATATTTGTTCTTGGTTCTTGGGTTGGTTCTTTTCGCAGGCATATCAGCTTCCATAAAAGCAGATGCAAGTTATTTGTCTGGTGAGACATTAATTGCAATTGCTACAGTTGGCGGATATATTAACCCGGATGTGCAAATGTTCAGGGTTAACTTAGGGAAGAAGGTAGCTTACGAAGTTTGGTGGAGATCAAAGCTCTCCAAGTTCATATCAATGATTAACCACGTTAAATACAAAGAAACAGGTGAATATTCATCTATGAAAGGAAGCCTGCCGCCATCAGCAGCGATAGTGCATGCGGTGCAGGATTTCAGTGGGAATGGAGGCGTTGACTATGAAATGCCGATCCTGAGACCACTGACCGGACAAGGTGTTATAGGCACACATCCTTTGACAAATCAGGGTGAAAAAAGAATGTGGTTCACTCAGAAGCTGAAAATCAATATGAGAAGGCACGCATTAGAAGTTCGGGATAATGAAATGACCGAACAGATGCTGGATCCTAAGATTTCTGCAAAGCTGCTTGAAAGAGGTTCAGGAGATCTGCAGGATTGGTTCAGCAGATTATTGCCATTCGAAATGTGGTTTTCACTAATGAGAGGTTACAGCGAAAACATTACTGATTCATCTTTCGGCAGAGGAGTATCAGCCAAATCTCATCCAAATGCTTATGTGCAGGGATATGGCAGGATAAACTTCTCAACAGCATATACTTTTGATGCTGGTTTTGAAACTGCAAAGGCTACAGGTCTGGCTACATTGACAGATACTAGTTCGAAACATTTCAAAGCACAGTCGATTAAGAATATGGTGTTCTTAGCCAGGAAGCATCGAATACAACCGATAGTTGTGAAGGGA
>Ga0214473_10001274_pt1 | contig 33803 bp, 25 predicted proteins | sample RVTome_7_FD_203509 | JGI IMG/M metagenome (GOLD analysis project Ga0214473, IMG submission 203509) | Soil microbial communities from uranium-contaminated site in the Upper Colorado River Basin, Wyoming, United States - RVT98D197 | ecosystem: Environmental > Terrestrial > Soil > Contaminated >... | reverse complement strand
TCGAATACTCGCAGCGCTTGCTTGAAGCCGTGAAGTGGCATGGCGTGGCGATGGTGGAGTTCAAGAACGACATCCGGGACGGCAAAGCCAAGTTGCTCGAAGTCAACGGCCGCTTCTGGGGGTCATTACAGCTTGCTGTGGACGCCGGCGTTGACTTTCCTTACTTGCTGTACCGACTGGCTGTGGACGGGGACGTGCCCCCGGTGTTTTCCTACAAAGAGGGCGTTCGCTTGCGGTGGTGGCTTGGCGATCTCGACTGGCTTTTTCTGCGGCTCCGGGCCCCTGGAGATATCCGAGGGTGCTTCCGTGCAATTGGGGATTTTGTCAAATCACCCGGTCGTACGGCCCGGGCAGAGGTCTTTCGATGGCACGACCCCCACCCAGGTATGCAGGAACTGTGGCAATACCTTGCCCATTTGGTAGGTTCAATCCGCCGGGGGGCCTTTGGAAGTCCATGACGCGACGGAACATGATTCGGAATCCTGCCTACGATCTAGCACACAAGCGAAGGGAGTCCAGGAACGTCTGCTTGGCGCTCCCGTACTGGAGCAAGCAATGATTGCAGACCCTCTGCCGCTTACAGAAGGCTACGCTCCTTTTCCCCTTTGCGATGGGCCTAAAGAGTGGCGATGATCGAACTTCTCGTTTTCACTGTCTTTTTATTACTGGCCATACTGGTAACTTTCTTTGCCATGTACCAGCTTGCCTTGGCATGCTCCTACTTCATCGTAAGAGAACAGCCGAGCCCACCCATGGCTCCTCAGAAGCGCTTCGCGGTCATTATCCCAGCTCACAATGAGGAGTCAATGATCGGAGCCGCGCTGGAAAGCTGGGCGCGAGTTGACTACCCTCCAGACCTCTTCTCCGTTCACGTCATAGCCGACAACTGCACAGATCGGACCGCCGAGGTTGTTCTCGCACGCGGGGGGTCGTGCCTGGAACGCCAGGATCCCGACCGCCAGGGGAAAGGTTACGCTTTGGCGTGGGCCCTCGAGACCATCACTTTGGACCCGTATGATGCCATTGTGATCGTTGATGCCGACACAGCCGTGTGCCCGGACTTTCTCCTTGCGATGAATACTCGCCTCGTAGGAGGGGCGAAGGTCATCCAGGGCTTCGATGGCATTCTCAACCCGGATGAATCCTTGCTGACACGCCTCATGCATATCACCAACATCATGAAGAATCTGCTGTTTAATCACGCAAAGAGCAAAGTGGGCCTATCTGTCCAGTTAATGGGGACGGGTATGTGTTTTGATCGCGCCGTCCTGCAAAAGCTTGGATGGAACGCCTTTTCGATCGGAGAGGACGGCGAGCAATTTAGTTACCTGGCGGAGGCTGGCGTTCGGGTAGAATTTGAGCCCAGGGCAATCGTCTACGCGCACGAAGCCAGCTCCTTTGACCAGGCCTACACTCAGAGAATCAGGTGGTCCTCGGGAAGAATGCAACTGGTCGGCCTTGGTCTGCGCTTACTCGGACGCGGCATCCGAAGACGCGACCTGCATCTGATCGATGCTGCCCTGACCTTTCTTATCCCCAGTTACGTCCAGTTGGGAAACGTGACTATACTGGCGTGCTGTCTAACTCTGTTTGTGACTGTTCCCGGCCGCGATGTGCTCCTCCCATGGTTTTCGGCTCTCCTCGCAGCCCAGGCATTATACTTCTTCATGGGCCTCGGAATGAGCGGTCTTTCGACGAAATCCCTCAGCTCCTTGAGCCTCGTGCCAGTCTTTCTCGTTTGGAAAATGGGCGTTGATTTAATTGCCATCTTGCACCTGAACCGTTCGGTGTGGGTTCGAACAGCCAGACTATCCAGCAGGGAAAAGCGAAGTGGACTCTCTACCATCCCACGGTAGACCGCCAATGTTGGTGGGGCCGTGTCATATCTGACACCTGCAGGCTATAGGTGAAGAACAAAGATGTGTGGCATTTGCGGAATCGTTCATATTGATTCCTCCAGATCTGTAGCACCAGACGACATTCTGCATATACGGGATCGGATGACCCACCGCGGGCCTGATGATGCGGGTGTCTATGTCCATCGGAACGCCGGCCTCGGGCATCGTCGGCTAAGCATCATTGACCTCGCGGGCGGCCATCAACCCATGTCAAACGAGGATCAAACGATCTGGATCACCTTTAACGGGGAAATTTATAACTACCGAGAGCTGGCAGACTTCCTGGTCCAGAAAGGGCATACCTTCAGGACCCGCAGTGATTCTGAAACCATCATCCATCTTTATGAGCAGCTCGGGCCGAGTTGCGTCGAACGTCTAAACGGGATGTTTGCTTTCGGCATATGGGATCAAAAGGCTCAGCGGCTGTTCCTTGCTCGGGATCGCATGGGAGTGAAGCCGCTCTTTTATTGGCTGGGTGATGCGAGCATCGTTTTTGCGTCGGAGATCAAGGCGCTCCTGGCATATCCACCTATCCAACCCACCCTTAATCTAGAAGCGCTTCCGGAGTACTTTGCATTTCGGTACTTAGGGGGTGAGCGCACGTTGTTCACAGGAATTCGATCTCTCGAACCCGGCCACACCCTCCTGTGGGAGCAAGGTAATCTCCGCTTGAACAAATACTGGTTCATGAGGTTCAGGCAAGAGGAAGACAGTCAGTCTATTCAGGACCGTACTGAGGAGTTGGATCGTCTGTTGGGAGATTCAGTACGTATCCGACTCATGAGCGAGGTTCCCTTGGGAACCTACTGTTCCGGTGGCGTGGACTCCAGCCTGATAACCGCCTATGCCGCGAGGCAGAATGGAAACACTCTCAACACCTTCTCCGTGGGGTTCGAGGAGCCGGAGTTTGACGAAAGTTCATATGCAAGGAAGGTCTCCACGACTGTCGGTACAGCCCACCATCAACTTGTGGTCACCGAACGGACCTTCGCAGATACCCTGCCACAGGCGGTCTGGCTGCTTGATTCTCCTTTGAACCATGCGAACTCAGTCCCCCTGTACCTGTTGAGCAGACTCGCGAAGCAGACGGTGACCGTCATGCTGACAGGGGAAGGTTCGGATGAGCTGTTCGGTGGATACCCCAGATATCGCTTGCTCACTGGGAGACTGGTATTCGAGAAACTTCCAGGGGCCGCCCGTAGATCCCTCGCCTATTGCCTTGCGCCATTTTCGACACCAAGGCTCAGAAGAATCCGACAGGCACTCTCGGCACCGCTCGATGATCTTATAGTCCAAAATGCGAGGTTTATTGACGATCATGCCGCCCACGGTCTCTTTGCCCATGACCAGGCCTTCCTGGGAGACGACCGCCTCAAAGCTCTGCAAGGTGCCGAGACAACATCATCCGATCCTCTCGGACGCCTCCTCTACCTGGATTTGAAGACCTACCTTGTGTCCTTGCTCGACCGGCAGGACAAGATGTCAATGGGGGCAAGCATCGAATCCCGCGTACCCTTTCTGGATTACCGCATTGTTGAGTGGAGCCTTTCCGTCTCGGCCTCTAAAAAGATCAACCGCTTCCAAAACAAGTACCTACTCAAACGGCTGGCCAGCCGCTACCTCCCCTGTGAAGTGGTGCACAGGAGAAAGTCTGGATTCGGCGTTCCCTTGGCTCGATGGCTGAGAAACGAAAGAGGCCTGGGAGCCTACCTCGATCTTCTCCGTACAACGAAGACCCGGGAAAGAGGTCTGTGGGACACTCGGCGTGTTGAGCGGCTGATCCAGGAACACACCGCTGGAATCAATGATCACAACGAACTCCTATGGGAGCTGATAAACGTTGAGCTATGGTGTTCGATCTACCTTGACCACAAAGGAGTCTCCCCCACGGTGCCCCTCGGTTCCGTTCGCAAGAGCTAATCCCATTGACCTATTCCCCCGAGACTCACAACCACCGAGAAGGAACCTGCTGATGCACAAGGCTGGAGTTCTGAACCAACGCGAGATTTCCACTAAGAAAGCGATCCTCTTCTCCCTAGTCTTCTCCTCCCTCGTGCTCATTTCACTCGAGGGCGCGATCAGGGTTTGGGCCTACTCTTTTCGCACATCCTATGAGCGATACAATCCGACCCTAGGACGGTATGCGCTGATTCCGAACACGCGATTTGCCATGCCGGATGGCAAGGAATTCGTGGTCAATTCGAAAGGGTTCGCTGGACCGGAGTTTGAAGCCCAACCATCCGAGGGAGTCTACCGCATATTTGCCCTGGGCGACTCATGCACACTGGGATATTGGAAATACGTTTATCCGAGTATGCTCCAGGATCTTCTCAACTCCACGCACGCTGGGAAGAAGTATGAGGTCATTAACGCAGGCATTGAGGGCTATAACTCAGAAGACGCCCTCGCCCGCCTGAAGGAGGACATCCTACAGTATGAACCGCGGATGGTCACTATTTACATCGGCTGGAATGATTTGATGAAGATAGACCCAACACAACCGTCCGCTGACGCACGCTTTGCCTGGATTTCAAGGCTACTCGAAAGGAGCTATCTCGCAAAGGCGTATAACAAGGTCATTTTCTTCTACTTGAGACCCCTCGTTCTCAGGCCTGCTCTTTCTGCGGCTGAGAGCGATAATCAGACCCTTGATGACTTTATCCCCGTAGGCTTTCGCCAGAATGTTGAACGGATGATCGAGATACTGAGGGAAAAGCACATTACACCGGTGCTCTTCACTCTCCCGACTGTTGTCAGCCCCGACATGAGCTATGAGGAGTTACAGCGCCATCGTGTCTTTTTCCCCTATTATGCGGGGTCGTACAGTGTTGCTAGGTTCCTCAGTCTTCACCGCGCCTACAACAATGTCATTCGATCAATCGGGTCGCAGCGCCATGTGGCGGTTGTGGACTTGGATGCGATCGTCAACCGGCATGATAAACGTGACCTATTCTGGGACACGATGCATCCCAGCGCCAAGGGTCAGAGACTCATTGCTGAATCTCTGGCCCAGGAACTACCAGAACTCCTGAAGCGGGAAGAACTGGGCACACTATGACCCACGCAACTGCGTCGGAGGCCTACGGGAACCGAATGGTAGCCGGAGGACGACACCGCTGGAAGAATAGCGTCTTTTCCCTGTTGGTGTTCTCCAGCTCTCTGATCATCTCCGCATTGACTGGGGAGTTGATCCTGAGATTCCTCGGGTATCAGGGGGCTCCGCAGACCTCCATCAGCAACATCTATCCTGTTGATGACCCAGTTGTGGACTGGCGATACATACCGAATTCAGAATTCACGATTGGAAGGGTTGCCTACAGATTCAATAGAGCCGGTTTCCGTGACGTGGGGCATACGGCCGAGAGACTCCCGCAGATCAAGAGAATCGTCGTCGTGGGAGATTCGGTAACCGAGGGATACGGGGTCGAGTGGGAATCGGTTTTCACTGGCATCCTTCAAACCGCACTTGCCGGGCAAGCTGAAACGATTAACCTTGCCGCGGGGGGACTGAACACCCCCCAGGAGGTTCATCTGCTTGAACGGGAAGGGCTTCGATACAAACCGGACTTGGTGGTCCTCAACTTTATTCTGAACGATGCTGACTTCTACAGCGGCTTCAGAGGGGCCCAGCAGTACAATGCTGAGAAGGAATCCCGAATCGGGCTCCTGAATGTTGCGATCGATCCCCGGATCAAGCGCCTCCTCAAGTCGTCCGCCCTCATTTATCTCGCAAAGGAACGTATCGAGAATGTGAAGGGAAGACTCATGGGGAAGGCACACACCGACTATTACGCTAAGCTCTGGGCGAGCGATGAGAACCGCCGAAAGGTCACCAGTGGCTTCGATGGGTTGGCCGCCTTACACAGACAGAACAGCTTCGATGTCGTCGTGATCATTTGGCCCCTCATCACGGACTATCGGCATTACAAGTTTTCATCTATTCACCAGTGGGTGAAGGGAGAGGTGGAAAAGAGGGGCTTCTCGACAATAGACCTGCTTCCGACATTCTCAGCCGTTTCATACCGTGAATTGCAGGTCACTGCTGAGGACAACGTGCATCCAAATGCCCTGGGGCACAAGCTGGCTGCCATGACCTTCCTGGATTGGTACCATTCGCGCTATGCCGGACACTGAGCGCGGGAAATGCGTTGGGGCGCCTCGCATGCCTGACCCAACCAGGACTGGCCGTTTGGTCCTCGAAGATGGGAGCAGCTTCGAGGGCCGCTCCTTTGGTTTTGACGGATCGCTGTGCGGAGAGGTTGTGTTCAATACCGGCATGGTGGGATACCCCGAAGCCATGACGGACCCTTCATACAAGGGGCAGATCCTGGTCCTGACCTATCCACTCATAGGCAATTACGGCGTGCCCGACGATCATCCGCAAGCTGGCCTTTCCGCGGCGTTCGAATCCGAAAGCATTCACATTGCCGGTCTTGTCGTCTCCAGCTATTCGCCTCACTACAGCCATTGGAATGCCTCCAGAAGCCTCGCCGACTGGCTCAAGGCATATCAGGTTCCGGCGTTAGAGGGCATTGATACCAGGGCACTCACCAAGCGATTGACACAAAAAGGCACCATGCCGGGAAAGCTCCTGGTGTCACAGGAGGATCTCCAATTCCACGATCCCAACACCGATAACCTCGTCTCCCTGGTGAGCCCGAAGCGACCGCTGCGACACGAAGGCGGGAAGAAGCGAATCGTCCTCATCGACTGCGGCACGAAGCATGGAATCATCAGAAGCCTTTTGGACAGAGGTCTCACGGTGATCAGGGTCCCCTGGGATTACAACTTTCTTCTGGAGGATTTCGATGGCGTGGTGATCTCCAATGGCCCGGGCGACCCGAAAATGTGTTCCGAGACCGTCACCCATGTCCGAAAAGCCATGGAGAGGCACTCTACCATCTTCGGCATCTGCCTTGGTCACCAGATCCTCGCCCTGGCGGCCGGTGCCGATACCTATAAACTCAAGTTCGGCCATCGGGGTCAAAACCAGCCGTGCATAGAGCTTGCGACGAAGCGGTGTTACATCACGTCGCAGAACCACGGGTACGCTGTTGATGTTCAGACCCTGCCTGCCGACTGGAGGCCGTGGTTTACAAATGCCAACGATGGCACCAATGAAGGCATTCGACATTGCTCTCGGCCATTTATGAGCGTGCAGTTTCACCCCGAGGCGGCACCGGGCCCGGTGGACACGAATTTCCTCTTCGACGAGTTTCTTGGGTCGCTATGATCGACGATAAGCCGACGAAGGTTCTCGTGCTTGGGAGCGGCGCCCTAAAAATCGGCGAAGCAGGCGAGTTTGACTACTCAGGTAGCCAGGCGATCAAGGCCCTGAAGGAGGAAGGGATCACCACGATTCTCGTGAACCCGAACATCGCCACGATCCAAACTTCCGACTATTTGGCCGACCGGATCTACTTCCTCCCGATCGATGTTCATTTTGTGGAAAAGGTCATCCAGAAGGAACGTCCGGACGGCATCCTGTTGGGCTTTGGCGGGCAAACCGCGCTCAATTGTGGCCTGGAACTGGAACAGAAGGGTGTATTCGAACGGTATGGCCTCAGAATCCTCGGGACACCCATTCAATCCATCCGGGAAACTGAGGACCGCGACCTCTTCGTCAAGAAACTCACTGAGATCGGCGTACACGTCCCCAGAAGTGCGGCCGCGACCTCGGTGGAGGGGGCGATTCGCGTCGCCCGGGAAATCGGCTATCCGGTGATGTTGCGGGTCGCGTATGCGCTCGGTGGCCTGGGTTCCGGCCTCTGCGTGAACGCGGAAGAGGTACACCAGCGTGCCACGAAGGCCCTTGCCCATAGCCCCCAAGTGCTCCTTGAGGAGTTTCTGGTCGGGTGGAAGGAGGTAGAGTACGAGGTAGTCCGCGACCGCTTCGACAATTGCATCACCGTCTGCAACATGGAAAACGTGGACCCCATGGGGATCCACACCGGGGAAAGTATTGTCGTTGCCCCCAGCCAAACGCTTACCAATAGCGATTACCATCTCCTGCGCACGATCTCCATCCGGGTAGTTCGCCACCTTGGCATCATCGGGGAATGCAACATCCAATTCGCCCTGGACCCGGCTTCGCAGAACTACCGCGTGATCGAGGTCAACGCGCGCCTCTCGCGCAGCTCTGCGCTCGCCTCAAAGGCAACTGGTTATCCCCTGGCTCTCATCGCGGCCAAGCTGGCATTGGGTTACAGCTTGACCGATCTCAAGAATTCGATCACGGGCGCGACTACGGCGTGCTTCGAGCCGGCCCTGGACTATGTCGTCGTCAAGATTCCCCGCTGGGATTTGCAGAAGTTCCGCTTGGTATCCGACAGGATCGGCTCGGGCATGAAATCGGTCGGCGAGGTCATGGCCATTGGCCGCCGTTTCGAGGAGGCACTGCAGAAAGCGGTCCGCATGCTGGAGATTGGCGTCTCCGGCGTTGTCGGCAACGACAACCTCCGTTTCCCCGACCTGGATACAGAGTTGCGCGAACCCACGCCCCGCCGCATCTTCGCCATCACCCAAGCCATGACACATGGATATTCCATTGAGCGAATCCACGAGCTGTGTCGGATCGACAAGTGGTTCCTTTACAGGATTTCCCACATCCTCGAGATAGAAGAACAGTTGCATCAGGGCTCAGGCCGACTCTGTTCCCCAGATCTACTCCGCCAGGCAAAGCAGGCAGGCTTCTCCGACCGGCAGATCGCCGACGTCATCGGCGTGCAGGAGTGTCGCGTGCGTGAATTCCGCGAGGAACATCGTATAGTTCCGTGTGTCAAGCAGATTGACACCCTGGCAGCGGAGTACCCGGCCCAAACCAACTATCTCTACCTCACCTACAACGGGAACGAGGATGACATCGACTTCGGCGACAGGAGTTCGGTGATCGTCCTCGGCTCCGGAGCGTACCGTATCGGCAGTTCGGTGGAGTTTGACTGGTGTAGCGTCAATACGGTCCTGGCGCTAAGACAATTGCATTACGACACAATCATTATCAATTATAATCCAGAAACAGTGAGTACTGACTATAACGAGTGTGACACACTCTACTTCGAGGAACTCACCCTTGAGACCATACTCGCTATTTATAAGAAGGAGAAACCGATCGGCGTTATCATCTCTGTGGGGGGTCAAATTCCAAACAACCTCGCCATCCAGCTTCATGAGGCTGGGGTAAACGTGCTGGGGACATCCCCAGCGATCATCGACATCGCCGAGGATCGGCACAAATTTTCCCAACTCCTTGACGATCTCGGGATCGAACAGCCGGCGTGGAATGAATTGCTCTCCATTGATGAGGCACAGAGATTCGCAAATAGCGTCGGCTACCCTGTGCTCGTGCGTCCATCCTATGTCCTCAGTGGGGCCGCGATGGGTGTGGCCTCCAACGACGCCGAGTTGGTGCGGTTCCTGAAGAGAGCCACCGAGGTCTCCCACAAGTATCCAGTCGTGATGAGCAAGTTTCTGGAAGACGCCAAAGAACTCGACATCGACGCAGTGGCGCGTGACGGGGAACTCGTGATCTCCGCAATCTCAGAACACGTAGAGAATGCCGGCGTGCATTCAGGCGATGCAACACTCGTCCTGCCTCCACAGCGCACCTACCTGGAAACCCTCCGTCGGATCAAAAAGGTGACAAAGACAATTGCCGGCGCTTTAAAGATCAACGGTCCGTTCAATATCCAATTTATTGCCAAGGGCAACGATGTCAAGGTAATCGAATGCAACCTACGCGCTTCTCGTAGCTTTCCCTTCGTGTCAAAGGTCCTTAAGGTCAATTTTATTGACATAGCCACCCGGGTCATAATGCGCTCCGATGTTCCAAAGTTTAATGGGTCTCTGTGGGATGTGGGATATGTCGGAGTAAAGGCCCCGCAATTCTCATTTACCAGGCTCGACGGGGCCGACCCCACGCTGGGAGTGGAGATGGCCTCTACCGGTGAAGTGGCCTGCCTTGGGGAGGATTTTGAAGAGGCCTTCCTGAAAGCCTTGTTGTCGGTCGGCTATCATCTGCCGGTACGGAATATTCTCCTCTCGACTGGCCCGGTTGAGGCAAAGGCCGCTTTCCTCAAGAGCACCCGCATACTTAAAGAACTTGGGATGAACCTCTATGCTACCCAAGGGACGGCAGCTTTCTTGCGGGCCAATAACATCGAGACCACAGTGCTGCACTGGCCGCTGGAACGTGAGAGCCCCAATGTCATAGAATACATCACCCAGAAGAAGATTGACCTTGTCATCAATATCCCCAAGAACTATCAGGAAGAAGAACTCACCAATGACTACATCATCCGCCGCCAAGCAGTCAATTTCGGCATACCGTTATTGACCAATATTCAGCTTGCCCAACGCTTTGTGGAGGCCATCTCTCGTAAGGGAATTGACGATTTGGAGATTAGGAGTTGGGATGATTACGAACCAGAGATATCCCCCATGCCGCAGAGTATCGAAAGCCCTGGCGTGTACTCCCATGGTGATTCCGTGGGAGGTCACAGATGTCTCCAGGCACCTTGAGCGAGGCGGCGCGCATCCATTCCACTGATGTCCGAAGCGGATAGACAGTTGTGTGAACATTCGCCATGAATGAACCCATCACAGGAATCATCCACGTCCATTCGGATTTCTCCAGGGACGGGGTGTGTTCGATATCCGAGCTGGCGAGGTTCGCGCGAGGAGCGGGATTTCGCTTCGTAGGACTCACAGACCACGCCGAGGATCTTTCGAAAGAACAGACCATGCGTCTTCGGAGCGAATGCGCAGCTTGGTCGGACGAATCCTGCATCATGATCCCTGGGCTCGAGTTCGTGTGTAGCGATGATACCCATATACTGGGCCTTGGGATTATCGACCACATCCCCGACAGCGATCCAGTGAGGGTCGCTGCCCAGATACGCGCTTGGGGTGGGCTCGCGATCCTTGCCCATCCCGTTCGAAACAAATATCACTGCTCTCCCGCTCTATCCGGGGTTCTCGATGGCATCGAAATATGGAACGCAGGATATGACGGACGATTTGTTCCTCCCCTGGCGAATTTCCACCTGCTCCAGCGAGCTCGACACTCCAACGCTTCCCTTCTTGGTTTCGGAGGGGCCGATCTCCACAGCCTCGACCGGCCTCCTGGCGTCATCACCCAATTGCGGGTGAATGGGTACATCACCATCGACTCACGGACGGTTCTGCAGCATCTCCGATCGGGACATTTTGTCGTCGGCGCAAGACACGTCCGGTTCAACGGGCGTGGTGAACTGCGTGCGCTTGCTCTGTTCCCTCTTTGGGCGTTGAGGAAACTGTACGAGATTTCCAAGGGCGTCCGTGACCTCGCCTTCGGCGAGGCCTGAGCAGAGTGGCAGCTTTGGCAACAAGAACGGTACTCCATTTGATCGAAACGGGCGGACCCGGGGGTGCGGAACGTATGATGGTGCACCTGGCAGCCGGGCTTGGTCCGGAGTACCGCTCTGAGGCGGCACTCATCCGGGATAGCTGGCTCGGCACGGCCTTACGCCAACGAGGCGTTCCCGTGACCATGTTGCGCAACGGACCTCACGGATCTCTTGGGACACTTCAAGACCTTTTGAGGATCATTCGTGAGCGACGCGTGGCGATCCTTCACAGCCACGAGTTCTATATGAACACGCTGGGCTTAGTGGCCTCACGGATGATGGGAGTTCCGCTCGTCGCCACCGTTCACGGCCGGAACTACTACGCGGATCGCTTCCGGAGGCGTGCTGCCTATCGGCTGGTCGCGACACTCACCCGGATGGTCGCGGTGTCGGAAGATGTGAGGCTTTTCCTCGCTGAACGGGTCGGGATCTCCCACCGTCGAGTCACCGTGATTCCGAATGGAGTTCCCCTGAATCACGCACCATCAGACGAAAAGACATCGGCGCTTCGGGAGAGCCTGGACCTTCACCGGCACAGCCAGGTGGTGGGTACGATAGGCAGCCTCTACCCAGTGAAGGGGCACAGGTACCTGATCGATGCATCGCCACAGGTGATCGCCAGGTTTCCCTATGTTGTCTTCTTGATCGTTGGTCGTGGTGGGCTTCGGGACGAACTTGAAGCACATGCCCGCCAACTGGGTGTTGCTTCCCACTTCCGCTTTCTCGGACACCGCGACGATGTGTCCGATCTCCTCGCCCTCTGTGACATTTTCGTCCTTCCGTCCCTGTCCGAAGGAATGCCTTTAGCCTTGCTGGAGGCAATGGCGGCAGGTGTGCCTCCAATTGCCACGCGTGTCGGCGGGGTAAGTGAGGTCGCTGAGGACGGAAAGACTGGCTTGCTGGTGCCACCGCAGGACAGCGACGCCTTGGCGGAAAGGATCACTACCCTCTTGGAGGATCGCGCTCTCGCAAAGCAAATAGGACAGTCTGCCCGAGAAATGGTAGCAAGTCGGTTCTCTATTGCAAGGATGGTGCAAGCCTATCAAGAAGTCTATGCACAGGTGATTCAGAATCCGCCACATGGAGCGGGTCTGACATGACCATCCTCTTCTACATCTCAGTGTTCCTGGTCATCTACGCGTATGTCGGATATCCCCTTGTGCTTTGGGTCACCGCGAAGATCAAGCCGCGGCACGTTCGGAAGGGACACATCTGCCCCGCCGTCTCGGTCATCATCGCCGCCAGGAATGAATCAGATAAGATCCGGCAGAAAATCGAGCACACTCTTGGCCTGATCTACCCGAAGGAGCGGCTGTCCGTCCTCGTGGCCTCGGATGCGTCAGATGATGGGACCGACGAGATCGTGCAGGAGTACGCGACAAGAGGTGTGACGCTTGTCAGAGCGCCTCGCCGGGGAGGAAAGGAATACGCCCAAGGGCTTGCCGTCGCCGCGGCCAAGGGGGAGATCCTCGTTTTCACCGATGCCGCTACGATCCTGGAGCCGGATACGCTCAGCCGCCTAGTTCAGAATTTCTCCGACCCGACCATTGGCGCGGTAAGCACCGAAGACCTCCTCGTGGATTCGGCCGGCACCCCAAGCGGGGAGGGGCTGTATGTGAAATACGAGATGTGGGTGCGGCGTCTCGAGAGTTGCTTCCATTCCCTCGTCGGCTTGAGCGGCTCCTGCTTTGCGATTCGGAGGCAGCTCTGCGCCAACTGGTCTCCGAACCTTGCCAGCGACTTCATGGGAGCCCTGCGCGCCGCTCGCCAAGGACACCGCTCGATCGCCGATCCGTCCGTGCGGGGCAGATTCCCTGCAGTCATATCGGCTCAGCACGAGGTGCGTAGAAAGGTCCGCACGTTTCTTCGGGGCATCACGGTCCTCATGGCAAATCTGGATATGTTGAACCCATTCCGGTATGGGCGATTTGCATTCCAACTGGCCAGCCACAAGCTGTTAAGGTTCCTTGTGCCCTTCTTCCTCCTTACGATTCTGGCCACTACAATACTCTTGATAGCCGAACAACCATTTCGGTTCCTATTCTGGATGCAGTTCGGCCTCTATGCTCTTGGGATCATTGGCGCCCTTCTTGTCCCGTTACAGCAAAACCGTGTCGTCCGACTTGCCTCCTTTTTTGCGATGGTTCAGTGGGCCATGTTGGTCGCGTGGACGCAATATCTCCGAGGACGCCGGCAGGTCGCCTGGGATCCGTCGAGACGTCCCGGGAGACCTGCATCCGATCATGCCCCGACTCGCTGATGTGGCTACCACAACGGACACATCTACCATCTTGAACTCATCCTCACCTTCATGACCGACCTCCTCCTCCCCGCGGGAAATTCCCGCGATAGCCACGAGTCGCGAGGAACGACGTAAACTCCCTCACCCTAACCCTACCGGCCGGCCACCGACCCCATTAGCCCCGGTCAAGATTGACCAAGTGACAACCAACATGCCGCTCGCGCTTACAACGGTCCAATGCTGACCGGATGCCCTCTCTTGCGATGAAGGAGCCAAATCCCTCGACCGCGACTCACTGACTCGCAGGCCCGGTAATTCGTCTCTGTGCGTTTGCCTGGATAAAACGTGGGTTCAATCCAAGGACAATCGGTTTTGACTCCAAGAATCGTCGAAAGCCTCGAGGGATTCAGGCAGCTTGAGCCACAGTGGACGTCGATCGTGGACGCTGGGGGTGTTCATACCCCCTACGAGTCATTTGCGTGGATAGACAATTGGCTGTGTCACCGGGCGCGCGGTATCGAACCGTACATTCTGGTCTTCCAAGATGGAGGGACGATCGCGCCGTTCGGCAAGTATCGAGTTGCCGGCCTTCGCGTGCTTCGTCTGCTCGGAACCGGGGATTCTGACTATCTCGGTCTCATCAGCACGTTACCGGTCGCCGAGGCATGGGACGCGCTTGCTCAGGAACTCGCCACACGTCGCGACGCCTGGGATCTCCTTCACCTCCACTCTGTCCGTGATCGGGAAGTGATCGTCACAGCGCTAGACCGACACATCGGCCCAGGTGGGCGCCACCGCCCCTATGACACTTGTCCCTGGGTCCCAACGGATCGTCCCTGGGAGGATCTCCTGGCGAGCCGAAAGAAACTGCGGTATGAGGTAAGACGCTGGACCCGGCGGCTCGAAGCCCAGGGATCCCTCGTGCTCGACGTCGTCTGTCCGCCCGTTCCTGATTTGCTCATCTCCGAGCTGGAGGAAGTCGAACGCGCATCTTGGAAATGGAAATCGGGTGATGCCGCCCTCCGACCCGGCCCACAACGCGACTTCCTCGAGGCGGTCCTCCGTGACCCCCGGATGAGTTTTCAACTCTGGCTTCTGCGCATCTCAGCACAACTCATCGCCTTTGCTCTCGTATTAGTCGCAGACAATCGGTGGTACTACTACCTTCCAACCTTCCGCCAAGCCTATCAGAACGCCGGATCGTACCTCCTTGCACGTATTATTGAGCAGGCTTGTAAATCCAACTGCGTTCTCGTGGATTTACTTCGCGGACCCCACACATACAAGCTCGAATGGGCGGATTCTATAGACACCGTATATGAGATCGTCTCACCCTCAAATATGCGCGGATCGGCGGCCGCCCTTGCTTACGTTGCCAAGTGGCGCGTTGCGCAAAACGGTCTCCTCCATCGCCTACGTAACCGCATCTGCGATATCGGGGATCGCAGACAATCCTCGCCTTCGCCATAGGCGTCTCTCACGAGATGTCAATCACCCTTGGCCTCCATCATATGCGATTACCTATCCGCCTTCTGCTGGAGACATGATAAAGACCAGGATCGGCATCCACAACCTAGTTATTCGGCTGCGACACGCTGGCCTCCGCGATGCGGCGCTGGCTGTCTTTCGCCAAATACGAGACCGGATTTATCCCCCCTGGTATAAGTTGTATTGGATAGCCATTCCAGAGCTATCCGAGATTCCGAACTGCAGCAACATCCCAGCGGGCGGCACGGCCTTGAATAAGTATGTTGCGCGATTCATTGACACGGTTGACCTGCGAATTGTAAGCAATCTTGACGAGCTTACAGAACCTGAGCTGCAGGCTCTTGGACAAAGCGTTGGAGCATCAGCCTTGCGAATCTTTGGTCAGCGGCTCTCTCGGGGTGTCGAGCTCCATATCCTCTTTGCAGATGGACGAGTTGTGGGTACCGTGTTCTATGTGCTCGGAAGAGATCATCCCTTTCAGCACGTCGTCCTAACGGAGAGAGATGCCATGGGGCTTGATGGTCGGATTGACTTCGCCTATCGCGGGCGTGGACTCTACCCAGTCCTATTATTTCTGTCCATGGTACATCTGAGTCGTCGAGGGATTGAGCGTTTATTCGCCGACTGCACAGAATCGAATCAGGAGGCTGCTCGCTCTTTTGAGTGCGTAGGCTTTCGATTTCTCATGAGATATCGTCTTAAATCGGGAGGTTATGTTTATGATCACAAACCCCTTTGATCCCACATTCGTTGCCCCCTTCGCCTCCCACTCAAACACGGAGCCTTGGGAAGATAACAATATTCGTCCCTGATCCTTGCGGCTCCTTATCCAAGGATTGCCTTCGTACATATTACACGCATTTCCTTCCCAGGCAATTGACATTAAGGACCAGTCATCTTCATGTCTTGCGCCATGGCTCCTTGTGGTTGGAGGATTGTTTCTGTCTCGCCTCGTCCCCATCAACTGAGGGGGTGATTACCTATGGAGAGAATAAGGATTCATGATATCTCCGCCGATCTCCGCGCGCGTCTTGAAAGGTCGTTATCCCAGCCGCGCACCATCGAGCAGAGCGTAGCAGCCCTGGCACATTTGGACCTGCACGGGACACTTGCCTGGTTGCTCGCAGCCCAAGATAATATTCGTTCCACCCTCAGTTCTAGCGCCATTTCTAGAATTGTGGACACAGTTGTCAGAGCATGTGCTTCCGCAACCGACCCCGGCTTGCTGCCTGATGCCCATACCGTCATCTCCTGTTTCAAGGATTTTGTCTCCCCAGACCTGGCAGCAGAGATTATTGGTGCTCCTTCTGGAGAACCAAAGCATGCAACCTTTCGTCCGATGGTACACGCCCTCCTGACCCGAGATCCACAAAACCAAAGACTTCTCCACATTGCGACCGAACTTGCCATTGCGTCTAATGATATCTCCTCTGCACATAGATTACTCACAAGACTCGCGCGGGTCGAGGATAGCGTGGCAACGGTCTACAATGTCTTTAAAAGGCGAGGCGAGTTGCCCCCCGTCGAGGGGCCACATATACGAGCAGCCCTTTTGAGTTCGTTCACCGTGGATTCCTTGCTGCCTTATGTCGACCTCGAATTCAGAGATTTGGGTCTCGTTCCAGAATTATATGTTGCTCCATTTAATTCTTGGGTCCGGGAGCTCGTTTCCGACACATCCCAGCTCCGGTCCTTTCAGCCGGAGATTGTGTTACTAGCCATTTCAATTGACGATTTTGTCCCAGAACTTGCCGCAAGCTTTTCCTCTTCCCATGCTCAAGAAAAGGGTCAAGCACTCCTAACGCAGCTCGGGGATGTCGCGCGGGACTTCAGGCGGTGGTCTAATGCTCCCCTAATCGTCCACAGTCTATATTCAGCCTTCCGCAGCCCACTTGTCCCCGTTGACGGTGGCGGTTCATCACCGCGTTGGCTTGACCTTCTCAACCTGCAGCTCTTCGACGAGTTGACCGCTATCGCAAGTGTCTACGTGTTGAACATGAATGAGCTGCTACTTCACAGACGACATGGCGCCTTTGACACCCCCAAGCTACGGTATATGGCCCGTATGCGGCTAGGACACAGTGTCCTTGGCGAAGTCGCTCGCGCCTATGCGCGGTATGTAGCGCCATTGAAAGGACTTAGAAGGAAGTGTGTTGTGCTGGACCTTGACAACACCCTGTGGGGTGGCATAGTGGGTGAGGATGGTCCTCATCGGATTCAACTTGGAAACACGTCCCCAGGCATTGAATATCAGGATCTTCAGCGCTATTTGCTTTCACTAACGCGACAAGGGATCCTCCTCGCCATCAATTCAAAAAACAATCGGGAAGACGCGCTTGAAGTCATTCGATCCCATGAAGGAATGGTGCTGCGGGAAGAATACTTTAGCGCTATCCGCATTAACTGGCTACCAAAAACGGACAACATGGTGAGCATTGCGAAGGAGCTAGATATTGGGCTTGATGCGTTAATCTTCTTGGATGACAACCCCCATGAACGCGAGTTAATGCGGCAGGTCCTTCCTGACGTGCTGGTCCCAGATCTTCCCACCGATCCGTCACTCTATCGCCAGGCTATTGAGCTTCTCCCTCAACTCCAGACTCTCGCCTTGACCGAGGAGGATCGCCATCGAGTCGAACACTACACGGCCAATCGCCACCGCAAACAGGTGCGAGTCTCCGCCCAATCTGTCGAAGATTATCTCGAGTCACTCCGGATCTCAGTGGAAATCACGCATGCGACTGAGGCCTCCCTGCCCAGGATACACCAGTTGTTCCAGCGTACAAATCAATTCAACCTGACCTCTCGCCGTTATGAAATAGACCAACTGGCTACGTTCGCCAGAGATCCGGCGAAGCGCCTGTATTCGCTGACCGCTCGTGATCGTTTCGGCGATCATGGTCTCGTAGCTGCAGCACTAGTATTTGTCGAACCTGGATGCTGGAGTGTAGATAGCATCCTCATGAGTTGCCGGGTCATTGGATACGGCATAGAGACTGCTCTACTTGCCCTGCTGAGTAACGACGCCAGATCCGCGGGTGCCAATTCACTGATTGGCTTGTACATCGAAAGTACAAAGAACGCTCCCGCCAGTGACTTCTACCGCCGTCATGGTTTTATACCCGAAACTCCCCAGGATAGACTTCTCCGGTGGCACTTGGACCTAACCCATGCCACCGTATCTAGTCCACCTTGGATCACATGTGAGGCAATCCATGACAGTTGAAGAAATAGTTGCTCAAGTATTCCGCGTATCCGCTAATAAGATAGACGATACCTCATCGAACAAAACGGTTGCCGGATGGGACTCGCTCGGACATATTATGCTTATTTTGGAACTAGAAAGACTCTATGGCATCTCACTTTCGCCACAAGACGCACTCGCTGCAACCGATGTAGCTTCTATCAAACACCTCTTGCGACATTACAGCGTCGCATGGGCTACCGTTCAGTGTGAAACGGATTGAGTGTGCCCAGTGAACAATACTTTGTACCCTACGGATAACGCCCCGGCACATCCTACCTATCCACCGGCACACTTCGCCGGGCCGGATTTTCCCTTCGACTTGGCTCCATGCTGTCTCTTCTGAACATGCGCACAGGAATCCCTCGTTTCCACCTACAATGATGTTTCCTCCACAATTCCCTTCCCTGTGGAACAAACCGTGAGCATTCCTCTGTGATCCGGATGTCCGCCTCGCGCACCAGAATCATTCCATGAATCATACGTCTGGCTCATCCCCGACTCCAAGATCAATCTGCTGAGCACTCATAAGGGCTGATGTAAGACCTGAGGGGGCTGGCTTCCATGGTGCGAATTCATCATACAGGAGTCGTGGTTAGAGACATTTATACTCATTATCATAAGTACATGGCACATTTGTTCCCCGAGAGTGCGTTGAGTCCGTTAATTCGCGATCCATTACAAAAGGTCAACGCGGTGTTCATTGAAAGTCCTCGCGGTTGTATCGAGCTGATCGAGCCAGCCGATGATGATTCGCCCATAAGTCAGACAGCACAACAATACCCAGCTGGACTGCATCATGTATGTCTGGAAGTAACACATTTAAGCCGGCAGCTCGACCTGTGTAAGGCGGCTGGACAATATATAATCTCCCCACCGACGCCAGCTATCGCCTACGGGGGACGACACATTGCCTTTGTCATGGGCGAGGATCGCTTGCTGTGGGAGCTTCTTCAGGCGCATAACGAATATCCGTATTAGGAACGCGACACACTCTCTCAAATGGATCGATGATCTTATTTGCTCTTCTTGGTCCGCAATGCAGCACCCCGTGACCATCCGATGAAATCCTCCCAAGGTCAGACGTTTCAGCTTGCGGCGTAAATTAATGCTGCGCGACAAACAGATAGCCAATCACTAAGGTCGATATCCTGCCTACCTGCACGTCCGATTCTACAGAAGAGCAAGGCAATAAAGACCCTCCATCCCCGTTCACACATTGCCATTCCCAGACAGGATCCGCTGCTGTCACCGACCCTTATCGGCAAATGCATCGAATATCGAACAACACATCCGTTGATTTCTTATAGCCGCGGTCGGACCTCATACCTGATAATCGCCACATCTTCGCACGAAACGAATCAACTCTATGGGTACACCAAGGTGAGACTGCTTATCCAGGCGATTAAACACATATGTTGGGAGACCTACTGCCATCTTCCAACGCCATTGGCAAAGTATATCTACAAACTCGGGGAAGCCATCTTTCTTGCTGACGGTAGAGCTCCCTATTTCGAGAAGGCTTTTCTCAGCGTGAGCTCATCTGGAAAACCGGGGGATTACCTAGAATTTGGAGTCTATAAAGGAGCTTCCTTTATAACAGCAAGCAGATGTGCGAATAAATATAGGCTTTCCAATATAAGGTTCTTTGCCTTTGATTGCTTTGAGGGCATCCCGCTTTCAGAGATCCCTTGGATCAAAACAGGCGCGTACGCATGCTCGGCAGAATTCTTTGAGAGAATAATTACCAAAGCCGGTGTGGACAAACATCGAACAGTAATTGTGAACGGGTTGTATCGCGATACGCTAACTGATAAAACAAAGCAAGCCCATAACCTCGTTAAGGCGGCAATTGTACACATCGATTGCGATTTGTACTCCTCTACAACCGAAGTGCTTAAGTTCATCGAAGACCTAATTGACGATGGCACCGTCATAATCTTTGATGACTGGTACATATATGGCCCGGAGAATACCTATACTATGGGTGAAGGAAGGGCCTTTATGGAGTGGCCTTTAAACCAATTTTGCCATGAACTATTCGATTTCCCCGGACGCAGTAAGGCCTTTTTGTTCCGTCGTTTATGACATGATCTGAGCCTGTTACACTGTGGAGAGTGTTTCCGGGATGGAGGGCCGATCCCCGGCCGTGTATGGATGGAATTCGGAGTCCATCCGGTCCTATTGTCGCCTCCGAGCTCTCCTATCTTCTGGACTCCTGACCGCCACTAGCTATGTACTCCCGTAATGACGACACACCGATACTTGATGCTGAGTCTGTATGTAATTCTGACTCCGAGAAATCCTGAAACGCGATGACGGATCAAGATCTATATCTTAATCTTTTGAAGAAGGTGCTAACGAACACGATTCATGCAAAAGAGCCAAACCATGATGACTCAAGCTATGCCAGATTTATTCATGACTTCGTTCACCACTACATTCGAGGTACGGCCTATACGATGGTGCCTGTGAAACGACTTGATAACATTGAACACTGCCTAAAACAGATCGAAGAACGGCAAATACCGGGTGACTTGATTGAAACCGGAGTGTGGCGCGGAGGATCAGCCATTTTCATGCGAGCTTTTCTAAAGGTATACGGAATCAGAAACCGCAGGGTCTGGGCTGCCGATTCCTTCCAAGGACTTCCTCAGCCGGATCCAGCCAACTCTCCTGTGGAGGCAAAGGCTCATGCCACCCAATTAATGGTTGAGGAGTATAAGCATTTTGCCGTGTCCCTTGAGGAGGTCAAGGCGAACTTCGACAGATTCGGTCTCCTTGACGATCAGGTCCTGTTTTTGAGAGGATGGTTCAAGGATACGCTTCCCACCGCACCGATAGAGCGTCTCGCCTTGTTGCGACTTGATGCTGATTACTACGAATCCACAATGGACTCTCTGGTCAATTTGTACCCCAGACTATCAATCGGCGGGTACGTAATAGTTGATGACTATGGCGAGGATCAGTGGACCTACTGCCGTCAAGCCGTATGTGACTTTCGAGACAAATATGGCGTTGACGACGAATTAATAAAAGTGGACACCAAGTGTTACTATTGGAAGCGTAGCCAATGATATCAGAGCTATGATGGATACGTATCGAGTACGACGGGTCTAACGTCCTGTTATCGTTCGGGAGCTCATGCAGTTCTTCCGACAGTGTTGTGAAATCTCCTCAAATCCTCAGCATGTTTGGGAGACGGTTCTTATCCAGAGATCAATGCCGAAACTCAAGGTTGTGCATATTGCCTCCGGAGACGGCTGGGGGGGTGCAGAACGCGTACTCTCCCTGCTTGTAGAAGGTATGCTGGCCAAAGACAGCGTAGAGGTGCAAGTACTCTTGCTCAACGAGGGTCGCTTGGCTGATCTGCTCCGCAGCCATGGCGTGCGGATCAGAGTGATTTCCGAAAAGGAACACTCGTTCTGGGGCCTCGTGTGGTCAGTGCGTCAGTGGATACGGCATGGCGGTTTCGACGTTATCCACACCCATCGCTACAAAGAGGTAATCATCGCCATCTTGGCGCTTATACCACGGCTCCGCAGGCTTCTTATCACGGTGCACGGATTGGATCCCTGGTCACAGCTCTCGACCGAACGGCGACTGCGCATGTGGGGAGCTATTCTCCTTGCGCGACTCTACGGAGCACGATTCATTGCCGTATCCAGGGAGCTTGCCGGTAGGCTGTCGAGACGCCTGGGGCAACCCAGCGTGTTCAGGATTCCCAATCCAATGCCTGTGGTACCGCCGCCTAAATTCATTGACCTGCGTGCGCGCTTCGGCTGGAATCCACGGCAGCCTGTGGTGGGATTCGTCGGGCGCCTCGAAAAGGTGAAAGGTCCCGACACTTTTCTTGAGGTGGCCAAGCGTGGAATGACCTGCCATCGCTCCGTGTTCATAGGCTCCGGTTCTATGGAGTCGCATCTGGTTAGGCGCGTGCATTCTGAGGGGCTGGATGGGCATGTCCGGTTTCTTGGAGAAGTCTCGAACCCGATCGAGTACCTGCGCCAGCTTGACGTTCTTGCCATCACCTCTCGCCATGAAGGCCTGCCCATGGTGTTGCTCGAGGCGGCCGCCTGTGAAGTCCCCGTAGTGGCGTTTGATGTCGGAGGGATACGCGACGTGTTCAACGGCAGCCGTGCTCTTCGCCTCGTGCCTCCCGGCAATATCGCGGAATTCTCCGCAGCGATCCACGACACCCTAGCAGATCCTATCGAAATGCGAAACGAGGTCCGCCGATGGGCGGAATGGGTACGGTCAAACTTCAGCTTACCATCTGTCGTCTCCTCCTATCTTTCGGTTTACCGTGCCGGTTTGAGAGTCAGCTCCTGAACTGCAGAATCCATGGCAGTGCATCCCTGAAATTACTTATTGACGCCTGGCAGTTTTTTCCATGCCTCGGTGTCATGCTCAGTCCGTTTCTGCCGATATACCTCTCATATACTTAGCTTGACGCCGATTTGGCCCTTCCGCCTGGGCGCCGGGTTGCCGGAACGACTTACGCGCCCCACGGCGCAAGAGCAAACTCCTGTCAGCCGATGAAGAACAGGATGGCCATGGAGGAAAGGGTCCACGGGATAAGACCTATGCAGGCGATTTCGCGGGAAAGGGACCGCACGCCAAATGCGGTGGCAGTCAATACGCTCATTCTCTTCTTGATACTCGAGTACGTGCGGCCTTTTTTCCTGGCTCAGTTCAAGCTCCAGATGGTCATCATACTTATCCTGCTGATTCTCTGGCTGACCGCACGAGTCCGTCCGTGGTCTGGCATACTGACTGCCCAAGCGCTTTTCCTCCTCCTATCCCTCATCGATATTCCCATTGCTTCCAACAATTATGCGGCCTACTTCACGATGAGGACGATGTTCGGCTATCTCGCCGTCGCCCTTGGCCTCTCGTGGCTCATGGCCGAGCGTACAGCATTTCGACGCGTGATGTGGGCCTGGATGCTTATCATGGGATACGCGGCAATCTATGGCATCTTGCACGGGGGAACCGGGCCGGGTGCCATCCTTGGAGATGAGAACGATCTTGCGCTCGGCGTTGTCACGGCACTTCCTCTCGCTTTCTTCGGCTTTGAGCGACTGTCTGGCTCAAAGCGCTTGCTGTGCGGGGCAATCGCCGGGCTGATCATTTCGGCAGTTGTCGTCAGCTTCTCCCGAGGCGGCTTTCTCGGCTTGGTGGCGGCCTCCCTGTACTGCCTGTCGGTTTCCCGTCGCAGGCTTCGGAATACCATGATCCTGGCGCTTGCCACGACGCTGCTTGTAACTCTGGCGCCCACTGGTGGTCGAAAGGGACGGTCCTACATCGACGAGATCAAATCAATCACGGAGACCGATCAAGGCACAGCGGAGGGCCGGACATTCCTCTGGAACACGGCGTTCAATATGTGGAAGGCTAATCCGATTCTTGGCGTTGGCGGGGGCAACTTCGTTTTCCTCGCGGGCGCATTTCAACCCACGAATTTCGAAAAGCGCGAATACAATGAGCGCGTGTGGTCTGGCACCGCCACGCACTCGATGTACTTCCAAGTTTTGTCAGAGCACGGCACAGCAGGGATCCTGCTTTTTGGCTACATCATTTGGGCGCACTTTCGAACCCTCCGACGGCTGCGGCGAGACGTGCGCTCGAAGGGCGGCATCTCCCCGGACCTACAACGTGATGCAGAAATGTATGCGGCAGGACTCGCCGGCGGCGTCGCCGCATTCTGTGTTGCCGGGGCATTCGTTTCCGTCGCCTACTACCCCTACCTCTGGTACTTCACCGCGATCGCCGTTGCGTTGGACGTCGCCGTTCGTCGGGAACTCGGCACAGCAGATGCTCGTACCATCCCGAAATAACCTACGCCCCACGCTCCTCATCGTCAATGCCGACGACCTCGGCGTCAGCGTTCCTGTCAATGACGAAATCTTTGATCTGCTCGAGACGCGACGGGTCACGTCGGCAACGATTCTCGCCAATGGCCCTGCCTTCACTCATGCGTGCAAGTACCTCCCCCTTTTCCCGCGATGCTCCTTTGGGATTCATCTGAACCTCACGGAGTTCATGCCGATCACAAAGGACGCGCTCCTTTTTCCCATCGAGGACGAGATTGGAGGCTTCGCTGGTGAATCAACCCTCCGCGAAACGCACTTCACCCGACCCCTCGCGAATGCAATCTCTGCCGAGTTCTGCGCACAAGTAGACAGACTCCGTTCTGCCGGGATTCAAATCAGCCATATTGATTCGCATCAGCATATCCACACCATCCCCCAGCTCTTCCCAATCCTGAAGCGTCTGCAGCGCAGATACCGCCTTCGAAAGGTCAGAATTAGCCGCAACATTTACCTGGATGGTCTTCGGCCGAGCAGGCTCATCCTCCTCCAGAAGTACGCATTTAACTTCATGCTCAGGCATCTCTATCGCAGCTGGACAACAGAGGGCTTTACGGACTTTACGACCTTTTGGCACTACATTAACAACGGCGGCCTGTCGCAAAGAAGTGTCGAGGTCATGGTGCATCCGGGCGTAGCCAACTGTGAGCATGAAACGCGACTGCTACAGTCTTCGTGGCGCGAAGAAGTCGCATTTGACTTCAAGTTGATCAGCTACAAGGAATTGTGACGGGTTTCATGTCTACGAACGACCCGAACTGACCGGCGGTTCTAATCCTCCTATAGCCATGAAATCGGCACCTGGCTAAGCCTTTTCTTGCTGCAGACGGAGACATCAACACCGAAGGTGCGAAATTAACAACGCTACCACTGAGAATCCTTCCAACGGATTTCGTGGAGGAACGTGAGTCATGGGCAATACGAAAATGGAGATCTACAATCGGATGCCTCGCCCAGCTCGTTCGATTGCTGCCACCCTGCGTGGAGTCTATCTCTGGTGGTGGCGTTATGGTCCTCATGCCGAGCAATTAGTCGAACAGGCCCTTGAGCGCGAAAAGTGGAGCCTGCATCGATGGAAGACTTGGCAAGAAGGGCGGTTGGCCTACGTCCTGCACCGGGCAGCGACGCAAGTTCCCTATTACCATGAACAGTGGGCGGCACGCCGCGCCCGCGGCGATCGCGCTTCCTGGGAAATCCTTGACAACTGGCCGATTCTAAGTAAGGACCCTCTGCGAGAGAAACCACACCGCTTTGTGGCCGAGGACTGTGACATCCGGCGCATGTTCCACGCACAGACCAGCGGCACGACAGGGACACCCCTCGACCTTTGGCGAAGTCGGGAGACCCTGCGCGCTTGGTACGCTCTGTTCGAAGCGCGCTGTCGCCGCTGGCATGGGGTGAGCCGGCACGACAACTGGGCCATCCTGGGCGGCCAACTTGTGACGCCCGTCGCCCAGCAGCAACCACCATTCTGGGTGTGGAACGCAGCCATGAATCAGCTTTACTTGTCGTCGAATCACGTCAGGCGGGAGAATATTCCGGCGTACATCGACGCCCTGAGCCGCTATTCGATTGCGCACTTGGTGAGCTATACTTCCTCTGCATGCGCGCTAGCGCGGGAGGCACTCGACCTCGGAATCAGAGCAACGGGGCTAAAGGTCGTCATCACGAATGCTGAGCCGGTTTTCCCCTGGCAGCGAGACACTATCGCCCAAGGGTTCCGATGCGATGTGCGGGAGACCTATGGGATGGGGGAAATTGTCGCAGCCGCCAGCGAATGCCGGGACGGACGGCTCCATCTGTGGCCTGAAGTTGGCTGGCTGGAAATACTGGGCGATACCGAGGATATGGCAGTTCCGCGCGGCACCTCCGGTCGGTTAGTCTGGACCGGATTGTTGAACGCAGATATGCCCCTCATCCGGTATGACGTCGGTGATCGCGGCAGTCTCGTAGCTGAGGACGGGGATTGTTCCTGCGGGCGGACACTACCCGTCTTTTCTCACATCGAGGGCAGGACCAATGACCTCCTGATAACCCCGGATGGACGGCGAGTATATTGGGTTAACCCGGTATTCTACGGCCTTCCTGTCCGGGAGGCTCAGATCATCCAAGAGCAACTTGAAAGTCTACGCGTGCGGTACGTTCCTGCTCCGACTTATTCACCAAAGACTGACGCCTCAATCATTGAGCGGTTACACGCTCGCATGGGACCAGTGGCCGTCAACTTGGAAAAGGTCAACGAAATCCCTCGCGGGCCCAACGGGAAGTTCCGGGCTGTCATATCTCACGTTGCCGATACCGATGCGAACAGGGATAACGGGAGAAATGGGTGAGGGATTCCATGAAAGCCATCGCCGCGGAATGGGGCCTGGCCCGGAGCGAGCAGGCAGTAGCCTTGGCGGTCTGATTATGCGGTGAGATCGATACCCGCCGTGTGCCGCGCGTCCGACTTATCGGTGAAACTTCTATTTGACCTGGAGCCCTGTCGGGGCAGATGGCGGATTGACTGGCGCGAACCCGATCTGCTGGCAGGAGACCGGCGCACCGCGCCGGATATGGATATTGTCCTGGTAACGGTATGCCGTCTGTGTCGTCGGCGTCTCGCCCGTCCCTTGGTTGGCATTGGCGTAGGCGTTGAGGTCCACGCTTCCCCATCCGTTCGTCGCATCGGTCATCAAAGTCCCATCGAAGTTCGTCAGGTGGAAGATAAGGACGCTGTTGTGCCACAACTTGAGCGTCACGTTCGTCGTCCCGATCCCTGTGATATGGGCTTGGTGGCATCCCCAGGTGCCGTATGGGAAGTTAGTCGACTGGTTATAGTAGGCAGGATCGGCCCCATAGATGAGACCAGCCCCATTACAGACGGGGGTTGATCCTCGAAAAAGCGTCGCATTTGACAAGGCGGTATTGCATGGACCAGCACCGCCAGTCATCCAGAAGAACGGCTTGTACGGGCGGACACTGGTCGGGCCAGTCCCCGTCAAGCCAAGATTCCAATGCTGATCGGCTTCGCCCCACTCATCGTGTTTCCAGGGCGAATTCAAGATACCGCTCGCCACTACGTTCGAGCTGTAGGCGAGCGCCATTGTGATGCCGATTTCCCGTGAATCAGCCCAAGATCGCCGTCCGAGAATCCCCATAGGGCTGCCTGTGGGTATCCGGTACGCCATATAGGCGTTTCCCGAGAAAACATGGCCATTGTTCCCGCCGGTGAGTGTCAGACCGGAAATCTCCGCGTTCGCGTCAGTCGGCCCCTGGATGTCAATACCCGTCCCGGCATTTGTTCCCGGACCCCAACAATCGACGACTGATCCAAAGGAAGTACCCTGGGCGGCGCTACAGTACTCCCTGGCATAACAGGTGGAACCCGCCGTACAATTGGGACCGAAATAGGGAGTGCCGCCTGGCTGGCCAAGAGTCCAGGCAGCCGCACCGGTGACCGACCCAAAATTCGCTGTCCATTTATTTCCGAAGCCGCGTGCGCCGGAAACCCCTCCATCCCGCCACCATGCCTGCGAGCCAGTGGGGTTTCCGTACCAGTCCGGGTGGTCCCAGTCCTCGACCCAGAGTACATTGGGATCGTAGAACTCCCCAGTCGGTTGCGTCACCTTGTCGCCGTAGCAGTTGATGGCATTATTGGTGCTACCCTTGGTGCAAGGCCCGTAGGACGCGGCCTGCACTGGTCCGGAAAACAAGAAGTCGTGCCCAATCGCGATCAGAAGCAGGCCAAGGGTTACGGCGATCACCCGAACAATCCGATTACCCATCAGACGCCCCCTTTTTTCGAGCCGCAGGATTCGACCTTAACTTTAAGTAACATGATCTCTCAACACCGCATCCCGACGATTCGGGCCGAAATTCCGTGTTGCAGTTCATTAAGCTGCCAAAGCTTCGTTTGGCTGTCAAGTGTAAAGTCTGTCTCATCCAAACTGTAGAATGAATAGGCGGCATTCTCGTTTGGGGCCCTCCCCGTTTCCAGGTCTTAAACGCGGAGGGCAAATAACCACCAATCCCCGAAGTTTGACGGACTTCACGTGCCAAGCTCATGCCAAGCCGAGGCCTGGATACGCCGGGAGTGGAAGGGGCCCGAGCCTCCCGACGGTCTATGGCTTCCCATACGGCATGTAGAAGTTATCGAGGCTTAGGGTGAAATTGAAATTCGAGAGCCAGTGATCCGCCATGGTGGCTGTGCATTTTGTTCCGAACTGCGCCAGTTTCCAACCTCCCGGCCAAACAGAGTGTGCGGACTTGGCACAGCCAGTTCTTTGGTTGCCATCCTGCCCAACAGCCGAACGCCTTCTCCTAGTCCCTTGAGTCGATTGAGTCTCTTGAGTTATTGAGTCCGAGGAACTGCCGAACGCCTTTTTCTCCGTGAAGACCAACCGAACCACCGACCGACCGAACTACCGAACGCGTTTGTCTAGTCCTTTGAGTCTCTTGAGTCTCTTGAGTCGGGAACCAGCGGGCATCTGGCAGCGAGCAGCTGGCAGTGCGCAAAGCGCTAAGCGCTTAGCGCAAGGCGCCAAGAGCTAAGAGCAGAGAGCAAAGCGCAGTGCGCGGAGGGTGCCACCCCATACTTTCTGCCCTACTCACTTCGCGCTTTGCCCTATGCTCTTTGCGCCATGGGCTGGCAGCCTTTGTCATGAGCCGGAACCGGCGTGCCTGGGCACCCCCCTGCCGATGCGCCTCCACGATTTTCACAGCGCGCGCGTGGGCTCATTCCCATGAGAACAACTAGAACATGCTGAATATCCTGTACATTGAGCTGAATACAGACGGCACCGTGGGCGGGTCACATTTTTGCCTCCTCGACATAGTCAGAACCCTTGACCGAACCAAGTTTAACCCCCTAGTTCTCTTCTATCAGCATAATGATCTCATTCCAGCCTTTGAAACTGCATGTGATGTTATCGAGCGGGATAGGACCCGGAACTGGATCATAAAGAGGGATTTACCTCGGCTAAATGACATTTCTTCACGCGTTCCTTTCTTCCTTGTCCTCCTACTCCTCTTTCAAAAAGCATATAACTTTCTGAGATATCGTCTGCCAGATTTTATCGACATTGTCCACCTACTATTCCGACACAAGATACACCTTGTTAATATAAACAACGCTCCGTTATTTCCTGACCTCTTACTTGCGTGCAAGTTATTGAATGTAAGATGCGTATCCCATTTCCGAGGAACCCCCGACCACATTCCTTTCATACATAGGAAGGTGATGAGATTTCATGATGCCGTGATTTCAATTTCGGAGGCAGTTACAAGCAATGCCAGGAAGCATAAAATAAATACACGTAACTTTGTTTTGATACATGATGGCATTGACATAGCGGCAGTGCAACGGAAAAGAAAAAGGGATCCAGTATCAGTTCGAAAGGAATTTGACCAAGGGGCCGAACACCCATTAATAGGTGTGATCAATAATATCAAGGACTGGAAAGGCCAGCATGTGGCGATCGAGGCTATGAATGTCCTTAAGAAGACATATCCGGAACTGAAGTGTGTCTTTGTGGGTAATATCTCACACTTAGAAGAGGATCAAACATACTATAGGTACCTTCAAGGGCTCGTCGCGAAATACGATTTGGCGAAAGTTACGATTTTTGCCGGCTACCGGACCGATGTGATTGACGTACTTGGGGCGTTAGACATCTTGCTGCATGTATCTCTGAGCAGAGAGGGGTTTCCACGGGTCATTCTGGAAATAATGCTGCTTGGGAAACCACTCATAGGTTCTAACGTGGGCGCGACGCCTGAAATGATCCAGGACGGAGTTAGTGGGTTTCTTGTACCGGCGAATAACCCTGAGGCCTTAGCTGAGAGAATAGAATACCTTATAACTCATCAAGAGGTTGCCAGAGACGTTGGCGTTGAGGCAACAAAGAGAGTAAGGGAGCATTTCAACATCGCAGCAAATGTCAAGAAGACCGAAGAGTTGTATCTCAAACTACTGGCGACTAAGTAATGGTCTTCCGAACCTCTACCAGGAAGCGGACAGCGCCAAGCAGTCAGGCTTTTTGGCAGGCAGTCCTGACCACCAGCCGGACGCCTTATAGGGATTGACTGATGTTTCTCTTGTCTCTCGTAGCCATCATCCCAGTGCTCAGCGCACTCTTGGCTCTAGGCCTGGCAGTCTTTGTCCTGAGCCGGAACCAGCGTGCCTGGGCAAACCGCTGGTTCGCCGTGGGACTTTTTCTCATGGCTGTCCATCAGATGATGCTTGCTGCGTCTGACTTGGTGGGATCTGAATGGTGGCGGTTACTTCTCTTCCGATTGGCACTTGCCGTAGCGTCGGCATTCCCTGGAGGCTGGCTTGCCTTCAGCCTGACTTTTGGTGAGCGGAACGGCGGATTGCGTCTCGTCCGATGGCGGCCGACCCTTCTCGCGCTTTTTGCCGCCGCCCCGCTGGCATGGATCGGGCTGGCTATGGGACGTGTGATCCAGCCGCTGCAGCTCTTGCAAGCGGGGCACATAGCCTTCAGCGTGGACACTTGGGGGAAGATGTACTTCTCCGCGTTTCTTGTCGGTCTCGTTGTCGTACTGCTCCATATGGAGAATCTCTACAGGCATGCCGTCCTCCTAACCCGTTGGAAAATCAAGTTCCTGGTGGTAGGGGTCTTCGTGGCCTTCGCCAGCCAGATCGTGGCGGTGAGTTATGCGCTACTCTACGGGATCCTCCATCCGTCGCATCCCTTTCTCTCGGCGTTGGGCTTCCTCTTTGGCGAGGGCATGATCGCCTATTCCCTCGTCCGCCACCGCCTGCTGGACGTGGACATCTTTGTCTCCCGGTACGTGGTGTATCGGTCCCTCACGCTGGCGCTGGTGGGAGGCTACCTGCTTTCCCTGGGGTTGGTTGCCGAGCTCTTCCGCTACTTGGACATCACCCTGGATCTGTTGACCGGGATGTTTCTGGCTATCCTGGGAGCCGCAGCCCTCTCCCTCCTGTTGCTTTCCGAGGATCTCCGACGCAAGACCCAGAGCTTCATTCATTCCCACTTCTACAAGCACAAGTATGATTACCGGGTGGAGTGGATGGAGTTCACCCATCGTCTCTCCACAGCAACCGCCGTCACAGAAATCGCAGGCCAGACTGTCAACCGAATCCTAGAGGTCATGTGGGTCCGCCAGGCCGCCATGTACACTGTCAGGGAATCTCCAGGACAGATGACTCTGGCGCATCAGGTCGAGTACGATTCCCTGCCCATGAAGCTAGAGTTGGACACCACTGCGGTCAAAGCGTTACGGGAGGACGCCAAGCTCATCCCCTCGACTCCTGAAAACGGAAATCGCCCTGACGTCATCGGCGAGTTGCGCACGCAGTTGTTTGAGGGAGTTCCCGTGGGGTTGCTCGTTCCTGTTGCGGCCCTCGATAACCTGGTCGGCCTGCTGGTGGTGGGCCCGGAGCGTTCCGGTAAGGCCTTTGGAGTCGATGATGGGGACCTGCTGGCAGCGGTGGCGGCACAGGCCGGTGCCCTCATCGTGAACGCCCGGCTCTCCCAGGAGGCATCGGAGTTTCGCGAACTCCAGGCACTGTCCCTCTTGTCGGCTTTCATCGCTCACGACCTGAAGAACGCCGTGTCCATGCTCTCCATGCTGGCAGAGAACGCGAAGCACCACATGGCCAAACCAGAATTCCAGGAGGATGCCATTCGAACCTTGGGAGATGTCTCAGCCAGGATGCGGAGACTTCTGCTCTCTCTAACCTCCCCTGGCGAACACACCGGCGTCCAGATGCGAAGAATAGGGTTGGCAACGAGTATCGAGGCGTGGATGCAAGAGGTAGGCGCGCAGATCCCCTCTCGGATCCGCATTGAGACCCGCTTGGACTGGGCAGACCACGTCCGGGCGGATCCGGAACAGTTGCGGTCGGTCCTACACAACTTGGTGCTGAACGCCGTAGAGGCCATCCCCGGCGAGGGAACGATTCTGGTGGAGACGGGTCAGGAAGACGGGAACGCGATCCTGAAGGTCACCGATACCGGCCAAGGAATGACACCGGAATTCATCCAGAAGAAACTGTTCCGCCCCCTCCAAACCACCAAGAGTCTGGGGCTCGGGATCGGCCTGTATCAAAGCCGCCAAATCGTCCAAGCGCTTGGTGGCAGCGTCACGGCCGAGAGCCAAGAGGGCAAGGGAACGCGGATGGTCGTGAGGTTACCAACGGAAGCTGGCAGCGAGCAGCTGGCAGCGGGCAGCTCAGCCAGCTAGCAGCCGGCAACTGGCAGACCACGGCGAAATTTCGAATGGCGAATCCTGAATATCGAATGATGAACGGAGGGAAGGAACCCCTTCGACATTCAAGATTCAGCATTCGATATTCGACATTGTTCTGCCCCTCGGTCGAGGCTGACCGCTGATAGCTGATGGCTGAAGGCTCCCAAGGAACTACCGAACCACCCTCCGGGGCGGAGCCTCCTCCCTCCGGGTCGGAGACTCCTCCGGGTCGGAGACCGGGGCGGAGCCCGACCGACCGAACGACCGAACTGGGTGACAGGATGAACATGAGCCGACCGTTTGAAAAGTGGACAGAGGGGGTAAGCCGCCGCCAGTTTTTGGTTGGGGCCCTGGGTGTCGGGTTCACGGCAGGCGGCGGAGGGAGTCTGATCAACGAGCGGAACCAAATCGACGTTACTCGCCACGTCCTGAATTCAGAGGCATCTCTGTCCGGTGGTCGTGTCTCCTTTGTCCAGCTCAGCGATCTGCATCTGCACCGCATCGGGCGACATGAGGAGCGCGTGGCTGAGGCAGTGAATCGGCTGCAACCCGACTATCTCGTGATTACTGGTGACACGATTGACCGAGCAGACCGTCTCTCTGTCCTGGACAGCTTCCTCGGCTTGCTCGATCCAATAGAAGGCTTCGCCGTGCTGGGCAACTGGGAGCACCAGTCTCAAGTGGATCTTGGGGCACTGGAGCGGACCTATTCCCTGCACAACATCAACCTGCTTGTGAACCAGAGCACCGTGCTGGAACACCGCGGTAGGCGTCTCCTAATCACTGGCCTGGACGATCTCGTCCAAGGGTCGCCAAGCCTCGAGCGCGCCCTGGCAGGAGTCAGGACATCTGCGCAGCATCTAATCCTCGCGCACTGCCCCGCACATCGTGATGTCCTCTTGCATGACGCAGCCTGGGGGAGCAAGCTCGATCCGACGCCTCCCACCTTAGCTGGCAAGAACGGTAGTGTGTTGATCCTGTCGGGACATACCCATGGGGGACAGATATGCCTGGGTGGTTGGGCTCCAGTCCGGCCGAGGGGCAGCGGGCGCTATGTCGCCGGCTGGTATACCGATGGCCCTATACCACTATACGTGTCCCGTGGGCTTGGCACCACATTGTTACCCATTCGATTCGGCGCTGTGCCGGAAATCGCCTACTTCGAGATGACCATTTAACCGCTCCCCACACGCAAAGCGCATGGCGCATAGCGCAAGGCGCCAGGAGCTAAGAGCAAGGCGCAGCGGGCAGCTGGCAGCAGGCAGCACACAATGCGCAAGGCGCAAAGGGCATAGCGTCCGACGCCATGCGCTATGCGCTATGCGAGGTTAAGCACCAGTCTGAGTGCTCTCTCTACCTCCGCCATGCGAGACGATGGTGCGCTTCCCGCCAGGTTTGGACGGTGGGTCTTGGGGTCAAAGAAACGGGCGGGATCCAAAGAGCGGACTTGAAAGCAGA
>Ga0214473_10001273_pt1 | contig 33825 bp, 26 predicted proteins | sample RVTome_7_FD_203509 | JGI IMG/M metagenome (GOLD analysis project Ga0214473, IMG submission 203509) | Soil microbial communities from uranium-contaminated site in the Upper Colorado River Basin, Wyoming, United States - RVT98D197 | ecosystem: Environmental > Terrestrial > Soil > Contaminated >... | reverse complement strand
ATCTTCTGCCGATTTCTCTCCTTCTCTCTTTCAAGTGTCTCGATCCGCTCTCGGTGCTGTGCAATCCGCTCGTCACAGTCCTCCATCAGGGCCTTCCAGATCTCGTCGCTCCAATTGGCATTGTTGTTCAGGCACTCCCGGAGTTCCTTGGGGCCAAACCCATCCTCGTAGTCCAGGTCTTCCGGCAGGAGGTCGCTGACCTTCTCTTCCAGGTGTTCCCAGTTCTCCTCCCATTCATGAATCTCGTCCAGGGCTGTACCAGCCTCATGCATCCTGCCCAGGTCATCCTTATCCTTCTGCCAGTAGGCAACGGCGATCTTCTCCACGAGCATCTCCTGCAGGGTCCCTTGCTGGACTACGGGGGCAGATCCTGAGCAGGACCGTTACTGACTGTTTGCGCCGCGGCTCAAGTCATTGCAGACCTCGATCGTGTCGCCTACGGCGATCCAGCCGGGCCTGACGACCTTCGCGAAAACGCCCTCGCCTCGCGGGGCATGATGCAGTCGCCGATCTGAGAGTAAATGGCGCATCGGCTGTGGCATTGCTTGCCGACCTGGGTGATCTCAAGCACAGCCGCATCGCCGAGCCTGAGTCTGCTGCCGATGTTCAATGTGCACAGGTCGATGCCCTCGGCCGTGATATTCTCCGCAAAATCGCCGGGGCTGACGCGAGCGCCCTGCGTCACCATCTTCTCAATGGATTCGGCAGCCAGAAGGCTGACCTGTCTGTGCCAGGAGCCGGCGTGGGCATCCCCGACGATGCCGTGATCGCACTGCAATTGCGCCCCGGGCACATTGGTCTTGGACACGCCCTTGTGCTCGGAAATCGAGATGGCCTTAATCGAGCCTGTGACACCGGTCCTGTGGGTCGCCATCTACATCACCTGCCCGTGTCTTTGTCCACCTCAGTCCAGACGCGGAGGAAGTTCTCGGCGCAGATTTTCTTCAGGTCCTCTTCACCGTAGCCTCGCTTGAGCAACTCGTGGATCAGGTTCGGATAGCCGGAGACGTCCTCCAGGCCTTCGGGCACCTGCTCCACGCCGTCGAAATCGGAGCCCAGCCCGACGTGGTCGATGCCGACGAGCTTGACGACGTGGTCGATGTGCTCGGCGACCTCGGAGACGTGCGCCTTGCTGAATTGGGCTTGCTCGAAACGTTGCCTGGTGTAGCTGGTCTTCTCCTCGCCTTGCAGGTTGTGAGCTTCGACGTACTGGCGGATCTCCTCGCGCAGCTTGACGAACTCGCGGTTGGTTGTCGGGTTGATGAAGATGGAGCCGAAGTTGATCTGGATCACGCCGCCTTTGGCAGCGAGCAGGCGAATCATCTCGTCGCTCATGTTGCGGTGCCAGCCCGGCGTGAAATGGCGGCAGCTCGAATGCGTCGCCACCACCGGCGCCTTGGATAGCTCGATGACCTGGTAGAACGTGTCGTCGGAGACGTGCGAGACATCGATCATCATCCCCAGGCGGTTCATCTCGGCGACGGCTTGCTTTCCGAAGGGACTCAGGCCGTGCCATTTCGGGCCCTGATCGAAGGAGGAATCGCAGAGGCGATTGTTCTTCGAGTGTGTCAGCGTCATATACCGCACACCGCGATCGTAAAAGTATTTGAGATTCTTCAGGTCGCCTTCTAAGGCGGAGCCGTTCTCGATGGCCAGGACGAGCGTGACCCGCTCGCCGCCGGACTGTGCCCGGATCTCCTTCGGCGAGCCTGCCAGGATGAACTTGTCCGGCCATCTCTGAACATAACCCTTGACCTCCTCGATCATCTGGTCGGCCAGCGCGCGGGCGCCGCCTTTCTCCTCGTACTCGGGGGGGATGTAGGCGACCATGAACGCCGCGTCGAGGCCGCCTTGCCTAGCCCGGACGTAGTCGAAATGTCCTTTTTCCGCCCGCACGGAGATGTCGTACCATTTCTTGCGGACCTCGTACGGCGTGTCCAGGTGCGTGTCGAGAATCAGCAGCTTCCGGGCCAACTGCTGAGCCCGGCTCCTCAACTCGGCGTCTGTTTCAGCCCGGGCAGCCTGCGAGCCGCACAGATTCAACACAACCGGCAACGTCACTGTGAACTGCAATGCAATCACCTTTCCCAAGCACATGATTCTCACCAATATAGACTTGTGAAGTTGACCTCTCCCGTGTCATTCCCGCGCAGGCGGGAATCCACCGAGCCATCGGACGAGATGGACCCCCGCCTTCGCGGGGGTGACATACGCTGGGGTAGTCGCAGCGTCATGCCGACTGCGGCTGAGCCTTTCGTCGCATGAGACAGCAATCCGGGTGGCATCGTCAAGCGCAGCTTGGCGATGGCCTTCCATAGACGGGACAAACCATCGCCAATGCCTGCGGCCTTGACGATGCCACCCAGAGACACAAAATTTCCAGGAGTAATCGGTGTCATGTGTGCAACCTGTCTATTCCCTGGCACATATGGTGCTCATCGCTTCGAGACTCGATAAGTAGACTCCCTTCGCGTAATTCTCCAGCAGTCGCATGGCGGAGGCCCTGTCCTTCTCGTAGAGCCTGCGGGCGGCCTCCTCGATGGAGGGCTGCATCGCGACAGCCTCCCGTTCCAGGCGCTCCGCCTCGGCCTTTGTCCGTGCGACCATCGCGGGGCCGGCGTCATCGGCCTTGTCGCGGAAATTGGAATAGACCCAGAACGCTTCCTGCGGGTTCGCTGCAAATGGGGCTTGCACGCGGTGTGTGTAGACCTTGCCTGTCGGCCTCTCGGACTCCAGACGCCAGCCCGCGGGGAAGTCCGGGATGCCGAAGTGGAAGGGGATGTAGAAGGAAGTCCTCGGCGAAGAAAGACAGACCCAGTACACGAGGCCAATGTCTGCGGGAGCGGTCCTCCTCAACTCGGCGACGAAGCTCGTCTGCGTTCCGCCGCTGCACAAGGCGCAAATGAAAGGTGAGGTGCGGGCGGATAGATCGGGCTCGCTCTCCTTGTCGTGGCGCAGGATTCGCATGACGTCCGTGACGCTGAGCTTCTGTCGCGGCACGACGGAGAAGGGCAGGCGGGGTCCCGGCTCCAGCGACTCGGTGGCGATGCATTTCAGTCCGCTCCACTGCCGGCCTATGTTGTTTGGGTGCGAGGCTGCCTTGGGGTTGGCATAAACCGCGGCGAAATCGAATGCGCTACCGGCAGCGGGATCATACCAGCCCCGCGATTTGGCGTACTCGACGATATCCCTGGAGGCGAGGAAGTCCCTCTCGTTCTTCAGATCGACGTTTCGAATCGTATAGGTGTTGGCCACCATGGCCACTTCATTGTCCGGCACGCGCCGGGCGAGCCAGTGCTTGCCGTTGACGGCGCAGAAGAGCCAGCCTTCATCGGGGCCGGCGATGATATAGGTCCGGCCGGAATCGATGTAGCCGAAACGCTCCACGAGGCTCCCGGCCAGCAGGACGCCTTCTCTCGCGGTCTTCGCGCGCTCCGCCACGAGCCGTCGGAGCATGTAGCCGATGCCGCCATCCGTGATTTCCGGCTTGTCCTCACGCGACGGGCAGTTGTCCGATGCGACCGTCACGCCCCACTCGTTGATGTAGCTGTCGGAAAAGAGCAGGCCGGGCATCTCCGACCATATATACGCCCACGTCTGCGGGACCTGCTCCAGCGAACCGCCGTTACGCAACTTTACCATGGCGCCCGCCGGATACGTGTGCCGGGACACCTTATGGTGGTTGACGATCTGCGGGGCCTCGTCGTCTTCGTTATGACCGACGATCACGCAGCCATCCGTCGAGGCGTCCTTGCCGACGACGATGGAGAAACACGCTCTGCATGGCACGGCTGCCGCCAGCAGCGTGCAAATCAGGACGATCACGATGATACCGTGAGGCAAGCCCCACCCATCCCTCTCAAGGTGAAGAGCAATGGGTGGCAGCGGCAAGCGGAGCCTGCGGAGCTTGCCGATGGTCTTACGGCATATACAGGCGCCATCGGCAAGCTGGCGCTTGCCGCTGCCACCCATCGTAAGTCCTAAATGCAAAACATCAGTAATGACCTTGACAGGGCTGGACAAGCCCCACCCTGCGGATTTTCGCCTCATATTCACATCCTTATTGCATGGCGGGTGCTCTTACAGTCTCTCCCGGCGCAGCGGCTTCTCCTCGCCCAGGCACGGCGTTGAGCTGGCCTTCCGTGGAGGCGACGACCACAGCGCACACTGCGTCGCCGGTGACGTTCACGATGGTGCGGCACATATCGAGGAGTCGATCCACGCCCAGGATGATGCCGATTCCCTGCAGGGGGACACCGACGCTGTCCATCACGATGGCCAGCATGACAATACCGGCACCAGGGATACCCGCCGTCCCAACCGAGGCCAGTGTCGCGGTCAGGACGACCGTCAACTGCCCGGTAAAGGTCAGGTCGATCCCATAGATCTGCGCCAGGAACGCGGTGGCGACTCCCTGAAGCAGGGCGGTGCCGTCCATGTTGATCGTCGCTCCCAGCGGCAGCGTGAAACTGCAGATGTGCTCGGGGACGCCGAGGTTTTGGGTCGTACATTCCATCGATACGGGCAGCGTGGCATTGCTCGATGACGTGCAGAAGCCCACTACCTGTGCGGGTCGAAAACCTCGGAAGAAGGTCGTCACGCTCATCCTCGTGAAGATCTTCAGGATCGAGCCATAGATAAAGAACAGATGAACGGCCAGTCCGAGCAGGACCACGGCGCTGTACTTGAGGAGATTCAGGAGGATACCTGCGCCGAAATCGGCGACGACCGCCGCGATCAGTGCGAAGACGCCGTAGGGCGCTGTCTTCATGATGACGTGCACCATCTGGATGATGACTTCGTTGAGGGCCTTGAAGAAGTCGACGACCGGCTGGCCCCGCTCCGCGGGGATCAGGGTCAGGCAGACGCCCGCCAGCAGGGCGAAAAAGATGATCTGGAGCATCTGGCCTTCGGCCATGGCTTTGATCGGGTTCGTCGGGATGATGTTCAACAGCAGGTTCGTGATGGACGACTTCTCTCTGGAAGCCTGCGCGGGGAGGTCCTTTTGCGTGCCGGCATCGTTCACCAGCTTCTGCCTCGCCTCCTGAGGGAGGCTGGAGCCGGGCCGGATGGCGCTGGTCAACAGAAGGCCGATGCTGACGGCGATGGCCGTCGTGCACATATAGTACGCGAGTGTCTTGGCCCCGATCCTGCCGAGCGCCCGGATATCTTTCAGGCTCGCTGTGCCCACCAGCAGCGACGCGAACACCAGAGGCACGACCACCATACTGATGAGCCGGATGAACGCGCTGCCCACTGGCTTGATGTAGGTGACCACGAACGCGGAGAATCCGAGGCGATTGGCGGCAAGGCCAAACACGGCCCCGATCACCAGGGCGATCAATATCTTCGTATACAATTGCAGTTTGGGCAGCCGCATCGTTCGTCCAATTCAGATTGCACGTTCGTCTGAGGATGATAGTGGAAGGCGCTTCGCTCGTCAAAGGAGAACATGTACACACGGTATTTGGCGTCTGTGAAGATTCCAGGGCGCTGAGGATGGGTGGCAACGTCAAGCGCAGCTTGGCGATGGCTCCCGCGTACTGCGAAACACCATCGGCAAGCTCCGCGGGCTCCGCTTGCCGCTGCCACCCGCCGTCAATGGAAGACATGCTGGCGTGCTATTTGGATTGGACGCAGGCCTGGACGAGGGCGCCGTAGATCGCGTTGCGATGGGCCAGGTCGGCCATCGACTCGGGATGCCATTGCACGAACAGGCCGAACTTGCCGTCGGTGCGTTCCAGGGCCTCTACAACCCCATCCTCGCTGCGGGCGATCGCGCGCAGATTCTTGCCCAGGCCGTCCACGGCCTGATGATGGCTCGATAGGACGGATGCCTCACCGCTATTGAGCAGCCGGGCCAGGAGACAGTCAGGCTCGATCTGAACGCGATGATAGCCCTTGTGGTTGACCTTCGTGCCGATCTCGGAGGGGATATCCTGGACCATCGTGCCGCCGGCGACCACGTTCGTGAATTGCATGCCTAAGCACACGCCGAGCAGGGGCTTGCCGCTTTCGAGCCATCGGGCGATCAACTTCCGCTCGAAGTCATACCTGTGCTTTTCCAGAGGCTCGACGGTCTCGTGCGGCTGCTCGCCGTACGCCTCGGGCGGGATATCGTCTCCCCCGATCAGCACGAGGCCATCGAGTACCCCCAGATACCTCTGCAAAATGCGCTCATCGTCGATTGTCGGCAGTACGACCGGCACGCCGCCATTCTCGGCCACAGCCGCGGCGTAGGCAAAGGTCACAGTCGTCTGGGCCGGCTTCTTCTCCTTCGCCGGCTCATAGACGCTCGTGATGCCGATGAGCGGCCCGGAAGGCGCCTGGACCTCCCGGCAGCCGGCGGCGCTCCAGAACAGGTAGCCGCACAGGGCCAGCACTGCTGCGCTCCTGACATGCTTTGCATTACTCATGGTTGACCCCTGTCCCACGGACTTCATCTATCGGGTGGAGCAGACCGCTCCACGTGGCCGCCAGCTTACCGCCCCGGACATCGCCTGTCCATACACAGACTCGCAGGGCCTGCCGTGCCAAAAGAAGCCTGTTTCCAGATACCCGGCAGGCGAAGGGACATTTTGTTTTTTCTCGTCCATCGTCACGAAGCCCTTGCGGCTTGCGGGGGATTCTGGTATTATGAGTCCCAGCGTGGAGGCACGCCCTCTATGACGTCTGCACGAGAGATATCGGGTGAAGCGGCTCGGCGCGGAATGAGCCGATGCGGGTCGCGGCATCTGTCGGTTTTGAGGAGACTTGAAGGAGGACTGTCATGTGGCACAAATCGATCTGTCTGGCAGCATTAGCGGCTTTGGGTCTGTTGGCTGGGCCGTCGCTGACTCATGCACAGGTGACGAACCTGGCGCCGAACCCAAGTTTTGAGGAGGATGAGGTAATCCTCGACGACCCCACCTGGACCAAGTGGGCTACGTGGGGCTGGGAGGGCGGCCTCCAGAGCACGGTCAAAATCGACGACACCGAATCCGTCGACGGCCTGAGGAGTCTCAGGATCGACGCCAAAGGCGGCACCGACTGGTACTTCATCGTGCTGGATCTGCCTATGCCGGCTAAGAACGGCACGAAGTACACCGCGAGTTTCTGGGCCAAGGCGCAGACACCGCGCCCCTTGACGGTGCAGATGAAGGCGACGGACAACTCCGTCTCTTGGGGCGCCACGGGCTTTCAAGTGACACAGGACTGGGCGGAGTATCACTTCACCGCCGCGTCTCAGAGCACCGAGATAAAGCTCGAATTCTTCTGTGCCGCCTCGGAAGTGCCGCTCTGGCTGGATTTCGTGTACTTCTATGAGGGCGAATATGTTCCGGGCATTATGCCGGGCGGAGCAGAAAGCCGGCCCAAGGCCGCCTTTCCGGAGCCGAAGGTCGGCGCCGTGATCGATCAGACGTGGGTCAAGCTCGGGTGGAAAGCCGGGGATTTCGCGGTGTCACACAAGGTGTACTTCGGCGAGAGCCCCGAGGCCCTCGATGGGGGACAGGTGCAGCCCGTGGACACGACGAGCGCGTCTCTTGAGGTCGGCCGCAAAGCCCCGTACGCGACCGCACTGACTCCGGGCAAGACCTACTACTGGCGCGTCGATGAAGTCAATGACGCGGACCCGGAGAGTCCATGGAAAGGCGATATCTGGAGCTTCCGGGTCCGGCCCGCGATCGCCTGGAATCCTGGGCCCGGCGACGCGATCAAGTACGTCAGCCCGAATCAGGACCTGACCTGGGAGTACGGTCTGGGCAGCTTCTTGCACACGGTGTACTTCGGCGAGAGCCGAGAGACCGTCAGCACGGCCATGACCGGCGGCTGGATGACCGTCCCTGCCACGTACGATCCCGGAGCGTTGAAGATCGGCACGACGTACTATTGGCGAGTCGATGAGTATACGACCGCGGGATCACGCAAGGGCGATGTCTGGACCTTCACGACCGTTCCCGAGATTGCGGTCACGAATCCGGACCTGCTCGGCTGGTGGACGCTCGACGAGGGCATGGGGATGACGGCGGTGGACTGGTCCGGCCACGGCAATCATGGCCAGATCACCGGCGATGCACAGTGGACCCACGGCGTCCAGGGCGGCGCACTGTACCTGGCCGGCGGGGCAAACGTGGAAATCCCGGCGATCAACGTGAGCACCAATACGGTGACCATGACGGCCTGGGTCAAGAGAAACGGCAGCCAATCGGATTGGTCCGGGGTACTCTTCAAGAGAGCGGGCGGAGCGTCGGGCATGGGCTTCGGTCCGGCCAACGAGCTGCGATACCATTGGACCGACAAGTACTGGGACTTTGCCACGGGAATCGTCCCACCCGACCAGGAATGGTTCTTCATGGCCCTGGTCATCGAACCGACGCAGGGTACGCTCTATCTCAACGGCGCCGACACGTTCGCGAGGAATACGGTCGCCCACGACCCTGACCCGTTCGCGGGAGTCCTGGTGATCGGTCGAGATCCGCAGGGTGGCCGGGACCTGAAGGGAACCGTGGATGATGTCCGGCTCTATAACAAGGTATTGAGCGAGGCCGAGATCAGAGCGGTCATGCGCGGCGATCCGTCACTGGCCTGGGATCCAACGCCGGCGGTGGATGCGGTTCTGGATGTTCGCAATGTGGATTCCCTGAGTTGGTCCGCGGGCGACGCGGCCGCGTCTCATGACGTGTACTTCGGCAACGACAGGACGGCCGTCGCCGACGCGGATCGCAACTCGCCCGCGTACAAGGGCAATCAGGCGGCGACCGGCTTCTCTCTGGCGGGGCTCGTCGGTCTCGGCGCCGGCGATTGCTTCTGGCGCATCGACGAGATCGAGGCCGGTGGGACCGTCCACAAAGGGAATGTCTGGCAGTTCACGGTCCTGCCGTACCTGCTCATCGATGATTTCGAGAGCTACACGAACGATTCGCCGAACCGGCTCTTCCAGGCCTGGATCGATGGGGCGGGCTTCTCGGCGGATGAGTTCTTCCCGAAGGGCAACGCAGGCAACGGGTCGGGCGCCCTCGTCGGCTACGATCCGCTTTCCGGGAACATCACGGAAACCCGCATCGTCCACGGCGGCGGCCAGTCCATGCCGCTGGCATACGACAACACCGCCGCCCCCAAGTTCTCCGAGGCCGAGCGCACGTTCACGCCTGCCCAGAACTGGACTGTGGAGGGCGTCACGACCCTCCTCGTGCACTTCCGCGGCATCCCGGACAACAAGGGCCAACTGTACGTGAAGATCAACGGCACGAAGGTGCTCTACCAGGGCGATGCCGCTGACATCGCGGGCACCAAGTGGGTCGCCTGGAATATCGACCTTGCCTCCACCGGCGTGAGTTTGACCAGCATCAGAACGCTGACCATCGGCATCGACGGCGGCGAAACGGGGACCCTGTATATCGATGACATCCGTGTGATCAAGCCGTGATGCTGGATCACAAATAGCGTCATCATGGATCCATTAAGACGAGTACCAAGGGGCTGCGACACCATGTGCAGCCCCTTGCCGTTTCCAACTCGGCCTGCCATGAGCACAGCGTCCATCCTGGATACGAAGCCAATCGTCAATCGCTGGGCTTGGCGCCGATGAGGCCGTCGGGCCAGCGGGTCAGGGTCAGAGGGTCGTGGCCGGGGACGACGATGTCGGCGAGGGGCCGGATTTTCGCCATGGTCTGCCGGCAGGCGGATTCGTCGGGGCTGCGCGCGGGGCGGTCTTTCTCGATGTTCTCGTACTTGTAGACGACGTCGCCTGCGAGCACGGCCGGACCCATGTGGGTCTGCACGAGCACGCCCTGGCTGCCGGTGCTGTGACAGCCGAGCGGGAAGACCCGCACGCCGGGGACGATCTCGTCATTCTCGACGAGTTGAAGGGCTTCAGGACGCTTTGAGAGAGCACTTCTCACATCAGGGGCAATGTGAGCTTTCGCTTCCTCGTACTCGCGGCGATTCACGACGAACTTCGCATTGGGAAATGCATCGAAGTAGTCGTAGTGGTCGGCGTGCAGATGCGTGGCGATGACGTGACTGACGGCGGCGGGATCGATCCCGTGCCGCCTCAGGGCCTCGGGCGTCCGCTCCTCCGGCAGTTGCTTGACGCCGCCGGGGATCAGCCAGAGGTACAAGGCATAGTCGTACGTCTCGGCGTTGTCCCCGCCGTGAAATGCGTGATTGCCCGCCAGCTTGCACACGCCGTTACGCAGCGGGTAGATTCGATATGTCGGCGCCTTCGTCTCTTTGGCTGTACTCGCGGGCAGTGCAATCAGCACGGACAGCAGGGCGATAAGCCGAATTGTAGGATGGGCTGTGCCCACCGATTCCTCATGCATTTGCGCCTCCTGCTATCTGAAATATGCGAAGCCGCGTACATCCGGGTGGCAGCGTCAAGGCCGCAGGCCTTGGCGATGGCTCTTCCTCGCCCGTGAAAGACCATCGGCAAGCTGCGCTTGCCGCTGCCACCCGGAAAGCGCCTTGCCCTCAGCCCGCACTCACAGATGCACGCGGATTTCCTTGCCGGCGGGGATCGGCACGGCCTTTGTCTTGCCTTGCCACGTGACCGCGAGATCAAAGGCGCCGTCGCTTTTGACCGTCACCGTGCGGACACCGGCCGCGTCGGCTTTCTCACAGATGAGCGAGACCGTCTTGCCGCCGAGCCAGAATCTTTCGACGCCGACCCGTGCGGGGGAGTGGATGTCCCAGGTGATCCTGTTGGCGAGAGCATCCGCGCGGATGCCGATGGCGTACTCGATGAAGAACGCGATGGGCCCGATGCCGCTCCAGCCGACGAAGTCGCCTTTGGCGGGCTTGCCCTGAGTGACATGCTGCGGGGCGTAGTTCTCCCATATGGTCCCTGTCGCTTTGAATACGGCGACGACGTTGCGCAGGTGGTTCATCGCGATCTCGCGGGCCAGGTCCGTGTAGCCGTAATTCTCCAGACCCGCGATGACCATTTTGTCGGTGGGGACCCAGACGGCGCCGGTCCAGTACCCGCCTTTGGGATCGAAGCCGGGCTCGTTCGCGGCCAGCGTAGGCACGCGATGGATCGTCTTGAATGTATCCGGGTTCTGCAACTCCGCGGCCAGTGCCTGGGCCCGTGACGGGGGAGCCACCTTTGCCAGCAGCGCCCAGAACGCGGCGATGCTCTTGACCGGAGCCCGCTCGCCTTTGATCGTCAGGTCGAAGTAGAACTTCCGCTGCTCGTCCCACATGTGCCGATTTATAAGCGTTGAAAGCTCCTCGGCGTCCCGCTGATACTTCTGGCCCTCGGCCTGCTTGCCCAGAATGTCCGCGATCTGGACGAGGTGGCGGGCAAAGAGGACCATTTCGCTGGAAATGTCGATCCCGCAGCCGCCGGGCTCCAGGTACTTGTTTCGCGTGGAGTTGTCCATGCTGGCCCAGTCGGTCATATAGAGTCCGTTGCCCTGCCGGAGGTATTTCTGCAGGGCGGCGTAGTACCACACCAGTGGCTCCCAGACCAGCCGGAGCCTGTCCTTGTCACCGGTCAGGCGAAGGCTCTCCAACTCCGCCCAGGCGAAGATCGGGTGGTTCAATGCATCCAGCGTCAGCTTCGGGTTGGGCACAGGCGCAGGCCGGCCCTCGTAGACCACGCTCACTTTCTTCTGGCCGGTCTCCAGCGTATATCCCCACCGGCTGAACATCGGCTCATTGTCCTTGTTCACCCACTGCTCGAAATCCACGCCGGTGGTCCGATTGATCTCCCGGCAGATCTCGCCGTCCTCGCGTTGTTTCGCGTAGAAGTTGTCCAGCGAGCCGATGCCCGGCACGCAGGCATGGGCGTAGTTGCAGAACATCGTCATGAAGCAGGTGTCCCAGAGGAAGATATTCTGATTGAACGCCGCATCGATGAACTGCGAGACGAAGCCGCTGCCCTTGGCCGGCTCGTGGAAATTCCTGAACGCCACCTCCCACGCCTTCCAGTAGCACCGGACATAGTTCGGGTCCTCATCAAAGATCGGCGAAGGCAGCTTGTCCCGCGTCGCCTCAAACCCCGGCAGCGCCGTGGGCTCGTATTGCTTCTTCCCGAAGTACAGCCCCTGCTCGGCCGACAGGCCGCTGTTGATGGATGTCACCAATAGAACCACCGGCACAATTCTCGTGCACATCGCCGACCTCAATTCGCGCCCAGCCGCATTTCCCTTCATATCATTACCCTCGAAACAACCCAGCCTATCCCCTCCCACCTCCCTTGCCCACGATTGTCGCGATGGGAAGACTCCGGAATGTGCAAAGCCAATATCACACCCTATTCATGTCGCTTGTCGTCGCATGTGCTGAGGGCAAACGAATCGAAGGCGGACACGGTTTCTGAGCAGAGCGTCTTTGTGATGCCACCAACCAGTGTCCACAGCGTTGAGTATCTCGGGGTCGTTCCTGCTGGTGAGGGCAACAGCGACGTACATCCGATCCTTCCGGTGGAAACCGCGCAGGTCCGGGTCTGCCGGAAATGCCTCGAAGTCATCTGGGTTGTCGCCGTTACATGCCAGAGCGACCCTTTCACAACGAGAAGGCACTGCCTGGTTCTCCCATACCCATTTCATGAAGAAGTCTCCCAGTCCTGACTGCCCGGCCATGCTCAATTGTCCCATGTACTGCGACAGTATCCTCATGCCGTCGTCGAGCACAATCATGCCGTCCCGGCATACAGTCTCCAGGACTGCGATACATGCCAGGAGGCAATCATCATTGGCTTGTGGTGACCGGCCATTCGCCACGATAGCCACATTAACATCAACAACAAACGCCTTCATCCCTGCTGCGCCTTTTTCCTGTTCAATGCAGCTTTGGTCATGGCTGCCATCTCTCCGAATTGGTCGCCGAAGAAATCCTTTGGCCAGTTCTGAATGTTGCCAAATAGGTCAACGTCAAGAGTAGTGAGTTTAGAGCCGCCATTCTCCGTTTCACAGAAATAGAGGGCGGTTGTCTCGGGAGTGATCTCCTGTTCTGCAATGCGGCGCTGCAGGCGTTTGAGGAGATGTTCACTATGGCTCTCGAAGATGATTTGAATGCCACGCGTCCTGACCGCATCTATGAAGACATCGGCTAGTCCTGCCTGAACAGCGGGGTGCAAGTGGATCTCCGGCTGCTCAAGGATGATGATTGATCCTTTGGGTGCATAGTAGCACAAGACGATGGCAGGCAGAATCTGCGAGACACCGAAGCCAACATCGGTGATCAGGACATCCGGAGAGGTTGGACTTCGACGGACTTTGACCCGATAGATGTTTCCTCCCTCTTTGCTGATAGGCTCGACGTGGAAGGAATCAATCAAACCGAATTCCTTCAGCCATACTGCGACTCGTTCCTCCAAGGTCTCCATCACCTTGGCCCTGCCTTTACCTCTTGACAACTGAAGGTTGCGATCGCGTGCCGCAAGGATTGCCTCGACAACGCGTTCCCCTCGCTGTCCCATGTCTGCTGGTTCTACGCCGGACCATGCGTACTGCCTCTTGGGATACTCCCGCAAGGGGCCAAGGTATTTCGTCCCTGTAAAGAGTCGCTCAAATTCAAGCTGGAGATCGGACAGAAAGCTGGCGTTCTGATAGCGTGCATTCACCTCGTTCGGAAAACCGTAACACTTTACTGGAGCTGGCAAATCTTTCGGGCGCCCCACGGTTCTCTGGAAGGAGAAACCATCAGATGGAGATACGGACAAGGTATATGTGTTCCTATCGTCGGGCTTTCTCTCCATCTTGAAATCGCGGCCCGCAAATGAATAGGCAATCTCCTTGACACCTAATCGCTTCTTGTCGTTTTCCGTTATTTCGACACTGAATCCAATCTCGTCACCCACAAAAAGATCCGTCTTCCGATCCTCTGGATTCTTGATCTTCAGACTCGTCGGCAGCTTCCAACGAATGGACCAGTCCAATTTCGCGGGAGGCCCTTCGTGAGAGAAAACGACTTCGCGAAAACTTCCCAAATTCGCGGGACTCTTGTCATTTCCAAAATCCAATACTTGCAGGCGGTCTGTGGATTCAACTGTCTGCTTGATCAGTAAGAGCAACTGCAAAATACCGGTCTTGCCGGAACTATTTGTGCCGAATAGGCCCGTGATTGGGGCAAACCTCATCCCATCAATCCGCTTCCAGGATTTGAAGTTCTCAAGGCTCAATTCCGTGATCATAGACTCGTCTCCTTATCCGTATCTCATCTCGCACACCTTTCTTACTTCGAGAACGAGATGATCTCCGGCACATTCTCATGCCTTCTCTTGGCCTCTAGCGCCATCACGCTCGATCCAGCAAGAAACATGATAGCCGCAGTCAAGTAGTAGGGCAAACCTGAAATCTGAATCTCCGCACGGCCGTCTCCGTTCCACAAGGGGCATCGTCTGGATGGACCAACCACAAAATACGTGAACAACGCGAGAAGGTTCTGTATCTGAAGGTTGTGATTGTCGCGTTGATCGGTGCTGGCAGATGGGACTGCAGGCCCAAGGCGATCCTGAGTGGTCCTGTTCATATCTATGGAGCGACAGGTGTGCTGCTCATGCCCGGTGTACATTTCCCTGTTGACATAACCGGTCAGGGTTGTCGGGCTTTTGCGACGTCTTCGAGGCAGCGGACGATGAGGGCGGTCCAGCCGGTTTGATGGCTGGCGCCGAGGCCCTGGCCGGTCTCGGCGTGGAAGTACTCATGGAAGAGCAACGGCTCCTCTTCGCATGGTCCGGGGGATTTGGGATGGGCGGGGCGGTCGCCTTTTTCGTCGGGCAGGAAGAGGCGGGTGAGACGCCTGGATAGTTCGAGTGACACTTGTCCGAGAGTCATCATGTTGCCTGAACCTGTCGGGAATTCGACTTTGAGCGACGGGCCGTAGAAGTGATCGTATCTCTGCAAGGCTTCGATCAGCAGGTAGTTGACGGGAAACCAGATAGGCCCACGCCAGTTGGAGTTGCCGCCGAAGAGTCCCGTCCGTGACTCACCCGGCGAGTACTCGATCTTGTGGTCGGCGCCACCCATGCGGAAGTGGACCGGATGATCCTTGTATGCCCGCGACAGGGACCGGATGCCGTAGGACGACAGGAATTCCTTTTCATCGAGCAGGTATCGCAGTACCTGCTTAAGCCGGTCGAGGGACGGGATGGCCAGCAGGTATCGCAGGCCGCCGTCTTTGCTTCTGCAATCCATGTAGGAGATGAATTGGGCGAGGTCCTGGCGGTTCCTCAGGAACCAGTCCATCCGTTTCTTGAAGCCGGGCAATTGGTCGATGGTCTTCTGCTCGATGACCTCGACGGCGATCAGCGGCAGGAGGCCAACGAGAGACCGTACCCTGAGCGGCCAGCCCTCCGGCCCGCACTGGATCTGGTCGTAGTAGAAGCCGTCCTTCTCGTCCCACAGGCCCGTCCCGCCGAGCGTGTTCATGGCGCTGGCGATCATGACGAAATGCTCGAAGAATTTGGACGCCATGTCCTCGTACGCCTGCTCCCCGCAGGCCAGCTCCAGCGCCATCGACACCATCGTGGCACCGAAGAACGCCATCCAGGCGGTGCCGTCGGCCTGCTCGATGTACTGGCCGCTGGGCAGCGGCTTGGAGCGATCGAACAGGCCGATGTTGTCCATGCCCAGGAAGCCGCCGGAGAAGATGTTTCTGCCTGCCGGGTCATGGCGATTGACCCACCAGGTGAAATCCAGCAGCAGCTTCTGGAACGCGCTGGCCAGGAACGCCCGGTCGCGCTTGCCCGGCGCGGCCGTGATCTTGTACACTCGCCAGCAGGCCCATGCGTGCACCGGCGGGTTCACGTCGGAGAAGTTGAACTCGTAGGCGGGCACCTTGCCGCTCGGATGCATGTACCACTCGCGCAGGAACAGGATGAGTTGTCTCTTCGCGTACTCCGGGTCGAGCCGGGCGAAAGGAAGCATGTGGAAGGCCGTGTCCCACGAGGCAAACCACGGGAACTCCCATTTGTCCGGAATCGACAGCACGTCGCGGTTGAATAAATGCCACCAGTTGGCGTTGCGTCCCTCTTTGCGGCCGGCCGGCGGCGGGGGCATGTTTGGGTCGCCGTCGAGCCAGTCCTCCACGGCGTAATGGTAAAACTGCTTGCTCCACAGCAGCCCTGCATAGGCCTGACGCGCAATGGATCGCGCCTGCGGCCCCAGGCTCTCGGGGATGATGTCATGATAGAAGGCGTCCGCTTCCGCGATCCGCTGCTTGAAGACGTCATCGAAGCCGGCGTCAAAGGGATTGCCGATACCCTCGACCTTGGCATAAAGCCGCAGCTTGATCCGCGCGTGTCCACGACCGGCGATGTTCAGGCGATAGTACGGGGCCGCTTTCGTGCCCCGGCCCTTGTCACTGACCGCCGACCTGTTGCCCTTGACCACGTACTCGTGGAAGGCGTCCTTCACGTAGGGTGTGTAGTTCGGGACGTGGAAAAGCCTCAGTGTATTCGTCTCATTCTCGGTGAACAGAACTTGTGGCTGACCGCCCGCCGGGTCCGGGCCGATGGCGAAGCGGAATCGGCCGAGTGTCTCGTGCTCCGCCAAAAGCGTGGACGCATCGATCTGCCCGATGTTTGGCTTGGTCGTGCAGTCCTCGTGTTTGCAGCCCCAGATCCATGTATTGCGAAACCACAACGTCGGCAAAAGATGCAGGAGCCAGTCGCGGTTGCTTCGATTGTGTACGGTGATCCGGATCAGAATGTCGTTGTCGGATGCTTTGGCGTACTCGATGTAGACATCGAAGTACCGGCAACCGTCGAAGATGCCCGTGTCGATGATCTCGAACTCCGGCTGATCCTTGCCCCTGCGCCTGTTCTCCTCCACGAGCTTCGCATAGGGAAACGCTTCCTGCGAGTATCGGTACAGGCCTCGCATGTAGGAGTGCGTGGGCGTGGAGTCCAGGTAATAGTAGAGCTCCTTCACGTCCTCGCCGTGGTTGCCCTCGTGATTGGTCAGGCCGAACATCCGCTCCTTGAGAATCGGGTCGTTGCCGTTCCACATCGCCAGGGCGAAGCACAGCCGGCACTCGCGGTCGGTGAACCCGAGGATGCCGTCCTCGCCCCAGCGGTACGCCCGGCTGCGCGCCATGTCATGCGTAAAGTACTCCCAGCACGACCCGTCCGGCGAATAGTCCTCGCGCACGGTGCCCCATTGCCGCTCCGAGAGGTATGCCCCCCAGCGCTTCCAGTTCCTCGTACGCTCGGCATCCTCCCGCAACCGATTCCTCTCGGCATTGGCCGTGTTCGCTCCGTTCATGGTAGTACCCCCAGTGGAACGCTCAAGCTGCTCGCCTGACAGCCATACCCGCTCCAATTCCACGCCGCTATAGGGATTCTACTGGTGTACCACCCGGCTTCTCACGGGTAGCGATAGACCTTCCCGATCAGCACTCGCGGCACGGGGCCGAGATTCACCTTCCACCATGCCTCGTCGCCGTTAAGGCGGCGGCCCGGCGTCCACTTGCCATCGCGGGTATTCGCATGCTATATCCTCCAAGTGCAATCTGTGCTCACAAGCGTTCATCCATGGTCGCGTTTGGCAGTGTGTCCCCCTCACGCACGATCGGATCGGAGAGCGGTCTGAAGTGGCTCAGCAGCCAGCCAAGGAGCATCGTAATCATCGTGCCGAGGACGATCAGCCAGGTCCAGCCGAGCTGGAGGTGTCCTGTCTTGATCAGCAGGAGCAGGGCGAAGCAGACCAGGGTGCTGATGAGCATGGCGGGGATATTGGCGAGGTTGGCCTTGCGGCGGGTCAGCAGGCCGAGCAGGAAGACGCCGAGCATCGGGCCGCCGGTCAGCGAGTAGACCTGGAAGGCGAACCAGAGGATGTTCTCCACAGGCGAACACAAGGCGGCGATGCCCGCCAGGATCAGGCCGAAGCCGATGACGGCGATGCGCGAGACGAGCAGGTAATGCCTCTCGTCGGCACGTTTGCGGATCAGCGGGCGGTAGATATCGCTGACGAAAGAGGCCGTCAGCGAGTTCAGCGGCGAGTCGACGCTGGCCATGATGATGGCCCCGAGGACCAGGCCCTTGAGCCCGGCGGGCAGGAGCGTTCGCGCGAAGTGGGGCAGAAGCTCCTTGGCATCCACGGGCAACGACAGCGTGGCGTGCTGAAAATAGAAGATGTAGAGGAGCGTTCCAACGAGCAGGTAGAGCCAGTAGACGGGCAGGACGGTGAGGATGGTGGCTACGATGGTCCTCTGGCTGCTCCTGCGGGTTTTTACGGTCAATAGCCGCTGGACCATTTCCTGGTCCGTGCCGAAGGCGACCAGTCCGACGAAAAAGCCGTTGGCCGCTCCCGCCCAGAAGGTCGTGGCGTCGTGCAGGTCCAGCCGGAAGTTGAACGCGCTGAGCCGGCCGGCCTCGCTCGCCGTCTGCAGGGCGGGCAGCAGGCCGCCGTCGATGTGTCGAAGCAGATAGCCGATCACCAGAATTCCAACGGCGACGAAGAAGATCGCCTGGTACGCGCCGGCCCAAACGACGGCCTTGATGCCGCCGAACGCGATGAACAGGATGCTGACGATGGTGAACAGCGAGATCGTGGCCGCCAGCGGCCAGTCGAGGATGACGCCGACGGCCATGCACGTCGCGTAAAGCCGCACGCCGGAGGCCAGCAGGCGCGTGATGAAGAAGTAGATCGAGCCGGCGTACTGCGTCGCCGGGCCGAAGCGGTGGCCGAGGAACTCGTAGATGCTCGTGCAGTTGTATTTGTAGAAGGCGGGAATGAAGAGGAACGCCACGAGCACGCGGGCCAGGGCCGAGCCAATCAGGAACTGGAGCCATCGCCAGTTCTCGGTGAAGGCGGTGTGCGGCATGCTGACGATCGTCAGGGCGCTGATCTCCGTCGCGACGAACGACAGGCACGCGACGGCAGGGGGGATGCGCCGCCCGCCCAGAAAGAAATCATGCGTGTCCCGCTCGCGCCGCCCGAAGACATAGGAGATGATGAATAGCAGCACGACTGCCCCGGCGATGATCAGCCCATCGAGCCCGCTCCATGATCCGGTCAGATGTTGGGTGATCGCGCCTTCGATAGTCCTTTATCCTTTCCAACCGGCCCGGCTACTGGAATCGGGCGCCGTGTTTTCGCTCATGTGTGTCGGGCTTCAACAGTTGACTATGGCGGGTGGCATCGTCAAGGCCACAGGTCTTGGCGATGGTTATACAATATTCGAGCAAAGCCATCGCCAAGCTGCGCTTGACGATGCCACCCGCCGTATCCTTCAGTATACATCCTCGATGGCCTTTCGCAGGGACTGGTTGCAGTCGTCGAGGATGCGCACCGCGCCCTGCAAATCGGTGTTGCGAAAGTGCATGACCACGGCTGGTTTGAGCTGCCCATTAGCCCGCCGGAGCAGGGCCTGTGCTCGCCGGCGTGAAAGTCCTGTCAGTTCCGTCACGATCCGGACCGAGCGGTCGCGGAGCTTGTTGTTCACGGCCCGCAGATCGACCATCAGGTTGCCATACACCTTGCCAAGCTTGATCATGGCGGCTGTCGTGAGCGTGTTGAGCACGAGCTTCGTGGCCGTGCCTGCCTTCATTCGCGTGGAGCCCGTGACAATCTCCGGCCCGACCACCGGATTGATGATGATCTCGGCGGGGATGAACCCAACCGCCTCGGGCGCGCACGTCACACAAATGGTTCTCGCCCCGATCCGCCGGGCCCGCTGAAGAGCGCCTCGCACGAAGGGGGTCATCCCGCAGGCCGCCAGGCCCACGACGACGTCCTTGGTGCTCACATGCCTCTTGTCGATGGCTTTCGCGCCGTCGTCGGCGTGGTCCTCGGCTCCTTCGATAGAGCGGACGAGGGCCCGCCGCCCGCCGGCGATGATGCCCTGGACCATGGAGGGCTTGACGCCGAACGTCGGCGGACATTCGGAGGCGTCGAGAACGCCGAGCCGGCCGCTCGTGCCGGCGCCGACATAAAGGAGCCGCCCGCCCGCGCGGAACTGCGCCACGATCGCGTCAACGGCGGCGGCGATTCTCTCTCGCTGCGAGGCCACCGCCTGCGGCACGGTGCAGTCCTCGCGGTTGATCAATTCGACAATCTCCAGCGTGGACAATCGGTCGATGTTCGCACTGGCGGGATTGCGCTTCTCGGTAGTCGGCAGGCTTCTGCGGGTTGTCATCGTCCTGGCACGATCTTTCCTAAAACGACCGGCTCGCTCGCCCCCGTCACGCGGGGGAGGTTGTTGGGCACGCCCCGGATCGTGGCGTACGCGAGAATCGCGAACGAGACGGCCTCTTTTGCATCCACATCGACTCCAAATTCATCGGTGGAGCGGATTCTAACGCCTGCAAGCCCGGACTGCAACATCCTCACGAGCGTCGCGTTATGGGCTCCGCCGCCGCACAGGATCATCTCGTCGGGCATCGCGGGCAGGAATTTGCGATAGGCCGAGGCGATGGTCGATGCGGTAAACGCAGTCGCTGTCGCGACGATATCCTCGGGCATGAGCCCTTTTCTGCGGGCCTTATCGTAGAGCCATTCACAGTACTGCTGCCCGAACTGCTCCCGACCTGTGGATTTCGGCGGCCGCCGCCGAAAGAATGGATGCCGCAGCATCTCCTTCAGGAGCCCATCATCTGCCGTGCCTTTAGCCGCCATCGCGCCCCCGCGATCATAGCATCGCTTGCCTTTCGTGATCAGCCGCATCACCCCGTCAATCACCATATTCCCCGGCCCCGTGTCGAACGCCAGGACATCCTTGGTAGGGTGTGCATTGCACACCTTTCCGTCGGGATACCCCCTGTGGAAAAGAAGGTGTGCGTTGCACACCCTACAAGCCGGCAGGAAGGTCACGTTGGCAATTCCACCGATATTCTGCATGGCTCGGATCAGCCGCCGATCGCTGAAGAGGATGCAATCCGCATAGGGCACGAGCGGCGCGCCTTCGCCGCCCGCGGCCATGTCGCGAGGCCGAAAATCGGCGACGGTGGTGATTCCCGTTCGCTGCGCAATCACGGACGGCTCGCCGATCTGGAGCGTGGATCGCACGACCCGCCCCGCGTGCCGGCCGCCATTGGGATTATGATAGATCGTCTGCCCATGCGAGCCGATCAGGTCTATGGAATCCAGCGGAATGCCGCTCTCGTCGCAGAGCCTGATCACCGCCTCCGCGAACACCTCGCCCAGCAGATGATTGTAGTGGCAAATGGCATCCAGCCTCGCCGACTCCGGCCGGCACAGCCGCAGAATCTCGCTGCGCAACGTCGCCCGATACGGATACGTATCGAACGCCAGCACCCGGACCCGGCGCCCGTGAATATCGACAATCGCCGCATCGACCCCATCCGCCGAGGTCCCCGACATCAGCCCCGCCACCCGCAAGCTCATCTTCAATCCAATCTTTGCCACCGAGCTACCTGTCGTCACTGTGCTTCAGCTACATTGAAATCATCCATCAGGAAACCAGATTGTAACTTTCGATCCAGCCAATCGCATCTGAAATGCGGCCGCGATTTACTTGGCAGACACCTTACGGCCACAGAGCGCCCGGCGATCTCAGAGGAGACATTCGAGATATGGATTCGATGACAGCCACTGGTTGCTTCTTTTCAAGTTCATAGGCACAACTGCTTACAAACGTCCATGAAATCTCTTGCCCTGTACGTCCTGCTTCATACGGGGATGCCTTCGCGTTTGATCGTTCGGTATACGAGGAATGTGCCGTCGGCGAAGCGGCTGGGGATTTCGTCGAGCACGACGGCGATGTCGCTGTCGCTGTCGGTGGTCAACTGGTCACGAGCGGCCGAGCCGTACAGATACACGCCGCGCAGACGCTCGTTGTAGATCTCCTCCAGGCCCTGGCGGACCCTTGCGGCGATTTCCAACGCCTGTTGTCGTGTTGTCACCATCTCGGGTTCCCGACCGAATCGGTTTCGCTCGAACAAGTCTATCGTAGCCTCTTGCCGGGGTGGATGCAAGGCAGAAGCTCAGCGTCTCTACGCCGGGGTGTACGACAAGATTGTGGCAAATCAAGCATGAGGTTCTGGGTGGCAGCGTCAAGCGCAGCTTGGCGATGGCTTTCTTGGGATGCGGTGCAACCATCGCCAATGCCTATGGCCTTGACGCTGCCACCCGGCCCGACTGCCACTTTTTTGTCGTGCACCCCTGCGCCGAATCATCCTGCACGATATGCCGCGGGTGGTATGACCCCGGGCGGGAATTGGGTTTACAGGCTGGGGGGCGGCGCGATATGAATACTCGGTCGAGTTTGGGGTTATGTGGAGAATGATGTGTCGCAGGCGAAAGAACGGGCCAAGGCGTTTGTGGACGCGGAGAAGGCGTTTCGGCTGGGGGAACTGCTGACGGAGTCGTTCCATCCGAAGACGCGAGAGCTGTCGCGGGTCATGGAGAAGGACATCCATGCGGGCATCCGGCTGCTCCAATCGGTGGATGAGGATATTCCGCTCGCTCTGGATCGGATCTTTGCCCAGGAGTCGTTTGGAAAGCTCGTCGAAGCTCTGCGTGAGACGATGCTGACGGGGCGGCGGATCTTCTTCACGGGCTGCGGGGCGACGGGCCGGCTGAGCATCCTGCTGGAGGCGGCGTGGCGCGAGTTCTGGCGCGCAGGGGCAACCGGGACCCCAAACGCGAATGATATGCGTTTGGGAACCCGACCTCGTGGTTGCTCTGGGCAGGCACAAGGGCCTGCCCCTACGATCAGGGTCGAGGACCTGTGCATCAGCGTCATGGCGGGCGGCGACTTCGCGCTGATCAAGTCCGTGGAGGGGTTCGAGGACTTCCCGGACTTCGGCCGGCATCAGCTCAAGGAGGCGGGGGCGCAGCGGGACGATGTCGTGGTTGCCATCACCGAGGGCGGGGAGACGCCTTTCGTTATCGGCACTGCCTGGCAGGGGCTTGAAACGGGGGCTAGGGTCTTCTTCGTCTATAACAACCCGACGGACCTGCTGCGACGGCACGTCCAGCGGTCGCGAGAGGTCATCGATGAACCCCGAATTCAGAAGCTCGACCTGGCGACCGGGCCGATGGCGATCACCGGCTCGACCCGGATGCAGGCCACGACCACCGAGCTCCTCGTCGTCGTCGCCGCCCTCGAAATGGCCCTGGTGCAGACCGTAGGGTGTGCCATGCACACCGCTTCCACGGACCGCGCCAAGTCATGGTCGGCAGAGCCCACCCTACGCGAGGCGGGACGTTCAGCGGGACAGTATCAGCGGTTCTTCAAAAGGCTGCTCAAGCAGTTGTCCAGCGCCGAGGGAGTAGACGCGATGGCCCGGCTGGTGCAGTTTGAGGAACAGATTTATCGTCGGCATGGCCTGGTGACGTACGTGACGGACTCGGCCCTGCTGGATGTTCTGACCGACACGACGGAGCGGGCGCCGACGTTCATGCTCCCGCCGTTCCGCAAGAGTGGCGACACCGTTTCGCCGGTATCCTGGGCGTTTGTCAAGAATCTCTGCCGGCCGACGTGGGAGGCATGGCGCGCGATGCTCCAGCGTGAGCCTCGCGGCCTGACCTGGGGTCCGGCGGTCTATCAACAGTTGAACGCGCCGACGGCATTGCGGGCAAGCCCGCCGAAGCTCGACAATGACGAGATTCACAGATTCCAGATCGGCAATGAGCCAGATCCCTCGCGGACGAGCGCCCCGGATTCGGCGCTCGTGTTCATCGATGTCGGGGGCTACGGTGTGCACAGCACACCCTACGGCGGAGCCGGGTTCAGGAAGACCGCTGCGATTACGATGGGGCGGCAGGCGACTCTGCCAACGGTGGACGAGTACTTCCATTTCCCGTGTGATTTGCCCGCGTCACCGCTGCGGCTGTGGGAGCACCTGGCGATCAAGCTCATCCTGAACACGATCTCGACGGCGACGATGGTCCGCATGGGGCGGGTAGTGGGCAACGCGATGGTCTGGGTGTCGCCGAGCAACAAGAAGCTGATCGACCGCGGGACGCGCCTGATCTCGCTCTCGACCGGCTACGGCTATGAGCAGGCGTGCGAGGCATTGCATGAGGCGATGGACGAGGTCGCCCGCCGTGCGCAATCCGGCGAGGAGGTCCCGTCACCGGTCGCCTTAGCCATCGAGCGCATCCGCGCCGCCGGCAAGGAGAGATCCGCATGACGTCAGTTGCGAGTAGCTGTGTTGTGGTATGCAGCAAGCCTCCGGGTGGCAGCGGCAAGCGCCAACTTGCCGATGGTCTACCATGTATAGCGTTAGATGGTGTGCGCTGCACACCCTACGCGAGAACGCCGGGCATTGTCATTCTCATGTTGTTCCTTTGCCTGCTGCCGGGCTGTCGGCTGGATCGCAGCCGGGATGCCCATCTGGCGCAGATCGACGCCGTGGTGGCGGAGGAGATCGCGGCGGGCCATTTGCCTGGAGCGGTGGTTCTCGTCGGCCGGGGGAACAAGGTCCTGTACTGCAAGGCGTTCGGCCTCGAAGTGGCCGAGCCGTTCCGGGAAACCATGGAGAACGACACGGTGTTCGACATGGCCTCGTTGACCAAGCCCGTCGCCACCGCCACCGCCGTCATGATCCTGGTGGATCAGGGCAAGATCGATGTGAACGATACTGTGTCCGAGTACCTGCCGGCCTTCGCGTGCAATGGCAAGGAGCAGGTTCGCATCAGGCACCTGTTGACGCACACCTCCGGCCTGCTGGCGTACACGGACGCCAACGACCTGCGGACCCGCTTCGGCGAGTCCTGCCCCGACAAGGTCGTCGAGACGATCTGCGGCCTGAAGGCCCAGAGCCCGCCGGGCGAGCAATTCCGGTATAGTTGCCTCGGGTATATCACCCTGGCGCGGATCGTGAAGACCGTCACAGGCCAGAACATCGACGAGTTCAGCCGGGCCAATATCTTCAAGCCCCTGGGCATGAAGCACACAGGGTTCGTCCCTCCGGCGTCGTGGCAAGGGAAGATCGCCGCGACGGAGATCGTCAACGGCAAGCTGCTTCGCGGTACGGTGCACGACCCGCTGGGCCGCCTGATGGACGGCACGAGCGGCAACGCCGGACTGTTCTCCACCACCTCCGATCTGTCCATCTACTGCCGCATGCTCCTCAACCGCGGCGTCTGGAAGGGAAAGCGAATCCTCAGTCCCGCCGCCGTCGCGATGTTGACCGCCGCCCAATCCGACGGCCGCGCCTATGGCTTTGATGTCAACTCCAGCTACGCCTGGGTCAAAGGCCCCAATGCGTCACCAAACGCCTTCTGCCACACCGGCTACACCGGGACCAGTCTCGTCTGCGACCCGAACACCCGCACGTACCTCATCCTCCTGACCAACAGCGTCCATCCGCACGACAAGGGCCGCTCCAAGCCCATCCGCGAGAAGCTCGCCGAGATCGTCTTTCCTGCCCAGAACGGCTCTCTATGATCGGGCCATTGATCCTCAGATAGCCAATCCAAGTCCCTGGGTGGCATCGTCAAGCGAAGCTTGGCGATGGTCCCTCTGGCCGACCAAGAAAGCCATCGCCAAGGCCTTCGGCCTTGACGATGCCACCCGGAGTCGACAGACCCATGCTTTGAATACCTGAGTGGCAACAGCCGTAGTCCGCAAGGAGGTCTCTTGGTTATGGGTGTCACTGGGCGGGGCCCTGGACTTGCTCGGCCAGGCCATAGAGGGACTGAAAGGGCAGGACGCAGTATTCCGACGTCACGTAGAAGCCTTTCCGGATCTCGGTGAACGCGACGTGCCCGTCGAGGAAGGCCATGTTGTGGCAGTCGGCCTTGCGGTGCCACTCGGCCAGTCTCTTCCACTCGGGGTCCGGGTGCGGCCTCGGTTTCCACTGGTTGATCCAGCCGTAATCGCCGATGAGCAGCAGGCGAGTGGGATTCGACACGCGATTGACGTTGAGATTCGGCAGTTGTGCGGCGATCGCCAGGTCCAGCTCCGCGGTGCGCTCGCTGAACGGCGTGCAACTGTCCTGGCCGATCAGGAAGATATTCGTCTGGTAGCTCGTCCCGTGCAGCTCGAAGACCTGCTCGCGGAGAAAGCCGCCGGGGACGCCGCCGCGATCCACGGGACAGCGAAACACCCGAGTGCTGCGCTTGTCGTTCGGATCGGTGACGTCGCCGACGGCGTGCCGGTTGAGCGGCCGGGGCCACCAACCTCGGATGCCTTTCCAGCCGCCGTAGTTTACGTTTGCGTTGATCGCCTGATAGAATCGGCCATTGTTATCCGTCAGGTAGTTGTTCCAGGCAAGGCCAAGCTGCTTGAGGTTGCCGCCGCAGGCTATGCGTTGTGCCAGGGCCCGGGCGCTACCAAGAGCCGGCATGAGGATCGCCAGCAGCACGGCGATCACCGCAATCACCACGAGCAGCTCAATCAATGTGAAACCCGCCCGCGCTCTTCCCCGGTCACAGGGCATCGATCGGGTGTACGACAAAATTGTGGCAACTCTTGGGTCGTTGGGTGGCACCCTCAAGCGCAGCTTGGGGGTGGTTGGGCAATCGCAGTCTACCATCGCCAAGCCCTGTGGGCTTGACGATGCCACCCGCCACTTATTTGTCGTACGCCGCATCGATTCGGTCGGGGTCATTTTTGTTCACCTCCTTGCTGCCCAGTCGGCACAACTTGCGGCTCGCGGCCGGCCGGCAGTGAATCGAGGAATCTGGCCTTGATGTACCCTTCGAGCAACTTGTCGAAGATGCCCGCGTTTCTGGCCGCCCGCTGTTCCATCGCCTCATAACTGGCCCTGTACAACGCGCGCACCTGCTCTCTCTGCCCCTCCCTCGCGTACTTTTCCGCGAGGATGAAATCGGCAAACCACCGCGACTCGTCACCCAGACTGCGGCGAAACTCCTCGTCGCTCGGGCGGGCGGATGCCGGCCGCAGGAGGAACATGGCGCTTTTCTTCTCCCTGGAGCTATCGTCCGTGATGAGCTGCGCGACCTTCGCTGCCCCGGGTACATTGCCCTCGCGCCAGGCCTCCAGAAAACCGAGGAACGTCAGGTTGCGATCCAACTGGTAATTCCTCAGGGACTGCCGGCGCAGGTCGTCGTAGGTCGCCTGCAGGGTGACCCTCCTGCCTTCCGACAGCCGGTACAACTGGAAGCTGATCGCCGCGAAACCAGCCAGGATCACCAGCAGCAAGCCGGCCACGGTCGCTGTGTACCGATGTCGGCAGATGATTTTGCGAAGCAGGTACGTGGAGCTGACGGACTTGGCGACGATGGGCAGGCAGTTCAGCCAGCGGTGGATGTCCTGCTTCAACTCGCCGGCGGACAGGTATCTCCGGTCGGGGTCTTTCGCCAGGCACTTGAGGATGATCGCCTCGACATCCGAGTCGAACCGCTTGACGATCTGTCTCGGCCTCGCCGGTTCGGCGTACTGGATGTTCTTCAACGCTTCGAGGAGCGTGCCCAGCACGTCGTACGGCAGCTTGCCCGTGCACATCTGGTAGAGAATCACGCCGAGCGAATAGATATCGGTTCGCATGTCCATCAGGTCGGGCCGGCCGGCGGCCTGTTCCGGCGACATATACGCGATGGTGCCCTGGATCTGGCCGGTGAGGGTCGGCATGACGTTGCCGTCGGGCGAGGCGCTGAGATTGGCGGCGGTCTTGGCCAGACCGAAGTCGAGGATGTGCGGCTCGTCCCGCTCATCCACCAGGACATTGGAGGGCTTGAGGTCCCGGTGAATGACCCCCCGCTGATGGGCGTGCGCCATGGCGTCGCAGATCTTGGCAAACAGGATGAGCTTGTCTCTCAGGGCCAGGCTCTTGGATTGCACGTGCCGGTCCAGTGGCTGGCCGTGCACGTAATTCATGGCGAAGTAGTATTGGCCCTGGGCAACGCCGCTGTCTCGAATGGCGATGATGTTCGGGTGGTTGAGGCTCGCCGCCAGTTCCACCTCCTGCCTGAAGTACTGGCGGGCCTTGGCGGAAGCGGTCAGGCCGGGCAGAAGCACCTTGAGGGCCACCTTCGCCCGGGTCGCCTTGTGGATGGCCTTGTACACCACGGCCTGGCCGCCCTGCGGCAGCTCTTCGAGAATCTGGTAGCCCTCGAACATGACCTCCGGGCCGGCCGGCGGGGCACGCACGTCGGAAGATTGGCCATCGGGGAGTCCCGGCATCGCCAGGGTCGGCCCCGCCCGGTCGGTCCCGACCTGCGTCTGTGTCTCCCGCGGGATGGCGTCCTCCGCGCCGCCGGAACGTGCGGCCTCGACACGCTTTCTGCACCGCTCACAACCGGCAACGTGGGCCTCTATGGATCGGGTTTCGCCCGTGGAGCACAACTGCCCGGCATAGCGTTCGACGGTTTCGTGGCTTGGGCACTGGTCCATCCTGCATACTCCTGAGCCGTGGTCGAAGCACGTTGCGCCTCATCGTTTACACCCACGGCTCGTTTCATCGCGGTTCTGGACTGCCTCCATTGTAACACGCCCCGGCCGCGAGCCAACAGCAATCCGCTGACGGTCTGTTATGCATTTGACTCATTCGGCCCTACGGCTCGCATGAACAGGGCAGGGGGAAACAGGGGGCCAGTCTAGGTTTGGATCGTGTCCAGCTCGATAAACGCAATCGGCATGAAGATGAACAGGGGCAGCCAGGCCCACAACTCGGGCATGACTCGGCCGGCGATGACGACCTCCGTCGCCAGCATCTTGCACAGGAATGTCACCACGAAGCACGTCGCCGTCAGGGCGAAGCTGACCAGAATCCTCGACTTCATCGTCCTGGGGTCCCGGCAGATCAGCACGGGCAGACTCACCATGAGCATCGTCAGGTTGATGATGGGGTCCGTGATGCGGAAATGCTTCAGGCTGCTCAGTTGGGCGACGTCGCGGATCTTCGTGCTCTGCGCGGCCAGGATGGACAACTGCCGGGAGCTGAACAACGACGCATGCTTGGACTCGCAGATGATCGGGATGTCTTTGGGCAGGAGATTGGGGGCGGAGTAGGAGGTTGCCTGTCGCACGCCGTCCTGCGGTCCCGTCCCGATAAACACGCCGTTGATCAGGTCCCAGACGCCCGTCTCGTAGTTGAACACCGCCTTGTCGGCGGTGATCCGCCCCGTCACCTCCCAGATCCCCGGCCGGTCCGTGGCCCGACGCGTGATGATCATCGGCTTGTTGAACGACGACGTTTTGACGTCGAATCGGCCGGAGTAGATCAGGGAGCCGTTGCCATCCACGATGAACTGGGCTTCGAAGTACTCCTGGCCTGGCACGTCGCCGTGATCGCGGGCCAGCTTGTCGCTGATGGCCGGAATCACCAGCTCCTGGTCGGCTACCCACAGGCCTGTGAACAGGATGGCCAGCACCAGCACGGGGCCGACGATCCGCTGCGCGCTGACGCCGGAGGCGATCATGGCCACCAGCTCGTTCGTCCGGACCATTCGGCCCAGCGAAAACGCCGCGGCCACGACCGTGATCACGCCCGCCAGATCGCGAAAGTACAGGGTCATGTTCAGCCCGTAAAAGGTCGTGATGTTCTTGACGACGGCCCACGCACCCAGGTCGATATGCTCGGCAAACTCGTCTAAGTTGACGAACAGATCGATGATCGTCCACAGCCCGATCAGCACGCAGAACGCAATCGCGTAGCCGATCAGAAAATTCACTGCAATGTAGCGGTCCAGAATCTTCATCGTTTCAGATGATAGCCTCACACCCCCTTGACAAGCAACGCCAAACCGCTCCAATCCGTCCGCCCGGTGTTACATGCCCTTGGACGACCGGCCGATAGCCTGCTCGATCACCCTGACCAGCCGGCTGAACTCGTGCTCGTTGTGGCCTCGTCCGCGTGTGCCCCGCCTGCCGACAGGAATCCAAGTGCCATCAGCACAATGATTCAACCCGTAGGGTGTGGCGTGCACACCGTCCCTCAATGGCCCGAAGAAACGAAAGGAATGCCATCCCTCCCGCCCTCCGGCCCGATAGGGAATATCGAAGGCACAACCTCGCCCACGCCCCAAGAATCCAGGTCTTCCCTCTCCAAACCCAAAAAATAGTTAATCAAAGATGTGACCCCTTCCATTGATCGGCCACTCCTCGGGGAAGTTCGGCCGGGCCGACTCCCCGAACACCTGGGCCGCCTTGTAGTCGTACGCCCGCGCCGCCTCCACCTCGCTGTCGAACCGGCCCAGATTGTAATGCTCTTTGCGACAGTCCAGCGACGCTCGCCATCGACCCGTCGCCTTGCAGTAAGCGACCCCCTTGTAGATGGAGCTGCCCCCGGCCCGCTTTCTTGTATTGTGCTGGTTCTCCTGCCGCGTGCTGTTCCGCAGATTGGCCCGGGTATTGTCGTACTTGTTGCCGTTGACGTGATCCACGATCTTGCCCTTCGGCGGCTTCATGATCTCGCGATGCATCAAGACGACCCTGCGCCTGCCGTTGCGTTTCTCATGCCGTGCCGCGTACCCGCCGTGCACTCCCCAATGCCACTGATTGAGCCACTCGAAATCCGCGGCGTCCACATAGGCATACAGACCATCGCCCAGCGGGATCGTCTTGACGCCCTCGCCCTGCGGCACAGGCGGCCTCACCCGGTAGTTCCGGCAGACCCTCCCGACGGGACACGCTCTCATCAGCCCCGGCGACTCCGGCTGGTTCCCGCACGTCGGCCCCGCCGGCCACCCCGTCCCCAGACTCCGCATCCACAACGCCCGGTCCCAGTGAGCATAAACGCACCCGTGACAACTCGCTTGCTTGGCCATCATTTCTCCCGTCCTTTCTCAATGTCCCCGCCCCCGCATGTCATTCCCGCGAAGAGCCTGCCCTCGACCTGATCGGGGGCGGGAATCCAGTCTCAGATCACAAATCACAGATCATGATATGCATGCTATGTCCATTCGTCCATACAATTGTTCAAAAATCATCAAATTGTTCCGCGCGTACCGTAACGCCTTTGTGGCACAGAGGTTAGGAATAACGAAATGCATCTCTAACCACGGAGAGCACTGAGGGCACGGAGGACACAGAGCAGAATGTAAGACGGCAGGAAGGCAAGAACTACCCAATCCGCAATCACCCCGTCCCGCACCCGACGATGGCTACACCTTCTTCACCCCGGAAACAAGCGATCCCGTCCTATTCCCCTGACAGGCGAGGCGCGTGCCGAAGGCGCAAGTCCAATAGTTAATAATTGAGACTCGACCCCCATCCCCCATTCTCATTTTGATCCAGCCGACCCGTCGACACAATCGCAAATCTGGTGCCAGACAAGATATGGAGGAGGAATCATAGCTCATACCCCTTTCTTGACTTGCGGTTTTCGACCGTCTCAGAGAAGATGACGCCAATATGAAAGACGCTGACCACATCAAATGCAAATTCATCCAGTGGCTGCTGCGCGGCAACGCTGGCTTTAAGAAGCGACGAGACATAGTCGCAGCGGAAGTGCGCTTCTCGGTGAACCAGCGAAGAGCTGATCTCCTTTTGGTCAATGACTCGCTGCATGCCTTCGAGATCAAGGGCGACTATGACAACCTCCAGAAGCTCCGCGAGCAATTACGTGACTACTCAAGGACGTTTGAGAAGGTCTCCATTGTGACCACAAGTCGGCACCTTAAAGGTGTTCGGAGGATCGCTGACTACAGCATCGGGGTAATCCTGTTTACGGGGGAGACCTTCGTAGTCAAGCGCAAGCCAATCGCACGGTATCGCCTTGATAAACTCTCACTTCTGACATTTCTGGACAGGAACGCCGTTAAAGCCATGCTGAAGCGCAGCGTGCCGAGCAAAGCGTCCACCTATGAACTAAGAAAAATAGCTGCGAGTCAGCTTAGCTATGCCGAAATCCGAGGGGCTGTCCAAATTCGACTCAGGCACCGATATGAAAGACTCTTTCGCCTCTTCCTCAGAGACACCGGTGGTACCATGCTGCCAGACGATCTTGCTGGCCTCCGAGGGAAGATTGACGGTCTCTCTATTTAGAGAGGAGAATAGTTCTGAGCGTAATATGAATGGCCATTCTGACGGAAATCCAGAAAGAGGGTGATAAGCCTTGCGGGTATCCATCTGCGGCCAGTTCGATCTGTTCGATGCCCCAACACTCATCAATCTTCCTTACCGCCTTGGCATATCTGTCATCAGCCACAACTCTCTTGGCAACTCGTATATAAGCCGGATCGTAGCGATGCTCAACTTTTGATTTGCGTGACCGATAGTAGAAGATACGTTTTCGGACAGGCATATCTATTCGTGGTACCCATCCATTGCCACCAGCTTGGGGACTGCGCTTCGGATTTACAGTGGCGTAATCGCCATAAATCAGGCGAGCCTTAGTTCTCTCACTCAGCAAGTCAAACAACTTGCATTCCTCCAGATGTATGTCACCGGTGTCCTCGTCACCGTATTCTGTTGGATTCTGCGGGAATGAGGTCCCAGCAATCACTACGCCGCCGAGTGAGAAACGCTCCAGTTGACCCAGGACATCTGCTGCTTTGATTGCATACTGCTCGGCCATTCCACGTGAGATGAAATCAGCGTCGACAATTACTGCCAAGTGACTGCCCTGAGCCACACTGCATATTTCATCAAGGTCCCGGCTAAATGAATCGTAGTTGAACAGGGGAAAGCGGTAGGCCATCTGACCAAACTCATCGTCGAGCGCCCTGACCTGCTGCCTGATTCTCGCATAGAAATCTGCTTCAGAACTCACGCCAATGTCCGATATCTGGACGACAGGTACAACTCGGGGAAACGTTACCTTTAGATCAGCCAAGAAGCGCACCCAGTTCTTATATCCCTTAGCGTTCTCCTGCAGAGACTCAATCTGCTCATTCCGAGAAGATGGGTCACCCGTCAGGTCCAGAAAGAATCTTCGCTCTTCACCGAAGGCGACACCCAACTGTTCCATCCTCCGAAATATGTCCCCTCGCTTGAAGGTCTTGCAGGCCCTGGAGCGTGTCAGCTCAAAGAGCGGAACCACGGCATCTTTAGTCCTCTCCGACAGATTCTCGATCGCCCTCATTTCCGCTTCGCTGGTCTTAATGATTGGGACATAAGTAGTATCTGTCATAGTCCATGCCCTGAAAAGCCGAGGTTCTTTGCCCGGATGCGTAAAGCCAGACTGGACACTCCAAATTTCTCTGCCAACGACTCAATGTCGGTGACTCCAGATCGTACTAACCTCCTGAATTGCGACTCAGGCATCAGTATGGCGCCAGCGAAGTCATTGGCTTGCCACTCCTCTTTGGACGATTCAGCACCTCTGAAGAACACCTGGTCTTCAAATAGTTGGCTTAGATGCTTGTGGAGACAAAAATGACCGAGTTCATGAGCGATTGTGTAACGCTGTCTGTTTGCATGGTGGGACTCGTTCACCTCCAGGACCCACTGACCTGAGTCTTCCGATTTGTATAGACGCCCCGACAAGTCCCCCTCCAGTCGGACCTTCTTTATGTGGACTCCCAGACGCGACGCGATGGCGTCGAGGTCGAGTGGGACGATTCTGATGTGATGACGCTGAGCGTAAGCCACCAATTTCTCCGCTGAGTCAATGAGTGGCGCGTCATCGCCGAAACGCTGAGCTTCATGCCCGAAGACCCTACTCCTGATTATCGCCATCTTGCTCTTCCTTATCGGTACCGTCGTTCTCTGGCTCTCTCAGAGGCTCGTAGCTCCTCTCGGTAATAGACTTCTCAAGGAACTCAATTCTTTCTTTCATCGTTTCAATATCAGCCTCGATGTTCGCTTTTCCAAAGCCCGTCCATTTCTTCCCCACCTCCGCCTCGATTTTCTTTTCAAGCTGCACGCCAAATCCCGGATGCTCAAGGGCCTCTGCCGCCATTTCTTCAGCTTGCGTGCGTGACGAGGCGCGCAGGTACAGGTAGTTGAGTGCTAGGAGCCTGTCCGAGTAATCGTTGCAAGGGCGAGAGACAGTGTTATAATCCAGTCTGCCGCACATGATGGGCGACGCATTTTCGGAGGCTCACGGATGAGCAAGACCTATCGACTCTGGAATCC
>Ga0214473_10001272_pt1 | contig 33851 bp, 34 predicted proteins | sample RVTome_7_FD_203509 | JGI IMG/M metagenome (GOLD analysis project Ga0214473, IMG submission 203509) | Soil microbial communities from uranium-contaminated site in the Upper Colorado River Basin, Wyoming, United States - RVT98D197 | ecosystem: Environmental > Terrestrial > Soil > Contaminated >... | reverse complement strand
CGGATCTCGAGGTCCGACAGCGCGATCTGGAACCCGGCGCCCAGCTCCGACGCGTTGAAGATGGCCTGGAGCCGCTTGCGCGCGATATCGGACAGGGCGCCGCGCTTGCGATAGAGCAGGTACGCATATGCCCGGCGCGACGAGCGGCCGACGCGGCCGCGCAACTGGTAGAGCTGCGCCAGACCAAGGGCGTCGGCACGGTCGATGACGATCGTGTTGGCGTTGGGGATGTCGAGGCCCGACTCGATGATCGTCGTGCACACGAGCACGTCGTACTCGCCCCGCGCGAACGACAGCATCACCTTCTCGAGCTGGCCTTCGCCCATCTGGCCGTGAGCGACCACGATTCGCGCCGCCGGCAGGAGCTGGCGCAGCTGCTCTGCCTGGGCCTCGATCGTCTCGACCCGGTTGTGGACAAAGAAGACCTGCCCGCCGCGGTCGAGCTCGCGCAGGATGGCGTCACGCACCAGCCCGGCACTCGCTTCAGCCACGCGCGTCTGGATCGGCAGCCGGTCCTCCGGCGGCGTCTCGATGACGCTCATGTCGCGCACCCCGGCGAGCGCCAGGTTCAACGTTCGCGGGATCGGCGTGGCGGAAAGAGTGAGCACGTGGACCTCGGTCCGCATCTGCTTCAGGCGTTCCTTGTGGGCCACGCCGAAGCGCTGCTCCTCGTCGACCACCACCAGGCCCAGGTTGCGGAAGGCAATGTCCTTGCTCAGCAACCGATGGGTGCCGATGACGAGATCGACCGACCCCGCCGCCAGCCCCGCGACGATGTCCGCCTGATGGCCCGGGTCGACGAAGCGTGACAGCATGCGCACCGTGAACGGGTAGGCGGCGAAGCGTTGGCGGAACGTCTCGAGGTGCTGTGACGCGAGCACGGTCGTGGGCACGAGGACGGCCACCTGCATCCCATCGGCCATCGCCTTGAAAGCCGCCCGCAGCGCCACCTCTGTCTTGCCATAGCCGACGTCGCCGACCACCAGCCGGTCCATCGGGCGCCCGCGCTCCAGATCGGACTTGACCTCCGCCGTCGCCTTGAGCTGGTCGACCGTCTCCTCGTACGGGAAGGCCGCTTCCATCTCCTGCTGCCAGGGTGAATCGGGGCTGACCGGCCGGCCGTGGGCGCGCTCGCGCGCCGAGTAGAGCGCCAGCAGCTCCCTGGCAAGGTCCGTGACCGCGCGCCTGACGCGCGACTTTGTGCGCTGCCACTCCCCGCCGCCCAAGCGCGACAGGTGGGGGTTCTCGCCGCCCGCGTAGCGTGTCACCCGCTCGATCTGCTCGACCGGCACCCAGATGCGGCCGCCGTCCGCGAAGTGCAGCTCCAGGAAGTCGCGCTCTTCAGCGCCATCGCCACCGGCGTTGCGCCGGACCATGCCGGCATAGCGCGCGATGCCGTGGTCGATGTGGACGACGAGATCGCTTGGCTGGAGGCGCTCCAGCAGGTCCTTTGGCACGATCCGCCGGAGCACCCGCGGCCGACGCACACGGACGGTGCCGAAGAGCTCGCGGTCTGTGACCAGCACCACGCCTTCCGGGCCACCGGCAAAGCCGGAGTTGAGACTGCGCTCGATCAGGGCGAGGCCGCCTGGCGGCGGAGATTCGTGCAGCGTCGCGGTGGGCGCGGCGATGATGTCCGCCTCGCCCAGGATCTCCGACAACCGCGCCGACTGGTCCGAAGCCAGAACCACCCGCAGCCCTTCCCTGCGCCAGCGGGTGACGGTCTCGCCGAGGTCCCGGATGGCCTGCGGCGGCAGGACGGGCTCGTGCCAGCCGAACGGGTTGCCACCCGGCGGAGCGTCGCGAACCTCGCTCTCCCAGGTCAGCTCGAGCGTCCGCGCCTGTGTCCAGCGCTGCTTCCAGTCGCGCCGCCCGGGATACGCCGCGGGCCAGCTCTTGGGCAGGATGGCGGCCTTCTCGAGCTCGGCCCGTCGCTCGTCTGCCTGCGTCCACAGGAAGTCGGTCGAGGCTTCGACGTCGCCCGGTTCGTCGATGACCCAGATCTCATCTGAGAGATGGTCCAGGCCGGTCGCCGGGGCCAGGTGGCCCGCCCAGACCTCGGCCGCGTCCGCCAGCTGGCCCTGCTCGAGATGAGCAAGGTCCGCGGCTAAGTCGTTGGGGAGCTTCGCCGCGGCCGTGCCCAGTCGCTCGCGCAGTGCGGTGCCCGCACCGGCGCCAAGGAGGAACTCGCTCGCCGGCAGCAGCCGGACATCGTCGACCGCCCTGATGCCGCGCTGCGTCGCGGGATCGAATGCGCGCAGCGACTCGATCTCGTCGCCAAACCACTCGATCCGCACCGGCAGCGGCTGGCCAGCCGGGAATACATCGACGATCCCGCCGCGGCGCGCGAACTCGCCCCGCCCCGCCACCTCCGGCAGCGCCTCGTAGCCCAGGTCCACCAGTTCGCGCAGGACGCGCTCCTGGGCGATGCGCTGACGTGACTTGAGGGTGACCGGTACATCCGGGAGGTCGGCCGGGGCGAGGGTGTGCTGGAAGAGCGCCTGGACGCTGGCGACGAGGACCTTCGCCGTGCCGGATCGCCACGCGGCCAGAGCCGCAACCCGCGCCGCGCTCTCGTCGCGGATCAGCTCGCTCCGCTCGTAGGCGAGCGACGTTCTTGGTTCGAGCGTCACGACCAAAGCCGGGTCGCCCAGCCACGCCTGGAGTTCCTCCGCCACGCGGTCGGCGATCTCGCTGTCGCGCGCGATCCAGACGAGGCGCTCTTCGCCGGCGAGCGCGAGGGCGGCGGCAAGGAACGACTTGGCGCCGTGGGGCATTGCCGCGTACGTGACGTGGCGCAGTCCCTGGCCCACGCGGCCCTCGCGAACGGTCCGGTAACGCTCCGCCAGGGCACTCAGCTCGCCCGCACCGGCGAGCAGCCGGGTCAGCGCCGAGAGATCCGGCATGCGCGCCCGCGCCGGCGCCGCATCGGGAACACGCTCGGCGGCGCGCGCCGCGACCTGCTGAGCCGCTTCGTCGGCGATACGCCGCTTGCGGGTCGTGCGGCCGCGGATGCGAACGGACGCGTCAGCCACGGCGCAGCAACCTGCGCCAGCCGGTGGAGTGGCGGACGATGCCATGCTCGTCAGGCTGTGGCCTGGGATCGGGGTCGGGCGTGGGCGGAGCGTCGGAGTCGGTCCGGTCGGCTGGCTCTGTCGGAGGCGACCACGAGTTCCATTTGTTGGCCGCGCGCGACGCGCCTTCGCGCGCCCAGTCCTCGACCGCGTCGGCAGCCGCGTCGAGCACCACCTCCAGGGTCCTGCGCTCTCCGGCGCCGAAGCGCGACAGGACGTGGTCTATCGCCGCGCGATCCGGGTTGACTCGCACCGGCTCACCGATACCCACCCGCAGTCGCGCGAACTTCTGGTTGCCCAACTCGCCCACGATCGACCGCAAGCCGTTGTGGGTGCCCGCGCTGCCCTCCGCACGTAGCCGGATGCGACCCAGCGGCAGGTCGAAGTCGTCGACCACGACCAGCAGCTCGTCGAGCGGCGCGTGTTGCCGGGCGAGCACCTTGCGAACGGCCACGCCGGACAGGTTCATGAACGTCGTCGGCTTGACCAGCATCAGGTCGAGCCCCTTGTAGCGGCCATGAACGCTGGCCGCCGCGTCACGAGCGCGGGCATGGCCAACCCAGCCGGCGCGCTCGGCCAACCGGTCGAGCACCATCCAGCCAACGTTGTGGCGCGTGTGTTCGTATTGCTTGCCCGGGTTGCCCAGGCCGACGACGATCTTCATTGCTCCGCGAACACGCAAACAGGCCGATCGGAAGCCCGACCGGCGTTGCCGGATGGTACGCCTAATGGACGCGCCGCTCGCGCCCTCAGTTGAGCGGTTCGAGCTCCAGACCTCGCGCCCGCACGGCATCGATGATGCCCTGCAGAGCCTCCATGGTGTGCTCGCCGTGGCCGTGCATGAGGATCACTCCGCCCGGGCCGACAGGCGGTGTCATGTAATCGCCGTAGGCCACACGCTCAATCAGGACGTCGGCTGGATCGCCGCGCCAATCAACCGTGTCGACCGTCCAGCGACAGAGGCTGTAGTTGCGCCGAGCCGCCAGGGACTCGAGGCGCGTCGTGAAGGCGCCGGCACCGTACGGCGGCCGCAGCAGCTTGGGCGAAGTCGTCGAGGCCGCCCCGCGATCGATCTGAGAGAGCACCTGCTCGTCTGCTGTCCGGCTAAGTGGCAGGTGGCCGTACGTATGGTTGCCCATCAGGTGGCCGTGGCGTCGGACCCGGCGCGGGTAAAGCGGTTGCTTGGCCAGCAACTTGCCCGTTAGCAAGAACCTGACGCGCACGTTGTTCCTGTGCGCGAGGTCGAAGACGTACGCGAGCTTGGTCGGATTCATGCTGTCGTCGAAGGTGAGCCAGACGTAGTCGGTCTGGTTCCAGCAGTGCTCGATTGCCTGGGCACGGGCAAGCGTCATCGGTGTCGATGACGGATAGCCGTCGGCCTTCAACTCGTGGGGACTTACCGTCTCGACGACGATGTCGGCCGTACCGGCGCGACTGAACGTGGCCCGAGAACGCACGAGGTAGGCGCCCGGGGTGAGGGGCAGGGTCAAGTAGCACTTCTGTGACGTCGTGTCGCGTATTGGGTTGCGCCACATCGGCCCGGTGCACGTGGCCGGACTGCCGTCGACAAGGTCGACGTCGAACGCGATGGCGTACCCCGCCGGCGGATGCCACGCGGTGACGACTATCGGCACCATGCCGCCAGGAGATTCATACCTGGGCTTGGTCACGGCCACGCTGGTCACCTGATCACCACCCGCCGCAGGCGGGACGCCCAGCGCCAGTGGCGTGGCCATCGCAATGATGAGCGCCAGGACCGGTGCAGTTGACCGACGGCTGTGTCCCATGCCCTCCCCGGCGGGATCGTCCGCGAGCGCACCAAGGCTGTTGGTGGGGCATGGTATATCTCCGCCCGTGGGCATCCTGAGGGGGTTGCTCGGTGGGCGGGCGAAGGCCATGGAGCACGCCCGGCGGCCGGAGGCACTTGCCAGGTCGCTAAGTCGGCCACCGCTGGAGGGGCTCGATTGGCTGGGCCACCGACCCTCCGCCCGGGCACCGCTGCTGTATCGGCTGCTGCTGGGCTTCGGACGCTTCGTCCTGATGCGCGTCTGTGCCGTGCGCCTGGAGGTTGATGGCCGCGAGAACCTGCCGCGCGGCGGGTTCATCGCCGCGGCAGCGCTGCACCGCGGCTGGGTCGACCCGCTGGCCGTCATCCTGGCGCTACCGGTGGAGCCGCGTGTCTGGTTCCTGGGGAGCGCCGCGACGGCGTTCAGCCGGCGCTGGATGGAGTGGCTGCTGCGCCGCACCGGCGGCATCCTGCCCGTCTGGCGCGGCGGTGCGGACGTCGCCGTGCACGTCGACGCGGCGCGGGCCGTGGTCCAAGAAGGTGGCGTGCTGTGCCTGTTCATCGAGGGCGCGATCGTCGGCCCGCCGGATCGTGTCTGGCCGGGCGTCCGATCAGGCGCGGGTTTGCTGGCGCTGCGCACGAACGTGCCGATCGTGCCCATCGCGCTGATCGGCGGCGACCAGCTCTACCGCGGCCGGCGCATCGCGCTGCGAATCCTGCCGCCGACAACCGTGGCCGAGCTCCTGGACGGTGCGCCTGCGTCCGCGCCTGATACCCGCGATGAGCTCCGCGCGGCGCGAACTATCGTCCGTGCCCTTGCCGCACGCATCGACGCGGCGCTGCTGGAGTTGGCGCCGCTCGTCACCGATCCGCCATCCAAGCCGCGGCGCTGGCGCTGGTTGACGCGCCTCTTCCGCTAGCCCTTCAGCGGCGCCGCAGCCAGGCTTCGAGTTCGCTGCGGTTCACGATCGCCAGAACCAGCAGCACCCTGTCCTCTGGTATGAGGTCGAACATGACGCGCAGATCGCCCACGCGCAGGCGCATGAAGGAGTCACGCGTGCCCTTGATCGACTTGACCCTTTTCCCGCCACGACCGCCTGGTTGAGCGGCTGACCTGGCCGCGGTCAGCAGCGCCGCACGAAGGCGGGCACGCTCCGCCTGCCCCAAGCCCTGGAAGACCTTCAGGGCTGCCGGGGCCAGTTCGACCCTATGAGGCTCAGCCAGCGTCGTCGAGACTGGTCGTCATGCCCTTGGCGTAAGCCGCGCGACCTTCGCGGCGCAGGCGCAGGTATTCGTTGGCGTTGGCCAGCACGAGATCCTCGGCCTGCTCAATGGGAACGATCGCGGCCGCCGGACGGCCACGTCTGGTGACGACATAGGCAGCGCCGCGCTCGACGTTCTCGACAACTTCCGATGCGCTTGCCTTGAGTTGCTTGATGCCTATCTCAGCCATGTTCTCTTTGCTTCCAATGTGGTCACTTGAGTAGTCACTTTAACATGCCGCGCCAGGCATCGACGCAGGCCGCGCCTGACCCTACTATCCGCGCATGGGTGCGGAGCTGCCGCCGGCCAAGGTCTACCCGCGCAAGACGCGCACGCCGGACTGGCTGACCGACTTCGTGCTCGTCATCACCGGCGTGTTCGGCGTCTGGGCAGTGGCGCTGGTCGTGCTGACGTTCATCGGCATCACCCAGCCGGCGTTCTACTACAGCGACCAGAAGTCGGCCATCAAGGCGGCCGGCTCGACCGTGGTCGTGCTGCTGACCTTCAGCCAGCTCTACACGATGGAATCGGTCCTGGGCCACCTGCCGCGCGGCAGCATCAAGATGCGCTCGATGCTGCGGGTCCACCGCTGGGGCGGTCGCATTGCGATCGTCCTGGCGGCACTCATCGCCTTCTTCTGCATGATCGACATCGGCGCGCCGCGCGAGCCGCTGCGGGTCGTGGTCCACGTCGTCGCCGGCTCGACCGCCTTTGCGCTGCTCGGTATCAAGTTCGCGCTCATCCGCTGGCGGCCGTCGCTCGCCTATGACACCGCGCCGTGGATTGGTCGCGTCGTCGCCGTTTGCTTCGTTGTCATCTGGATAACCAGCGGCTTCGCCTTCTTCACGAACCAGCTCTAGGGCTCCGCGGGCACAGTCGCACCGAGGGCTCACGGCAAGGCTTGTGGCTCGCCGTAGATGAAGTTGTCCATCACCGCCACGTCGACACCCGCGCCGTCGTTGGGTCCCAGCGCGTCGGTGCCATAGGCGATCCGGACTCGATGGACGATCGGCGACAGGTAGATGACGCCCAGGAAGGACAGTCCGTTGTCGGCCGTCGGCGTCTGGAACTTGCCCAATGAAACGTTGTTGATGTCGAAGTACTCGAAGGCCGTGTGGTCGGTGTCGACGTCGGTGTAGATCGCGCCGAAGCCGCGCACTCCGGCCGGCGTGGTGGTGCCGGGTACGAAGAAAGTCAGATCGACCGTGTTGTTTCCGACGGGCGAGAAGAGCCGCTCCGCGCTGAACGTATTGAAGATGTCGGCGTACGTCGGGTTGATGTTGCCGAAGCGCGGCAGCGTGCCCGTTGGGTTGTCATCGTCGGCACTCGCCATCACGCCCTGGCCGGGCGTTTCCAACCGCGCGCCGCGCGCGAACGGCGCGACAGCCTGGTTGAAGACGTCGGGCGCCAGCAGGGCTGGTGCTGACTGCTCGTCCGTTAGGCCATCCCAGTTGATCTCGCGGTAGCCGGTGGTGCCTTTGGTGCCGGGATCGCCGCCGTTGTTCTGGCCGCCGAAATAGGAGCGGTACTCGTCGACCTTGGCGGCAACGTTGTCCCCCGCACCCATGACTACGCTGGGCGCCGCATTCCCAGCACCGCACGCGCTGACGAGCGACACGACGACGCCGATGCAGCCGACAAACAGCCCCCTCTGCCGACGCGACGCCACGTAGGCCTCCCTCTCTAAGCCGCGGCCTTCCCGGACGGCATCATCTCACCCGCGGTGATAGCCACCGACAGCCGATTACCTGGCGGCGGATACGGGCAGTCGTAGGCCGGGCTGAACGCACACGACGGGTTGTAGGCGTAGTTGAAGTCCAGCTCCAGCACTTCGTCGTCCTGGTCGTACGGCACTTCCACGTAGCGCCCCGCGCCGTACGTGTCGACGCCCGACGTCGTGTCGCGGAAGGGCACGAAGAGCACCGGCTCTGCGTCCATCGCCCGCGGCAGGAACGCCGTCAGTCGGTGCTCCGCGCCGTTGACATCAAAGACGAGCTGACCGGCGTTCTCCATGTCGCGCAGCTTGCCGGTCGATGTGGCCAGCTCGACGTGCTCGCCGGTGCCGGGAGCGTCTCGATCGAGCCGCGCGGCAAGACGCCACGCCTCGTCGGGCGGAAACCAGCGCGGCCCTTCGAACCCCTCAGGCGGGCCATGGCCGCGCCAGTCGAACTGGTGCTCGTAGAAGTGGCGCGCCGCTTCGCGCAACTCCTCGAGCGCGTCCTGCCATGACATCGCGTGGTGGTGATGCTCGTGCTCGTCGTGGTCGTGGTCGTGGTCGTGATCGTGGTCGTGGTCGTGGTCGTGATCGTGGTCGTGGTCGGTCATCGCGTGGCGAGCACCTTACTCTGCAGCGCCCGCATCGCGTCGCGCTCTGCCGGCGCGGCGTGGTCCCAGCCGCACACGTGGAGCACGCCGTGGACGACCAGCTGGCGCAGCTCGTCCACGAGGCCGTCCGGCGCCTGTTCCGAGGCGCGCTCGACCGAGATGACGATGTCGCCCAGGTGCGGTCGGCTGCGCGGCGGAAGGGCGAACCGCGTCGCAGGCTGCCGGCGGAGGGTCGGGTCCTGTCCGGGGTGGCGCGGGAAAGCGCCCACCGGTAGAAGCGGGAAGGACAGGACATCGGTCGGCCCCTCGTGGCCCATGTGCTCCTCGTTGAGTGCGGCCAGCTCGCGATCGTCACTCAGGATCAGTCCCAGGCTGGCCGGCGATGGAGCGCGGCAGACGTGGAGCGCGTCGGCGGCGAGGCGGGCCAGGGTGGCCTGTGTGACCGGTGCGCGCACTCCCGGCCGCGCGACGATGTCTATCCGCCACGGCCGCAGGTAGATCGCGGCCATCGCCTAGGCGCTGTTGCCCGCCGCGCGGCGCGACTCGATCTCGACGATCTTGTTCTGCGGGTACTCGACCCGGCGGTGGTACATCCCCAGCAGCTGGGCCACGAACGCCTCGCGGATGCGCTCGAGGTCGCGCAGCGCGAGGTCGCATTCGTCGAACTGGCCGTCGTCCAGGCGTTCGCGGGTGATGCGATCGACCATCGCACGGATGGCCGGCTCGTCGTGCTCGCCGAGCGAGCGGACCGACGCCTCCACCCCGTCGGCGAGCATCAGGATCGCCGCCTCGCGCGACTGCGGCTTAGGCCCGGAGTGGCGGAAATGGGCGTCATCGATCTCTTCCGCGCGGTCCTTGGCACGGGCGTGGAAGTAGCTGATCAGCGCCGTGCCGTGGTGCTGGGGAATAAAGGCGATGATCGGCTTGGGCAGGCGGTATTCGTAGGCCAGGTCGATGCCCCGGGCGACATGCGCCTTGACCAGCGCGACCGACTCCTCCGGCGTGAGCTCGTCGTGGACGTTCTCGCCGCTGGCCTGGTTCTCGATGTAGGCGAGTGGGCTGGCCAGCTTGCCAACGTCGTGGTAGTAGGCGGCAACGCGCGCCAGCAACGGATCGGCGCCGATTGCCTCGGCGGCGCGCTCGGCGAGATTGCCCACCATCAGCGAGTGGTGGTACGTCCCCGGCGTTTCGAGCAGCAGCCGGCGGAGCAGCGGCTGCGAGGGGTTGGCCAGCTCCAGCAGCTGGAAGGAGGTGGTGATGCCGAACAGGTTGCCGACCACCACGAACGAGCCAAGAGCAGCCACGGCGCTGCCGGCTGCGGACGCAAGCGCGGCGCCGACCAGCTCGGCCACGCCGGTCAGGTCGCGTGTGCCGAGCAGCGAGAAGAGCACCACCACCGCGGCCTGGATGGTGCCGATCGCGACTGCTGCCTGGGCGAAATGACCGAAGCGCTCGCCGCGGCGCACGAGGATGACGCCGGCCATGCCACCGAGCATCACGTACGCGCTGTACTCGACCGTGCCAACGATCGCGCCGCCGAGCAGCGCCAGCAGGCCGGTCACGATGAGCCCCACTCCTGCATCGAGCAGCACCGCGAGCAACAGGCCGGCGGCGGCGATCGGCACAACGTACGGCAGCAGCGGCCGATCGCCGGTGACCTTGAACGCGACCGTCGCACCCAACACGACCAGGGCGATCAGCAGGACTGCATTGGGCCGATTCCAGATCTGCGGCCGGAAACGCCATAGCCAGCCGAAAAGCAGCATCACCACCAGCGCTGCGAGCAGGAACCAGCCGCCGGCGCGCGCCAGGCGGCCACCGAACGGGTCGGTGAAGGCGTCGATCGCCAGAAGCGTGCCCAGGCCGAGCGCCAGCAGCAGGCCGAAAATCAGCAGGCGCGTGCCGTCGCGCCGGGTGAAGGCGCGGATCGCGGCGGAGCGGGCAAGCATCAGATGGTCGTCCGGTGTGTCGCGGTGGTCGGTGGCCTAGTGGCCGTGGCCGGCCAGGTCGCGCCGGGTCAGCTCCTGGGCCACGAGTGCCGAAACCTGCTTGCCGTCTGCCCGGCCTTTGACGCGCGGCATGAGCACGGCCATGACCTTGCCCACGTAGCGCACAGAGTTCGCGCCGCTATCGTCGACGGCCTGCGCTACCAGACGCGCCAACTCGTCCGCGCCAAGCTGCTCGGGCAGATAGGCGCTGATGATCGCGATCTCTGCCTGCTCCTTGGCGGCCGCTGCGGGGCGGTCGCCCGTGGTGAACGCCTCGACCGATTCGCGGCGCGTCTTGACCTCGCGCGCGAGCACGGTCAGCACCTCGTCATCGGTCAGGTCGCGGCCGGCCTGCTTCTGGGCGTTATAGGCAGCCGCAACCACCATGCGCAGTGTGTCTCGACGAAGCTCGTCGCGCTCGCGGATGGCTGCCTGCATGTCCTGCTGGAGCCTGTTCTGGAGAGTCACCGGTTGCGTTCCTTGGGCCTGTTGGCCCGGGTGAGTCGGACGACCGACTACTCCGTGCGGACGGCCTTCTTGCGCTTCGCTTCCTTGCGCTTGCGCTTGACGCTGGGCTTCTCGTAATGCTCGCGTCGGCGAGCCTCAGCGAGAATGCCGCTCTGCTGGATCTTCTTATTGAAGCGTCGCAGTGCGCTCTCGAAGGACTCGTTTTCGCCTACGCGGACTTCAGCCAAACCGGGATCACCTCCCACCGGCGTGATTTCACCACTCACCCTGCTCGGTGCCGGGGTTCCGAGCGCATGCGACGCGAATCGAGCGTCTAGGGCGGGCCGAAGTGTACCGGTGAGCGTGATCGGCCGCAATTTCCTGCTGTCAACCGCTCACGGCAAGATCTGAGCCTGCTTGGTGGCCAGACGCACCTTCCATCCGCCGAACCAGCTACTTCGATCCAATCCATCCGACGTGAGGTCTCAATTCGCTGGGTTTGGCTCTCTGCAACAGCCCCCAGGCCGGGCGTCTGTGCCATTCTGCGTTCCGCCGGACCGCAGGTGCGTTCGGCACACCAGGCGTCGGGCTTAGACTCTGGCCTTCCAATGGGGGATGAGGGAGGATTGGCCACCGCATGTGGCAGGTACCTGACCCACGCACGTTCGATTCGCTGATCGACCTGCTCGAGGACGCGTCAAAACGCTGGGCCGGTCGCGAGCAGATGGCGCTGCGCACGGACGACGGCCTGCACCTGCCGTGGACGGCGGCCGACGTCAACCGGCACTCGAAGCTGGTGGCCTGGCGACTGCGCCGGCTTGGTCTGGAGCCGGGCGATCGGATGCTGACCTGGAGCCCATCGACGCCGGCGCTGCCGGCGGTCTACTTCGGAGCGATGCGCGCCGGGGTGATCATCGTGCCGCTCGACCTGCGCATGGCGCCCGAGGTGCTGCAACGCATCGCCCTGAGGTCGAAAGCTAAGTGCCTCGCCGTGGGCACCGGTCTCGACGCGCCCGACCCGCAGGCCGGCGGCCTGGACCACCTGAACATCCGAACCGTCGAGTGGCTGGCCGCCGAGCCCGCGCACGAGAACGCGGCGCATACCGACGAGGGCAGCCTCGACGATCCCTTCCCACCGGATTGGGAGGCCCAGGTCGACTCTTGGCCGCGACCCACGCGCGGGTCGCTGTTCGAAGTCATTTACACGTCGGGCACGACCGGCACTCCGAAGGGCGTGATGCTCGAGCACGGGACGATCCTGTCCACGCTCGAGGCGATCGACAAGATCCTGCCGGCGCGCGAGCACCGCACGGTGAGCCTGCTGCCCGCGTCGCATCTGTTCGAGCAGGCGCCGATCATCATGTACGGGACGATGATCGGAGCGCACATCCTGTGGGTGCGCTCGCGCACGCCGCGGGTAATCTTCGAGGCCTTCCGCGAGGAGCGCGTCACGACCATGGTCCTCGTGCCACAGCTGCTCGAGCTGTTCTGGCTGGGCATACAGCGCGAGGTCAAGCGCCAGGGCCGCGAGAAGACTTTCAGGCGCGCCCAACGCATCGCCAGCTTTCTTCCCTATTGGGCGCGGAGATTGCTGTTCCGCAACGTCCACAGGCAGCTCGGCGGCGAGCTGCGCCTGATGGTCTCCGCCGGCGCGTATCTGCCGCCTGCCCTGCAGGCGGCGTGGGAAAGCCTCGGCATCATCGTCCTCCAGGGCTACGGCGCGACGGAATGCGGGCCGGTCGCAGCGACGCGCGAGAACCACCATCCACGGGGCACGGTGGGCAAGCGCACCGAGCCGGTCGAGCTGCGGCTGGCGGAGGGGACGAACGAGATACTGATCGGCGGGGCGACGGTCTTTCCCGGCTACTGGCAGGACCCCGCCGCGACCGCCGCGGCCAAGACGGAGGACGGCTGGTACCGCACCGGCGATGTCGGCCGCTTCGACCAGCACGGCAACCTGGTGCTGATGGGCCGCACCAAGAACATCATCGTCCTGCCCAACGGCTTCAACGTCTTTCCCGAGGACATCGAGAACGTCCTTTCCGACGTCGGGCTCGAGCAGGCAGTGGTCATCGAGACCGCCCCCGGCCGGCTGGAGGCCGTGGTGCTGTCGCCTGACGCTCCGCCGATCATCACAGCGGGGACGCCCTCACCCGAGCCGCCCAAGACGGAAGAGGAGATGGCCGCGCTGCGAGCGCGCATCGAGCCGCTCATCAAGGCTGCCAACGCACGACTGTCGCAGCAGCAGCGGCTGGACGACTTCCGGATCTGGCCGGAGGCCGACTTCCCGCGCACCCACACGCTCAAGATCAGGCGCTCCGAAGTCCAGAAGTGGGCCGGAGCAGACGCGCCGCTGCCGATACACGACTAGGCGCGCCAAAAGGCGCGGCCCCGCTTTGGCGGGGCCGCGCCATATCCTGTCGCGTCGCGATCGACCTAGATGCTGAGCGATCCCTTGCAGACCTCGCCCGTGGCCGGGTTCACGGCGCGACCGACGATGGTGTCGGTGCCGGCCGCGTTGGCGGTCCGCCTGGTTACGCTGAACGAGCCGCTCGGAGCCTGCGTCGTCCGCTGGCCCTGCCAGAAGACGTTCCCGTTGTGCTTGAGCTTGACGTTCCACGTCTTGTTGTTGACGTTCTGATCGACTTCGAACTCGACCTCGAGCCTGCCATTGTCCGGCTTGGCCTTGAGCTTCCAGTCGCTCGCGCCGGTGCACGACCCGGTGCGGATGACTTCGGTCCCCTTGGCGGCAACAGTGGCCGGGAAGCTGACCAGGCTTGCGCCGATGAGCGCGATGACGAACCAGCGGATTGCGTGGCGGCGAACGTTACCGATCATTTGTCCTGCTCCTTTGTCTGTGACGCTTCTGTCGGGTGGTATGTCGCCCCCCGGTGTTGCCCGGATGGTCGGCCGGCAAGCCTCCGTGCCGCCACGGGCGCGGGTCGGGAAATGCGACGGACCTTGGTCTGATGCGCTTCGCGGCCTTGGTCCATAGGTCGCAGCGGGGGGCGCGGCTACGATCAGCGCGATGTCAGAAACGCCCATCAATCGCCTGGCCGGCCTGCTCGGCCTCAACCAGTCGAACTCGCTCGCGCGCCGTTTCCTGCTGGCCAGCCTGGCCGTGCTGGTGGTCGGTGCGCTGACAGTCGGCTGGTGGATCGGCGGCCAGCTCGAGCGCGGCATCGTCGACCGCACGGCGTCGATCACCGGGCTGTACGTACAGTCCTTCGTCGAGCCCCATCTCGAATCGCTCGCCAGTGGCGAGTGGCTGGACGACCGCGACATCGAAGAACTCGATGCGCTGCTCAGCGACACCACGTTCGGCGAGCGCGTCGTCGCACTCAAGGTCTGGCGTCCGGATGGGGCCATCGTCTACAGCCCCGACCGGGCCTTGATCGGGCAGAGCTTCCCGGTCGCGGATGGCCTGCGCGACGCGGTCAACGGCAGCGTCGTGGCCGACATGAGCGCGCTCGAGGCCGACGAGAACGTCAGCGAGCAGGCGCGCGGCTTCAGCCGCCTGCTGGAGATGTACCTGCCCGTGCGCGAGCGTGGCGGCGGACGGATCATCGCCGTGGCGGAGTTCTATGTGCTGCCGACCGAGATCGACCAGGAGGTCGCCGGCGCTCAGCTGCGCTCGTGGCTGGCCGTGGGCGGCGTGGTGACGCTGGTCTACGTGCTGCTGTTCGGCATCGTCCGCCAGGGCAGCCAGACGATCGATCGGCAGCGCCTGACGCTCGAGAACCAGGTGGCCGAGCTGTCAACGTTGCTCGAGCAGAACGAGGTGCTGCGCGACCGCGTCCGCGTCGCCGCCGAGCGGACGACGACCCTGGGCGAGCGCAACCTGCGCCGCATCTCCGGCGACCTGCACGACGGACCGGGCCAGATGCTGGCGCTGGCCATGCTCCGCCTCGACCAGCTGCGCGCCGAGGATGGCAAGGTCGACGAGCGCGAGCTGGCCGATCTCCAGTCCGCGCTGAATGACGCGCTGCGCGACATGCGCGCGATCGCCGCCGGCTTGCGTCTTCCGGAGCTGTTATCGCTCTCGACAGCAGAAACGTTGCGCCGGGCAGTCGACGATCACGTCCGGCGGACGGGCGTCGCCGTTGCGTTGACGCTGCACGAACCGCCGCGCGAGGCGAGCCTGCCGACCAAGATCGCGCTCTTTCGCGCGACCCAGGAACTGCTGTCGAACGCCACGCGCCACGGCGGCGGGAGCGATGTTGCCCTGAGCCTGGGAGCGGAAGCCGGCCGGCTGGTGTTGACGGTTGTCGACTCCGGACCCGGCTTCGGCGAGACGCGTGTCGGCGAGGGTGGCCACCTGGGGCTGGCCGGCATTCGCGAGCAGGCGGAGCTGCTGGGTGGCACGTTCGAGATCGGCCAAAGACCCGGCACCGGCGCCCAGGTGACGGTACGGTGGCCGCTGTGAATGCCGCGGCGACGGACCGGATACGCATCGTGGTCGCCGACGACCACCCCATGTTCCGTGCCGGGGTGGTCGCGTCGCTCGCGGCGCAGCCGGACATAGAGGTCGTGGGCGAGGGCGCGTCGGCGGCGGAGGCGCTGGGCTTGGTCGAGCAGCATTCGCCGGACGTGGCGTTGCTCGACATCGCCATGCCCGGTGGCGGCCTCAGCGCAGCGCGCGACATAACTGCGACGTCGCCGGCGACGCGCGTCGTGATGCTCACCGTCTCGGAGGACGAGGACGACTTGCTGGCGGCGATGAAGGCGGGCGCGTCCGGCTACGTGCTCAAGGGCGCCGCCGCGTCGGAGCTGATCAACGTGCTGCGCACGGTCAACGCGGGCGAGGTCTACGTGGCGCCTGGCCTCGCGTGGGGCCTGCTGCGCGAGATGAGCCGGCCCAAGTCGGCGCCGCTCGATGAGCTCTCGACGCGCGAGCGCGAGGTGCTCGAGCTGGTCGCTGCGGGCCTCTCCAACCAGGAGATCGGCGATCGCCTGTCGCTGGCCGAGAAGACGATCAAGCACTACATGACCAGCATCCTGTCCAAGCTGCGCGTGCGCAGCAGGGTCGAGGCGGCACTGCTTGCCTACCGCGAGGGGATGGCCCCGCCGATCGGCGAGCCGCGCGACGAGGGCCGCGACTAGCCGGGCGGCCAGCGCATGGGGCGCCCGCCGAGCAGATGGAAATGCAGGTGGGGCACGCTCTGGCCGGCGCCCTTGCCCGAGTTGGTCACCAGCCGAAAACCGGTATCGGCGATGCCCGTGTCGCGTGCCAGGCTCGCGGCAACGGCGAACAGGCGGCCAAGCATCGGCCCGTGCGCATCGGTCAGGTCCGCCGCTGCCACGACGTGCTCGCGCGGCATGAGCAGGATGTGCGTCGGTGCTTTGGGCGTGATGTCGCGAAAGGCCACGACCAGGTCGTCGTTGTGCAGGAAATCGGTCGGGATCTCGCCGCTGATGATGCGGCAGAAGACGCAGTCGACCACGGTCATGAACGCATCTTAGGTGCGCGCGGGTTTGGTCTGCACATCCACTTCACGGCCTGAGTCAGCCTGCGTGACTACTGAGTCAGCCTGGGTGACTCAGGTGTGGCAGGGCTGACCGGAGGGGGGCCAGGAGCCGGCTACAGGTCGGGCTTGGTCGACATCAGGAAGGCGATCACCCCGATCAGCCCGGCCATGACGTAGCTGAAGTAGCGCTGGCGGCGCGCCCAGTCGCGCCAACGGCGGCGCGCCTCCTCGCTCTCGCCAGGTTGCAGCCGCAGGAGGCGCGCCAGGCCTGGTCGCTGGATGAAGAACGCCAGCGCCAGGTCCGTCGCGTACAGGGCCAGCGCCAGCAGCAGCCAGGGCTGGGCGAGCAACTGCATTCCCAGCGTGACCACCAGCAGCGCACCGGTGATCGCGAGTCCCGCGCCGATGATCAGCGATCCGTTCCGCTGCAGCCAGAACAGCGCGCGCGAGACGCGCCCCGGCCCTTCCTGGAAGCGACCGCTCGACAGGCGCAGCCCGAACGGCAGCAGGATGCTCGGCAGGAACAGGCTGACGGCGAGCACGACATGCGCGCCGACGATGATCGGGAAGAGCTGCGTCAGGGTCACGCCTCGCCCGCCGCCTCTGCCTCGAGAGCGACCCAATCCTCTTCTGCCAGCCTGTTGATGACGCGCAGGCCGGCCGATTCGAAGGCCGACTGGACCTCCGGCTCCCGGTCACGGTAGATCCCGCCCGCCAGCAGCCGACCACCCGGCCGGAGTGTTGCCGCGAGCTCCGGCGCGAGCTCGATCAGCAGACCGGAGATCAAGTTGGCGACGACCAGGTGGAACTGCGCCGGCGCGGCAAGCGGCAGGCTGCCGGCGCGCGTATCGATGAGGTCGGCGAGGCCGTTCGACGCGGCGTTGGCGCCGGCCGTGGCGACGGCGAGCGGATCGGTGTCGACGCCGAGCACGTACGAGGCGCCCAGCAGCGCGGCCGCGATCGCCAGGATGCCAGAGCCTGTGCCCACGTCGAGCACGCGCGCGTCGGACAGCAGCGACTCGTCGCCCCAGCGTTCGATGCCCGCCAGGCACAGCCTTGTAGTCGGATGCAGGCCGGTGCCGAAGGCCATGCCCGGGTCGAGACTGAGCACCACGTCGTCCGGCGCGGCGGTGTGCTCGCGCCAGGTCGGGCGAATGACAATCCGGTGGCCGACGCGCATCACCGGGAAGTGCTCCTTCCACGCTTCGGCCCAGTCCTCCTCGTGGACGACGCGCGTCTGCAGCTCGCCGATCGGCCGCAGCGCGAACGCCTGGAGATGCCCCAAAGCCGTGCGCACCGACTCCATCGCGGCGCGTGCGGTGCGTGGGTCGATGGCCGAGATGTAGCCGCGCACGACAGCCGGCCGCCGCGGGTCGAGCCGCGCGGCGAGGCCCTCGTTGAGCACCTCGAACGGGGCCTCGACAGACACGCCGCCCGGACAGGCGCGGGACAGGATCTCGCTCACCTGCTCGACCGCCTCCTGGTCCGCCGCCACCGCCAGCTCGTACCACGAGCCGGTCGCCGACAGGCCTTCCTCTGGCGCGAACCCCTCCTCGGCCGCGGTCCCTCCCGGCCCGGTCAGCTGATCGCGTCCCGGAGCCGGTCGGCCAGGCCGGGCCGTCGTCCGCGCCGGCGGCCGCCTTCGGCGCGTGGGGCGGTCCCCGCCCCGGTGTCGGCGGTGGAGCCAGCGTCTGAGTCGTTCTCGCCCAGCTCGGCGGATAGCTGCTCCAGCAACTCGCGCTGGCGCGCGGAAAGCCGCTGTGGCACGCGCACGTCGACCAGCACATGCAGGTCGCCGCGCGAATCGGGCCGGCGCAGGTGCGGCACTCCGCGGCCGCGCAGCCGGATCTCCGCCCCCGGCTGGGTGCCCGGCTTGATCTCGATCTCCTCGCTTCCGGTGGCCGTCGGCACCTGCACCCGGGCGCCCAGGGCAGCCTGGGTGATCGACAGCTCCAGCTCGAAGTACAGCTCGGTCTCCTGGCGGCGGAGCTGCGGGTGGGGCGCCACGTGAACCACGACGTACAGGTTGCCCGGCACCCCTCCCCTGGGCGCGGCCTCGCCCTCGCCCGACAGGCGCACCTGGTGGCCCTGGGCGATGCCTGCCGGGATGGTCACGCGCAAGGTCCGCTTGCGCTCCACCCGGCCGTCGCCCCGACACGTGTGGCACGGCGACTCGACGATCTTGCCCGTGCCCCGGCATCGGTCGCACGGGCTGACGTTGATCATCTGGCCGAGCATCGTCGAGCGAACGTGGCGGATCTCGCCGCTGCCGCTGCACTTGGGACACGTCGTGGGTGAGGTCCCCGGCTCGGCACCGGAGCCCTGGCATGTGTCGCAGCGGCTGAGCGAGGTGAACTCGATCTCCTTCTCTGCCCCGCTGATCGACTCGGCGAAGGTCAGCTCGAGGTCGTAGCGCAGGTCCGCGCCGGTCGGAACACGTGGCCGACGGGCACCGGCCGCGGCGCCACCAAAGAACGCGTCGAAGATGTCGCCAAAGCCGCTGTAGCCGGCCTGTCCACCTGCGGCGAACGGATCGAAGCCCGCGCCACCCGCGCCGGCGCGACCGAACATGTCGTATGCCTGCCGGCGCTGTGGGTCGGACAGCACCTGGTAGGCCTCGTTGATCTCCTTGAAGCGGGTGTCCGCCTCAGCCGAGGTGTTGACGTCGGGGTGCCACTGCTGGGCGAGCTTGCGGAACGAGCGCTTGATGTCGTCGTCCGACGCGCCGCGGGGCACGCCCAGGATGTCGTAGTAGTCACGCTGGGTGGCCATGCGCAATCGAGTATATGGAAGGTCTACATTTCGCCGGTCGGAGCTGCGAACTGCCGACCGAGCACGTGAGAGGGAGCCATGACCGACCGATCAGCCATGTCCGACCATCGCTTCGACCGCTGGGCTGGCTGGGCGGCCCTCGCAGCAGTCGTAGCGTCGCTGGTTTACACCGTCGCCTTCGTCGTCCTCAAGATCGATCTGCTGGCAGCACTCGGGCTGCTCGCGGGCGGGCTGCTTTCAGCGGCTGCGCTGTTCGCGGTGTATGAGCGGGTGCGCGGCGCCGGGCCGCTGGCGACGCTCGGCCTAGTGCTGGGCCTCGCCGGCACGATGGGGGCGGCGCTGCACGGGGCGTACGACCTCGCCAACGCTCTCCACCCTGAGGCGGCGGGCACGCTGGGCGGCCCCTTCCCGGCCGATCCGCGCGGCTTCCTGACCTTCGGCGTGGCCGGCCTCGGCGTGCTGGCGCTCTCGTGGGCCGGGCTCGACACCGGCAGGCTGCCGCGCAACCTGCTCTACCTGGGCCTGCTCTTCGGCGTCGTCCTGGTGGTGATCTACCTTGGGCGGCTGGTCGTGCTCGACGCGGCGAGCATGCTCGTGCTCGGCCCGGCCGTGGTCGGCGCGGTCATCAGCCCCATCTGGTACGGCTGGCTGGGCTATCACCTCCTGATGGACAAGCCCGCCGGCGCTTGACCATTCAACTCAGCCGCGCGGCCGCGCGGCGATTCCTCGTCGCCCGTCACGGCCTGGCGCCCCCGCGCGCCCTCACGGCGCGGCCGGAAAGTGTCCTGCGCGTGATCGAACGGCTGGGCGTGCTCCAATTCGACCCGCTCGAGGTGCCGGGCGCGCGCAACCACGATCTGGTGCTGCACGCGCGCATCGACGGCTACCGACGAGAGTGGTGCGACCTGTGGCTGTACGGGCCGGACCGGCGGCTGTTCGAGATCTACAACAAGAGCCTCAACATCGTTCCCATCGCCGAGCTGCCGCACTACCGCCTGACATGGGCGCGCAACGCCGAGCGCTACACAGATCGCCCGGACGCGGCGGCCAGTCACGGCTCCGATCGCATCCTCAGCGCCCACGCGGCCGTCGCCGACGACATCCTGGCGACCCTCGCCGCGCAGGGTCCGCTGTCCACCGCCGCCTTCGCCCATCACGACCAGGCGATCGAGTGGTGGTGGGCGCCAACACGCGCCGCCCGAGCGGTGCTGGAAGCGCTCTTCGTCAGCGGCCGGGTCGGCATCGCTCGGCGTGAGGGCAACCGGCGCCTCTACGACCTGATCGAGCGCCTGATGCCAGCCGACCTGCTGGCGCGAACCGAATCAGAAGAGGATGCCCAACGCCATCGCCTGCTATCGCGCTTTCGCGCGGTGGGCCTCGCGTCGCCTTCGGCCCAGGCAGAGGTCGTCTACGGCACGGGGGACGCGGCCGAGCGGCGCCGCCGGACAGCGGAGCTGGTCGAGAGCGGGCAGCTGGTAGAGGTCGCGGTGGAGAGTCTCAAGGGCACCCGCTTCATCATCGGCGATGAGCTGCCCTTGCTGGACGCTGCGGTCGCCGGAGCTGAGTCGGGGGCACCCGGGGTCGCGTTCATCGCGCCGCTCGACCCATTCATGTGGGACCGGCGCCTCGTGCGCCAGCTGTTCGAGTTCGACTACGTCTGGGAGGTGTACGTGCCGGAGCACAAGCGGCGCTGGGGCTACTACGTGCTGCCGATCCTGTTCGGCGACCGGCTCGTCGGTCGCCTCGAGCCGCGCCTCGATCGAGCGACGCGCACGCTGCGCATCCTGGGCATCTGGTGGGAGGACGACTTCGCGCCGCGCCGCGCGGACGGTTTCGTGCCGGCAATGCGCGCGGCCCTGCGCGCCTACGCCGAGTTCGTCGGGGCGCTCTCTGTCGAGTGGGCGCCGCGGACCGGCGCGGCGGCGCGACTGTTCGGGCGGATAATTGGCCGAGCAGCAAGCAGGAGGCATTGATGACACGCATCCACTGGGTAAGGCAATGAGCGGCTTCAGGGAGGCCGTGCTGGCCAGCGGCACCGGCCTCGGCGGTTGGTCGGGTCTCAACTTCGGCATCGGCGGGGGAATCGGCGGTGGCATCGGCGGCAGCCACAGCGGCAGCCTGCCGGCACCGTTCGACGCACCGGATAAGCGCCGGCTGGTCGGCCCGCAGGGCAGCCACCCGCTGGCGGCGATCGCGCTCGAGGAGCTGGTCGCGCGGTCGAGTGATGGGCTCGAAGGCGAGATCACGATCCAGGAGCCGGTGCGCATCGGCGAGGCCCTTTCGGGACATCTCGTCGTAACCGCGCGGCGCGACTTCAACGCGCGTTCGGCGACGATGCGCCTTGTCGGCGCGTTGATCAGCGAGCAGCAACGCTCGCGCGAGGAGCGCGACAGCCAGGGCAAGGTGATCCGCAGCGAGCACTGGGTCGAGATCAGCGGCAGCCTGTTCGAGCAGCTGCCGTTCAGCGAGCCGGCGCTGCCGACAACGCTCGCAGCCGGGCAGAAGTTCGAGGCCGACTTCACCCTGCCGGCGCCGCGCCTGGGTCCGGTCACGGCGCACATGGGCAGCGCCATCCTTGCCTGGGCGCTGGACGCCAAGTGGGACATCCAGATGCGCGGTGACGAACACGTCGCGGCGCTGGTCAAGGTCGCCCAGAACATCGACTACCTGCGCTCGGGCGCGGTGACGCTCGAGCAGGGCGCGCTGTTCGACGCATGGCAGGTGGGCGACGCATCGATCGCCGTCAAGCCGCTGCCGCCGATCGTCGCCGGCTCGGAGATCGAGGTCACCGTCAACTGGCCCAGCGCCGGGTCTGGTCGTGGCGGCCGGCTGGAGCTTCAGGCCGACGTGAAGGCGCCCAACGGCATCTCCAACCTCGTTCTGTTCAGCGTGCCGGTCGATCCGGCCGCCTTCCGCGGGGGCACGACGATCAGGGTGCCCATCCCGGTGGACGCGCCGGCGACGCTGAACGACAAGGGCGTTGTGGTCGGCTACCGGATCAGGGCGCTGGTCGACCGGCAGTTCAGGTCGGACCTCGCCGTGGAGCGTGCCCTGGCGGTGATGTAAGCGGCGAGCGAGGACGCGCCGACGGGCGAGTCAGGCCATCCGGCACTTATGGGCGTCGGTGTGGGCGCACACAGTGAGTGGCTACTGGACAGGTAGTGATATGGAGGTTGCATCATGCGACTGGTCATTGCTCTCCTTACCGCCGGTGCTCTTACTCTGGCCATCGTGTCGAGCGTCGCCGCCGCCCCCAAGGATCCCTTCAAAGGGCACTGGTACGCCATCGACACCGACCAGAGCCACCAGACACTGAAGCTGAGCGGGCACGGGCCGACCCGAACATGGCGCTTCTTCGACGACTACTGCACATTGTGTGGGGGTGGCACCTTCGCGGGATCCGGCCTGTTCACCATCGAGGGCGTCATTGCTACCTTTACTGGGACCGGTCGATCCAACCTGACCGGCCAGATCCTTGACATGTCGTTCTGGCTCCAGGACGACTCCGCAACCGGCACGCTCCTCTGGGAAGGCATCTCGGACCCCGGTTGGGTCTTGTACCGCCACCATCCGTGGTAGGGGTTGCCGCAGGCGAGTGACGCTGGCGCTCCGATGATGAACCGGGTCGCCCACTTGGAATCACGTATGCCCATAGGGATTCGTTACTTGATCAGCATCTTCCCCAGGCGGCGCGACGCGACCCAGACGAAGAAGACGCCCATCAGGAACAGGTAGACGACGTCGATCGCCTGCGCCCAGCCGACGACGCCGGTGGTCAGGCCGCGGACCAGGTCGACGCCGCGGTATAGCGGCGAGAACTCGACGATGGTGCGCAGGGGCTCGGGGTAGGTCGTGACCGGGAAGAACGTGCCGGAGAACAGGAACAGCGGCAGGGTCACGGTGAACAGCAGGTCCAGGTCCTGCCAGCTGCGCATGAACGTCACCGCCGCGAGACCAGCTGCGGCGGTCGCAAAGCCGATCAGCATCGACGCCGGCAAAGCCAGCAGTCCCCAGGTTGACGGCACCAGGCCGAAGGCGAACATCACCGCCAGAAAGCCCAGGCCATACAGCGCGCCGCGGCCGAGCGCCCAGATCACCTCGCCCAGGGCAATGTCGCCCACGTTGAGCGGCGTCGCCAGCATGCCGTCGTAGGCCTTCTCGTAGCGCAGCCGGAAGAACATGTTGGTCGAGTCGTAGACCGCGCCGTTCATCGATGCCGTGGCCAGCAGGGCCGGCGCAACGAAGACGGCGTAAGGGATGAGCGTCCCATCTGGCCCGGTGACCGTGCCGATGAGCGAGCCCAGGCCGAAGCCGATGCCCAGCAGGAAGAAAACCGGCTCGAAGAAGCCGCTGAAGATGACCATCCAGCCGCGCCGGAAGATGAACCGGTTGCGCTCGAGGATGTGGACCGAGTGGCGGCTGCCGAAGGGCAGCACCCTGGTGGCCGATCCGCTGACCGCAGCCATGTCAGACCACCAGCCGCTTGCGGAAGGTGCGGAAGGCGAACAGGGTGCCGACCGCCGCGAGGCCGACGAGCACCACCACATGGAGCGCCACCACCGCAAGGTCGAGGTTGTGGCCGGTCGCAAGAGAGCGAGTCAGCGCCACGCCGTGGAACAGCGGCGTCAGCCAGGCCGCCGGCTGTATGAAAGCCGGCAGCTGCTCGATCGGGAAGAACGTGCCGGAAAACAGAAAGAGCGGCGTGACAATGAAGCGGAAGATGAAGGCGAACGACTGTTCCGTCTTGCGCGACGCCGTCCACGCCGCCATGGGCATGCCGAACGCGACGCCGGTCAGGACCGCCGCCGGCCAGGCCAGGATGACCGTGGGCGAATCGACCGCGCCGAAGAGGAAACAGACCGCCAGGAACACCCCGGTGACGATGCCTACGCGGACGATCAGCCAGTACAGGTGGCCCAGCACGATGTCGCGCACTCCCTGGGGCGTGCCGATCATCGCCTCGAACGACTTGTTCCACTTGAAACCGGAAAAGAGCGGCCAGGACGATTCGCTGGTCGCGGTCTGCATCGCCTGCGCGGCCAGCAGCCCAGGCGCCAGGAAGACGATGTAGCGCACGCCGCCGAACGCGGTCATGTTGGGCACGAGGCTGCCCAGGGCGATGCCCATCGCCGAGAGGTACAGCACCGGCGACACGAGCGTGCCGAAGAACGTGCCGCGCCAGACGCGGCGGTAGACCATCAGCGAGCGCTCCAGGCCGCGCTGGCCGGGGAAGCGCAGCGCGGCGCGGCCGGTCGTGCCGGGGCTGCCCGCGATGGCGGCCATCTACTCGATCAGTGAGCGCCCGGTCAGGCGCAGGAAGACGTCTTCGAGACTGCTCCGTCGGACGAGCGACGTCTCCGGTCGCAAGCCGCGCTCGTGGGCCGCGGCCGCGGCTGCCTCACCGTCCGCGGCGTAGACCAGGACGCGGTCGGGCAGCCGCTCGACGCGCTCGCCCAGGCCGTCGAGCTGGCCGTTGAGCGTCTCTTGCACGCCGACGGGGAAGCGCAGCTCGAGCACCTCGCGCGTCGAGTACTGCTCGATCAGCGAGCGCGGCGAGCCCTCCGCCACGATCTTGGCCTTGTCCATCACAACCAGCCGGTCGCACAGCTGCTCCGCCTCGTCCATGTAGTGCGTCGTCAGCACGAGCGTCGTGCCGCGCTGCTTGAGCCGGTACAGCCGATCCCAGACGAGGTGACGTGCCTGCGGGTCGAGCCCGGTCGTGGGCTCGTCGAGCAGCAGCAGGTCGGGCTCGTTGATCAGCGAGCGGGCAATCGTCAGGCGGCGCTTCATGCCGCCCGAAAGCGGCTCGACCAGGTCGCGCGTCCGGTCGGTCAGCTGCACGAAGTCGAGCAGCTCCATGGCGCGCCGCCGCGCCTCCGCATACGACAGGTCGAAGTAGCGGCCGTAGATGAGCAGGTTCTCGAGCACCGTCAGCTCTGTGTCGAGCGTGTCCGACTGGGGAACCACGCCCAGGCGGCCGCGGATGCGCGCCCCATGGTCGTCCGGGTCGGTGCCAAGCACGGACAGCTGACCGCCAGAGCGCGGCGACACGGCGCCGATCATGCGCATGGTCGAGGTCTTGCCGGCGCCGTTGGGACCCAGGAATCCGAACGCCTCACCCGGCGCGACGTCGAAGTCGATTGCATCTACGGCTGTGAACGTGCCGAAGCGCTTGGTCAGGCCGCGGGCATGGATGAGCGGCTCACTGGGAGCCTTGGCTTCGGGCACGGCGGCATGGTAACGCAGGCGACGGCCTCGACCGGGTCCGCTTCGGACTGTCCGACAGACCGCCCGTGCTAGCATCGACGCACTGACCCTGAATCCCTGGCGGGGGGCACCTTGAGCTGGATCCCAGCCCCGATCATCGAGCTGATCAACGCCGCCCTGGTGACCGAGTTGACCGTCGTGCGCGCTGACGGTCGGCCGATCACCTACCCCCTCATCCCAATGTGGGACGGCGAGCGAATCCTGATGACGTCGTCGATCCTGTTCTCGCGCAAGCTCGAGCATTGCAAAGACAATCCACGCGTCGCACTGTCGTTCAGCGATCCGGTGGCGCTCGGCGGGCGGCCCGATCGGGCGACCATCCAGGGCGACGCGGCGGTCATCGACGGTGACCCACACGTCGACTGGGAGCGCGTTCTGCCGCTCTGGTCGGCCAAGGAGCCGGTCATCCTGCAATTCCTGAAGGCGCGCGTCGCCTTTCCGCTCTTCTTCGAGCGCTCGGTGATCGAGGTCACACCGCGGCGCGTGCTGTACTGGCCGGACGGCGACACGCGATCTGCGCCGCAGCAGTCCGAGGACCCGTCCCTGGCGCGAGGGGTCGCCTGAGCGATGGACATCCGTGCCGGGGTCTCGACCTTCGGTGGCACCGAAGGCATCCGCCGGCTGGCTGACTTCTCCTTCGGCCTGCTGACCTGGGTGGGGCACGACGGTTACCCGGTCAGCGCGGCGGTTCAGCCGACGATCGACCACGAAACCGGCACGGTGCGATTCGCCGAGCCCGCCGGGCTGAGTGTGCCGCTGGGCGCGGTGATCAGCCTCACCGGCAGCCACATCCGGCCCCAACCGGGGATTGGCTACGACGAACGGCGCCACGTCACTGTGTGGGGCACGGCCGAGCGCAGCGCGGACGGCAGGCTGATCTTCACCGCCAGCGCGGCGTGGGGCTGGGACGAAGCCTCGATCCCGTTTCCGGAGTACGTCGAACGTCAGGTGGGCCAGTCGCGGCGCTATCTCGCGCGCCTCTCTGCCGAGGCTGGCAGGCTGGTGCGACCGAGGCTATCGCTGGCCTGGCTGACGCTGCGCGCGACCCGCTTGCCGTTCCTGTCAGCGACCTTCATCCCGGTTGGCATCGGCATCGCCATCGCGGCCGTGGACGGCTTCTTCGACCTGCCCGCGGCACTCCTGACGTTGATCGGCGCGGCGGCGGTGCATCTGGGGCTCAACGTTGCCAACGACGTCTTCGACGCCCAGCTCGGCGCCGACGATCAGAACGTCAACCCGACCCAGTACAGCGGCGGCTCGCGCGTCATCCAGTATGGGCTCGTGTCGTTGCGCCGGATGAGCACGATCTCCATCGGCATGTACGCCACCGGCGTGGCTGTCGGGCTGGTGCTGCTGCTGACGCGCTTCTCGCCGGCGCTGCTGGTCATCGGCGTCCTCGGCCTCCTGCTCAGCCTGGCCTACACGGCGCCGCCGCTCAAGCTGGTCTACCGCGGGCTGGGCGAGTTGACCACGGCCATTGGCTTCGGGCCGCTGATGCTGGTCGGCGCATATGTCGTCCAGACCGTCGGCCTGGTTGGGCCCGAACCGTTCGTCGCGTCGGTCCCCATCGCGCTGCTGGTGATGCTCATTCTGTACGTCAACGAAGTGCCTGACCGGTCGGCTGATGCGCGCGCCGGCAAGCGCACTCTTCCCACTCGGCTCGACCGACCGCAAACCATTAACGGTTACGTCGTAGCCGCGCTAGCCGCATTCGCGGTGATCGCCGTGGGCGTGCTGGCCGGTGCGCTGCCAATTCCGGCGCTGCTCGCCTTCCTGCCGCTACCGCTCGTGTGGCGTGTGCGCGACGGACTTGTCAGGTTCTTCGACCAGCCGTATGGGCTGATGTCGATCATGGCGGTCAACATCCGGGTCCACCTGTACGTAGGGACCCTGCTGTTCGTCGGCTACCTGCTGGTGATCGCCCTGGCCGCCCTGGCCCCAGGTTTGTCGCTCTACGTGCGCTGGGGTTGACAGATCTGGACGCTCAACGTTCAGGCGGCGATAAGAGCGCACTCGCCATCGCGCACAATTGACGGGTGAGGGTCTCAGCCAAGGCCGACTACGCCGTTCGCGCCGCGGCAGAGCTTGCTGCCGCCGGCATGGGCGGCCACCGCAAGCGCGACCAGATCGCGAACGCGCAGCAGATCCCGTCCAAGTTCCTGGAGACGATCCTGCTCGATTTGAAACACGCCGGCATCGTCAAGAGCACCCGCGGCGCTGACGGGGGCTATGCGCTCGCCCGGCCGGCGATGGACATCAGCCTGGCCGACGTGATTCGCGCCGTCGATGGGCCAATGGCCACGGTGCGCGGCGAGCGCGTCGAGTCGGTCGAATACGCGGGCTCGGCCAAGGCGCTGCGCGACGTCTGGGTCGCGGTTCGGGCCAGCCTGCGGCGCGTCCTCGAGACGACCAGCCTCCAGGACCTGGTCGACGACCACCTGCCCGATCGGGTGCGCGAGCTGACTACCGACCCGGAGGCCTGGATCTCGCTCAACCGCCGGCGCCGCTCCCCCCACGCAGAGTAGGAGGGGCGCCGCCTCCTCGACGACGCCCCTCCTGGGAGGTGGGTAGGCTGCCCTACAGCACCCTCCCTCCATACGGCCCTACCAGCGAGCGTCGTCGAGACGCGCGGCGGTCTGGGTCAGCTGGTTGAAGACGGCCACGTTCTGGTCCCCTGGATAGAGCCTCGTCAAGGCCTCCGCTTCGCGGGCGACGTCGGCCAGCGAGTAGCCGGCGGCGTAAGGCGAGTCGCGCAGGACCTCCGCGAACGCTGCGACCGTCGCCGCGAGGCGGAAGCTCGAGCTGCTGGTGAAGAACTCGGAGCCCATCGAGCGAAGGTCGATGTCTCGGATCTCCTCGCCCTGGTTGTTGGTCGCTGGGTCAACCCAGCGCAACCGGATCGTGCCCAGAAAGCCATCGCTCGTCCACGCCGGCACGACCTCGTAGAGTGCCGTGACCGAGTGGCCGGCGCCCACTTCGCCGGCGTCGACGTATGGGTCGCGGAAGTCCTCGTCGGCAATCGCCCGGTTCTCGTATCCCAGCAGCCGGTAGCGGCTGACCGCCTCAGGTCGGAACTCGACCTGCACCTTGGCGTCGCGCGCAACAACCTGGAGAGTGCCCACCAGCTGGCTGCCGAAGACGCGCTCGGCCTCGAGCCGGTCGTTGACGTAGGCGTAGAAGCCGTTGCCGTGATCGGCCAGCTGCTCGAGCAGCGAGTCGTTGAAGTTCCCCATGCCGACCCCGATGGCGACCAGCTGGACGCCCGCACTGAGCTCCCGGCCGACCCGCTCCAGCAGAGACGGCGCGTCGGTCAGGCCGACGTTGGCAACGCCGTCCGAGGCCAGGACGACGCGGTCCATCGCGCCCGCCCGGTGACCGCGCGCGGCAACGTCGTAGCCAAGCTCCAGACCCGCCTGGGCGTTGGTGGAGCCATTCGGCGAGAGCGTGTTGATCGCAGCCAGGATGGCCTCCGGCTCGGCCGCAGAGGTCGGCGTGAGCACGATCTCGGCGGTGCTGCCGAACTGGACGATGGCCACCGAGTCATCCGGCCGGAGCCGCGTGACGAGTAGCCCCAGCGCCTTCTTGACCAGCTCCAGGCGGCCGTCCATGGCCATCGAGCCCGAGGTGTCGATCACGAAGGTCAGCGACACCGGCAGGCGCGCGGCTTCAGATATCTGGCGAGTCTGGATGCCGATGCGCAGCAGGATCGAGCCTGCCTCGGTGAACGGGGTCGGCCCGCCATCGAGGTGGACGGCGAAGGCGCTGTCGCTGGGTGGCTCGTAGCCGTAGTCGAAGGCGTTGACGAACTCCTCGAGCCGGACGCTGTCGCGGTCGGGCATGTTGCCGTCCTCGAGGAAGCGCCGCGTGATCGCGTACGACGCCGTGTCGACGTCCATGCCGAAGGTCGAGTAGCGGTCACGCCCGGGGTCGACGAACGGATTGACCCCGGCATCCTCGAAGTCGACCGGGTCGACGTAGGGCGCTTGTGTCGGCGCCGGGAACCACGGCGCCGCGGTCGGCGCCAGCCATGGGGCCGCGGTTGGTCGCCAGGGCGGAGCTGTCGGTCGCCAGGGATGGTCGGGGTTGCCCGGTCCCGTTGCGGTCGGAGCCGCGGAGCTACACGCGATTGCCAGCAGGCACACGCCAAAAAGACCCGCCATGCGGGATGACGCGAACATGACCCACCTCCGGGCGTGCGCGAGGGTCGCCCTCCGGTCGCGTCAGACCTCCCAGCCGACTGCGTCCCGTCCTCACGCTCCGCCTCACCCAATCGGCCGCGCCATCCTCTGAGGCGCGTGCCATGGGTCAACGTTCGTCCGGCGTGGTTATGAACCAGCTGAGAGGTTGATATAGAAAGCGCGACCCTGCATTAAGCCTTGTTACGCGCAGCGCAACGTGGTGCCGCGGATTGATGAGATCGCTCAACCCGCCCGCACGATTGTTAAGACTCGAGCAGTCCCTCGGACCGCCGGTTCGCGTGCTCGAGCCTAGCGCGGGCCGCCCTTGCCAGTCTTCTCTTTCATGCGCAATTCGAACCGCAGCCGTCTGCCTTCGGCGAGTTCAGCGGAATCGACATCGCCGTAGTCCCGTTCCTCGCGCTCGTCGGGCGACATTGGCAGGCCGTCATCGAGCGCGGCGCCAACGCGCTGCAACAGCCGCCGCCACCACGAGGGTCGGTCGCTTCTCATCAGACTTCCTTGAACTCGCCCTCGACGGCCTCTTCCTCGCCACCACCCGCGGCAGGTCCGGCCGGCTCCCCTTCCGGCGTGCCGGTCCCCGTGCCGTCACCGTCGCCTGAAGTCGGGCCGGCGGCCTGGTAGGCGGCCGTGCTGACCTTCTGCAGTGACGCGGCGAGCTCGGACATGCGCGAACGGATTGCGTCCGTGTCGTCACCCTTCAGGGCCTCGCGCAATGCAGTGACCTTCGACTCGACGTCGGCCTTGTCCTCTGACTTGACCTTGTCACCCAGGTCGCGCAGCGTGCGCTCGGCCTGGAACGCGAGCTGGTCCGCGTCGTTGCGCGTGTCGACCACCTCGCGCCGCTTGCGGTCCTCCTCGGCGTGCTCCTGGGCGTCGCGAACCATCTTGTCGACGTCGTCCTTGGAGAGCATCGACGAGGCGGTGATGCGCACCGTCTGCTCGCGCGAGGTGGCGCGATCCTTGGCCTTGACGTCGAGGATGCCGTTGGCGTCGATGTCGAAAGTGACCTCGATCTGCGGCACCCCCCGGGGAGCCGGCGGGATCCCGTCGAGGATGAAGCGGCCCAGGGTCTTGTTGTCCCCGGCCATCTCGCGCTCGCCCTGCAGGACGTGGATCTCGACCTGCGGCTGGCTGTCAGAGGCGGTCGAGAAGACCTGCGACTTGGAGGTCGGGATGGTCGTGTTGCGATCGATCAGGCGGGTCATCACGCCGCCCAGGGTCTCGATGCCCAGCGACAGCGGCGTGATGTCGAGCAGCAGCACGTCCTTGACGTCGCCTGCCAGCACGCCGGCCTGGATGGCGGCGCCGATCGCCACCACCTCGTCCGGGTTGACGCCCTTGTGCGGCTCCTTGCCGCCGAACATCTTCTTGACCGCCTCGACCACGGCCGGCATGCGCGTCTGGCCGCCGACGAGGATGACCTCGTCGATGTCCGTCGGCTTCAATCCGGCGTCCTTGAGGGCAGCCTCGACCGGTCCGCGGGTGCGCTCGACCAGATCGGCCACCAGGTCCTCCAGCTTGGCCCGCGAGAGGGTCACCACGAGGTGCTTGGGGTTCTTGTCGGCATCGACCGTGACGTAGGGCAGGTTGATCTCCGTCGTCGTCGTCGACGACAGCTCGATCTTGGCCTTCTCGGCTGCCTCCTTGAGCCGCTGGAGGGCCTGCTGGTCCTTGGCCAGGTCGATGCCCTGGTCCTTCTTGAACTCCGTCAAGAGCCAGTCGATCACGCGCTGGTCGAAGTCATCGCCGCCAAGGTGCGTGTCGCCGTTGGTCGCCTTGGCCTCGAAGACGCCGTCGCCCAGCTCCAGGATCGAGATGTCGAAGGTGCCGCCGCCCAGGTCGTAGACGGCGATCTGCTCGTCCTTCTTCTTGTCCAGTCCGTAGGCCAGCGCGGAAGCGGTGGGCTCGTTGATGATCCGCTTTACGTCGAGTCCGGCGATGCGGCCGGCGTCCTTGGTCGCCTGACGCTGGGTGTCGTCGAAGTAGGCGGGGACGGTGATGACCGCCTCCGTGATCTTCTCGCCGGTGTACGCCTCTGCGTCCGCCTTGAGCTTCTGCAGGATCATCGCGCTGATCTCGGGCGGGGTGTAGCTCTTGCCGTCCGACAGGACGACCTTGACGCCGTCGCTCTTGGCGTCCTTCTCGACCTTGTACGGCACCTGGCCGCCGCTGCGCTTGACCTCCGGATCGTCCATGCGGCGGCCCATGAAGCGCTTGATCGAGTAGACCGTGTTGGCCGGGTTGGTGATCGCCTGGCGCTTGGCCACCTGGCCCACGAGGCGCTCACCATTCTTGGTGAAGCCGACTACCGACGGGACGGTCCGACCGCCCTCTGCGCTGGGGATGACGGTCGGCTCCCCGCCCTCCATGACTGCCACGACCGAGTTGGTCGTACCCAGGTCGATGCCGATGATCCTGCCCATGTCTAGTTGATTCCTCCGGGGGTGGTTGGGGTGTGCGGGTTGTCGGTGGTGGGGTGCCTCGCCACGGCGACCATCGCCGGGCGAAGGACGCGATCGCGGATGCGGTAGCCCTTCTGCAGCTCGGCCACGACGGTGCCCTCTGGCACGCCGGGCCGGTCCTCCTGGGCAATCGCCTCGTGCTCATGGGGATCGAACTGGCGGCCGAGCGCCTCGATCGGCGTCAGGCCTTCCGAGTCGAGCAGCTGGCGCAGCTTGCGGTCGATGGCGGCGATGCCGCCGACCCAGCTGATCTCGCGCAGCTCCGCCGGCATGTTGGCGATGGCGCGATCGAAGTCATCGACGATCGCCAGCAGCTTGGCCAGCAGCGCCTCGTTGGCCAGGCCGAGCATCGCGTCGCGCTCCTGCTCCGTCCGGCGACGGTAGTTGGCGAAGTCGGCCGCAGAGCGCTGCCACGCAGCCTTGTTCTCCGCCGCTTCCTGCTGCGCCGTTTCGAGCTCGGCGCGGAGTTGATCGAGCTGGGCCGTCAGCTTGGTGGGCGACGTGTCGAGCTCGGCAATGCGCTCCTCGGCCCGTGTTCGGTGGCGGTGGTGGGTGCGTGGGTCGCGGGGATCGTGGTCGGTCATCGGTACATCTGCTCCACGAGCTCGTTCATCAGCCCGGAGACGAAGCGAACCGTGCCGATGGCGTGCGGGTAGGCCATGCGCGTCGGGCCCAGGACGCCGACCACGCCCAGCGCGCGGCCGGGCTGGCCGTACGTCGCCAGCACGAGCGAGACGTCGTGCATCTCCGCCCGCTCGTTCTCCGCGCCGATGAGCACCTGTACATCGCCAGCGCTGGCCAGGCGCGCGACGAGCGAGCCCAGGTAGTCGCGGTTCTGGAGCGCGGCAAAGACACGGCGCAGCTTCTCGCTCTGGCTGAACTCAGGCTCCGACATCACGTTGAGCAGCCCGTCGGAGAAGACATCCTCGATGGTCGCGGCATCGAATTCGCGCATCATCTTCTCGATCCGCTGGGTCACGCGCAGCGCGAGCGGCGGCGAGTCCGGTTCCTGCGCCAGGGCGGTCACGCGGTTGGCCACCTGGCGCGCCGACTTATCGGCCAGCTCGGCGTTGAGCAGGCGTGCCACGTCGTCCAGGTCGTGCTGGTCGTACGGCTCCTCGAGCGGCAGCAGCTCCTGCTTGACGCTGCCCTCAGCGAGCACGACGACCAGGCTCGCGGTGTGCGTGCTCGTCGCCACGAGGTCGATGTGGCGCAGCCGGCAGGAGCGCGGCTTGGCCGGCGTCGCGAGGCCGGCCGCATGGGTAGCGCCGGCGATCGTGGCCGCGGCCAGGCGGAACCACTGCTCGCTGGCGAACTCCACCTGGCCGAACTGGTGGCGGATCATCAGCGCCTCGACCGGCGCCACGCTGATGTGTGGCGCGATCGACTGGACGTAGAGGCGGTAGCCGGCATCGGTCGGCACGCGGCCGGCGCTGGTGTGCGGGTGCGAGAGGTAGCCCGCCTCCTCAAGCTCGGCCATGATGTTGCGCACGGTCGCGGAGGACACGGCGAGGCGATAGCGGTCGACAAGCGACTGGCTGCCGACCGGCTCGGCGGTGACGACGTATTCCTCGATGATGGCCCGCAGGATCCGCTGTGAGCGGGGATCGAGCGGGCCTTCTGGACGCTCCGTGCGTCGCGCCATTCGCCTTGAGTTCCCTGTGGTTCCGCGCTTGGTTAGCACTCTCATGGGGGGAGTGCTAACGGGTCTCGGCGCATGGTACCGCTACGGCGAACCAGAGTCAACGCACGCGGGTAGGCCACGAAGCACGCCCTGGGCAACTGGCGCCGTGTTCGCCT
>Ga0214473_10001271_pt1 | contig 33860 bp, 29 predicted proteins | sample RVTome_7_FD_203509 | JGI IMG/M metagenome (GOLD analysis project Ga0214473, IMG submission 203509) | Soil microbial communities from uranium-contaminated site in the Upper Colorado River Basin, Wyoming, United States - RVT98D197 | ecosystem: Environmental > Terrestrial > Soil > Contaminated >... | reverse complement strand
GAACGTGGTAACCGATAGCGTAGAAGATCTTGGTCGCTATGACCTCGGCCGCGGAGCTCAACTCGGGAATGTCAACCGGATCCAGCTTGATAACGTACCGATCCCCCCTTCCGTCCCGCACCTCGAATCCAGGCGTCAGGCCCTGGCTCTTGCTTTTGAACACCGTCCACGTTTCGTTGGGATGGGGGCCATCGCTGCGATTCGGTCCCCGCTGGAGCTCCTCGATGCTCATTCGCTCGATACCGTGCCGGTTGGTGAACCAGGTGCTGTCCGGCACCTCATCGAGGGTATTCACGTTGACCGCCTCGCTTCCGATCGCTGATCGACCGAAGTCGTGGAAAATATGGCCGAAGCGATCGTAGGCGTCACTCAGCTGGATATGGGCAGGCTCCTGGGGTGTATCCAGTCGATCGTCATCCGCATGGATCGGGTCATCGGTGCGGAACTTTTGTCCCGGTAACTGACGAGCGCCGAGGATGAGAGTCGCTAGCAGGAACGCACAGGTCTTCTTGCTCATCATCGCGTCCTCATTAGAAGCTCGGCCCGCCGCTTATGTGGAACTTGAAGCCTTCCGTGCTGTGGGCGAAATCGAACCGCAGTGTCACGTCCCCCGGAGCGTGGCCGCGGATGCCGAACCCGTAACCGGTGTGCATGTCCTTGAAGTCGAAGTCCTCTTCGTCCGCGAACACTTTCCCAGCGTCGAAGAAGAAAGTGAAATCGGCGAAAGTCCAAACCTCCCAACGATACTCCGCGTTCACCAGAAGGTTTCGCGTGTCTCGGAACCGGAACTCACGGAAGCCTCGTATGGTCTTGGCTCCGCCCAGTGTCTCCATCAGATAGAACGGAACCGCGTCCCCGATGTCCGACGTCGAATGCGAGGTTCGAAGCCGCAGCGCCAGGATCCGACTCTTGCGACCCAGCGGGACATAACCCTTGACGTCCGCCACCACCCGGGTGAAGTCGAAGGCGTTGACCACCGTGTCGTCATACCGCAGTCCGGTGATGCGCGCCACCAAACCCACCTGGGGGTCTTCCCATTTGTCTCGCACGTCGAACTCCACCCATCCGCCGACCACGCTGTAGTCCGTTCTCGGTGCGTCGAAGCCCGGGATCTCGACGGCGGGGAACTCGTCCCCCACCGATGGCTGTTCGGAGCCGGAGCTCGTCTGGGCGCGCAAGACCCCCCCCTCGGCGCCGAAGGAGAGTAACCCGCGCGGATTGAGCCAGGCGTACCCACCGAAGAGAGTGTCTTCCAGCTGATAGAAGGACTGACTCTCGACGCTCGAGTCGTTACCCAGACCGTAGAACCGGAGAGAGGTCAGGTCACGGTATTGCGCTCGAAACTTGAGCTCCACTCGCCGGCCGTCCTGGGGCGGAGGAAAGACCGCCTCCCCGTCCAACATCGTGTAGCCCCGAGTCGAGAAACGAGCGTTGGCCTGGGCCTGAAAATATTGGGCAGTCAGACCGTGGATGTAACCGGCGCCCAGCACGAATCCGGAACCAGAAGGCATCCCGCCGAAAACGGGGCGAAACCCGTTCCAACCCTTGACCAGCCAGTTTCGGGGGAACTGGGCCTCTTCCCAACCCCGGATACGCGCCTCCCACCGGGACACGCTTTCCGGAAACAGCTCTCGACTCTTCTCTTCTCTCATCTCCCGTAGAATCTCGGCACGGGTCTTACGCTCCCCTGGGGTCTCTTGCTCCGCGGAGGCTCCGGAGTCGCCGGTGGCCTGCGTTGGGGCGGCAGGGGAAGGAGCCGAGCTCGATACCAAGGAGACGATGAAAACCGCGATCCCTAGAGATGATGAGCTAGTGATTTGGCGCATCATGCGCTCTCCTCATGCGTTTAGAGCATCAAGTGAGTTGCCGGGGAGGTAATATAGCCCACCACCGCGCCGGTTTTGAAGGGTGAGAGGAAGCGTCAGCCGCCACCCTCCTCAAGAGAGGGGTCCAGTCCACCCACCCGCCCATCACCGGATGGGCGGGTCGGGAGTGCTTCCAGGAGGGTAATGCCGGAGAAGGCTGTGAACCGCCTTGCCGATGGCCTTTTCCATCTTGTCGGGTCTGGGCAGCACCTCGCTCCCCTCCGCTCGCCAGATGATCTGGCGCGTCTTGCCATCGAACATCTCCAAGGTCAAGGTGCCACTCTTCTGCCGATGGAAGTCCATCATGGTTTTCACGCTGGTGGGATCGTAGGTCGACACCGTCTGGTAGCTCTGTGCCCCGACTCTTTCTTCCACTCCGGCCCGGTAGAGCAGCAGGACATCGGCTTGCTCGAAGGCGCCCTTCTGGAAGCCCTTCTGCTCCAAGCCCCTCTCGATTGCCTCGGTGATGCGGATGTGGTTCGCTTCGTCGGGAAGCGGCTGTTGTGTGCTCATCCAGCCGTAGGTCTTGAGTTGGCCGAAGTCTGTCTCATGATTCCACGATACCCGCACCGTCTCCGCACCCCGGACGGTAGCGAGCGAGAGAAAAACGAATGTCAGGGAAAGGCTCACTTTTCTCGATGCGCGGCTCATCGCAGACCGATGCTAGCCTAGCCGGCTAGTCAAGGGCAAATTGGCTAAACGTCTGCGGATGGGAGAAAGTTGCAACGCGTCAGCGGGGTATCCGAGAGGTTAGAACTGCGTTAGACTCCGATCCCAACCACGTCCATGACCCGGCTGACCGGCCTCCTGCTCGGCATTATCGCGAAAGTCATCGATATTCGACCGGGAGAGTTCCACCGAGCCGCGGCGATGTTCTCCCTGCTCGGTCTCATCATCGCCACCAGCTACATACTGAAACCGGTCCGCAGCTCCATCTTCCTCACCGAGTTCGGTGCCGACCGGCTCCCTTATGTGTACATCTTGATCGGGATCATTCTGGGGTTGGTGGCGAGCATTTTCTCTCGAATCGTCGCCCGATTCACCCTCAGCCGAGTGTTTACTGGAACCGCTCTCTTCTTCGCCACCAACTTGGTTCTCTTCTGGTGGGCGCTCGGTTCCGGCTGGCCCTACGTCTCCTACCTGTTCTACGTCTGGGTGAGTATTTTCGCCATCGTCATGCCCTCGCTCTTCTGGCTGCTCGCCAACTACATCTTCTATCCCAACGAGGGCAGGCGGCTCTTCAGTACCGTCACCGCGGGAGGTCTCCTGGGTTCGATTGGTGGCGGGGGCCTGACGTTCATCTTGGTCCGCTTCATCGGGACTTCCGCCCTTCTATTATGCGCGGCAAGCGTCCTTTTGATCATCGGGGCACTCGCTGCCCACATCCATGGCGCGGAGAAAGACCGCGTTTCGGAAAGGCTCACCGATCTGCGCCGCCACGAAACAAGGCTGCTGGCCCAGCAAGGGCAAGGAGCACTCAAACTCATCCTCGGCTCGCGCCACCTAACCTTCCTCACCGTGATGACGATTGTGATCAGCGTGGCTTCCACTCTGGTGGACTATCAGTTCAACGTCATGGCGGAGCAGTCCTTCCACAGCATGGACTCTTTGACTAGTTTCTTCGGAACCTTCTTCGCGGCCATCAACTCGCTGGCTTTCTTCTCGCAGCTGCTTCTCGCCGGTCGGGTGCTCAGCCACCTGGGCGTGGGGACAGGGCTGCTCTTCCTCCCTATGGGACTCTTCTTCGGATCTTTCTGGTTTCTCTGGTCGCCCGGCTTGCCGAGTGCTTCTTTCATCAAACTTTCCGACGACGGATTCAGCAACTCGATCAACAAGAGCAGCCTGGAAATCCTCTATCTCCCCGTTCCACTGGAAATCAAGAATCGGACCAAGGCCTGGCTGGATATGTTCGTGGAACGCGTGAGCCGCGGCCTGGGAGGCGGGCTCATCCTCCTCGCCACCACCGTCCTCGCTCTGAGAGTCCACCAGCTCAGTTTCCTGGTGCTGGGCCTGATCGTGCCTTGGCTGGCCCTGACTTTCATGCTCCGGCGGGAGTACGTGAGAACCTTCCGCTCCTCTCTGGCGCGACGGGACATCGATGTAGCGGCTCTGACGGCGGACGTTCGAGATCAGCAGAGCCTCTCGGTCCTCCGTCAGGTACTGGCCGGCTCGGACGAAAGGCAAGCCCTTTACGCACTAGAGCTCCTCCGCGGGGCCGACGATGAAAGCCTGATGGAGCCCGTAGTAGAGAGACTCACCTTCCACCACAACCCGGAAGTCCGGGCCGCCGCGGTTCGGCTGCTGAGTAGCTATTCCCATCCACCCCCCATCGAACGGTTGAACGAGTTGATCGTGGACTCCCATCCGGTGGTGCGGGCGGAGGCCCTCGGTCTTCTGTACCGGACGGATAACGCTCGAGGCAAGAAGGAGCTCGACGCACTCTTCCGATCCGGGAACGTGGAGCACACCCACGCCGTCTTCGATTGCATGGAGACGCTTCCCGATCTCTTGGAAGGCGTTCTGGACGCGACGTTCCCGCTTCGCTATGGCCACTCGCAGAGTGCGCCAGAGAGAGAACTGGCCGCCCGTGCCCTTGGCTTCATCCCCGCCAACGATGAGTTGCGCGCCATGCTCGCCGAGCTCTTGGAAGACCCGTCGCCCGTGGTGGCTCGTGCCGCGGCGGCGAGCGCCGGGAGGCTTCGCGACAAGAGTCTCCTACCTCCGCTACTCCAGCAACTCCGTCGCCGTCGTCTGCGGGCGCCGGCCCGCAAGGCCCTCGCTCGTCTGGGCGACGATGTGATGGAAACCGCGGCATCATTACTCGAGGATAGCAGTCAAGCCATCGAGCTCCGTCGCGCTCTGCCGCGCCTTCTCGCCGAGTTCGATAACCAGGATGCGGTGGACCGGCTGCTCTCCTGCCTGCCGGATGACGACTTGAGCACTCACTACCAAATGGTCAAGTCGTTGGGGAAAATGAGGGCGCGTTACCCGCGACTGAAGTTCGATCGCTCAGAAGTCGAGCGGGTCCTTCGTGCGGAAACGGAAGCCTATTCGAACCACGCGGCGCGGCTCGCCGCAGTGAGGCGTAGCCATCTCCAAGATGACTCCTTGTCGCTCCTGGACCGCGCGCTAGCGGAGCACTTCGATTTCACCAGGGATCGAATCTTCCGACTGCTGGGATTGATCTATCGACCCGACGACCTCTACAATTCGTGGAACGCCGTGGCAAATGGCCGACCTCCGGTCCGTGCGGCAGCCCTCGAGTTCCTGGGCAATCTATTCTCTTCGAGCCACCGGAACCGGATCCTCCCTCTACTGGAAGCTTCCGGTCCGGAGGCGGTACCGGCGGTAGGAACGCGGCTCATCGACCGATCCTCCTTGAGCACCGACAGGGTTCTGCGGGAGCTGCTGAAGGGAAAGGACGCTTGGCTGGTCGCTTGTGCAGCCACGCTGGTGGGAAGGCTCCGCATGGCCGACCTCGGCCCCACCCTGAAGGGCGTCCCACGCGGAACGCCGGTGGTGAGAGAAGCGGTCGAGTACGCGTTGGGGCGACTAGCGGAACGCTCGGCCTAACCCGGTCGGAGCGATCCTCTTCTTGAGTCACCAAGGCCGCCACGGTACCATCGACCCGCCATTGTCGGAGAAGAGGGTTGGACCGTCGTGTACACCGTCGTCGAAAAAGTGCTGTTCCTCCAGAACGTCGACCTCCTGTCTGCCGCTCGGACCGAGGATCTGGCTCTCCTCGCCTCAATTTCGGAGGAGGTGCTTTATCCCAGAAATGCTTGGATCTTCAAGGAAGGACAACAGGCCGATGGACTCTACGTGATCATCCGCGGCCGCGTCGGTTTGAGCAAAGACGGACGAGAGGTAGTGACCTTGGGAGAGAAGGAAGCACTGGGGGCATGGACCTTATTCGAGACGGAATCGAGAGTCATGAGCGCCAAGGCGACGGAGGAAACGCTTCTTCTGAAAGTGAACCGCGAGGACTTCTATGACTTATTGTTGGATTACCCCGAGTTGGGGCAGAGTATCCTGAAAGCCCTCGTCAAGCGCCTGAGAAGCCTCATCACCAGAGCCGGAGTATGAGGAGACCAGCGACTTCGGGGCGGCGTGCCGCCAAATCCTCGAAAAACCGTGCAACGCCGGTTGACTCGGAACGGAGGGCGAGGGCTTGGCCTCCTTGGCTCGACGCTCTGCTCGAGGCGCTGCCCGACGCGGCTGTCTTGTTCGATACCTCTGACAAGCTCATCGCTGCCAACCGGCGTTTTCTCGAGGTCTATGGATTGTCCACCGCGAACGCGAAGCGGCTGGACATACGGGCCACCGGGATCTCTTGGTATCGGCCGTGCGCGAAGGTACGAGGCGCCACCCTGCCGAGCTCTTGGGTCGGGACTCGGGCTGCCTATCTGCTATAAGATCACCAAGGAGCACGGAGGACGAATCGACGTGCGATCGGAGCTCGGTCGAGGCACCACCTTCACCGTAAGACTGCCGCTAAACGCGCCCGCCCGCCAACGGGCCTGACATTGGAAGTTTGAGGAGGATACTAGGAAGGAAATCATGGAGCAACCTGCGTCCAACGTCATTCTGCTGGTCGACGACGAGGAAATGGTGGTGACCAGCATCAAGAGTTTCTTGACCCTGGAGACCGACTACCAGGTGGTGGCCTTCACGTCCCCGAAGGAGGCCTTGGATTACGTCCAAAAGAACAGGGTCGACCTGGTCATTTCCGACTATCTGATGCCAGAGGTAGACGGGATCGAGTTTCTCGCCAAAGTGAAGGAGCTCCAACCGGAGGCGACTCGTATCTTGCTCACCGGCTATGCCGACAAAGAGAACGCCATCAAGGCCATCAACGATGTCGGTCTGTATCAGTACATCGAAAAACCCTGGGAGAACGACGACCTCAGGCTAGTCATTCGAAACGGTCTCGAGAAAAGAGTGTTGCTGAAACGCCTGCAAGACAAGATCGGCGAGGTCAACAAGGCTCATGAGGAGCTCATGAGCGTTCAAAAGGAAATCCTCAAGGCTTTCGCCTGATCCGAGCGGGAACCCTCCGTACAGAGAATAGATTACATGAGCGCTACCGAGAGCAAACCGGCATCGATACTCATCGTCGACGACGACGAGCTCGTGCTCTCCTCCCTGCGCGGAGTGTTTAGCCTGCAAACGGATTACCAGGTGGTCGAGGCCAACGACCCGGTCAAGGCCATCGAGCTGGTCGAGCGGACCCCACTGGATATCGTGATCTCGGACTTCTTGATGCCCCAGATGAACGGGATCGATTTTCTGAAACAAGTGCGTCGCTTGCAACCAGACGCCATCCGTCTCCTGCTCACTGGCTATGCGGACAAAGAGAACGCCATCCGCGCCATCAACGAGGTCGGACTCTATCACTACCTGGAAAAACCTTGGGACAACCAGGCCATGCTCATGATCATCCGCAATGGGCTGGAAGAAAAGAGCCTGAGGCGACAACTATTCGAGAAGATCGGTGCTCTGGACAAGCTGTTGAGAGAGCACGACGAGCTTTCCGACCGACATCACTTCCTGGAGCGGGAGCTCGAGATGGCGGCCCGCGTGCAGCGGAGCCTGCTGCCGGACCGGATGCCCGTTCTAGACGGCTTCGCGTTCGCCAACGTCTATCGTCCCTGTGCAGCTCTGGGCGGAGACTTCTACGATTTCAACATCGCCTCGGGAGGCACACGGGTACTCAAGATACTCGTCTCCGATGTGATAGGGCACGGAGTGCAAGCCGCTCTCACCACCATGTTGCTCAAGGGCATTTTTCAGGAGGCGGCGGGGCGCGCCACCGAGCCGGTCGGGCTTCTCAAGAACATGAACGGCAGATTGCACCGCGTCATGCCGGAAGGCATGTACGCAGCGGCCTCGGTGGTCTTCGTCGAGCCCGGCAAGTCGAGAGTGCACGTCTGCAATGCAGGGCTTCCTTACCCCTTCGTTCTGCGAGCCGCCGAGAGGCGACTCGACGAGATCGCGCTGGCCGGCACTCCTCTGGGCCTGTTCGGTGAGGGAGACCTCGTTCAATACGAGGCGCGGGGTTTGAGCCTGGAGCCGGGTGACGTGATGCTGCTGGGCTCGGACGGAATCGGCTCCATAACGGATGAGGGCGGCGAGATGTTCGAAGATCGGCAATTGCGGCGGGTGTTGAGCGAGCTGGTGGGAGCCGATGGGAGCAAAGTGCTGGAAGGCTTGATGGACAAGGCCATGGTCTTCGGCAATGGTCAGCCGATTCCCGACGATGTGAACCTGATTGCTATTACGCGGAACTGACACCACCATGAGGCTGATGTTCATCAGCCTGGTGGTGGAATAGACGGCCCGCCCGGGCAATGACTAGTAAACCGCCAGGTACCGGTTCAGCTCCCACTCGTGCACTTGCGCGATGTAATCGCGCCACTCCGCCCGTTTGGCCGCCACGAAGTGCTTGAGGATGTGGGGCGTAAACGCCTCCTGGACCAACTTGTCTTTCTCCAGCGCGTCCACCGCCTCCCGGAGGTCCCCCGGTAGCTCGTCGATCCGCAACCGCCGACGCTCTCGGTGGCTCATGTTGTAGATGTTCTTGTTGATCGGTGGGCCGGGGTCGATCTTGTTTCTTATGCCGTCCAGACCGGCCTTGAGCATCACCGCCAGTGCCAGGTAAGGGTTCGCGGAGGGATCGGGCATGCGCACCTCGATACGGGTGCCGGAACCGCGTCGCTCGGGAACTCGCACCAGGGGACTCCGGTTGCGCATGGACCAGGCCACGTTGGTTGGCGCTTCGTAACCCGGCACCAGCCGCTTGTAGGAGTTGACCAGAGGATTGGTGATCGCGCAAAAGCCTCGGGCGTGGCGGAGAATGCCCCCCATATAGTGCAGTCCGGTGTCCGAGAACTCGAACTGCCCCCGAGGGTCAAAAAAGGCGTTCTCCCCTCCCTTGAAGAGTGATTGATGGGTATGCATGCCCGAACCGTTGATTCCGAAAATGGGCTTCGGCATGAAGGTGGCGTGAAGCCCGTGCTCGAGGGCCACGTGTCTGACGATGAACCGAAAGGTAGCGATATTGTCTGCGGTGGTGAGCGCGTCGGTGTATTTGAAGTCGATCTCGTGCTGTGCCGGCGCGACCTCGTGATGGGCCGCCTCCACCTCGAAGCCCATCGCTTCCAGCGCATTCACGATGTCGCGGCGCGCGTCTTCTCCCCGATCGACGGGCGTGAGGTCGAAGTAACTCCCGGCATCATGGGATTGGGTGGTGGGTCCATTGGGCCCCCGCTGGAACAAGAAGAACTCTGCTTCCGGCCCCGCCATCATCGTGAAGCCCATCGCCTTGGCTTCCTCGGTAATTCTTTTCAAGGCCAGCCGGGGACAGCCCTCGAAGGGCGTTCCGTCAGGGTGGTAGATGTCGCAAATGAGTCGGGCCACCCGCGTTGTAGCTTCCGTACTCGCGCCGATTGCCCAGTCCGGGAGAATCCGAAACGTGCTCAGGTCCGGGCGTAGGACCATGTCGGACTCCTCGATGCGCACGAACCCCTCGATCGACGAGCCGTCGAAGGCAATCTCGCCGTCGAGAGCCTTCTCGAACTGCCGATAGGGCACTTCCACGTTCTTGTTGACGCCGAGAATGTCGGTGAACTGCAACCGCATGAAACGAACACCCAACCTCCGACTGGTCTCCAGAATGTCCTCTCTGGTCCAACTCGTCCTCGGTTCGTAGTCAACGGCTTTCTTCGCGGTGCTAGTCGCCATGGTGCCCCTCCCTTCTCTGCCTCTGGTCCCGCTCTCTCGTTGGTTCCGCCGGTCCTGCTCGGAAGACTACCCCTCGCCTCAAGCGATGTCAACGATTCTGTGCAGCTATGGTACTCGAGCGAGGCTTTTTTTTAGTCCTGGCTCCTCCCCTGCAGAATTGGGCTAGAATCACTGCCAAGAGTGCGGTTCTACTCATACGGCGAACAAAAGCAGAAAACGAAGCGGCGAGGAGGAGGGGAGCTACAGCTTGATATTCGGTGTGAGCTGGAAGGCGGCGGAGGGTTTGGCGAGAAGGTGACCCTGAACGTAGTCGACGCCGATCTTGCGGACGGTCTCGAGCTCGTCGAGGGTCTCGACTCCCTCGGCGATGAGGCGAGCATCTATCTTTTCGGCCATCACCCGAAACGCCTGCAGCATTTGTTGCTTGACGAAACTGGTGTCGATGTCGCGCACCATATACATGTCCAACTTCACGTAGTGAGGGCGGAGGTGCACGATCTTCTCGAGCCCCGAGTAGCCCGCACCCATGTCATCGATCGCGATCAAGCACCGCATGTCCGAGAAGTACTTCATCGCATCGACAAACAGCGCGTAGTTCTCGATCGCCAATCGCTCGGTCACCTCGAGTACGATCTGTTCCGGCGCCAAGTTCGTTCCCTCGAAGAGATCGATGAGGTACTTTCCCTGGAAGCTCGGATCCCGCATCGAGAATGGCAGGGTGTTGATGAAAAGCTTGTACTGTCTCTCGAGATTGCCTCCGGCCTGCAGCGCCTGGCGCCGGCAGAGATGGTCGAGCTCGAAGAGGAGATCGGTTTTCGTCGCCACGTCGAAAAGCGACATCGGCGTCTCCAGGGGGGTTCCTTTGGGGCCTCGGCACAGCGCCTCGAACCCGTGCGGTTTACCGGTTCGTAGATCGAAGATGGGCTGGAAAACCGTGTCGATCTGCTGGCGGAGAATGATACGTTGTAAGAGCTGCTTATTCTGGAGCTGACGCAGCTGGCGGTTTACCTGGGCAGCCTGCCTGGCCTCCTCGATGGCCCGAAGGATGAGTCGCTCTTCCCGGATGAGTGGATTACGTAATGCTAGCGACGTACCGATCGTGATCTCTCTGCGCTCGTGCAAATAGTGTAGGGCGGTCTTGGAGATCTTGCGCGTCAGGTAGGACTCGATCCGGTTAGCGATCTTTTCCAGATCTTCCGCCAGCAGAAGCTCCTGGGCGTTACGGGGCATGAGGAAGATCAGAAAGACATCCCCCGCCAGCTCGTTGAGCGCCACCACGTCTCCGGTGCGGAGCTGCTTTCCTTTCAGCTCGAAGACCACCTCACGGACGAGCCTCATGAGGTCGTCGTAGACGTCACTCCCGTAATCCCGCTCCACCTTGTTGATCTCGGAGACATCGATGAGCAGGAGAGCGAGAAACCCCGAGTCGGCGAGCCGTGTCTTGAGCTCGTCCAAGTGCTCGCGATAGGTGGCGAACGACTCAGTTTGCAGTCCGAAGGCCGGATCGCCCGCCTGCGTCGATGCCTCGGACGGCTCGGCACTGGGCACAGGAGAAGAAGCACTTCTGGGATCCATGATAGCTCTCTGCGAAGACTTGGCGCGTTGTTTCATGGTAGCAAGCGTAGGCCTGGACTGTCAAAGCGATGCGGCTCTTGTCGCCTCCGGCGCGGGTGGCGAGTGGTTTCGAAGGACGCGAGCTGCCTGGGGCGTTATTCCGACTGGCCCCCTTTGAGCACCTCCCCCAATCCCTCCATGTCCAGATCCATTCCCATAACGGGCCTCTCCGCTTCCGGCTGTGGCTTCGATCCCGGTTTCTCGGCCAGCGGTACCGCCGACGGTTCGTCACCTCGAGGTAGCGGCGGTTCACCCTCTGCCGGCGGCGCCCCGGGCCCTTCCACATCCACGCTCGGAAAGGGCGGACCCGAGGCTTCCCAGGAAGGAACCGCGGCATCGCTCTCGAAACGAGGCCCCGCCCCGTTTCCTCCTGGCTCCACGCCGGCCCCGACGATGGGTACGGTCGGAGCCGGACCTTCCGAAGATGAAGCTTTCTCATCGACTTGCCAATTGTCCAGAAGTGAGGAGCCGTCATCCTCCACCAACTCGACCCAGCCGAGAGACCGAAAAGCCCACAGCAGCCTGCAGACCTCCATCTCCTTGAGCGCGGAATCCGTACATACCTCCTCGGTGCGCTTGGGCTTGCTGAGCATGGCCAAGAGCTCGAGGGCGGGAGTGTCGAGATCCAGGGAGCGCAGCGACCCCCCCGTACCCGACACCGTCCGATACACGGAGTCCAATTCTCCGATCCCCCTCTCGATGCGCCACCAGCTTTCGATCCCGCGGATTCCATCTACGATGAGCTGAGCGGTCGGCATGTTCAGGGTGATCGTCTCTTTGCTCGGTAGCTCCTGCTCGACAAAACTGTACTGCGCCTTGGTCCAGCGAAAGAGACTCAAGACAATGGAGCGGACCTGCCCCACTACCGCCTGAACGAGCCCCTTGGGATCCAAGGCTCCGCTCTCCACCAGGAGCGTCCCCAGTCGTTTGCCGGGCTGTACCAGTTTGCTGAGGCGGGCCAAGTCCTTCAGGGCGACGCGTCCGGTGCGGAGCAAGTACTCGCCAAGTCGATCGTCGATGGAAGAGGATTTCGCGAAGACGAAGCTTCCCTCCCGCACGAAGAGCGTTTTTTCCGCCTCTGGAGTCGAGAAGGTCAAAAGACCCGTACCCTTGGTCTCACAGACGGTCAGTAGGATATCGGGCACGTCGAAGTCTGAGCTGGCGCAGTCCAGCTCGCCCTGCAGGGGGGTCCTCTTACCGACAGGCATTCTCGTTCTTCGGCAACCGATTGAAAATGGACTATTTAGAATTATAACCCAGAAAGGAGCACCGGTTAAACGCCTACCCGGAGGTCGGGTTCGGGGAAGCCTGGGAGAGGCGGCTCTCGATCAGCTCGCGCACCTTTTCCATCAGCCTTCTTCTGTCCTTGTGGCTCAGCTGGGAGGTCGCCAACGGCTCGTGGAAAAAGATCTCGATGGTGCCGGGGCGAATGGAGAAACTCCCCGGTGGCATGAGCTGGTGCGCCCCTCGAACGGTGATGGGCACAATCGGCACCGCGGAATCGATGGCCAGATAGAACCCTCCCTTCTTGAACGGAAGGAGCCCCCCGTTTCGACTGCGGGTCCCCTCCGGAGCCAGAAGGAATGACGCGCCCTCCCGTGCGATTTGCACGGCCTGGCGCATGCTCTCGATAGCTCGGTCCCGGTTGCTCCGATCGATGGGGATGAACCCCCCCATTCTCATGGCGGTGGCCAGCACCGGAAGCCTGAAGAGCTCCTTTTTCCCGAGGGCCCGCACCTCGCCCTTCAGGACGAGGAACACGGCCGGAACGTCCAGATTGCTGGCGTGATTCATCATGTAGACGAAATGCCGACCGGGGGGGAGCCTCTCTTGACCGTGAACGATCAATCGAACTCCAGCGATGGCCAGTCCCAGCCGAACTCCCAAACGACCCAGGCCATAGAGCAGGAAGGACGAACCGGTCAGGGCAGCGATGGGAATTGCCACCAATCCGGCCAGCAACGTGTAGAGCGGAATGACGAAGAGAAGAATGAGGGACCGGATCATGGCACGCAAGCGAACGGCCGCGCCAGGAACCGCGGCCGGCGCCAAGGATTACAACACTTCATCCCTGCGGCACGCCATGGCGCGAATCGGCCATCGGCAGGGGCGATTGGTTGGGCCGCCGGGGTGAGCCCGAGAGTATGGGATGGGCCGGCGCGCCAACCGCTCGCGGGGCGCTGGACGGATTCCTCCTGCCTAACTCTTGATCAAGTAATGGATGAAGTAGACGGAGTCACCCCTCCGCACCCTTATCCGGTAATACTCCCCATCCTTCAGGATCTCCGACTGCATGCCCTGGGTTGGAAGCTCACTGGCCGGCCATTCGATGGCGAGATCTCTGGAAACCTCCTGACCCGATTTGCTGAGCACGAACCAGGTCTCGCCCCCCATTTCGGTCAAAGCGATCTGGCAACTGCCACGGGCCACCGTTTGTTCCCCGAAGGCGATGTCCCTGGGAATATTGACGTTGCCCTGATAGAGGACGTTCCCTTCTTGTGCCACGGCGAGAGCGGAGAAGAGCAGCGCACCCACGAGCGCGAGGGAATTGGCGAATATCCACATGAAAAACCTCCTTACCGGCACGCGATTCCTACACCCACTATATAGAACAGTCTCCATCACGATGCAATGGGCAGACAAAAAAACCTCCCAGCCCTCGGCAGGGGCCGGGAGGTGTAGGGGTCAAATCCCTAGCAAAAACGATTGATGGAGATGGAAATGGGAGTCCGTCGGCGTCCCTTCCCTTTGGTCTCTAAAGCAGCGCTCGATCGACCTTTCGACCCTCGTGTCGACTTGGACTTAGCGGTGAAGGTCCCCTCAGCCTTGGCGGCCAGAGTGGTCTTGCGGAGCAGGACCTTCAAGCTGGTTCGGCTCTTTCTCCTGGAATCCATGCCGCGGGACAAGGCGAGATCGATTTTCTGTTCGACGAGATCCTGTGACTCGCCCGCAACCTCGGCCACCTCACTGACGATGAGGAACCGAGCACGGTCGAGCATCCTTTTCTCCCGAAAAGAAAGACTCTTGCGCTTGCTCAAGTAGGAAAGGCTCTTGAGAACCCCGGCTACGTCGTATATGGAGCCACTCCTCATTTTGTCGGAGTTATCCTTGTAACGGCCCTTCCAGTTAGCATGCTGCTCCACTTTCTTGTTCTCGAGCAGATCGAAAATCCGATCGACATCCCGATTAGTGATGACCCTCCTCAGTCCGACGCCGTCCACGTTGGCAATAGGCACCATGACCTTGGTGGCGTTCGAGAGAATGCGGAGCTTGTAGAATTGCGACGTCCGGGCGGGCTCGGAAGTGCCCAGAATATCTTCTACCACTCCAATTCCATGGTTGGGATAAACGACCTTGTCCCCAATTTGAAAGGCCATTAACACCTCGCTTTCTTACAAAAAGTGCCGCAATCTTATCACATGTCAGCCAGAATAGCAACCAATTGTTGTGCCTAGAAGTCTATTCTTCTTGATAGTTTAGAGGCTACGACGAGGCAGATCCATAAACATAAGACAAAACACCAATTCAGCCTATTACTCTATGGTTCCATACGAATTGCCCCTTATTAAGACGGGTGGTGACAAGGTGGATGTATAAATCGCTCTTTTGCAATAGATTACGATCGGCGCCCACGCCTTGGTCGGAGCGAACGGAGGCGTTCCTTCGATCCGTACACTTTCTTTTTTTGATCTCCAAGGGATCGAGTGGGCGCAGAAAGACCGAGGGTCGGATTCCCGTGGTAGACTCAGTCGCGACGGCGGCAGGTTGCAGATATCGGAAGGGCCGGAGTGGCGGAACTGGTAGACGCACGGGACTCAAAATCCCGCGGGGCCTAGCTCCGTAAGGGTTCGACTCCCTTCTCCGGCACCACGCCGGTGCGCGGGGACAAAAGTCAATTCCCTCGCCGGAGGTTCCCCGACCACCGGCTCACAACCTGCTGGTCTACTTCGCTTCTTCCACACGAAGGATACGACCCGCAAAATACTTGCCGTGGAGCTCCTCGATGGCCAGCTTGGCATCGCCATCTTCCATCTCCACGAAACCGAAGCTGCGATCGTCGACCAGTCGAACGGAGTGAACGGTTCCGTGCTCCTCGAACAATTCTCGGAGCTCTTCCTCTGACACGGCGAATGGTAGGTTGCCCACGAGAATCTTCTTCACCCTGCCGCTCCGATGCTGGAAGCCGCTCCCAGGAACCCCTCCCCGAAAGGAGTGTGAGGGCGATATTAGCATCGGGCAGATGGCCGCGGCAAGAAGGGGGACATGATGTGGTGTTCTTGGTGCAGTCCGTCGGCGAGGCGGCGCGGTTGGGGAGGCGGGAAGAGGATCGCCCGGGGCTGATTGGGGTTCGGGCCCACCCGCCTTCGCAGCGCTTCGGCGTGGCCACGCTAGAGCCGTTGGCACCGACCGGGGGCAACGGGCTAAGCGGGCGGGCTTCCTCCTCTCGAACGGCGGTTATTAGTTGTAGTACTCTCCGCCGGTTTGAGTACCCGCCGCCAGCGCCATGTTGCGCAGGCTGACGGTCGTGGCGAATGTCTTGCGAACGTGGGTGTCGTCCGGGTCGAATACTCCCTCCGATCCGCCTTGGAGATTCGTGCTGTCGCTCCGACCTACCACCGACAACCTCACACGCGTGATCCAGGTCGCCGGGTCATCCAGGTTGGGTATGGCCGGCACGTCCACGAAGTTCGTCGAGTTGCCGAGGGCATACTGAAGCTGCAGATTCTCGATGTTCTTGGCCACCGGGATCCAGGGCTGGCCGTCACTCAAGTCACGACGCTCGAGAGTCGGGTTGGGCGACGGGGGCAAAGGGCTGATGCGGTACTGAATCACCCGAAACCTCCCGATGATGGCGCAATCGGGATGTACCTGGCCGTTGAACCCTCCGGGAACGTTGGTGCCGGTCACCTCGTGGCCCGGATTGTGAGTGATCTTGAGTGTAGGGCTTCCGCCGGCGCTGGTCATGGTGGGGGGCAAACTCACTTCGAACGGGTAGATACCGACGGCTCCGTCGCCGTTACAATCGTCAGTCTCGATGGCGAAGAGGATCATCCCTTCGTCGTAGGACTGTTCGGGATTGGCCTGGTAGGGATCGAGAGTGTCGGGATCGATGTTCAGGGTTGAGGATTGATCTATGGTGTTGCACGGCCCGCCGCCCTGCGCACTGCACTTCAGGGGCTCCGACGTCGGCACGTCGGGATCGGCATAGATCACGGTCACCTCATCCGGGGTGATCAGTCCCCCATCGCTCCACAGAACGGCCGAATGGGCGGGAGTCTTGTAGCCTGCCATGACCAGATCCCGACTGATCATATCGACTCCGGACCGCGCGCTCTGGTTGAGATCGCTGATCTCCGGCTCGCGGCGAAAGCTCTCCTGCCCTCGCTGCAGCAAACCGAAGACCGCGGCCATCACGCTCAGCGTGAGCAAGAGCGCGATCATCACTTCCACCAGAGAGAAACCACCCTCGCTCCTCGAAAAGCGGCTTCCGATCCGTTTCATAGAGCACCTCCATTTCCGGGTGTGGGGTTCCCGGTTGCCCTTCGCCTAGATACAGGTTGCAGGGGATCGCCCACTACGCAGACAGTTTTTCAGGAAGTTGGCGGGGAAGGAATGGGATAAATCACACGGAAAACCCCTCGATCAAGCAGGGGAATTTCACCACATGACATTTTCTTTTCACCCCAGCGGGGAGCGGGCGGGATGAGCCCCCGTTTCGCCATGGCTTGGACTCTCCAGCGATACCAGCTACGATAGGCACCGGACTGGAGCCCTTCGGTTCACTACAACAGAACCATGATGACAGCCTGGCGCACGTCTTTCCTTTCGCTGGTGGGAGCGGTCTGCCTCTTTTCGGTGGCTTGTCGGGGAAGCGAGACCGATCCTTTCTTGGTGCTTTTCTGCCTGGATGGTGCGGATCCAGAAATCATGAACCGGCTGCGCGCGGAAGGTAAGCTCCCCAACATCGACCGACTGATACGTTCCGGCGTCTGGAGCCCCATGGAATCCGTGGCGGCCAAGCGCGTCCTCAGGCCGCACCCCCGTCTGGGATTGTGGTCCCCCATCATTTGGGCGTCCGTCGCGACGGGAGTCGTCCCCGAAAAGCACGGTATCCTAGACTTTCTGCTTCCCATGCCAGGTACCGCTTTCTCCTGGATAGGCAACGAGCATGGGCCTCCGCGCGCCGAGATTATCCTTCCGGAGATCCACGGTCGACCGCCGTACACGTTCCGTTTGCGCGTTCGCGCTTATCGCCCTAACAGCCCCCAGGAAATAGAGTTCCTGTTGAACGGACAGACGATGGCCTCTGCGACAGTTGGCGAGACTTGGGAGGTGGTCACCGCTTCCGTCTCGGAGGAGCTTCTTCGGCCGGCTCGTAATCGACTCGAACTCCTCTTCTCGAAGCAGAGCCGACCTTCCGACCGGGGAGCGTCGCGCGATCGGCGCCCTCTGGCGGGTGCCCTCGCTTCTCTCCAGATCGAGGATGCGGCAGGCGATAGGGTAGTTTCCATGGATCCGGTCTCTCACCGTTTCGCTCTTGGCGAAGGGTTCTATCCACCCGAGGCCGAGCTGGTCGAGGCACAGAGCGTTCACTTGAAGTCGCGTCCCGTTTGGGAACTGCTCGGCGACACGGGGCATCCGGTGGGAGTCGTAGGATATTGGTCCACCTGGCCGGCCCAGGAGGTTGGTGGCTTCTTGGTCAGCTCTCACATGGGCTTGCGCGGCAGGCGACAGCAGACCCGCCGGCAACTCACCTGGCCACCCGAGCTTGCCGATGAGCTACAGCCCTTGCAGCCCACCGACGCCGAGATCAGAGAACAGGTCGCCAGTCTCTACCCGCCTGCCTGTTCTCCCACTCACCCCAGAAGCCTTTCAGTGTTCGAGCAAGTCTTGTGGCAGGACGAGTTCTACTTTCGCATCGCGCAGAAGCTCCTACCTACACTTCGCAGAGGGTTCTTCACCGTCTACTTCGAGTCCATAGACGTCGGGGGTCACACCTTTCTACCTTTTCTCGACGGGGCAGAGCTTCCTCCCAACTGCCCGGACTCGCTGCGAGACGTGGTGGCGAGAATCTACCAGAGGAACGACGCTTGGATCGGCGAGCTCATCGAGAACCTCCCCGCCGCCGCGGCGGTCATGGTGGTCTCCGATCACGGTATGGTAACCGCCGGGGACGCCGGCTATCACGCTCCGTACGGAGTCTTCGTCGCCTCGGGCCCCGCGATTCGCAGAGGCATCTCTTTCCACGGTGCCTCGGTCCTGGACGTCACGCCCACCCTTCTCGAGCTCTTCGACGCGGCGATCCCTTTCCAGATGGACGGGAAGGTGCTGGTGCAAGCCCTCCAACCGGAGTGGCTTGCGGAGCATCCTCCCCGTTACGCCGAGGCAGAGGCGGTCGTCGCCGAAGAACAGCCGAACCAACCGCTCACCGAGGACACTGAGGAAATCATCGATCGGCTCGAGTCGATCGGCTACTTGCAATAGCAGCATCGGCATCTGGCCAAGTTGCCTACCAGCAACCAAGCCTGCTTTGATGCCAGGCCAACTCATCTAGGAGTCGGTCCTCTCTACTTCTACCCTCGCATCATTGAAGCAAGCACCTCCGCCCACGTTATCCACGCTGGGCGGACAGAGCGTCGTTGCCGTACGGAGATTCCCCGAAGACCGCATCCAGGCACCCTTCGGCATGCTGACCACTCCGACCCGCGTGCTCTCGCCTACCCGCGCCCGACAGCGAACCTCTCCTTGGGCGTTGTAGACGCGCACTGCATCTCCTTCCCGGATCCCACGGGTAGCGGCGTCTTCCGGATGGAGGGTAAGCTCGAGCGTCGGGTAGCTCCACTCGCCCGACGTGCTGTTGGTCATGCGGGAGGTCGCCGGTGTCACTAAGGCTAGCGGGTAGCCAGGCTCCCGCACCGGTCGGTACCGGTACGCCTCTTCTCCGAGCACCGAGGGCGAGAGGTGGATCCTGCCGTCGGCTGTCCTCGGAAACACCGACCCGAACTGAACCGGCGCCTGGCCAGGGAAGTCGAACAGCTGCAGCTTCCCCGCCTCGAGCAGGGATACTTCCACCGGCTTGCCGTCCAAGCGGATGGCACCGGCCACCCTGCGGAGCGCTTCCCGTTCGTCCCAAGAGAAGACTTCGTGCTCCACACCCATCGCCCGACCGAGCGCCGAGAAAACCTGGTGATTGGACCGGGACTCGCCCCGCGGAGCGATGGCAGGCCGCACCCCGCCCAGCACGTAGGCGCCGTAGCCACCTTGGATGTCGTGGTGCTCCAAGAAGGTCGTGGCGGGCAGAACAATGTCCGCGAAACGAGCCGTATCGGTCATGACTTGATCGAAGACAACCGTGAAGAGATCTTCGCGCCACAGGCCCTTGAGGACGGCGTTCTGATCGGGGACGGTGGCGACCGGATTCGAGTTGTAAACGAAGAGGCCCCTGATAGGAGGCGATAACTCGTTCAGCACCTGGCCGAGCTGGGTCATATTGATGATGCGCGTCCTCCAAGTTGACTCGTCCCAGATGGGACGCAGGTCCGTTTGCAGAGCTCCCCGATTGCTCAGCGTGTAACCACCTCCCCGGACTCCAAACTTCCCAAGCAGCGCCGGCATCGCCAGCACCGCCGCCACCGCCTGCCCGCCGTTTCGGTTCCGCTCGATTCCCCATCCACAACGGACGACCGCCGGGGAGGAACGCGCGTACACTTCCGCAAGCTCTCGAATGCTTCCCGCGCTGACCCGCGCTTCACTGGCAGCATCCTCGATCGACCAGGCCGCGGCCTTTTCCAGAAGACCGTCCAAACCTACGGCGTGGCGATCGAGAAACTCCCTGTCCAGCTTCCCGTGCTCCTGCCAGAGACGGATCATCGCCAGCGCCACCGGCAAATCGGAGCCCGGGTAGACGGGCAGATGCAAGTCGACGAGCCGTGAAGACAGATTCGCTCTGGGATCCACGACCGCCACGAAGGCCCCCCGACGCTTCGCCTCCTGGAGGAAGGGAACGAGATGGATGTTGGAGGCCCGGGGGTTGGCGCCCCAGACGATCACGCACTTCGCCTGGGAATAGTCCTCGAAAGCGACCCCCGGCATCCGGCCGTACATGCCAAGCGCCACCTGAGTGGTCGGGGTCGCGCAGATGGTCCGGGCCAGTCGGGAGGATCCCAGGCCCGCGAAATAGATGCTGTCGGCCAGACCGTCGCTGAGCGCTCCGTTCGATCCGCCGTAGTGGTACGGCAGGATGGCTTCCCCGCCCCACTCTCTGATGATCCTCTGAAACCGCTCGGTGATCTCTCCGATCGCCGCCTCCCAAGAGACCGGAACGAAGTCGCCTTCCCCCTTGGAGCCCGCGCGCCTCATGGGGTGAAGCAGTCGAGAGTCGTGGTAGACCCTCTTGGCAAAACCCGCCACCTTGGAACAGATGAAGCCCCGACTGGTCGGGTGATCGTCTCGGCCCCGAATCTCCTGGATCACGCCGTCGGTCACCCGAACCTCGAGCGAGCAGGCGTCCGGACAGTCCATGACACAAGTGGTCTCTACCAGCTTGGTCGCCATACTGCTCGACACGTCCCAACCGGAGTGTATCGCTCCCAGCTTCCCGGCGTAAGTGCCACTAAGGCTCCGACGAGCGGACCGAGCGAGGGGAGCGCGCGACGCGGCGGCGCATGTTTTCCTAGAAGACTTCCTGCCGCACTCGCGAGCCTTCCGCGTGTTTTTCCACCCAAACGCAGGCCGGAAGTCGCTGAGTGAGCTCTGGAATATGGGTGATGATCCCGACCATGCGTCCGCCCACATGCAAGGACTCGATGGCGCTGGCTACGGTATCCAGGGTCTCGGGGTCGAGCGTCCCAAACCCCTCGTCGATGAACAAGCTGTCCAGATTCACAGCCCCCGCGGCGCGCTGTACCTGCTCGCTCAGCTCGAGCGCCAAAGCCAACGACGCGAGAAACGTTTCTCCGCCGCTCAGGGTATCGGCGCTTCTCCGTTCGCCGGCGTTGTCCTGGTCGAGCACAAGAAAGGCGTCCTGCTTGTATTCCAAAGTGTAGCGTCCGCTCAGCTCCTCCAGTCGCACTGAAGCCCCCGCCACCAGCTCGCGGAAAGCTTCCTCCAGCAGGTAGGCCTGAAAATTCTCGCTGCGAAGATCGTTCGCCAATCGATGATAGTTGGAAAACTCTTGCTCCAGCACCGCTTGCTGGGTGGAAAGCTGAGCCGCCCGCTCCCCGCGACGCCGTAACTCTTTGACCTCTTGCTCGAGCTCCGCCTTCTTCTTGAGGCCATCCTCATAGTCCCGACGCCTAAGGGCCAGCTCCTCTTCCGCTTGCCCTTGGGATTGCTCCGAGACCTCCTCGCCCGCGAGCTCCGATTCGAGCTCCGCTTCCCGCTGCTCGGCGGCATGACGCTCCTGTCGATAGGAGGCGCTCTCATTTTCCATGAGGCTCATTTCTTCGCCCGCGAGAACCGCTTCGCGAACCGCACCCTCCTCCTCGAATCCCGCGTTCTTGATCGTCTCTCGTGCTTGTGTCCTAGCTTCGAGCGCCCTGCGGGCCGACTCCTGGGCGGTCCGCTCGGCTTCTTCCTGCGCCTTACTCGCCGCGGAGAACTCCGCTGCCGTCCGGCGCTCCGCCTCCTCCGCCTTTACGCGGGAGGCCTCGATCTTCTCCTTCCTCGCCGCCAGTCGATCCCGCTCCTTGACCGGGTCCGGATCCCGTGTGACGCGGGCTATGGCCCCTTCCAGCCGAGCCAGCTCGTCCTCCGCCTCCTGGACACTCGCCTGCGCCTCCCCTGCCTGCTGCCTCAACCCCTGGGAACTCTGACTCCACTTGTCGAGCACGCCCTGCGATTCCAGAAGCTTTCTTTCCAACTCATCCTGCCGACCCGCGGCTTGCTCATACGCTTCGCGCTCTCTGGCCACCCGGTGGATGGCAGAGAGGATCCTCGCCTCCAGAGTGGCGCCCCGACCGTCATCCGCTTGTTCACCCACAATTTCCCGGAGCTGGCGCTCCAAACGCTCTACCGTTTCTTGATGGGTGGCGGCTTTCCTTTCGGCCTTTTCGGCCTCGTCCTGCGCCATCTTGAAGACAGCCTGGGCATGCGCCTCCGCCTCTCCTTCCCTGGCCATCTCCGAGCGAGCACGATCTTCGTCACACCGCGCTTTCTCGAGTCGAGCCGCCGTGACATCGAGAAGCGCCACCTGTATGGCGGGAGGAAGCTTGGTGACGGGCTGTTCGCACACCGGACATTTCTTGTCCCTCTCCAAAGCGCCGCGTAGATGAGCCGCGGCATGCTCTTCCTCTGCCTTTCGGCGTTCGTCCTCCACCTTCTGGCGGGCTCTCGTCAGCCTGTGAAGCAACTTGCGGATCTTCTCGACTCCCGCTTTTTTTCCCGAGACCACCCGCCTCTGCCCAGAAACGCGTCCTTCCGCCTCTTTCGCTTCCGCCAGAGCATCGACAGCCGCTTCCCGGTGCGCGGCCAAAAGACTGGCGGCGTCCCGTGCCGCGTCGAGGCGTCGATCCAGCTCTCGGTCGTACTGGAGTCCGGCCAGCTTCTGGGAAGCGGCATGAACGTCGCGCGCAAGGAGCTCCACGCGTTGGCGGGCCTTTTTCTCCTCGTCCTCGGCGCCCTGAGCGTTACCCGCCAGCTCGCGCTGGCGCGCCCGCGCCTGGTCTCGACGGCGCGCCGCGGATTCTCTGGGGGCGAAAAGCCCCTTCAGCTCATCGAGCGCTCGGATTCTTCTCTCTAGCTGGGGCAGCTCTTCCCCCTGGCGACGCGCGTCTTCGAGCCGGCAACACGCGTCTTCGTGGTCGGCACGTACCTTGCGAAGCGCATGGCTGGCGGCGAGCGCCCGCTGGCCGTCGTCCTCACTGCGACGTTCCGCAGCGGCGGCACCTTCCATCAAAGGCAGTAGAGGAGCGACTCTTCGGGCGGCAGCTAACTTTTCTTCGATCGTTTCGATCTGACTTTGCCGCTTTCTTAGCCGAACGAGCTGGATCCTCTTCTCTACGAGCTCTCGTGTCCTCTGGTATCGTGCCCGCCTCTCCTCCACTTTCGATTGAAGCGAGACCAGCTCTTCCGACGCCCGGTGGTTTCGCTTGTCGAGAGTCAGCAAGCGTCGCTCCAGCTCCTCTATTTGCTGCGGGCTTACCTCTCCATAATCCTCGCGCAACCGCTCGCGGACCCCACTGAGCTTGAGCTCGAGCGACCGACTGCAGTCGGCCGCGTTCTTCCTCATTCGTTCATAGACCTGGAACCGCAAGAGATCCCTCAGAATCTCTCGCCTCTCGCGAGGTTGGCTCTTCAAAAAACGCGCGAAATCACCTTGCGGGAGCACTACCGCTTGGGTAAAAGCCTCGTAGCGCAGTCCCAGAAGCCGCAACACTTCGTTGTCCACGCTCTGAACTCCGCCGGCGATGGATCTCTCCTGTCCGTCCACCAGTTCGTCGAGCTGCGCTTCCGTCGAGCGGGCGCGGCGGCCAGTCCGGGTGATGCGAAACTCTCGCTGCCCCACTCGAAAGTCGAGCAGGACGGACATGCGATCCCGGCCAAGCGAGATGAGCTCCGAGTATCCCCTCCTCATGCGGGGTACTCGGCCATAGAGGGCGAAAATGATGGCATCCAGCAGGCTCGACTTCCCCGCTCCGGTGGGACCGGCGATCGCAAAGAGCTCGAGGCCCGACAAGTCCAGCGGCGCTTGACGCTCCTTGAAGCAGGTGAAGCCTTCGACGGTGAGTCGCAGCGGTCTCACGGATATTCGGCCGCACTATCGCCTTGCGGTGGGTCGGATGGGCGCTGGGGAGCTTGCCCTGGAAACCTTCCGCGGCCCGTCCAACAGACCGGTTCTTGCCGAAGTCCTATTTTTCTACCTCGATTCCTCGATGCTCGTGCCCTTGTTGGAGTCGGGATACTGTGCTCGGTAGTCCTTGATGTCCTGCAACAAGGAGCGATGCGCGGGCTCGAATCTCGCCGGAACCATGTTGGAGAGCCGCTCCAGACTATAGAGACTGCCCTCGATGGCGAGATCCTGGATCCACAGCGCGTTTTCAGCCTCGCCCCGGCGAAGGGCCCTCGATGCCTGCAGCATGATGCGTCCGTTGTCGATGTTCGCGCTGACCGTCTCATGAACCAGGCCGGTGTACCAACCGTAGAGATAAGACAAGTAACCCACCAGAATGATGGCGCCGAGATAAAGAAGACCCGCGAGATATCTTCTCAGAAAACCGGGCGCTGGTATACCGCCTGCCGAATCCTTGGTCATATATCACCCCCCGTTTCGGCGTTCGGCGCGCCAAAAAATCGCCGGCTCCCGACCGGCTCTTGAGGTCTTAAGTCGCATTATCCCGCTCCGCCTCCTCCAATAGTCGGTCGAAGGTCTCCGCCAGTTCCTTCTCCGGCGGAGCGTGGTGCCGCTCCCGACAATACGCCAGGTAGAGATCTCGAGGCTGCGACCCTGGCGGCGGACGCGACCTATCCTCTTCTGCTCTCTCGGGAAGCTCGATTTGCACCGACACTACGTTGGGAACCAATCGTCGTACTCTGCTGTTGAGATCCGGATCGGCGCCACTCATCGGCACAGTCACCCGGAGCCAACCCTGTGTGGACAAGCGAGGCGCCTCCCGTTCCAGCTCGTCCAGGTTCTTCCGGAGCGAGCGCAGGGGCAGTCCGCCCTGATAGGGTACTCGCTCGATATGGGCGGGCTGGCGCGCTCGGGCGTCGATAAGGAGAAAGCTTTTGGCCTCTCCCGCCTCTCCGAAGTCGAGTTGAAGGGGCGAGCCGGCATAGTGAGCGGGAGCGGGCGCCGACTCCATCCGCTGCGGACGATGGATATGACCAAGAGCGATGTAATGAGCCGTCGAGGGAAGTGCCTGCGGCGTGGTAGCCCACTCCTCTCCCAGGTGGACCTGCCGCTCCGATCCCGAAACGATCGCTCCCTGAAGATGAGTGTGCGCCATGACCAGGTTTATTGTCTCCGCTTCGAATCCACCGACCAAATGAGCGATAATCTCCCGCATACCCTGGTCATATTTCTGCTTCGCCCGCGTCTCCTCACCGGACAGGTCGAGGGCGCTGATGAGGCGGCGCGGCGCGGCGAACGGAACCGCCGCCACCCGAGCTCGCTCCCCGGAGCGCGATCCGACCTCGATCAGACCTCCGTCTTGTCGGCGACGAGGAAAAGCCACCGTCTGGACGCCTACCAGCTCGGCAAGGGTTCCCCAGGCCTGCAGCCTCGCCGGACTATCGTGATTCCCAGCGATGACCACGCTCTGAACTCCGGCCCGGCCGATCCTCTTGAGAAAACCGAAAACCAATCGCTCGGCGGCCGGATGGGGCGCACCGCTGTCGAAGACGTCTCCGGACATCAGGAGAAGGTCGATTCTCTGACTCTCCAGAAAGTCTCCCAAATGCTCCAGCACGTCGGCGAGTTCGGGAAGCCGGTCGATCCGCTTCCACACCCGCCCCGCATGCCAGTCGCTAGTGTGTACGATACGCACGGCTTCACCCTACCGAATCGGACCGAGCGGGGCATCATACACCGGGATCAGTTCCACAGACTTTGCGCCGTATCACAGTCCGCAGGAGCCCCCAAATGGCAAATGGCCCCGCCGCCTCTTGGCGACGGGGCCCAAATAGCCGCGCGGAAGTGATTACGTCGCGGGCTTTACGTTCGCTGCCTGTGGTCCTTTGGGGCCCTGAGTGACTTCGAATTCGACTTCTTGGCCCTCTTGGAGCGACCGGAACCCTGAACCGGTGATAGCCGAGAAGTGAACAAAAACATCGGGGCCGTCTTCACGCTGGATGAAGCCGAAGCCCTTGCTGTCGTTGAACCACTTCACTGTGCCTTTTGCCATGCAGGTCTACCTCCTTTCCTCATGAATTGACCCAGCGGCTGGCTGGGGTAAGGTGTAGAACTTGCATGGCAACAATAGAAAAACCACAAGGATATCTTTCACTCCTTGTGGTTCGTACTGCTGAATCAAGCAAGAAACCCTACAACCCTAACAGGCCAGATTATGGCACGGGACCAGAAAGTCCGTCAAGGGGCTCCGTTTGCCGGGTCTGTCGCCGGGCGGATCCATTACCGGACCCCGGGAGGTTGACCTCCCGCATGGAAGCGGCGAGCCCGGACGACTTGCTTCCGTGGGTCGTCTCAAGTTAGGCTCACATTCAACAAACCATCTCATGAGACCCAAGGTTCGGGACGTCATGGCTGCCGACGTCATCGTCGCCAAGCCGGGCGACCTGGTGGGAGGAATTCGGGAGCTCATGCACGCGCACAACATCCATTCTTTGCCGGTGGTGGATGACGAAGAACAGCTGGTCGGCATGGTCACCTCCAGCGATCTGATGCCGGGTTTCTCGGCCAAGATCCCGGTGTCCCGGATCATGAGCACCAACGTATACACGGTAACGCCCGACGCCGACGTCCGTACCGCCGCTCAGATGATGCGGCAGTATCGCTTACACCATGTGGTCGTCACCGATGGGGACCGAGTGGTAGGCATTCTCAGTTCCTTCGATCTATTGCGCCTGATCGAAGAGAATGGGGCCCCTGCCAGCTGAGCGGCCTTACCCGAAGCCGGATTGTCTCGGCCCGTCCGCGCCCTCTCCTCGTACTAGTTGGAAGCGAGCTCGGCGCGGCGTCTTACTCCCAGCCGGAGACGGGTCGCGACCGCGTGCTCCGCAACCTCGCGGTGTCTTTCTTGATGGAGAATCGTTCCCTATTCGGTGCTGGCAGTGAGCGAGGGGTGGTCTCGCCTGCGAGCGGGCACGCTCTTCGGGAATCGGCGAGACTTACCCTAGCTCTCGCGGACGCCACAAGCGGACGAGCTTCCCCTTCGGGCTTTCATTCAGCTCGTTCCAGCTGGCGATGGGCAGCTCGATCTGCGCCAGAGCGCCGGTCGGAAACGGTTCCCGCCGAGCGGTGAGCAGGCCCACCAGATCCTCGAGACCGGGATTGTGTCCCACGATCAGGATCCTTTCTGCTGATGCAGGCGCCCTCCTGGCCAGAACGTCCAGAATGGCCGTGGGCGAGGCGAGGTAGAGTGCCTCTTCGTAATGGATCTCTCCCGAGTACTGGCTGTGCCTTGCCGCCGCTTCCGCCGTCTTCCGAGCGCGCCGTGCAGTGGAGGTCGCGATCCAATCGGGCGTCAATCTTTCCCGCCGCAGCACCTGTCCCATCACCGGCGCATCCTTCTTCCCTCGCTTGTTGAGTGGGCGGTCCTCATCGGCGAGGCCGGGATCCTTCCAGCTGGATTTCGCGTGGCGGAGCACCAGGAGCGTCCTCACTTTAACTTTCGAATCTCGAGAAAACGTCGTCGACCTCGAAATCGCCAAACGGTTTCATGAACGTTACTCTAACACCGCCGGCGCCGTCGCCAGCAGGGTCCTCTTGTTGCGCTAGACTGGGCGTTCGAGGTTCCCGAGTCAATGAGGAACTCCGTCGGCTCTCTCTTCGAGGCCTCCGATCGAGTGGGGCGCGCCGTGCGGCATGTCCGTTGACCCGCCCGCAAGGCATGGGCCGACCTGCCACACTCCTCGTCACGCTCGCCTTCGGCCTGGTCTGTCTCATCTGGGGCACGACCTGGGCGGTCATCCAGATCGGATTGCGGGGCACGCCTCCCTTCAGCGGGGTAGCGATACGGTTCGCCATCGCCGCCATCTTGCTGTTGGTGGCGGCACGGGTGATGGGCGTGAAGCTGGGGAGGACCCGCAAGGAGAAAATCCTCTGGCTGGCGAACGGCATCCTCTCTTTCACCATCGCCTATGGAGTCGTCTACTGGAGCGAGCAGTGGGTGCCTTCCGGCCTGGCAGCCGTTTTGTTCGCCACCTATCCCCTCTTCGTGGCCGTGGCCGGGCACTTCACCCTGCCCGGAGAAGCCTTGAGCCTGAAAGAGATCCTGGGTATCGCCATGGGCTTCGGGGGCGTGGGCGTCATCTTTTCGGAAGACCTGGCGGCTCTAGGAGGCCACCAGGTCTATCTCGCTGCGATGGTGATGTTGATCTCGCCGCTCGCCGCCGCTCTCGGCACGGTCATGGTCAAGCGCTGGGGCACGGGTGTCCATCCGTTCTCGCTTGCCGCCGGTCCCATGGTGGTCACGTCGGGAGTCATGGGAGTGCTGGCATTCTGGTTGGAACGCGACCGGAGTTTCGTGTGGAACGCCGATTCCATCGGCGCCCTCCTTTATCTCGCGATTTGCGGCTCGGCGGTAACGTTCTTCCTCTACTACTGGCTGTTGTCCATCCTCCCCGCCAAACGGCTCGCTCTCACTGCCTACATCATCCCTCTGGTCGCGGTCTCGGTGGGCGTTCTGCGAGGTGAGTCGATCCTCCCACGCGTCCTGGTCGGCGCGTTATTAGTGATGGGAGGCGTGGCTCTCGCCGTGCATCGCCCCGCGGCGGAAGGCCATTGACGCGCCAGGCTACTCGGTATGCAGCGCCTCGATGGGGTCGAGGGCTGCCGCCCGTCTCGCCGGCGCCACCCCGGAGAGCAACCCGGTCGCCAGGCTGATGACGACCGCCATGACCGCGTAGAGCACGGGCGTGTGCACGGGAAGCCCGGGAACGAAGCTCCTAAGCGTGGCGCAAATTCCGAGACCCGCGAGCAAGCCTATCAGCCCGCCGAGAGAGGAGAGAGCTCCGGCTTCGACCAGGAACACCATCTGCACCTGTTGCCGCGAGGCACCGATGGCGCGGATCAAACCGATCTCGGCGGTTCGCTCTCCCACCGCTATCCACATCATGGTCAGGATGCCGATGGAGCCTACCAGGAGCGAGATGGCGGCGATGGCACCCACTGCCATAGTGATGACGTTCATGACGTTGTCGAAAACCTCCATCATGGCCGCCTGCGTGGTGATGGTGAAGTCCTCGTTTCCGCGATGCCGCTCGACGAGGAGACGCGTTATCCTCTCCACGACGCGATCGACGGAAGCGGAACTGGAGAAGACAATGTCGATCTCCTGCAGCTCGTCCTGATTGAAGATCTTCATGGCAGAGGCCACCGGGATGTAGGCGCCGTCATCAATGTCGAAGCCCACGAACTGCCCTTTCGGTTCCATGACGCCTACCACCCGAAAGCGAGTTCCCCCAATGTGAACGAACCCTCCCAAGGCGTTGGCGTTTCCAAAGAGCTCCCGCTTCAATTTGGGACCGAGAACGGCCATGAACTGACCCCGCCGCGGATCCCCCTCCGGCCAGAATGCACCTTGACGCACCCGAAACTTCCAGACTTGCGGGACAGCGGGGGTAACCCCATAGATAGAGACACTGCGGCCCCGGCCTTCCGCCTCCACCCGTGCATTGCCGAAGGCCAGCGGCATGACCGTCTCTATTTGTGGCAATCGCCCGATGGCCTGGGCATCATCCAACGTCAACTTGTGAGTCGTCCCGCCGAGGACGCCGGGTAATCCCATGGTCTCCGCCTTGCCGGGGTTGATCTGGAGCAAGTTGGTTCCGAACTGCGTGAACTGATCCAGGATGTACAAACGCGTCCCCTCGCCGATCGACGTCAGGAGAATGACCGAGCCGATGCCGATGGCGATACCCAACATGGAAAGCAGCGAGCGCAAACGGTAGCGAGCGAGAGCACCTAGAGCTAGCGTCAGCAGATCGCGCATCCCGTTGCCCTTCCTAGCGGCGCGCCAGCGCCAAGATCGGATCCAGTCGAGCCGCCCGCCGGGCCGGCAAGACACCAAAGGTAACACCGACAATGGCCGAGACCGCCAGGGCGGCGGCCACCGCCCAGGCGGGGGCGCTGGCGGGCAGCGCCGGGTAGAGTCCGACCAGAACCCTCACCGCCAGCCAACCGACCGCCAGGCCCACCATGCCCCCGGCGGTGGAGAGCAACGCCGCTTCCGTCAGGAAGACCGCGACGATCTGCCGCGGCGCCACACCCACCGCCTTCAACAATCCCACCTCGGGAGTCCTCTCCGAGACGGAGACGAGCATGACGTTCATGATGCCGATGCCGGCCACCGAAAGCGAAATCGAGGCGACAGCGACCAGTACCAGAGTCAATGTGTTCACGATCGAAGAAAAGGTCTCGACCACGGCGTTCTGGGTGATGCAGGTTACGTCCTCCTCGTCATGCCTTTCCGTCATTACGCGAAGGACTTCCTGGCAGGCGAGATCGAGGTCGGAGGTGGCGCGGACCTCCAGTATGATCCGAAAGAGCGAGCTCCGGTTGAACAGCCGCATCGCCGAAGCAACCGGGATCACAACCATGTCATCCATGTTGACGCCCAGCTGCGTGCCTTTCGAGGCGAGAATGCCGATGACTCTCATACGAGCGTCCTCGATGCGCACGATTTCCCCGACCGGATCCTCCCCCGGGAAGAGCTCTTCGGCTACCTTCGAACCGAGAACGACGACCGCCCTGCCGCGATCGACCTCCGCTTCCGGTAGAAAACTTCCCCGCGCCATCTCCAGACTACGGACCTCTAGAAACTCATCGGTCGAGCCGATCACCGCCACCTGGCGTCGCCGCTCACCGTGGGAGACGGCGCCGGTCGCCATGGCAATGGGCGCCGAGCGCTGCACCTCACGCAGACTTCGGGTCAGAATCTCGTAATCCTCGAGGGTCAAGTCGTTGGGTACCCCTCCCACGCCCGGAAAGCCTCCGGTCGTCTCGGTCTTGCCGGGAAGCACGACGAGAAGGTTGGTGCCGATATTTCCGAACTGATCCGACACGTAGGTCAGCGCTCCCTGACCCAGCGCGGTGAGCACGATCACCGCCGCCACGCCGATCGCCATGCCCAGCAAGCTGAGCCCGCTTCGCACGCGACGACCGAGAAGAGCGCGCCAGGCGTATTGGAGAACGTCCCGGAACGTCACACCCGTCCCCCCGCCAGACCGGAGAATCCAGTGACCTGGTACATCTCATCACCACTGAGGCGCCGGGCGATCCGTCCGTCGGCCAAGATGAGAATCCGATCGGCCCGCCGCGCCACGTCCGGATCATGGGTGACGACCACCAGCGTGAGACCCTTTTGGTTCATTCCATCGAGCAGGTCGAGTACCTGCTGACCGGAGGCGGTGTCCAGATTCCCGGTGGGCTCGTCGGCGAGAATAAGTCCCGGCCCCATGACCGTGGCGCGCGCCAGTGCGACCCGCTGCTGCTCCCCCCCGGACAGCTGATCCGGCCGGTGTTCGGCCCGCGCCGCGAGTCCCACCGCCTGCAACGTGTCGAGCGCCTTCTTCCTCCGTTGTTCACGCGGAACACCCGCGAAGATCATGGGGAGCTCCACGTTCTCGAGCGCGGTGAGGCGAGTGACGAGATGAAAGAACTGGAAAACGAAACCGATACGGTGCCGTCGGAGCTGCGTGAGCTCCGCCTCGTCGAGATGCGAGACCTCACGGTCGTCGAGCCGATAGGATCCAGAAGAAGGCCGATCGAGAAGACCGATAATATTGAGAAGCGTCGACTTCCCGGATCCGGAAGGGCCCATGATGGCCAGGTGCTCGCCCGACGCGATCTGCTCGTCTACGTCGACCAGAGCGCGAACCGGCTGCCCGCCCACCATGAACGTCCGGCAGATTCCCTCCAGACGAATCACGGCGCGCCCTGGGTCTTCTCTATCACCGCCGGTGCCCCCGGCTGCACCTCGGGACGATCGAGCGTGACCACGATTTCATCGCCCGCCGTCAGCCCGCTCACGATCTCCGTGAAGTCCCAGTTGCTGAGTCCGGTCTCGACGTCTCGCGTTGCCAGGCGACCGTTCTCCACGACCAGGACTCGATTCCCTTCCAGCAGAGCCTGGGTCGGCACCCGTAAGACGTCCTTCTTCTCTTGCAGAATCACCTCCACGTCGGCCGAAGTCCCCGGCAACAAGCGCCGGGAGGTATCCATATCCTCGAGTTCCACTTCGATCTCCACGGTGCGATTCTGCGCTTCGACATCGAGGACGTAGGGCGCCACGCGGACCACTCGGGCGGTGAAATGTTGGCCGCGGTACGAGTCGACGGTCACACGAGCTTGCTGCTGGGAAGCTATCTGGGCGGAGTCCACCTCGTCCATGGGAGCGCTGATGTAGATGCTGTCGGGATCGAGGATGTCGACCACCGGAGGAATGGGAAGGGCGGGCGGCGAAGGAGACACCCACTCGCCGACTTCGGCGGAAACCTCGGCGACGATCCCATCGAAGGGCGCGCGCAGCACCGCCTTGTCGACTTTGGTATGAACCAGCGCCACCGCGGCCCGGGCCCTTTCCACTCCGGCGCCCGCCGCCTCACAGGCAGCGGCGGTGCGATCCGCTTGGCTGGTTGTCTGATCCAGAAGATCCTGGGAGGCAATTCCTTCCAGGGCGAGCCGGGCAATGCGCTCCTTCTCACGGCCCGCTCGTTCCGCGGCGAGGCACGCCTGCTCCTGCTGCGCGTTGGCCGCCTCCAGCTCGCGCTCGGCGAGTGCCAGTTCTGCCCTCTGCACCTGATCGTCGAGTCGAAGGACCACCGTTCCCTTGGAGACCCGTTCTCCCTCCCGGAAAGGAATCGCCACCACCGTTCCACCGACCTCCGGCGAGAGCTTGGCCCTCTTACGGGCGCGGACCGTCCCCGCCTGGGAGTTGGTCACCGTCTCCTCCACCGGACCGCGGGCGACGGTGGTCACGTCGACCGGAACAGCGTCGGGGGCAAAGACCGTGAAACGGAGCAAGACGATAAGGAGCACGATTCCCGCGGGAATTGCGGCGCGCCGGAGCCATCGCGACATCTCCCTACTCTAGCAGAGATGCGTTCATCGAGGCTCTCTCCGTGGTAATAAGTAATAGGATGTCGGCGCACGAGCCAGCCATGGACGTTTTTTCCGAGATCCACAAGGGACTTCCCCAGGAGGGTCCCGGCTCGGAGGCGGCTACCCGGAAGGCCTTGTCCTCGGTCGGTCGGCTACCCGCACGCTCCCGAATCCTGGATGTGGGCTGCGGTCCGGGAAGACAAACCCTGCTTCTCGCTCGAGAAACCGGCGGAGAGATAACCGCCGTGGACACCCACCAGCCCTACCTCGACGAGCTCCAGCGACGGGCGACAAAGGAGGGAGTCGAAGCGCGCATTACCATCGAGAGGTGCTCCATGGAAGACATGCCCTTTGACGAAGGCTCCTTCGACCTCATTTGGGCGGAAGGGTCGCTCTATATCATGGGTTTCAGAGAGGGGCTCAGCTCTTGGAGGCGTTTCTTGAAGCCGGATGGAGCCATGGCGGTAACGGAGCTAAGCTGGCTCGTTGACTCGCCTCCCCAGGAGCCCAGGTCATTCTTTGGGGAGGCCTACCCAGCCATGCGCTCCGTTTCTGAGAACAGGGGCATCATCGCAGAGACGAGATACTCCCTCATCGATACGTTCGTCCTGCCCGAGTCCGCCTGGTGGGACTCTTACTATGCGCCGATGGAGAGACGGATCTCGAAGCTACGGAAACGGTACGCGAACGACCCGTCTGTAATCGATGCGCTGAGGGGAGAGCAACGAGAAATCGATCTCTATCGCCAGTACTCCGATTCGTACGGATACGTTTTTTTTATCATGCGAAAGACCGGAGTCAACTGAGCCCAGTGGGAGCCAACCGATGCACGACGACCTGATGAAGAGGTGTTATGCCATCGCCCGACGCGCCGTCGGGCACGGAAATCATCCCTTCGGTGCGCTTCTCTGGAGAGA
>Ga0214473_10001270_pt1 | contig 33862 bp, 20 predicted proteins | sample RVTome_7_FD_203509 | JGI IMG/M metagenome (GOLD analysis project Ga0214473, IMG submission 203509) | Soil microbial communities from uranium-contaminated site in the Upper Colorado River Basin, Wyoming, United States - RVT98D197 | ecosystem: Environmental > Terrestrial > Soil > Contaminated >... | reverse complement strand
CCTCTTCTTGCTCTTGCTTATCGGTGTTGTTCTCCGGATAGTCCCCTGGCCGGCCGTGGCCGCATTCGTTATGCTTCCGCTGGTTCTCAAGAGCGCGAAGAACCTGGGCAACAATTATGATAAGCCTGAGAATCTCCTTGGCGCGGTCAACGCCGCCGTTCTTAATCATGTTGTGATCGCTCTTTCTCTGAGTATGGCCTTTGTGGTCGGTCACCTGCTGTGAGTGCCGCCTGCGTGATAGCTCCATCAAAGGCTCATGATTATCGTTGCGTCAGTGCTGTTTCGTCCGGCGAGGTTGCCATGATTCATATGCGTATGTCCCGTCAGTCATTCGCCGCTGCCTTCACGCTCATCGAGCTGCTTGTGGTCCTGGCGATCATTTCCGTTCTGCTGTCGATCCTGCTCCCCTCTCTTCACATGGTGAAAGCCAGGGCATATCGGACCGGCTGTATGCACAATCTCAAGCAGATCGGGCTCGGGATGAACATGTACCTCGATGGCAACGACAATATCTGGCCGTGCGCCGAAGACCCGGTCTCAACGAACCCCTTCTATTGGCTGTGGATGGGCCGGGGCTGGCGCGCCTTGGTCAAGCCGTACCTGGGCGGCGTGATTGACGTGAACAATCCCTCTGTCCTGTTCTGTCCCGAGGATCGCACCGAGCCAACCCAGTACGAGCGCACCAGCTACGCCTACTCCATGGCGTTCTACCACAGTCCCGACCAGATCGACGCCATGAGTAGCCAGGCCGACACGTACACCAATGCCAAGCCCTCCGTCCGGCAGCGGATGGGCGACGTCGCCAATCCATCCGCGAAGATCCTCATCGGCGAGTGGTCCAGCAACCATCTTCGCGTCGATAAGGAGCAGGGCTGGTGGAACTGGCAGGGGGCGCGCAACTTCCTGTTCGCCGACGGCCAGGTGGCCTTCCTCCACGCCGAGGAAATTCGCCCCGCCCGCGACGGCCTGCCCGACGCCAATCTCACCCTCAGCGGCATCAAAGGCCGAGACTGGACCCCGTAGTCCAGCCGGTGTCCCACATCCCGCCGCCGCGGACCAGACCGGCGGCACATCAACATTTCTTGAAAAATACGTATTTCTACGTATTGACACCAGCCCAGGACGACAGGTAGGATTTGGCCGGAGACACGGAGACACGCCTAACAAGAAGCTCCGGATTGTCCCTGAGGTTGGGCAGGTTGCGCCTTGGCGCCGGTGGAGGTCCTTCGATGACGCAAAGATGTCAAGTGCCGCGCGAGCAAAGGTTGTCGCGAAAAGGACTCTACAACTCAAGGCACACGTCGGCGGCCTGCGATGGCCGTGGTGTTGTCTCTCTCTCTCGGAGCGTCCGCCGCCTGATTCCTGCGTGCGATACGTCTACACCTGTTCATTTCATTCGCGGTCACAAGAGGCAGTCAGTCCATAATTCACAGAGAACGGAAAGGGCAAGAGAAATGAAAAGAACCACTAAGCAGCATCAGTTCGCAGGCACACGACGTGAATGGGTGGCGGCAACCGTGGTCGCTCTGCTGGCCTGGGTTACGACGCCGGCGCCGGCTCAGAACCCGTATGCCGGGATTCGTGGCGCGGATATGCCGATTCCGACGGCGGACGCCACATGTTCCCCGGTAGTGAACGGCGACATATACCTGTTCGGTGGAAGGACGCCCAGCTACGGGTCCCTCACTGACACGATACTTGTCTACAACGTCGCGTCCGACACGTGGCGCGTGGCGGATGGCAAAATGCCCTATGCCTACTGCGGGGGCGGGAGCAATTACACGGCAGCCTTCGGTGGAAAGGTTTACATCAGCCCTGGCTTGGGACCCACGGACAACGGTGGATGGGGTCAGCACAACCGGATCATCGAGTTCGACCCGGCAACGGAGACGGCCGTCGAAAGAGCAGCATTCGATGCAGATACTATATGGCGTCTCAACCTCGTCACGGTCGGGAGCTATATCTACTGCTTTGGCGCCTCTGGTTTCGGACAGGAGTACAAGATCTGGCGCTATGATCCCATCGCCGACACGATAACGCACGTCGGCTGGACTGTAGCCCTCAAGGACTCCGCCGCCATCTTGGGCTTCGACGGACAGGTCTACCTGTTCAGTTGGCGCGGCGGGCCCATCGAGGTGTACGATCCGGTGTCCAACACATGTCAACAGACCGCCAGCTCCTGGTCCTCCGCTTGGGGAGGTCCTATGCCCTGGCCAGGTCCGGAGGGCCTGATCCACATCCTCAACCCCAGGTACTCTCCGCTGCGATGTTACGACCCCTTTGGGGATGTCCTCAGCAACCTCGGCTTCACATACTCCTTCCATTTCGACGGCATGTGCCACACGTGGGACGACGATACGGGCAGGGTCTATTTCTTTGGAGGATACTCGTATCCTCCATACACGGTGCTTGCGGGGACATACATACTGGTCCCGGAGGGTCGCACGCCGCCGGAGATACAATCCATCAACGGTCCCGCAGGCCCTGTCTGTGTCAACACAGAGGTTGACATTGGGGCGTCCTTCACCGATCCCGATGCCGGCGACACGCATACAGCGCAGTGGGACTGGGGCGATGGTACTGCCGCACCAGGGGTGGTCGATCAAGATGCCAATACGGTCAGTGGTAGTCACGTCTACACGGCGGCGGGAGTCTATACGCTCACCCTCACCGTCATGGATAAGACCGATGCCTCCGATCGGGACGTGTATGAGTTTGTCGTCGTGTATGACCCGGATGCCGGTTTCGTCACTGGCGGCGGGTGGATCGATTCGCCTGCGTACGCGCTACTGGATTCATCTGTTGCTGGAAAGGCGACTTTTGGATTCGTGGCGAAATACAAGCAAGGGGCAACGACTCCGCAGGGCAACACCGAATTCCAGTTCCAGGCCGGAGACTTCCGATTCAAGAGCAGTTCCTACGACTGGCTCGTGATCGCCGGTTCGAAGGCCATGTTCAAGGGCGAAGGCTATATCGACGGCATGGGAGGTGGTTTCAAGTTCCTGCTGACCGCGATTGACGGCACTGAAGATCAGTTCCGAATCAAGATATGGAACCCTATCAGCGATGATGTGATCTACGACAACAAACGAGGCGAAGGTGACGATGCCGAACCGACTACCATAGGCGGCGGCAGCATCGTGATTCACAAGAAGTAGGTGGCTCGTAGGGTGTGCAATGCACATCGTCAGCCCAATTGGAGTCGCGGGAACGGTGTGCCGTGCACACCCTACATATTTTCTCTGCCACAGCCTCCGGCTTACGGCCTATGCTTTCAGGCCGGTGAGGTCGGGTTCGAGGCGGTGGTTTTCTTTGAGGACTTCTTCGAGGGTTAGCTTGGTTCGGCGGCGGGCGGCTTCGCGGCCTAAGATCGCGGTCAGCGTCGAGTTGATGCTCGGATCGATCGTTGGGTTGGCAAAATCACGGGTCGTGACGGCCTTGTGGAACGCGTCGATGTTTCGCTCGGCGCCGCGCGGGTAGAGCTCGACGACGTCGCCGCCTCGCCAGCCGGTGCGGGTGCCGAGGATGCGGACCCGCGAGGTGTAGCCGGTCTCGAGCCAGCCGTCGCTGCCCTGGGCGATGCAGTCGCTACGGAAATCGTTGCGGTTCTTCAGGTGCTCGCCGCGATGATTCAGGATCATGCCGTTTGAGAATTCGTAGGTGACGGAGAAGACATCGTGCGAGTCGCCATGCGGGTCGTTGCGGCCGATCCGTGAGGCGCCCATCGCACTCGTCGGCATCTGGCCTGCGATCCACAGGGCCACGTCGATCGCGTGGATCCCCGCGTTGACAATGTAGCTGCCGCCGAGCGCGTCGTCGTTGACCCAGATCAGCTCCTGCAGGCGGCTCTCGACGGTTTCGGTCTTCGGCGGGTCGGCGAAGCTCTCGTCGTTGTACTCCGAGCTGAGCATCGCGATCTGCCCGATGGCGCCCTCTTGCACGCGCTTGACGCCCTCGATGAAGAAAGGATCGGTGCGGGTCTGGAAGTCGCACAGGAAGACCCGCTTGCCGGCGGCGGCCTTCCTGGCGGCGTCACGGATCCTCAGACAGCCGGGGACATCGCAGCCCAGCGGCTTGGCGATGTACACGTGCCGGCCCGCCTCGACGGCCGCCTCCACGTGCTCCGGGAAGCAGTAGGGCGGCGTCTCCATGAAGACGGCCTCCACGCCGCTTGCGATGAGCTTCTTATAGGCGGACAGGCCCGAAAAGCGGCTCGCCTTGGGTACCTGGAACTGCTCGCCCGCCGCGTTCACGACCTGCTCGAAGTAATCGGCGAGTGCGACAAGTTCATACCCGCCATGCTTCTGCACCATGCCGGCAATCATCCGGCCGCGACCGCCGAGCCCGATGAGGCCGGCCTTGATCCGGCTGTTTGCCGCTGTCCCTCGCACCGCCCTCGGCGCGACCACCGCGAACGAAAGGGCCGCACTCGCCCCGGAAATAAACCCGCGACGAGTCATACCGTTGTCTCTCACATCACTTGTCCGAGCCATAGCAAAACCTCCATCGAGTTCTCAGCCCTTGAGCGATGCACCGATATCACCGATGCACCCGATAGAATACCCCGTCCAAGTCGAAAATGCAGGCGAATTCTCGACCTGATTCGCAGACGGATGTACGACAAGAAGATGGCGATTGAAACGGGTGGCAGCGTCAAGGCCGAAGGCCTTGGCGATGGTCCTGCGCATTGGAAAGTCGCCATCGCCAAGCTGCGCTTGACGATGCCACCCACCTTATTGGGCGGCTTTGCGTTTGCCCTGCGCATGATCCTAAGAGCCTCTAACGCAATAACAGTGTGGGGGAAGACCGCCCCCATGTCATTCCCGCGAAAGCGGGAATCCACCTGCGCCGCGGCGTTCCTGGACCCCTGCCCCCGATCGCGTCGAGGGCAAGCTTTTCGCAGGGGTGACAAGAGAGAGACTGCACAGTGGCCGTTCTGTCAGGGGCTCTGCGTGACGTTGACCCGCAGGACCCCAACGGATATAATGGCACTGTTGGCGTTTTCTGCTTGATGCAGACGGTGCAGACCAGCACAGAGGCGGGTTTGCCGGCAATGACCCTCAGAGAGGATGGATGAAGAGTGGCCGGATCGATCTTGTTGGCAGCGATCTTGTTGTTGGGACAAACGGCGGCGCAGGTGGATGTCGCTTCCCCGTTGGACACCATCCGAGGCGTCCCGAACGATGGAGACTGGCCCGGCAATGAATCGCCCAACCTTGCGATCGACGACAACGTCAGTACGAAGTTCCTGCACTTCAAGGGCGAGACCCAACCTACGGGATTCCAGGTGACCCCAGCCATCGGCGCTACAATCGTCACCGGATTGACCCTCACCACGGCCAATGATGCACCCGAGCGTGACCCCATTGCTTTTGAGTTGTCCGGCTCCAACGCGAGCATCGACGGTCCGTACACCTTGATCGCCGGCGGTGATATTGTGGATTTCGCCGGGGCGGCAAGCTGGCCCCGCTTCACGAAGAACGCGACCCCAATTGCCTTTCCCAACAAAGAGGCATATGCGCATTATCAGGTCCTGTTCACGCGCGTCCGTGACGCTGCCGGCGCGAACAGCATGCAGATCGCGGAAGTGGAACTCCTGGGCGGTGCGGCCGGACTGCTGCCTCCAGAGGAAAATCCAGATGATCCGAGTACACAATTGGGAGATGGCTCCCTGGTGATCAGCGAGCTCATGGCTGTCAACGAGAATGGATTTTCGACAACTGTCGAGGGGGAGACCGCGTACCCGGACTGGATCGAAATCCATAACGCGGGAGCCGGCGCCGTGAATCTCGGCGGCTGGTATCTGACAGACGATCCGGACAACCTGACGAAGTGGGCGCTGCCTGCGGTCCAGATTGCCGCGGGCGGATTCCTGGCGGTCTTTGCCTCCGGGATTGAGCAGGCCGACCATCCGGAGAACTGGCCCTACCGCGACCAACGGGGCTACTATCACGCGAACTTCACGCTCGATGCCGACGGCGAGTATCTCGCTCTGGTTGCGCCCGACCTGCAGGTGGCGCACGAATACGCCTCGCACACAGGCGGCGAGGACGTCGTAAGCTTTCCGCCGCAGCGAGCCGACCTCTCGTACGGTCTCTACGGCGGCCAGGAGCAGTACTTCACTCCGCCAACACCGGGCCGGGCCAATGCCCCAGGATACGCGAGTATATCGCAGGAGCCTGTCTTCTCACGCGAGGGCGGCACATTTACCGGCTATTTCCCTCTGGAAATCAGCTCGCCGGACCCTGCGGCCGAAATCCGCGTGACGCTGGATGGGCAGGTCCCCACCCAGGCTTCTCTCAAATACGTGAGCCCCATCCCCATCGCCGGCACGAGGGAAGTGCTCGCCCGCGCCTACGAGCCTGGCAAGGCCCCGAGTGCCGTGGTCAGTCGGACGTACATCGCACTTGCCAACGATGTCCTCAGCTTCAACTCCAACCTGCCGATTGTTGTCGTCGATACGAGTCGCCAGAGCATCAGCACGAATCTCGCACGGGTCTTCTCCGTAGTCATTGACGCGGGCGAGCAGGGACGTGCGAAAATCACCGACCCGCCGGATTTCTTCGGACGAGGCGGGCTCAAGAGGCGAGGCTCCAGCACCGCCGGAGTGGCCAAGCCTTCGTATGCGTTCGAAGTCTGGGACGAGAACAATCAGGACCGGGACGTCTCCATTCTCGGCTTGCCCGCCGAGTCCGACTGGATCCTGTACGCCCCGTTCAGTTACGATCGCGCGCTGATCAACAACGCATTCATGTTCGAGCTGAGCAACCAGATCGGTAGGTACGCGGTGCGCACGCGCTTCGTCGAGATGTACCTCAACGCCAACGACGACACGGTGTCCGCCGGCGACTATGTCGGCCTGTACATCTTCATGGAGAAGATCAAGCGGGGCGAGGAGCGGGTGAACATCGAGAAGCTCGAGCCGTGGGACAGCACCGAGCCGAAGATCACCGGCGGGTATATGCTGAAGATCGACCGGCGCGACCCGGGGGACAGCGGCTTTCGTACCGCCCGGGGAAACCCCACCTACGGCGATGGGACGCTGTGCTATGTGGACCCGAAGGAGGTCGAGATCACCGCCGCACAGTCCGCATGGATTCGCGGCTATCTGGACGCTTTTGAGAACGCCCTCTACGGGCCCGACTTCGCCAATCCCCAGACCGGCTATGCCGGGTACATCGACGTGGACTGCTTCATCGACCACAACCTGCTCAACATGCTGGCGATGAACGTGGACGCCCTTCGCCTGAGCACGTTCCTGCATAAGCCCCGCGGCGGCAAGCTTGGGATGGGGCCGATCTGGGACTTCGACCGCGCCCTGGATTCGACCGACGGTCGTGACAACAATGCCCAAAGCTGGCACGGGACGGGAGACGGGAGCGACTACCTCAACTATATCTGGTGGGATCGCCTTTTCAAGGACGCCAACTTCTGGCAGGAGTATATCGACCGATGGTTCGTGCTTCGTAAGGGCCCGTTCAGTACGGCCAGCCTCAACGCCACGATCGATTCTATGGCCAACGAGATTCGCGAGGCCCAGGCCCGCAACTACCAGAAGTGGCCCAACCAGGGCCCGCGATTCGGCGGCTTCCAGGGCGAGATCGATCACCTCAAGCAATGGCTGCAAACGCGGTGCACGTGGGTCGATAGCCAGTTCGTCACGCCGCCGCAGATCGTCCCGGATGGTGGGCACGTTGAGGCCGGCAGCGTCGTGAGCCTCGTCAGTTCCTACCCGAACGGTGTGCTGTTCTACACGCTCGATGGCTCGGACCCGCGCCCCTCCAGCACTGTCACGACCACGCGCGAGTCCACGACGCTGGTGAGCGAGAATGCGCCCAAGCGCGCGTTCGTGCCTGCGGGGCCGATCAACGACGCATGGAGAGGCGGCGCCGATTTCGACGACTCGACCTGGATCAGCGGCGCGGGCGGCGTCGGCTACGAACGCCAGAGCGGCTATCAGCAGTTTTTCGGTATCGACTTGGGCAGCCAGATGTATAACGTCAACGCAAGCTGCTACATCCGCATCCCGTTCATCGTCTCGGCAGACCCAGCCACGTTCAACTTCATCACCTTGCGGATGCGCTATGACGACGGCTTCGTCGCCTACCTCAACGGCGTCGAGATTCAGCGGGCGTTGTTCACCGGAACGCCGGCCTGGAATTCCGTCGCCGACGGCACTCACAGCGATGGGGCGGCGGTCATCTTCGAGGATTTCGATGTCTCTGCACACGCGGGCCTGCTGCGAAAGGGTCAGAACATCCTCGCCATCCAGGGCATGAACTCACCGATCACAAGCTCGGACCTGCTCTTCAATGCCGAGCTGGTCGCCGGTCGAAGCACGTCCACCATCGATAACGGCATCTCCGGCGCCATCGTCCAGTACGCCGGCCCGTTCCCGATCACCGGGAGCTGTCTGATCAAGGCCCGCGTGCTCGTGTCCGGCAATGCATACAGCCCATGGAGCGGGCCGGCGCAGGCGCTCTTCGCCGTCGGACCGGTGGCCGAGAGCCTGCGAATCAGCGAGATCATGTACCACCCGCTCGACCCGAACACGGAATTCATCGAGCTGGCCAACATCGGCGCCGAAACCATCAACCTCAATCTCGTCAGATTCACCGACGGCGTGGAATTCACGTTCCCGAGCTTGGAGCTGGCCCCGGCCGAGTACATCCTCGTGGTCGAGGACGCCAACGTCTTCGAAGCCAAGTACGGCCCCGGCCTGCCCATCGCCGGCACGTATGCCGGGCGCCTCAGCAATGCCGGCGAGCAAATCGAGCTTCAGGACGCCGCCGGACAGATCATCCAGAGCTTCGGCTTCAATGACGGCTGGTATGATATCACCGATGGCGAAGACTTCTCCCTGACAGTCAAAGACCCCGCCGCAACCGACCCCAACACTCTCAGCCAAAAGACTTCCTGGCGCCCCAGCACACTCCCCGGCGGCTCCCCAGGCTTCAACGACACACAAGCAAACTGAGCCCGTGAGCGAACCTGCCATGTGAGGAACCGGAAATGGGAAGTCTGCACGTCCGAGTCCGTGAGGCGTGGAGTCTTGCAGAATGGAAGCTGGGCTTACTTCAGGAAGGGTCGTTTCTTTGATTTTTCCTCTCGAAAGCGTATGGGAAGGCGTTCGATGCACACCTTGCACTTGTCCGGCGTGTTCCGCCCGTGACGGGTCCAACGTTTGGCAAAGGGGTTGCCAAGCGGGGGGCTTGGCTGGTATGCTATAACGCTCGTTCTTGTGACGGAAAAGTGAATGGTAACGGCTGTGAATAGGAAACACTGATGAGTCACCCGGGGTTGTCGGAACTTGATGAATTGTGCGTAAATACGGTTCGGTTCCTCACGCTGGACGCGGTGGAGAAGGCGCAGTCCGGGCATCCGGGCATGCCGATGGGGATGGCCCCGGCCGCCTATGTCCTCTGGATGCGGCACATGAAATACAGTCCGGCCAACCCCCTGTGGCACAATCGCGACCGCTTCGTCCTGTCGGCGGGGCACGGCAGCATGCTGCTCTATTCCCTGCTCTACCTGACCGGCTATGACATCAGCCTGGAGGACCTCACGCGGTTCCGACAGTGGCAGAGCAAGACACCGGGACATCCCGAGTACCATCCTGAAGTCGGCATCGAAGTGACGACCGGGCCGCTGGGCCAGGGCATCTCCAACGGCGTAGGCATGGCCATCGCACAGAAGTATCTCGCCAACTATTTCAATCGCGACGGATTCCCGATCCTCGATTACAAGATTTACGTCATCGCCGGCGATGGCGATCTCGAAGAGGGCGTGTCCTCCGAGGCATGCTCGCTCGCCGGACACCTGGGCCTGGACAACCTCGTGGTCATCTACGACGACAACCACATCAGCATCGACGGCCCCACGGAGTTGTCCTTCACGGAAGACCGGGCGAAGCGCTTCGAGGCCTACGGCTGGTACGTCCAGAAGGTCGATGGCGACGGCAACGACATGGAGGCGTTCGAGCGGGCCCTCATCAACGCCAAGAGCGAGATCGGCCGGCCCTCCATCGTCCAGCTCCGCACGCACATCGCCTACGGCGCCCCGCACATGCAGGACACCGCCAAGGCCCATGGGGCCCCGCTCGGCGAGGAGGAAATCCGCGAGACGAAGAGGCGGTTCGGCTGGGACCCCGATAAGCACTTCCATGTCCCCGAGGAGGTCCTCGCCCACATGCGCGAGGCGGTCGAGCGCGGCAAGGAGGCGGAGAAGGAGTGGGACAAGCTCTTTACACGGTACGCGAAGAAACACCCGGATCCAGCGAAGCAGTTCAAAGCGGCCGCCGAGGGTTCTCTGCCGATTGACATCGATGAGGTCCTTCCGAAGTTCGAGGCGGGGCAGGCCGTCGCCACTCGCGTGGCTTCCGGCAAGGTGCTCGACGCGCTCATGCCGAAACTGCCTCTGATCCTGGGCGGCTCCGCGGACCTGACGCCGTCCAACAACACGCGGTTCGCGGGCGCGGCCGACTTCCAGAAGAACGCGCTGCAGGGCCGGTACATCCGCTATGGTGTCCGCGAGCACGCCATGGGCGCGATCATGAACGGGATTTCCGTGTCCCGTTTGCTGCGGGCCTATGGCGGGACGTTCCTGGTCTTCTCCGACTACATGCGCGGGGCGATCCGCGTCGCATCGCTCTCGAAATACCCGACCATTTTTATCTTCACTCACGACAGTATCGGGCTGGGGGAGGACGGTCCGACGCACCAGCCGGTGGAGCATTTCGCCGCGCTGCGGTCGATTCCCCACCTGCTCGTGATCCGGCCGGCCGACGCCAACGAGACCGCGTACGCGTGGAAATACATCCTGGAGAACCGCGACCAGCCCGTGGCGCTGCTCCTGAGCCGCCAGAATATCCCGGTGCTCGATCAGCACAAATACGCCTCGGCCGTGAATCTCAGTAGAGGGGCGTACGTCATCACCAGCCGGGGCAAGCCCGACGTCATCCTGCTGGCCAGCGGCTCCGAGGTCGCGATCGCCATGGAGGCGGCCAACAAGCTCGACGCGGAGGGGATCCCGTCGCAGGTGGTCAGCATGCCCTGCTGGACGTTGTTCGAGAAACAGGATGAAAAATACCGCAATTCCGTGATCCCGTCGACGGTCAAGGCGAGGGTCGGCATCGAGGCGGCGACCGATTTCGGCTGGCACAAATGGCTCGGCGAGTACGGCGAGTTCGTCGGACTCTGCGGCTTTGGCGCCTCCGCGCCCTGGAAGGCCTGCTACGAGGGATTCGGCATCACGACAGACAACGTCGTGAAGGCGGCCAAAGCCAGCCTGCAGAAACTGAAGGAGCAGCAATAGCGGGGGGCGGGCGAACAACTCTCCTCGCCAGTCGATAGTAATAGCGGGCCTGATCTGTCCCAAGGATGAGTGGGGCGGGTCCGGCGGAGGCGATACGGTCCGTGAGGCGCCCGAAAGGGATCTTGCTCGCCCGCGGTATCCCCATTTGCTATACTGCCCGCAACAGAGCCGTACTATGGATCTGGCAGCAGACATGGTGGTTTCTCAGGTGCTCTCCCGGCTGAGCCAGCCCCCGCAGGGGCCGGTGAAAGTCGAGGGGACGTGGGGATCTTTTGCGCGCCTGCTGGCCGCTCAAATCTCCGCAACCCTGCACCGGCCTGTTTTGTATCTCTGTGCCCACATCGATGATGCCGACCGGGCGTTCGACGACCTCAAGACGTTCGGGGCCGCGCATCTCGATCTTCTGCCCGCCTGGGAGGGCGAGGAGGACCTGGCCGATGCGACGGACGAGACGCGGGCGGAAAGGCTGCGGGTGGTATCGCGGCTCGCCGACCCCTCGCGGCACCGCGATCTCGTCATCGCGGCGCCCATCCAGGCGATCTGCCAGCCGATCCCCAAGCCGGCGGCGCTGGAGGAAAGCTCCCTGCGGCTCAGGCACGACGAGACCATGGACCCCGAAGCCGTTGTCGAGTGGCTTGTGCGGAACAACTTCGAGCGGGTCGATGCGGTGGACCTGCCTGGCCAGTTCGCCCGCCGGGGCGGAATTATCGACATCTATGCGCCCCTGACCAGCGGCGAGGTTCTGCTGAGCCCCCGCGATGCAGAGCAGCCGGGGCAGGAGGCGCAGCCCATCCGGATCGAGTTCTTCGGCGATACGATCGAAAGCATTCGCCGGATCAATCTCGACACCCAGCGTTCCACGCACGAGATCCGCAGCATCAGCATCGTGGCCGCCGCTTCACAGGTGGTCGTCGAGCAGCGGGAGCTGTTCGCGAACATCCTGCCGCAGGAGACCATCGTCATCCTGGAGGAGCCGAACGAGGTCCAGGAGGTCGCCAGCGTGTTCCTCGCCCGCGTGGAAAGGGCCGGGCGGCTTTACCCCTGGGCGGACATCTACAACTCCGTCGCCCGATTCACGCAGTTGCACGTCTGCCGATTCGCGACGGGCGAGCCTGAAGAGTTCCTTCGGCTGGCCGTCAAGAGCGTTCAGCAGTTCGAGCGCAAGGCCACCTCCCTCTGGGCCGGACACAAGGCTGCCCTTGAAGAGTTGATCCAGCGTGCCAAAGAGGGCAGCCGCGTCTCCCTGTACTGCGAAAGCCCCGCCGAGGTCCAGCGGGTTACCGAGATCATCAAGGAGATCGACCACGATGTGCCTCGCAACTTCACGCTGCCAATCGGCTACGTGCACCAGGGCTTCTTCGTCGAGCCGCTCAACGCGATCATCGTCAGCCATCATGAGCTGTTCGGGCAATACGCCCTTCGCCGCCGGGAGCGGGCGGCGCACACGACGGCCCCGGTGGATACGCTGGCCGACCTGCAGCCGGGCGACTACGTCGTCCACGCCTCCTACGGCATCGGCAAATTCCAGGGCACCGAGACCATCGAGGAGAGGACTCCCGGTTCGGCCGCCGGCGCGTCTCAGGATCGTGGCGAGGGCGTCTCGCCCTTGCGTAGAGGACAAGGGCAGGATGCCCTCGCCACGGAAGGCGCCAAGGCGGAGTACCTGACGATCGAGTACGCGGACGGCGTCAAGATCCACGTCTCCGTCCAGAACATCGCGTTGATCCAGAAGTACATCGGCACGAGCCCGAAGCGGCCGACGCTCAGCAAGATCGGCTCGAAACGATGGCAGAAGCAGAAGGAGAAGGTTGCCGAATCCATCCGCGACCTGGCGGCGGAGATGCTGGAGGTCCAGGCCAAGCGCCAGGCGATAGGCGGCATCGCGTACAGCGAGGACTCAAGCTGGCAGATGGAGTTCGAGGAGTCCTTCCCATACCAGGAGACGCCGGATCAGATCACCGCTGTCGGTGAGATCAAGGCCGACATGCGGGAACCCACCGCCATGGATCGCCTCCTGTGCGGCGACGTTGGCTACGGCAAGACCGAGTTGGCGATGCGCGCGGCGTTCAAGGCCGTCGAGAGCGGCAAGCAGGTCGCTGTGCTCGTCCCGACGACGGTCCTGTCCGTCCAACACGGCCGCACCTTCACCGAGCGGTTCGCCGACTTCCCGGTCACTATCGAGGTCCTCAACCGCTTCAAGACCGGCAGACAGGCGAAGGACGTCCTCGCCGGCGCCCGCGAGGGTGGCGTGGATATCCTCATCGGCACGCATCGCCTGCTCAGCGGCGACGTCGCCTTCAAGGACCTGGGCCTGCTGATCATCGACGAAGAGCAGCGGTTCGGCGTCGAGCACAAGGAACGTCTCAAGAGGATGCGGGTGAACGTGGACATCCTGACCATGACCGCCACGCCCATCCCGCGCACGCTGCACATGGCCTTGCTGGGCCTGCGCGATATCAGCTCGCTGACCACGGCGCCGCTGGACCGGCGCAGCATCGTCACCAGCGTCACGACCTACAATCCCGAGCTGATCCGCAAGGCCATCTATCGCGAGTTGACCCGCCAGGGCCAGGTCTTCTTCCTGCACAACCGCGTCCAGTCCATCGACAAGAAGGCCTGGGAGATTCGCAAGCTCGCCCCGGATGCCAAGGTTGACATCGCGCACGGCCAGATGAGCAAGCACGAGCTTGAGGACGCCATGATTAATTTCGTGCTCGGCCACACGGACGTGCTGGTGTGCACGACGATCATCGAATCGGGTCTCGACATCCCCAACGCCAATACGATCTTCATCAACGACGCCGACCGTTTCGGCTTAGCGGAGATGCACCAGCTTCGCGGCAGGGTGGGGCGGTACAAGCACCGCGCGTACGCCTACATGCTCCTGCCCAACACCCGGCCGGTCTCGCCCGTGGCGGCCAAGCGGCTCAAGGCCATCGAGGAATACTCGCACCTCGGCGCGGGCTTTCGCATCGCGCTACGCGACCTGGAGATTCGCGGGGCGGGCAATATCCTCGGCGCCGAGCAGTCCGGCCACATCCAGATGGTCGGCTATCAAATGTATTGCGAGATGCTCGCCGACACCGTGCGCCAGATCAAGAACGAGAAGGTCGAGCCCCTGCCGACGACCACCATCGACCTCGGCTTTCCCGCCTTCATTCCGAAGAACTACATTCCCATCGAGCGTCAGCGCATGGACGCCTATCGCAAGATCGCCGTGGCGCGGACGCCGGCGGACCTGGAGCAGATCCAGGCCGGCCTGGCCGACGTCTATGGCCCCGTGCCCGACGAAGTCAAGGTCCTGATCGAAATCGCCGAGCTTCGCATCGCCGCCGCCAAGTGGGACATCCGCAGCATCATCGTCCAGATGTCCTCGACAGACATCCCCTACGAGGGCGGCCGGCCCACAGGCGACCTCATCTTCTCCTTCAAAAACCGTGGCGAGGGCGTCCCGCCCTTGTCTTCATCACTCAGAGGAAAGGAACAAGGGCAAGATGCCCTCGCCACGAAAGCGAAGCGCCTCTTCGCCAACACCCACGGCTCCGTCCGAATCCCCGATCCCAAAACCATCCACCTGCGCCTCCCCGCCGCCTACTTCGAGCCCCAAACCCTCCTGCGCTTCATGAAGAAACTGTTCGCCAGCGCGAACAAGTGATGGCCCCCCGGACAGCATTAGCAATTCGCAGGGTGTCCTTGACCCACGCGTTTGGCTCAGATAGACTTGGCCTGTGTGATTGTGAATTGGCTGGAGGTGTCTTATGTCCTACGAGGAAATGCGGAGACAGGCACGCGCTCTTCAGAGGGAGATTGAAGACCGTGTGAATGAGACAATTTATCACTATACCTCAGCGGAGGGCTTTCGGGGGATTGTGACAAGTAGTGAACTATGGCTGACCAATGCGGCATTCGTCAACGACACGACGGAATGCAAAGCCTTCTTGGAGGATTGTGCGAAGGACTTGATTCAGGATGAGAGCCTGGGAAACAACGATGTGAAAGAGACGCTTGGATTTCGCCTGGAGGATGGTCCTGAGAATGATAAGTACTACATTGCCTCCTTTAGCAGGGCACGGGACTCTCTTTCGCAGTATCGAGCCTACGGGAAGTTTTGCATCGGGTTGGACCCCCGAAAGATGAGAAGAAACGGATTTCACATGTACAGATGTGTGTACAGGACCCGGGATATCAATGACTGGGTCCGCAAGAAAGCGCGCGTGCGTCAGTGGAATGGAGACTGTCTGCAAGCGGACGACAGATGTGGTGTTGCGGGTGACTTGGTTTTTGCGGCTTCAGTGAAGTATAAGAACGCGGCTTACCGTGATGAACGCGAGATACGAATGGTCGCTGTGTCCGGTGGGAGTCCAGGGCCCTACACGAGGATCATGGCGCCGTTGACCGCACAAGATAGTGCGAAGGACATTTGCGCGCATGAGCCGCCGATACATTTTCGTGACTGTTGCGGCCATGGGATGGCCACCCCGTACGTCAAGTTCTTCTTCTCAAGCAGGAAACCCGAAGAGGACACGTGGGAGGACATACAGAGAGAAACGGTAGCCCAGGTGAAGGAGCGCAAACTGAGGGAAGAAGAAAAGATGCCGCGTGAACTCCTGCCGATAACCGAGGTCTGGATTGGTCCAATGGCCCAGCAGGAAGAGGTCAGGCTGGCCAGTGAGATCATGCTGCGTGAGAAAGGATATGAGAACGTCCAGATTATAGCCTCGCAAATTCCGTATCGGGGGCGATGAAGGCTCCTGCCCACTGGCCGGGCTGACAAGGGCATCGGCCGCAGGCTGTCTCGCGTATTGAAGTACGATCCATTGCGTCAGTGGTGTTTGTGTGGAGTGAAGAAGACGATGCCCAAAGTCATCGAAAGACCATATGCAGGGATAGGGGCTTGCTTGATCATTGGCCTGCTGGCGAGTTTCCTTAGTGGCGTGGATTTGGAGTACTCGGCTGCGTCGAATGCCGAGCATGTGGGGCCCCGACGGCCTGCGACTGATGAGGAGTCGAAGTATTGGCTGGAGAACATGGTTTGGTATCACGGTTTCACGCGCAAGGAGGTCCGTGCGGCGACCGGACTAACGGAAGAGCAGATCGTGGCGGCACAAGAGAGATTCAATATTCGGAGAGACAATCGACCGCTCCGGCGTGCCGATGCGTCACTGTTGGTCCTGCCGTATCCGGGGGGGCGGCATCCTCGGATTGGGTTCCTGGAGGGGGCGGTGGAGCCGCAGCGGGAGACGAAGTTCAGCGTGTTTACGCCGTGGGACCCTAATAGCTACGTCGTGGTGGATGTGCCGGAGGCGGTCTGGTCGAACCTGGGGCTCACGTATCTGGCCCACAAACATATCGACACGATCTGGACGAAGCAGGGGGTCGAGCTGCCGAAACTGGAATGGAGCCGGCGCGCCGATGGGAGCCTGGACATCGAGCGGACGTTGCCCAATGGGATTACATTCGGCGTGAAAGCGGCGACGGCGAAAGAGGCGGTGCGGATGGAGATGTGGCTGCGGAATGGGACGGATCAGAAGCTGACGGACCTGCGGGTGCAGATTTGCGTCATGCCGAAGATGACGGCGGGGTTTGCCTCCCAGACGAACGAGAACAAGGTCTTCACGAATCCCTATGTCGCCTGCCGGTCTGAGGACGGCAAACGCTGGATCATCACGGCTTGGGAGAGTTGCCATCGGCCCTGGGGCAACGAGCAGTGCCCGTGCTTCCACTCGGACCCGAAATTCCCCGACTTGGAGCCGGGGCAGACGCACCGCTTGCACGGCTGGCTCTCCTTCTATGAGGGCGACGATCTTCAGGCCGAATTCGCACGAATCGAGGCAAGCGGCTGGCGACAAGACTGAGGATCGGGTAGACTACGGAGGAATGGTGGGCGAAGCTCACCGTACCATTGAAAGGAGAGAAATGATGAACGGATCTGTGTGCAAAGCAATCGTTACGGCCCTCGTTGTTGTCCTGATGGTTGCCGGGATTTCGGCGGCGGCGGAGGAGATCAAGACACTGGAGATTGGGGCGAAGGCGCCGGATTTTGCGCTGCCCGGTGTGGACGGGAAGATGCACAAGCTGTCGGAGTACAAAGAGGCGAAGGTGCTTGTCATCGTGTTCACGTGCAATCACTGCCCGACGGCGCAGGCGTACGAGGACCGGATCAAGGCTCTTGCGGCGGACTACAAGGATAAGGGCGTGGCGTTGGTGGCGATTTCGCCGAACGATCCGCAGGCGGTCCGGCTGGACGAACTGGGCTATACCGATTTGGGCGACTCGCTGGCCGATATGAAGATTCGCGCCAAAGACAAGCACTTCAACTTCCCGTATCTCTACGACGGCGACAAGCAGGAGGTGTCGAAGGCTTACGGCCCGATGACCACGCCCCATGTGTTCATCTTTGACAGCGAGCGGAAGCTGCGCTATGCCGGCCGGGTGGATGATAACGAGAAGCAGCCGGTAGAGACGCAAAATGTTGCGTCTGTACATACCTCGCCCGACGCTCGCAACGCCATTGAGGCCCTTCTGGTCGGCCGGGCTGTGCCCGTCGAGACGACCAAGACTTTCGGCTGCTCCATCAAATGGTCGGATAAACGGGGCTCTGCCAGGCAGTCTTTCGAAAAATGGGCTCAAGAGCCGATAACCGTCCAGACGATAGACCTGGAAGGGGTTAAGAAGGTGCTCAAGAACGACTCAAACGACGTGTGCCTGGTCAATATCTGGTCTACCCGTTGTGGACCCTGCGTCGCCGAGTTTCCTGAACTCGTCGAGATCAACCGCATGTATCGCGGGCGTGAGTTCAAAATGGTGAGCATCAACGTCGAAGGGAGCGAAGCGAAGGACAGGGCGCTCTCGTTCCTCAAGAAGAATCAGGCTTCTTTCACAAACTACGTCTATGACGGCGATGTCTATGCCTTCATCGACGCGGTGGACCCGAAGTGGCCCGGCGCGATCCCCTATACGCTGTTGATCAAGCCTCATGGCGAGGTCGCGTACCGCCATGTAGGTATGATCGAGCCGCTCGACGTAAAGAAGGCAGTTGTTGAATCTCTTGGCAGGGTATACAGATAGTTGTCAGTTAGCAGTTGGCAGTCTTCAGTTCCCAGTATCTGTGAACCGGGAACTGAAAGCTGATCACTCATAATCAAGTTGTCCATTGGGGTGGCTGGTTTTCATCTGTAGTCGATTGGGTGGTCCATTTTCTGCTTGTCCAGAGGCGCGAAATGGAAGAAAGAAGATAAGAAGCGAACAACGTAAGAAGATAGGACGCAAGTTCCTCCCCGCTCAGCTTCTCACCTTCCTACCTTCCCGGGTATAGGTCTGCGCCCATGCCTTTGGTTAAGCGAGTTGGGGGAACTGCCGATACAAGATCAAGGACCTGGTTTGGCTCCAAGCGGCTTATCTTCGGCCCGCCGGGTCGGGATAGGCGTCGCTGTGCAAGGATATAGCGTTTAAGGAGTTGACATGCCGAGTGTGCGTAGCTTCACGGTGTTGCCAGCGCTACCCGAGTCATTGAGGGAACTGGATGTTCTTGCCAATAACCTGCTTTGGTCCTGGAATCCTCAGATTTCCGATCTGTTCCGGCGGATCGACCCGGGGTTATGGGTCGCAAGCGGGCACAACCCGGTCAAACTGCTGGGTAGCATCCCGCAGGAGCGGCTGGAGGCGCTCTCGACCAACGAGAGCTTCCTGAACGAGTTGAAGCGGGCATCGGGCACCCTGCAGGAGTACCTGGAGGCCCCCTCCTGGTTTGAGAGGGTCTGCCGCGACAACCGCGGTGCCGTCATCGCCTATTTCAGTGCGGAATTCGGGCTGCACGAATCTTTGCCGATCTACGCCGGCGGACTGGGCATCCTCGCGGGCGATCATCTCAAGAGTGCATCGGACCTCGGCATCCCCATCGTCGGCATCGGCCTGATGTACCAGAAGGGCTACTTCCGCCAGTACCTCAACGTCGATGGTTGGCAGCAGGAGGCCTACGCGGACAACGATCCGCACAGCATGCCGATCGAGCTGGTGTGCAAGAGCAGCGGCCGGCCTCTGGTCATCAGCGTGGAGTATCCGGGGCGCTGCGCGCAGGCCCAGATCTGGCGCGTTTCCGTGGGCAGGGTGAAGTTGTACCTGCTCGACACGAATACCGAGGCCAACTCACCGGTCGACCGTATGACGACCAGCAGCTTGTACGGCGGCGACCGCGAGCTGCGCATCCGCCAGGAGATTCTGCTGGGAATCGGGGGCTTGAAGGCCCTGGCGGCAATGGGCACGACACCGACCGTCTGCCACATGAATGAGGGACATGCGGCCTTCATGGCTCTGGAGCGCGTCCGGCAGTTGCGGACCACCACGAACATGACCTTCGAGGAGGCCGTCGAGGCCACCAGGGCCGGCAACGTATTCACGACGCACACGCTCGTCAAGGCCGGCCTCGATGAGTTCAGCGTCGAGCTCATGGATAAGTACTTCGGCGGCTACTTCCCGCACCTGGGCATCAATCGGCGCCAGTTCCTGTCGCTGGGCAGGATTCTGCCGGACGACGAGAATGAGCCGTTCAAGATGCCCGTCCTGGCCATCCGGCTCAGCAGTTATCTCAACGGCGTCAGCAAGCTGCACGGGCAGACTTCGCGTGAGGTGTGGGGCTCGCTTTGGCCGGGCCTGCCGACCCGGGAGGTGCCAATCACCTCCATCACGAACGGCATCCACCTCAAGACGTGGCTGGCGGACGAAATGGCCGCTCTGTACGAGCGATACCTTGGACCCGCCTGGAACCAGACGACGTTCGATAAGTCCGTGTGGGAGCACGTGGAGCAGATTCCCGATGAGGAGTTGTGGAGCGCCCATCAGCGGTGCAAGGAACAGTTGGTCGTCTTTGTGAGAAAGCGGCTGGTGGCGCAGATGCAGCGTCGCGGCACGTGCCTGACGGAATTGAAGCAGGCAGAGGAGGCACTGGATCCCGAGGCGTTGACGATCGGCTTTGCGCGGCGGTTCGTCGCCTACAAGCGCGGCGACCTGCTCTTTCGAGAAGCCCAGCGTCTGGCGGCGCTGGTCAACAACGCGGAGTGCCCGGTCCAGATCATCTTCGCCGGCAAGGCGCACCCGAAGGATGACGGCGGCAAGGAGATCATTCGCCACATCGTCCATTTCGCCTCTCAGGAGGCGGTGCGGCGGCGGATCATCTTCCTCGAAGACTATGATATTGACGTGGCCCGGGTCCTCGTGCGAGGCGTCGATATCTGGCTGAATAACCCCCGGCGGCCGATGGAGGCCAGTGGGACCAGCGGTATGAAGGCGGCAGCCAACGGCGTCATCAACTTGAGCACGCTCGACGGCTGGTGGTGCGAGGGCTATACCCCGGAAGACGGCTGGGTCATCGGCGGCGGTGAATGCTACGATGATCCCGCGTACCAGGATGCCGTCGAGTCGCAGGCCCTGTACAGCGCGCTGGAGAACGAGGTCGTACCCATGTTCTTCTCGCGATCGGCGGGCAATCTGCCTCGCGCCTGGATTCAGAAGATGCGTGCCTCGATCAAATCCGTGGCCCCCCGGTTCAACACGCACCGGATGCTCGGCGAATACACCCGGCGGTTCTACAATCCTTCGGCGACGCGGTACCGGTACCTGACGGACGATGCAATGACCAAAGTCAAAGCACTGGCGCGCTGGAAGTCGGAGATTCGCCAGGCCTGGTCGGAGTTCGCCGTCTGCGAGGTCGTGATGCGTGCGCACAACGGGGAAGACGGCGAGTCGCTCAATCCTCGCCAGCCGCAGTTGAAGGTCGGCTCGGAACTCACCATCCGGGCGCTCATCAAGATCGGGCGAATGCAGCCCCAGGACGTCTGCGTCGAGCTCTATCACGGGCCGACCGACTCATGGGGGCATATCCGTGATGGCGCGACGGTCCGGATGGTGCACGAGAAGAAGGCCGGCGACGATGGCGGGCACTGGTTCTCCGGTCGCATGGCGTGCCAGATGACCGGGCAGCACGGGGTCGCCGTGCGAGTCCTGCCGAACCATCGCGACCAGGTGAACGCCTACGAGCACGGACTGGTGCTCTGGGAGAAAAGCTAAGGGCTACCGGAAAGAACTTCCAATGAACACACCCCATCATGTTGGTCGTAGCAGCATCCTGGATACATGGAATGATACATGGAACAAGGATGCGTTTGATGGAACTGAAAGATCTGGCCCGCGAACTGCCCGACGAAATCTGGACCGTATTCGAGCCGCTCTTACCGCCGGTGGTGTGGGTGGGCAATGGCCGCAGGCCCTGCACCAATCGCGAATGCCTCCACGGGATTCTGTATGTCTTGGTCACGGGCATTCCGTGGGAGATGATGCCCAAAGGATTCCCCTCGTACAAGACCTGCTTAAACCGCTTCAAACAGTGGCTGGCTCTCGGGGTATTCCAAGAGGCGTGGCGTATTCTGGCCCAACGATACGAATGCCTCCAAGGAATCAATTGGGACCAGATTTGCCTCGATGGGTCGAAACGCCCGTCAAAAAAGGGGGTCAACAGACGGGACCCAGCCCCGTCGATCGCGGCAAATCCGGCACCAATCTCCACTTGGCCACGGATGGCCGCGGCATGCCCTTGGGAGCCGTGATCACTGGCGCCAACGCCAACGACGGCCAGCAAGCGGGAGACTTGCTGGCGGCGCTGGTGATTCCACCACCGCCGCCGGAATCCCAACCGCCCGTGGCGGATCTCCGCGACTTGCCCTCCGCGCGAGGAGATGGTGCGTATGGCAATGAACCTACCCGCCAACGTGCGGCGGCGAACGGATTTCGCCTGCGTGCGCCCAGCCGAGGACAGACGCGATTGCCTGGCATCGGTCGGATTCGCAGTGCCGTAGAGCGGGGTCATGCTTTCCTTTCCCAGTTTGGTCGTATTGCCCGCCGTCTGGATCGCATCGCTTCACGTTACCTGGGATGGGTCCAGTTGGCTGCCTGCATCATCTTCATTCGTGCGGGTTTTTTCCGGTAGCCCTAAGGCTCGGCAGCGTTGTGGAGCCGAATCGGGGCCTTACTCGTTCTCGCGGTCGCTCAGGAGCTGATAGGCCGCCTGGGCCGAGGGCGCCTTCTCCAGAGCGTCCTTGAACTGGTGATCAAGCATGAGTCGGCTGATGCGAGCCAGGGCCTGGATGTGCGGGCCCGTCTGGTCGAGCGGCGAAACGAGCAGAATCACGATGAACACCGGTTTTCTGTCGATACTGTCGAAGTCGACGGGTTGCTGAGCGATCCCCAACGCCATGACGAGTTCCTTGACGGCGCCGGATTTTCCGTGCGGAATGGCGATGCCCGAGCCGATCCCTGTGCTGCGGGTTCGCTCCCGTGCAAACACCGCATCCAGAGTGGCCTGCTTGTTTTGAAGCAAGCCGTTTTCGGCGAGAACATCCACCAACTCCGTGATCACCGAGTCTTTGTCCGTGCCGGTCAATGGGACCTTAACGCACGTTGGCTGCAATATGCGAGTTAGCATCATGGTACAAGAGACCGAAACGATATCGGATTGCGAGCACCTCAATACAAAGCGGGGAGTATACCCGCGCATCGCCACATTGCCAAGACCTTTATTGATCGCCCAACACGATTTCTTTGCCGGCGGTTGCCGACGGACTTAGGTCTTTACAGGCTGCGCCGGGCGTGTAGAATCAGACACGCTTCTTGTTTATGAGGACTCCTGCCGACCCAGGTCCATGGGTCGGATAGTCCCGAATAGAGCCAGGATATAGACAGTATGACGAAGATAGCATTGTACGATACGACGCTGCGCGATGGGATGCAGGCGGAAGGCGTAAGCTTCTCTCTCAAGGACAAGCTGGCGATCGCCAAGTGGCTTGGCGATCTGGGCCTGGACTACATCGAAGGCGGCTACGCGGCGTCGAATCCCAAGGAGATGCAATTCTTCAGGGAGGTGGCCGGCCTGGGTCTGACGAGCTCAAGAATCGTCGCGTTTGGCAGCACCCGTCGGGCCGATTGTTGTGTGGCGGACGATGTCTCGCTCAATTCGATCCTCGCCTGCAAGACGCCCGCGGCGACGATCGTGGGCAAGACGTGGGACCTGCACGTCAGGGAAGTGCTCGGCTGCTCGCTGGATGAGAATTTGACGATCTGTGCTGATTCAGTCGCGTACCTCAAGGGCAAGGGCCTGGAAACGATCTTCGACGCGGAGCACTTCTTCGATGGCTATCGGGAGAACCCGGAATACGCCATGAAGGTGCTCGCCGCCGCGGCGAACGCCGGCGCGGATGTCCTGGTCCTTTGTGACACGAACGGCGGGTCGCTGCCCGAGCGAATCTATGAGATCACCCGCAAGGTCTGCGAGACCTTCGGCTCTGTCACTATCGGGATCCATACCCATAACGACGCGGATTGCGCGACCGCCAACGCGCTGGCCGCCGTGCGCGCCGGGGCTCGCCACGTGCAGGGCACGATCAACGGCTTGGGCGAGCGATGCGGCAACGCCGATCTGTGTGCCGTCATCCCGGGCCTGGCCTTCAAGATGGACATGGAGACCCTCAAGCCGGAGAAGATGCGAATGCTCACCGAGACTTCGCGATTCGTCTTCGAGGTCGGGAACATCCTGCCTGTGATGAATCTGCCCTACGTGGGCGAGAGCGCATTTGCCCACAAGGCGGGATTGCACGTGGATGCCTTGCGCAAGAGCAAACGCACCTACGAGCATGTCGAGCCCGAGCTCGTGGGCAACGAGCGGCGGTTCCTCATCTCGGAGCTCAGCGGCAAATCGAACATCCTCGCCGAGCTCGAGAAGGCCAAACTCACGCAGGATAAGAAGCTGGCCCGCAAGATCCTGGAGCGCGTGCAGGAACTGGAGAACGAGGGCTATCAGTTCGAGGCGGCCAACGCCAGCTTCGACCTGCTCATCAAGAAGACCATGGGGACCTTCAAGCCCTCGTTCGAGCTGATCAAGTACCACGTGGAGGTGGAGAAGCGCAGTACCGGGGAGATCGTCACCGAAGCGACGGTCAAGCTCAAGGTCGGCGACGGGATCGAGCACGTCGTCGGCGAGGGGGACGGCCCCGTGAACGCGCTGGACGCGGCGCTGCGCCGATCACTGGAGCGGTTCTATCCGAATATCCGGGAGATGCACCTGATCGACTACAAGGTCCGCGTGGTCAACGCGCATGCAGGCACGGCGGCCCGCGTCCGCGTCGTCATCGAGTCGCGCGACAGGCAATCGATCTGGGGGACGGTGGGCGTCTCGGAGAATGTCATCGAGGCAAGCTGGCTGGCCCTGGTGGACAGCGTCGAGTACAAGCTCCAGAAGAACTCGCAGTGATGTCTCACTGACGGGAAATCCGACGCGGGGTAAGGACGCCCATTGCCGATGCGGCGGGTTACCGCGGGAAACGGCAACCCGCCGACGGACGTTCACTATGATGTTGCGATGGTTTCCTCTACCGGCAGGACTTGATACTTGCGTTTTCGCCGATTCACGGTCCTGCGGTCCGGGTTGGCCACCTGCGAATCATCGGCGGCCACTTGCAGCACCTCTGCGGCCGTGGCGGCAAACCCATCGGCGCCGATTTCCTCCCAGAGGCCCTCTGCGCGGTTGAAGAGCCCGCCGGAGACGACGATGCGCATGTCCGGCCAGGCATTGACGCCGCGGATCCGGTCGATCAGCCGCCGAACATCGGGGGCCTGCTTGGGCGTTGTCCCGTAGACCAGCAGCACGTCGGGCGCGTACTCATTGATGTATCCGAAGATATCGTCATTGCTCAGGCCGCCGCCGAGGAACCGGACCTCCCAGCCGTCGCTCTCGAACAGGTCGGCGATCATCTGGGCCCCCAACTCCTGCAACTCCTCGCGGGCGCAGCAGACGGCCGCCTTCTTGTGCCTGGCGGGGCGGCGGGGCAGCTTGTTCTGCAACTGATCCACGAGCGTCCGATTGATGCGGGTCGCCATGTGCTCCTGGATCGTCGTAATCTTATCCACTCGCAGGAGCCGTTCGATCTCCGCCATAACCGGCCAGATCACGTGCAGGTACACCGAGTTGGCGGGGATGCCGCTCTGAAGGGTCTCCTCGACCACGCTGCGACACATCCTGCGGTCTCCACGCAACAGGGCTTCCAGGTACTTGGCAAGTGCTTGTTCCTTGACCATTGATGTCTCCTTCACTGACCAGAGTTGATGGCTTCGTGCGATTGTCTGTGAACCTTGCATTCCTTTGGGTTCCAAATGTCAATCTGGGAAACCTGCATTGGGGTAGTATCGGAAGGTGTACAGGGAAATCTTGAGTCAAAATGGATAACGCTGGACGAATGGGGATTTCGTTGTCGCGAGTGATTGGATATCTGGTGGCAGATGCTGGAGAAACATCAGGATTGCCGTGAGGGCCGCGGTTTACCAAGCAGTAGTCCCATAAAGACAAGGAGTGGCAATCGGTCTGTCAGGCCGTGACTTCATCGCCCCATAAGAGATGGGATTTCGCTTGCATAGGGGCTTGACACATGGTACAGTGACCTCAGAAGTGATCGTATCGCTTCTTCCGACGCCACGCGGGGCGGTGGATCTGCTGAGCGGGCTCCTGTGGACCATGCTCCCGCGTATGCGGAGTGTGGGTCTATGTGGGTGTTGTCACGAGAGATCTGTGGAGCGGTTTGTGCGTCTCTGCTGCATCTTGCCTGGATTTCCGCACGAATCGCATCATCAGCAGTGTATCTGAGAAGGAGGTGAGCGAACAGGGCAGGGAGGGCCAATCTACGAACCGTGCCTTGTGCGAGTATCCGGCGCCGGTCGTGTCGCGATGTACCCACGTGATATCTCCGTGCCCGGCGCCATGAGTGTGTGCGAACGACGCCTGGTGCGTGGCCAGGCCAAGACCATGTGCGTTTGTTTTGAAGGAGGAAAGACATGCGTAGAAGAGCAGCGTATCTGATTTTTGTGGCCATACTGCTGGGTGCGTGTGGCGTCTCGTGGGGCCAGAAGAAAGCCCATACTCCCGTTCCAGCGAATGGGGAGACGGGCGCGGCGTTTAGCATGTACGCCATTCTGCAGTGGAAGCCAGGCAGCACGGCAGTCTTCCACGCGGTCTATCTAGGCACGAGCCCCGAGCTTGGGCCGGCAGACATTGTCGCCCCGAAGCTGCCTCTGCAACTCACAGTATACGTTCACCAAGCTGGTGTCGTGCCCGGAACGACCTACTACTGGCGGGTCGATGAGATCGAGAAGGACCTGGTGACGGTGATCAAGGGCGACGTGTGGGTCTTCACGGTGCAGGCCAAGACGGCGTACCTGCCCGACCCGGCGGACGGGAGCAATACGGTCCCTGTTACACCGGATTTGAAGTGGCTCCCGGGCCAGGGCGCCGGCAAGCACCACGTGTACCTGAGTGACAACAAAGCCGCGGTTGCCGATGGGACCGCTGACGCGGACAAGGGCGTGACGACAGATCCCAACTATGCTCCCGCCGAGCTGCTGCCGGCCACAACGTATTTCTGGCGCGTCGATGAGATCCTCATTGGCGACACCGTGGAACCCGGCGCCGTGTGGAGTTTCACGACGGTACTTCCCGTGGATGACTTCGAGAGCTACACGAACGAAGTCGGCGCGCGGGTCTTCCAGACCTGGATCGACGGCTGGGGCTACACGGAGCCTGCGCCGGGCGACCCGGGCAACGGCAGCGGTGCATCCGTCGGGCACGACATCTGGACGGCAGGCACCCCGTACACCACCATCGCGGAGACCAGAATCGTGCATGGCGGCGGGCAGTCGATGCCGGTGGATTACAACAACATCAACGCGCCGTTCTACTCGGAGGCGGAGCGGACCTGGACGACATCCCAGGATTGGACGCTCAACGCTGTGGATACGTTGACCCTCTACGTTCAGGGACAGGCAAGAGACTTTGACATCCCGCGAGTGGCGACGGCGCCGGTCATCGACGGCAAGGCCGATGAGGTCTGGTCCCAAGTCTCGGCGCAGCAGCTCACGACATCAATCCAGGCCAACCCCCCGTCCACTCCCGCTGACGCCTCGGGGCAGTTCCGCGTGCTGTACGATGCACAAAACCTGTACGCACTGGTCGACATCAACGACGAGAGACTGATCAACGACACGGCCGAGTCGTGGCAGGATGACAGCGTCGAGTTCTACGTCGACGGCGACAATACGAAGAAAGGTCCGGGCCTGGACGGTCACAATCGCCAGTACACCTTCGGCTGGACGACCACCGACATCCAGGGAACCAACACGGATGTTACGGGTGCCGGCATTGCTCAAGAGAATACGCCCACCGGATGGCGCATCGAGATCAAGCTGCCCTGGCAGGCGTTGATCGGTGCGGGCGCACCCGTCGGCAGACTCATCGGGATCGACTGCTTCTACAACGATGACGACGACGGCACGGATCGCGACTCCCAGATCGCCTGGCACTCGATCGTGGGAGATGACTGGCAGACGCCGCGCGATTGGGGCACGGCATTGGTCGCGGCGCCGCAGTTGGCAGGCGGGGCCGATGCGTTATACGTCGCGCTGCGCGACAGCGCCAACCACACGGCGGTCATCGTCTATCCCAGCCCGGATGTCCTGAAGGCGAACGCGTGGGTGGAGTGGAAGATCCCGCTCAAGGACTTCGCGGATGCCGGCGTGAACCTCAAGGCCGTCCGAAAGATGTTCATTGGTGTCGGCGATCGGGCCAATCCGGCAAAGGGCGCCTCCGGATCGCTCTACATCGATGACATCTACCTGACCAGGCCGGCGCCGCCGAAGGAGTAGTCGGCGGATCGATGAGCCTGAAGAACGACTCGGTGCGTAGCTGACGATTGAGGATGTGATCGGGGCCTGTGTCACACGACACGGGCCTCGGTTCTTCTCTATCGGCGCCACTCGGGCTTGCGCACCATGAGGGGGGGCATTTGCTGCGGTGGGCGTCTTCTGTCGGCGAGCCTGAGGCAACTGCGGCTGCTCGGATACCAGCGGATCGTGAACAGTTTGGCCTTCAGGAGGAATTTGTCTTTTGTCAGCCAGCCGAACATACGCCTGCGCACATACCCTCATCATACAATCATGGACCGTCACCCTCCTCCCTATCGGCCAATCCGGGACCCGACTTTCGCCGGGAAAGCAAAGAGCAGCCGGATTGCAGGCGACTCAGGATGGCGAAATTCACAAGGGGCGATAAAGGCGCGTTGGCTCAGAGCTTGACCGGAATATCTCGCTCTGCAAGGTACTGCTTCATCTCTTTGATGCTGTATTTGCCGAAATGGGCAATGGAGGCTACCAGGACGGCGTCGGCGTGGCCATCGACCACGGCCTCATACAGATGTTCGAGGGTCCCCGCGCCGCCGGAGGCGATTACCGGCAGGGAGACCGCATCGGCAATGGCCCGTGTCATGGGAATGTCGTAGCCGCCCTGGGTGCCGTCCGTGTCCATGCTTGTGGGCAAAATGGCCCCCGCGCCAAGGCCCGCGACCTTTTTGGCCCAGTCGACGGCGTCGATGCCCGTGCCGGCGGTCCCGCCCTTGATCATCACCTCGAAGCCCGAAGGCAGGTCGGGGTTCTTCGCGGTATCGATTGCGACTGTGATTTTGTCCGTTCCGAAGGCCTTGACGGATTCCTTGACAAGGCTCGGGCTGCGCACGGCGGCGGTGTTTATTGAGACCTTCGATACACCGAGGCCCAGCAATTCCTCGATGGCCTTACAGCTATTGATCCCTCCGCCGACCGTCAGGGGCACGGAGGTCCGCTCCACCGTCCGCTTGACGGCCTCCAGAAGCGTCTTGCGGCCCTCCAGCGTCGCCGTGATGTCCAGAAAGACCAGTTCGTCCGCCCCGGCCTGGCTGTACGCGGCAGCGGTCTCGGCGGGGTCGCCAACATCCGCCAGATTGATGAAGTTCACGCCCTTCACCAGGCGGCCGTGCTTGACATCCAGACAGGGAATCACTCTGCGATAATTCATCTTCTGTTTCTCCATGTGCGGTTGTCAGTGTGCTGCGTACCATGTGCTACTTGTCGCACGAATATAGTCGAATCAAGCGGGCCAGTCGAGAAAATGTTCTGCGATTATATGCCCCAATTGCCGCACCCGGCGGATGAACCGGGAGGTTGCAGGGGGGGTACATATAGTATTGAACTGAGCCCGTGGAATGGCTTGAGAAACAACGGAGCCGGTGGTCCCGAACGGGCTTGCAGAACTCCAGCTTAGGAAGGCAGGAAACCATGGCGAAAGTAGAATTGCCCCATCCTGGACATGAGGTACATCTGTGCTACCTGAATAACCTCGGTTTTCAGATCAGCAATCCGGAAGAGTACAAGAAACTCGTACGTGACGCCAAATATGTGTGCAAGGTCTGCGGCCGCGCCGCCGCCAGAAGGGAGAGTCTCTGCAAGCCGGTGGACCTGTAGGTTTCAGTCTCCGGACGGCCACACCAGGGCAAGAGAGTGCTCATTTCCCCCCATGGCAACGGTCACTCTATCAACAGGAGGCGGGCTGATGAATGTTGCTTGAGCAATCCCTTGCTATGCCCCAGCCTGTGGGGATTTTGTCCACTTCGAGGATCTCGATGCGTGTGACGAGCCAGCTTCCATCCGGCTGCTTGCGGAGCCAGAATTGCGCCTTGACCAGGGCGGCGGACTTGCCGTAGCTGCGGACCCAGAAGCTCTCCGGCTCCAGCTTCACGCTTGCGGTGAGCGTCACGGTTGCCTCGGGCGCTTTGATGTCCACGGCCATGCCAATCCTGCGGACCCGCTCGACGGCCGGCGGGACGAGCCGGGCCCGACAGCGACCCAGGAGTGCCTGCTTGTCCTTGTGAAATGAATCCTCGTAGTCGCTGGCGATGAGGCGGCCAAGAGTGCTGCAATCTTCCTCTTCCGCCGCCTTCATGGCGATCTTGCCGATCCGGTTGATCTTCTCCAGGTCCGTCGCGACCGCCAGATCGAGGCCCAACCCCAGGACAGCGATGCCCACGGGTAAAAACCACTGCCACCACCGGCGTTTCTCGAACCAGACGCTGCGAAACGTCAAGACGCCCAAAAGAACGATGACTGCCGCACCCAGCAGCGTCCAGGGTTGATCGAAGAAATCCCACATGCTTTCGCCTCTCGCAAAGAACAGGAGCCAACGCCGGTATCTCTACGCAAACCGGCATTATACGCAGGCAAAAGCCGCCAGAGAAGGCTTACTTGAAGGATTTGCACGCGAACCCTTTGGACATGTACTCGATATCCGTCTGCTGATCGGCTGGCGGGTTCAGACCGAAACTGAACGGCTCTCCATACATAGCCTTGAGATTCCAGTCGATAAAGTACTGGTCGCGCCACTCATGCATTTCCGCATGGCCGTCGACAAAACCCAGGGTGCTTTTCTTATTGTGCCACATGGCGACCGGGTCAGTCCACGTCCTGTCCCTCGGATGCATTTGCCAAGAGCCCATGTTGTAGCCACGGGTGTCTGCTTCCTCGACGAGGAAGTATTTCGTGGAGGCTTCTTTGATTTCGGTGTAGATCTTGGCCTTGTTGTAGTCGCTCCAGTCCTCACCGTTGCAGCCGCCGACGATGGAGAAGGTCCGAAAGGCTGCCGGGCGAGATGTCGTGGGCTTCCGAGTATCAGCCGGGCAGTGGAAGATACCTGCTGATTTGCCGGCAAACGGATAGAGCAGCCCTCGTCGAACGGAGTCCTTCTTCTGCTCCCAGGTGCCGGTGGCCGGCTCCTGACCCACCCACTGGATCGGATTGTCCTGCGTGTGCGCGGGCACCAATCTGCCGTCGTTCTCATCCTTGTACATGAGCCACGCCAGGGTGATTGTCTTGACATTGCTGATACAGTGGACCCGCGTGGCTTGGTCTTTCGCCAGGCGCAGGGACGGCATCAGAATGGCCATCAGCAGGGCGATGATCGCGATGACGACAAGCAACTCGATCAGTGTAAAAGCTCTCGGCTTCATGTTCCCGGTCCTTTCACCTTCCCTATTCGTACGTGGGCGTTGGCTGGCCGATTCCCATGACTCGGCCCATCAAACGGAATCCAGCTCGAACTGTAAAATAAGATGCCTGGACAACGACAACTGTTCCCCACAATCAATCACTGCCGTGGGGCTTCGCAAAAACAACTGGATGTCGAGAAGTGCTTCAGGCGTCAACTCAACCGACCTTGCCACTCTTCGATGCGTCCGGAGCTTTCTGGGGAAAGCCGCCGATCATGAATCGCAGGTCCGAGCCCTCGTTCGGCGGCACGGGGCAGAGGAACACCTGGTTCTCGGACATCTCCAGCGTGCTTCGATCCACCCAATGGTGCATATCCACGTGCCCGTCGGCAAAGCCAAGCGTGCTCCTGCTTCCGCTGTGCCAGATGTCGATAGGGTCCCACCATGACTCGCCGAGGGGATTGATCACCCATGATCCGTTACCTCGCGAGTCGTCCGCCTCCACGAAGACGTATTTCATGGCGGACTGAGGGATTTCGGAATATTTCTGAGCCGGCGTATAGGTGGTCTGACGACCCCCGCCGTTGGCGCCATCAGCGATGGAATAGCTTCGATAGACTATTTGCCCGGCGTCAGCTTTTCTTTGGTAGGCCGGGCAGCGGAAGACCTCAACTTTGCCGCCGACATAGCGGAACAGTGTCCCTTGACGGATGCCTTCCTTCTGGCGATCGATCCTCGTACCGACCCCTGTGGGCCCCTGGACCCAGGCGTGGGGGCGTTTGCCTGCGGTGTCTACATAGCCGCCGACCAAGCGGTCGTCATTGTCGTCTTTGTACAGCAGCCACGCCAGCGAAAGGGTCTTCTGGTTTTGGGCGCAGACGGCGCCCTGAGCCTGATTGCGGGCTCGCATCAGGGCGGGGAACGACAATGCCAGCAGCAGGGAAATAGCACCCACCACCACCAGCAGCTCAATGAGCGTCACTCCTCTCCTTGCCATCTGTATTCTCCCTTTCCGGTCGTTCAGGCTGGAGAAGGTTGTTCCGGAGGAGACACCTTACCTCACGCCCCTAAGTATACACCATCCCGTGAAACGATGTCAAAAGAAAAATTTGCCCGCATTTGGGCATGAGGTCCCCCGGAATTCCCTCCTCCGGACTTCTGCGGAAAAGTTCTAACATTTTTTCACTTTATTGCTTGACAAGGCTGGATCGGGACGTGACAACCGCGACTCAGCGACTCAGCGACTCAGCGACTCAGCGGAAGTCTGCGCGTGCGGCTGTCTATTGGATTGGCCGCGAGGGTTGGATGGACAACAAGAGGGTCCGGCTGAAAGAGAGGTGAGATGGTTTTCCACACATCAGCGAGTCAACAATCCGAGGGTCTGCGCGACAGGAATCGGGAAGGCGTATACCTAAAAAGCGGTGAACCAGCAACATAGCCTTGCAAGCGATTGCTGGCCCACCGGGTCCTGCCAAAGGGGCTGTTTCTGCGCCCTTGGCGGATGACCTACCTGTAACATCTTGACCGTCGAAAGTCAAGAGCTTTCCCAATTCGACCTGCCGATATTCAGGGCTTTGCATCGGCACAGGGAGTGTCTGTCCACACGTGCAGGCCATCGACGCAACCGGTCTCGTGCAACGAGCACGAGTGGAGAATGTTATCTTTCTATAACAGGAGGTCCAGACCATGAAGAAGAACCGTATCATTTACCTGATCGGGCTCCTTCTGCCTGTGCTGCTGGCGACACAATCTGCTTTTGCAGATGTGGCCGCAGACTTGAGTCAAGCGGAAGGGTTCTACAAGGCCGGCCAGTATGGCCAGGCCGAAGAGGCATACCTGAAGGTCATCCGCGAGGCCGACCCGAACAAGCCCACAGAATCGCAGGCCGCCTTCAACGCGGGAAAGAGCCTGCCGTTGGTCTATATCGCCACGGACCGGCTGCCGCAGGCAAAGGACGCCGTGCAGCAGTTGCTAAGCAAATATGCTCAGCGCGAGTTTCTGCCTCATGCCATCCATGAGATCGTGGAAGGGGCCAAGCCCCTCTACAAGGTCGCCCAAGTGCGTCAACTCTATCAGGATATGGTCACAGCCCAGCCCGGGGACTCCCAGACGATCTGGCTGAAGATGGGCATGGCCATCGCAAGCGTACATATGACCGACGATCAGGCGACGGATGCCGTGCTCGAGAACATCGTTGCTGAGCACGAGTCGGATGATCGTGCGGCGGAAGTCCTCAACCATGTCGCCTGGGCGTGCCGCAAGCTCAAGCAGTACGACAAAGCCCTGAGAATCTACCAATACGCAGTGGACAACTGGCCTCAGAAAGATCGGGTGGCTTTCTCTCAGCATGGCATCGCGATGTGCCAGCTTGGCCTTGGCAACCGCCAGGCGGCCGATGAGGCGCTCGATATGCTGATCGAAAGGTTCGGCAAGGACAAGAACACCTCCAAGCTGGTCCTATGGGCGGCACATGACTACTTCAACGCCGGCGAGATCGAAGGCGCGTGCAAGGTCTATGAAGTCCTTGTGCAGAACTACCCGGATACGCAGGAAGCCATCGAGGCCCAGGCCGGACTGGCATTGGCAAGCGTGCAGGCGGAAGATCGCAACCGAATCGAGCCGGCCATCCAGACCCTGCTGACGAGGTTCCCGCCAAATGAAGTCAAGGCCCT
>Ga0214473_10001269_pt1 | contig 33903 bp, 66 predicted proteins | sample RVTome_7_FD_203509 | JGI IMG/M metagenome (GOLD analysis project Ga0214473, IMG submission 203509) | Soil microbial communities from uranium-contaminated site in the Upper Colorado River Basin, Wyoming, United States - RVT98D197 | ecosystem: Environmental > Terrestrial > Soil > Contaminated >... | reverse complement strand
AAGCTCCGGATGCTCCGCCGCCTCAATCCGAACGCGTGGTGGCAGGACCCAGAAATGACCCTGGACCAGGCGGGCTACCTGCTCGATGAGATGGCCAAGTCGATTGAACGGAGTTCTTCATGAAGGTCACGGTCCACCTCCCCAACGGGCTCCCCGCCGACCAGCTCGCCGGCGTGGTGGAGGACCTGCAGCGCCACTTCCCCGACGCGCGCGCCTTCGTGGGCCTGGACCGCGACGAGGATCTGCTGCAGCGGGTGCACGCCGCCTACCCCCAGGCCGACATCCTCGTGCGCTTCTACCACCCCGACCGGATGAGAGAGAGTGGGGAAGCACGTGCTCGTCAAGACATCGAATGGTGCCATCACCACCCCTGGGCGCGCCACTTTGTCCCCGCCAACGAGCTCAATTTGCAGGGCGAACATCCGAGCGCCCCCGGCGTCGCTGGCGGTGCTTGGGACAACGCCGCTGCCTATCAGCTCATCAACCTTTGGCTGCTCGACTGGGCGGCCGAGTTCCGGCGGCTGTGGAACGAGCACGCCATGCCCGGCGAGCCAACGCTCCACTGGCCGGCGCTCTCGCCGCAGCCCGACGAGCTGGCGCACCTGCACCTCTGCGCCGAGTCGTTGCGCGCGTATGACGTGATCGACCTGCACCACTACGGAATCGCAGACCCACTTAGTGGTCGCGTCCTGCGCTACAAGGAGCATGGGGCCAGACGTCTGTGGGTCACCGAAGCAAATGGTGGGAAAGGGGCTGACCAGCTAGCCTTCATGCGTGATTTTCGAGTGGTAAGACCACTCGAAGCGCAGATTGAGGTTGCCGCTTGGTTTATCCATGACTCGGCCGACCCCGCCTTCGACTGGTGCAAGCTGCGCGGGCGGCCGGAGGAGCTGCTGTGGGCCCAGATCGCCCGCGAGGCCAAGGACTGGCTAACGACCCCAACGCCGCAACCACCACCAGGAGGGAACATGCTCAAGGACACCTATCCGGACGTCTACGCGGGCTGGCTCGCCGAGCAAGGAGGGGCTGAGGCAGTGCTGGCCAACGCCTTCGAGGACCACGGCGTCGGCATCGGCCTGCGGCAGCCGACCATCTCCGATTTCAGCCGCCTGGCGGACCGCGCCGCCAGCGTTGCGGCCCAGCTCCAGAACGTCGCTCGCCGCTTCCCAAAAGCGTAGGGGCCTGGGCGCCGCCGCGCTACGACGTCCTGCAGAGCCCCAACTTCGGCTACGACCACCTGGGCGCCCACGGTGAGAACCGCCCCATCGCCATCGTCATCCACATCGGCGAGGGCTGGGAGTCGGGCTTCCGTGCCCTCTTCAGCGCGACGCCGGCCGACGTCTCGAAGGCGGTGAGCTCGCACTACGTCGTCTACTTGAACGGGGGCATCCAACAGTGGGTGGCCGAGGAGGACGTCGCCTACCACGCCGGCATCATCCAGAAACCGACCTGGCTCCCCCTCCTCGACGGCACGATCACCGACAGCCCCAACCGGCACCTCATCGGCATCGAGCACGCCGGCTTCACGGGCACGCACTGGACCGAGGCGATGTATCTCTCCGACGCCTGGCTCTGCGCCCGCGCCTGCCGCCGCTGGCACATCGTGCCGGGCCCCGACACCATCATTGGCCATTACAGGATCGACAGCGTGAACCGCGCTCGTTGCCCAGGAAACGGCGTGGACCTGGACCGCATCATCGCCATGACGAAGGAGCTGCTGGCGTGAGCGTGGTCGTGTGGGTACTCAAGGCGGTCACGTGGATTGTCGTCGGCATCGGTTACATCCTGCTCTCCGTCTTTCTCCTTGAGGTTTTCGCGTCCGTATGAGCGACTGGTATCTGTGGTGCCCCGCCTGCGACGCCTACTGGACGCTGCCGGACAAGACTGGCTTTCCGGTTCCCTACTCCGACAAGCGCTGCCCACGCTGCGGGAGCGAGCTCCTGGCGGGGACGGCGATCTACAACCGGCCAACCGCCCCGCTGCCGAAGGTGCCTCACCTGGGGGCGATCGTTGGCGACTGAGCCCTTCACCTGCCCCTGCGGGCGGCCCGCCGTAGCCTTCTACGGTGTCGGCGATGGCAACCCGATCGGCCCACGCTGCCAAGACCACGCGCCCGCGCCCGTGAAGCTGCCCGCGCGCAAGAGGCGGCGAAAGGCCATGGCCCGTGGAGCTTGACGGCGCGCTGATCCTGCGGTTCCTGGGGGTCCTCGAAGATAGCTTCAGAGACGACTTAGGGGCGCAGCTCTACTGCCCCATCTGCGGCGATGCCTATGTGCACTTCGGAACGCCTGACCTCAGAACCTCCGACGAGTACACGGCATGGAAGGGCCGAGGCGATGCCCTCTACCTCCCCATGTCGTGTGAGAGCGGCCATGCCTGGATGCTCCGGATTGGCTTCCACAAGGGCAAGTCCTTCCTGGACATCATCTATGGCGACTGAGGAGCAGGCCAGGCCCACGGTCAACGTCCCGGCCTGCCCCTACTGCGAGATCGAGGGGGTCGAGACGGTGACGACGCTGCGCACCTTCCACCTGCCGACGGCCCCCGTCGACCCGGGCAACTGCTACATCCTGCGCCTCTTCTACTGCCCCCGCGTGACCCCCGATTTCATCCCACCCAAGCACTTCTCCCACGGCATCGTGCGCCAGATGTTCGTCGTCATGCCCTGCCCCGAGCACTGGCGCGACATGCAGCGCACCATCACCCCCGAACAGGAGGGACAGATCACATAGAGCGTAACGAGCTGGTGGCCTGGGCAGCGGGCTTCTTCGACGGCGAGGGCACGGTGGCCATAGCCCGCTCAAGAGCACGCCAGCAGGACATCCACGAGCTCTCTGCGATCGCGGTCAACACCAAGCTGTCGCCTCTCCTTCGCTTCAAGGAACTCTGGGGCGGTTCTATCTATGGCCCGACGCGGAGCAAGAACCCTCACCACGCGCCGAGTTATCGTTGGCAGGCGAATGGGGTAAGGGCGGCGAGGGCTCTCCGTGAGATGCTGCCATACCTTGTCATCAAGGGGGAGGCCGCCGAGGTCGGCCTGGCGTTACAGGCGCTTAAGAGGCGGCAGGGACGTACGGCCGTACTGGCCACGGTCGAGGTGAGGGAGCGAGAGGCCCTTCTGCAACGGCTGAGGGAGTTGAACCGGAAGGGGGTTGCGCCGGAGGGAGCTCGCCCAGTCCCCGTGCCAAGGGCAAAGGTTCAACTTCGTTTAATTGAAAATGAATAATGTAAAGCTTAATCAAGAGCAGTTATTTTTCACTTTGACTTAAAAAACTCTTCGATTCTCGGAACGGTTCCGGCATGGTTCGCCCGGCCCGTTAGATTGTCACAAGGCGATGCTAACCTAACGAGTTTCACGGATTGCGCCGTCAACCCCTTGACAGACAGCACGCACGCGAGTATGGTTTACGTGCCATGCGCGAGACGCATGAGTATCTCTGCTAGGTGGTTCACTCATGGCAGTATGGACAAGCAACCAGTACGCGAGCTCACGCGCGTACGTTCCTAAGGTTCCGACGCGCGGAACCATTGTGGAAGCGAGCGAGACGGCGCACGTCGTCTCTGGCGTCGGCGAAACGTCGGACGCCTACACGGTCGCCCAAAATACAAGCTGGGCCGTTTTCCGCTTCTTGCGCTCGAAGGGCAAGGCGAAAGACGTGGGCGCCGAAGGGCTCGATGACGCGCGCGCCGACGGCGCGCTGCAGGCATGGCGACTTGCATCACGCTATGAGCGCCGTTACGGCGCCGTTCCGGCCTACGATAGGCGCCAGCTTATGCGCACGGCGCGGCGGGCCGTCGAACGCGCCCTAGACCATGAGCGGCGCGAAGCGTGCGAGAGTATCGACGCCCCGAAGCACGCGGGCCTCACAGCGCCGACACTCTCGCTCGAACAGAGCGCCGTCATTCACGAAAGCCTTGAAGACGCGCTCAGAATGCGCCTAGACTGGCCTATGAGCGATGACACAATGGCATGGATTGAGCGCAGCGCCGAGTCCAACAATCGCCGGACGGCCGCTTTGGCGCGCGCGCGAGCCAAGCGAGTAGTTGACGCAATACAGACTGCGTAACATCCGGCCCAACTCTTGTGAGAGACGGCGCACATGCGCCGTCTCTCTCGTTGTGCCGACGCGCCGTTAGTTGACTGTTTACAGTCCGACGCGCAAACGGCCCAACCCTTGTGAGAGACGTTGACACTCCGTCAACGCCTTGACGCTGCAATCGTTCGCTGAAAGCGAGCGGTGCGAACGGGGAAGGCTGCCTGCCGATAATCGAGGGAATTGGCCCCCTCGCCCACTTTCGCCCCTCGCTTTCAGCGAACGATTGCCCCCGCTACGGCGGGAAGCAAGGCCCCTGGGGAAACCTGGCGCCTTGCTGCAAGGGACTCCAGCGAGTCCCAGAAGGTGAGAGGGAGAGTAGTCCGCGCGGGTATCTCTCCCTCCAAGGTGGTCAACTGTCCGGCCTCTCGCGGCCAGGCCACAAGCCGACTGCGGGAGATCCCCGCCCAGGGATGCCACGCCCAACGGGAAACCCTCGCGCGGAAGCCCACGCAGCAGGCCCTCGCCAGGCGGAAGCAGGGAGACTGGCCGACCGTCGCCCTCAGTGGCGCGAGGGGCAGCGGGAGAGCCCTCGATAGTCTCAGGCCAAGCTCCTGGGGCGGGCTGTCGTGAACCTTCACCCCTTGTTCTGAGGGGATAGAAGGGGACCGAGTGAAAACCTCGAAACGCTCGCAGCGCTGGCGGGGGTCCAGGCTTCGGCCTGCCCCTTCCAGCGCTGCGGCGTTGTAGCCCGCCCCATTGCGCTTTTCCGCTTATACTATCGCCCTTTTCGCGCAACTTACCTTTGCGTTACCCCGTTTTGGGGGAAGGAGTGTGCCCATGCCTACCGTGCGCGTGGAGTACTACGGCGTGGAAGGCGAGGGGCGCAACGTCACCGAGGCGCGGGCGGATGCCGGCCGGAAGATCGCCAAGGCAATACGGGGGTCGTACGACCCCTACTATCTCCACCTTGGGCGGGAGTCGGCCATCGTCTACCGGACGCCTCTATACGGGTGGTCGTATGCGCTCCTCGACAACCGCGAGAGCGGGACAGTCTTCGGGACGACGATGGGGGAGCCCTTCGAGGAGACCCTCCAGAGCGCCCGCAAGCACCTGGCGCAGCTCGCCTGGGACGGGTGCAACGACCAGGAGTGCCTCGACTTCGTGGAGAAGTCGGACCGAGGGGAGTTCCAGCGCTGGCTGGACTTCCAGAACGCCTACAAGGTCGCTCGGGCCGAAGGGCTGTCCGATACGGACGCCTTCGCCAAGGCCGCGGGCCCCAGATACAGGGGGTGAGCCATGCCCTGCCGGTTTCGGTGTGGGCGCATCGTCGTGACGGGCGACCCTGGGGGCGCCTGTCGGCGCTGCCGCCGCCGCATTGGGGCCTACTAGGCCCCCTTGTCCGCTTTGCGTTATGGGTCGGTTTCTAGCCAAGGGGGTGAGTATATGGGAACTTCGACGCCCTGGGGCGTCGCCGACGACAGCGAGCGCATCGCCAAGGGCATCATGCGCTACGGGACGCCGGGTCACGGGGGGTATCACCTCTCACCAGCGCGCCAAGCGGAGATGCCAGCAGCGTTGCTCATCGGCGGGATGCCGGACATAGCTCGCGGCTGGTACGAGGAAGACTGCGACTGGGCCCGGATCGCCCTGGCCTTCCCGCAGTTCTTCAACGGCCTAGCCTGCGCCGCAGCGTGGGAAACCCTGCGCGATTGGGCACCGGACGCCTATGAGGCGTTCACGGGGCGCAAGCTCCAGCCTGGCGAGTCCTACATGCGGGACAAACGCCGATGACCAGCATCGAGCTCGAGTACCGGCGGGAGCTCCACGTCAACTGGAGCTCCTTCGCCTGGTGGAAGGGGCGGGGGTGGAGCCGCCTGCCTGGGTGGGTCAAGCGGCGGCGGGAGACCATGAAGATGCGCGGCCACCCGTGCCGCGGCTGCTCCTCCATCGCCTATCGCGGGGAGATCCAGTGTCCCCTCTTGGGGGAGCACCTCTCGACTCTGCGGGTCAAGGCGACCTATGGGGCCATCGCTGAGGAGTACGTGGCGGAGCAGGCCGACCTCACCCGCTACACGATGGTGGACCAGCCGGAGGGGGAGTACATCCCCGCCAACCTCTGCCGGACCATCCGGCGCAAGACGCCCGCCGAGGCGGCCGCCTACCTGCTGGCGCGGGCAAAGAAGCTCATAAGGGGGAAGTGAATGGAGCGGTTTGTGGTAGGAGACATCCTCGTCTTTACAAAGGACTCGGGCGGAGTCCTCACCGTCCACCGTGGTGACCGACTGCGCTATCTGGGCGATAGCTATGCACGAATCCTGGATGGTCCAAGCAAAGACTGGGTCGTGTGGTTGGAGATTACAGCGCCAGTTGAGCGAGTGGTGATAGCCGAAACGCCCTAACGGGCGTCGTCAGGGGGCATGAGCCGCCCCTGGCCTGAATGAGGCAGGCTCGCAACAAAGGGGGGGAGTCATGGCAGCGAAAGAGGGGGAGAAGGAGAAGGCGGCCCGCTATCCGGTGGGCTCGCTCGTGGTCCTGGCGGCCTACGAGAAGACCTTTAGCAGCGGCAAGCGCGGCTGGTTCGGCCAGGCCGTTGACCCCGCGACGGGCCGCAAGTTCCAGGTCATCGGGGCCGTCGAGCTCGGGAGGTAGGGCATGGCAAACCCACGTCAGCGCGTGGCGCAGGGGCAGCTCCTCTGCGCCTGTTCGCCCTGCTGCGGGGACGGCCTCATCCACGAGGGGGAGTATTACTGGCAGTACGAAGGGAACTATCTTGTCCCCTTCAACATCTGTTGGTACTGCTACCACCTGGAGCCAGCACCAGGGAAGAAGGGGGCGAGGATCCGGAATCGGGAGTCGGCTCGTGTCCAAGCCTGACGGCTTCTGCCACGCCTGCAAGGACCGGCCAGGCGAGCGCTTCACTGTGGCCAAGGTCATCGGCGGGATAGGCGTCCCCTATCCCGCCCGCGTCTGGGTCGCCAGCTACTCGCCGTCCGGCAAGCTCTGCAAGCCCTGCGCCCAAGCCGAGGCGCGGGAGAGGAACAGGGAGGCCGCATGAAGTGCCCAGAGTGCGGGGGCGAGCTCGGCCTTGAGGAAACGCACACCGTCTTCCCGCTGCCCGCCGATGGCCGTATAGGCGAAGACTCCTTCGACTCCGTTGATTCCTTCGTCTGGTGCGAAGGCTGCGAGCTGCGGTACGACTTCGGGTGGCTTTTCGAGAATGGCGGCCTGGTCGGTATCAAGGTCGAGTTCGACCGAGAGATCGGCAGCCGTCGCTAGTTGACACGTTACAGAGGGACGAGCCGGAAGCCCTACCCAAGTGAGGCCGGTTGCCCACCGGCCGTTGCCCTGGAAACGACGTAGGAAGTGTGAGCGGGAACTGGGACATCCGCAGTCTACTTTGCGCCAGCCAGGGCAACGGCGGGTCGGCTAACAAGCGCCCCCGCAAGGGGGAAAGGAGTCCATAATGGACAGAGCTGAGGTATTGGAGCGCCTCGCGCCCCTGCGCCGGCTGCGCCCTATCGAGGTCGCACCGGCCGGCGGGCGCGTCGAGGCCACGGAAGAGGGGCTGGTGATTCGCCCCTCCGGGCGGAGTCGCCCGCTGACCATCACCGCCGAGGCCACGCCGAAGGTGCTCACCTTCGCCGGCCTGGCGCCCAAGACGGCGGACAACCTGAGCCGCAAGACGCTGGGAGCGGCAGCCACCGAGCTGCTGGCCGCCCGCGGGCGCTACGTCCTGCTCACCCAGGACGGCGAGGTGGTGGACATCACGCCGCCGGGGGCCATCGTCCCCGTCGAGCCGGAGCGGGTGGTGCGCGCCATCGAGCGCGCCCTGCCGAACGACCTGGAGTATACGCGGGTGCTGACGCCCAACGGCCACACGGCCCAGGTGGAGATCGCCGCCGGCGAGCCCCTGATGGTCAACGACCTCGTGCGCGGCGGGGCGATGGTCTCCTTCTCTGCCCTGGGGGTCACCGCCCCCGAGGTGCGGAGCTACGTGGTGCGCCTGGTGTGCACCAACGGCCTCACGACGATGGACCTGGTGCGCTCCTTCAAGTATGGGGGCGACGGCGAGGACCTGTATGGGTTCCTGCGCGGCTCCATCCGCGAAGCATACCGCGCCGTGGCCGGCATCGTCGAGCGCTTCCGCGCCATGGCGGGCCGCGAGATCACGCCCGAAGAGCGGGCCCACGTCATCGAGGGCCTGCTGCAGCGCGCCGGCATCCGCGACCGCGCCACGGCGATGGCCGTGCATGGGGCGGCCGAGACCGACCCGCCGGAGAACGAGTGGGAAGCCTACAACCTCATCACCTGGGCGACCTCGCACGTCATCGCGGAGCCCTCGCGGGTGATGCGCGCGCAGCGGGCCCTCGCCCCCGTGGCGAGCCAGGAAGCGCCCAGCCTGCGCGTCTGCCCCTCCTGCGGCCATGCCCACTAAGCTCACGAGCTGGGACGACCTGCCTCAGAGTGGCCTCGTGGCCATTCTGGGGCACCGGGGCGAGGGCAAGACCGCCCTTGCCTGGTATCTCGGCGAGCGGGCGCACGCCGCCCGCCGCCCCGTGGCCGCCTTCGGCATCGTCAACGGCGCCCGCCGTTACCTGCCCGGGTGGGTGCGGCACGTGGCCACCGTGCAAGAGGTGGCAAAGCTGCCGCCCTCCGTCATCGTGGCCGACGAGGCCGCCTTCATCGCCAACGCGCGGCGGGCCACCTCGACCTCCAACGTGGAGTGGGTCAAGCTCCTGGCGGTCGCCCGCCACAAGGGACACCTGCTCCTCTTCATCACGCAGCAGGCCCGCCAGCTCGACGTCGGCCTGGTCTCGGACGCCGACCTCATCATCCTCAAGCGCCCGAGCCTGCTGCACCTGCGCTTCTCGCGGCCGGAGCTGCGCCCCGAGCTCGATGAGGCGTTCGCCCGCTTCGCAAAGGTGAAGGGCGACACGCGGGCCTGGAGCTACCTGGCGGACTATCACTATGGGCGGCGGGGCTGGCTGGAGAACCCGCTCCCCGCCTTCTGGTCGGTCAACCTCTCGCGGGCCTTCGCCGCCATCGACCTCAGCGAGGAAGGAGCGGCAGCATGAGCAGCAATCGAGACCGCCTGCAAGAGATCCTGGCGCAGTTAGCTGCCGAGATCGGCCCGCCGCCATGGACCGAGCAGCGTGTTGTCGACTTGCTGGCACGCTTTGCTCGGTTAGGGGGCAGGGACATGTTTCTCAATCACCTCCTTTCGAGCGTAGGCTTATCCGTGGACACGGAGTTCATGGCCGTCATGTGCGGCCTTGGCCTCGCCGTGGCGGCCCCAGAGCTCGCCGCTCGGATCGTCGCCGCCTACGAGAAACACAGCGAGCGCCGTTACGGAGAGGACGCCTCTCTACACCGTGCAATGCACGACGTGGTGGCAGCGATTCAGGACAAGCTGCCGCCGGTGGAGCTGGAGCGATGAGCCCCACCTTCACGCCGGTGGCGGTGCCGGCGTTCCACTGCACGGGCTGCCTCGATCCCATCCCCTTCGACGCCAGCCGGCACCCCTGCCGCCAGTGCCCGGCGGTCCTCTGCACCCGCTGCGTCGAGTACCACTACCACGGCGAGCGCAACCCCCGCATCCGCGTGCGAGAGTACATCGCCCCCACAAGGAGGAAACGATGAGCGACTTCAGCTTCCGCCTAGAGACCAGCGCCGGCCACTTCTACGCCTTCGTGGTGGCAGAGGACCGCGCCGCAGCAGGGGGTCGTCTCGATGACTGGATCGAGAAGTGCTGCCGCGACCCGAACTTCACGTATCGGCTGATCGACTTGAAGGCACTGCCCACGCGCGTGGCCAACACCGCCGTACTCAGCCTCTGGGATCGCGGCCCCGACTCCATCGGCAAGAGCTGGTGGTACGCAATGGGACGCGGCGCGGCCTACGAGCAGTTCTACCAGGAAACCTTCGGCCAGTTAGTCAACCCCGACGAACGGCGCAAACTAGCCGACGCGGCGGTTGAGGCGGGGAAGGACATCTTTGAGTACATCAGCCAAAAGGAGCAGGAAGCATGGGAATGACCGTAACCACAGAGACCACCCTGGTCGAGCTCGCCCACCTGGCGCCGAACCCTTGGCAGCCGCGGGCGGGCCTCGACCTCAACCACATCAAGGAGCTCGCCGACTCCATCGAGCAGGTGGGCCTCCTGCAGAAGCCCCTGGTGCGGCGCGCCGGCGTCGAGGGCGGCCACGCGGTCTATCAGATCGCCTTCGGCCACTACCGGGTGGAGGCGCTCAAGAGCCTCGGCCGCACCTTCGCCGACGTCGAGGTGCGCGAGCTCTCGGATGAGGAGATGGCGATCGTTGCCCTCACCGAGAACGTCAAGCGCAAGGACATCCCCCCGATCGAGCAGTACCGGGCCTGGCAGAAGGCGCTCACGCTCTCCGGCATGACCATCGAGCGGCTGGCCACCACCATCGGCCTCGACCGCTCCACCGTCTCGAACAACCTGCGCATCCTGCGCCTGCCGGACTACGTGCTGGAGTGGGTCGACAACGGCGAGCTGAGCGCCCACGGGGCGCGCGAGTTCCTCTGCCTCATGGGCGAGGACGGCCACTTCCACGAGAAGGAGGCGCGCCAGGTCCTCGGCGTCCTCACCCAGGGGGCACCGGACTGGCGGGTCATCCACGTCCGGAACCTGGTTGCGCGCTTCGTCGAGAGCGCGATGGTGGCCGACTGGCGGCCCCTCGAGGGTCAGTTCGCCTTCCGCGGCTCGCTGCCCAACTTCGACGTGGACGCCTTCAAGCGGGACCACGCGCCGAAGGTGCACAGCATCCCCCACGACGAGGTCTCGTACGGCGAGTGGGAGAACGGCGTCCAAACCATCAAGTCCGCCAAGGAGCGGAGCAGAGCCTGGACCTGCGCGACCTCGGCCTGGTCGACCGCCCAGAGCAAGGCCAAGGGCGAGGCGCCCCCGGCTACAGAAACGCCCGCAGCGCCCGCCAGGCTGGTGCGGTCAGCCGACTTCGCCAAGACGATGGCCCAAGACCCCGTCGCCCGCGCCGCCATCGCGTCAGCCGTTTCCCAGGAAACGACGAAGCCCAAGAAAGGGGCTGCCAAGCCCACCGTCGAAACGCTCTCTGACGCACAGCGAGAGGCACTTGGGACCCGCGCGACGCCGGTCGAGCTCACCAAGGGCCAGTGGGCCCGCCTCATCGACGGGCCGAGCTACCACTACGCCGAGCACAACGACCGGCCGCCCTCCTACTTCCCCGACATCGAGGAGTGCACGGCGCGCTGCACGATCGGCGCCACCTACGCCCGCGACAAGGGCCTGACCGGCCCCCTCTACCTCTACTGCCTGAACCGCGAGCACTACGAGGAGAAGCTCGAGGCCGGGCGCGAGGTCGTCCTGACCGCCTTCGAGGCCCGGATCGAGGGGATCGACGCGGAGGAGCTGCGCCTTGCCTCCCTGCTGGCCCCGCACCTGACCGGCCCCATCACGCCGTGGCTCGCCGCCCTGCTCCTGGCAGAGACCGACTGGCGGCAGGTGTGGCCGGACCTGTCCTACAGCGAGGGACAGGAGTTCGCCCGCCAGTGGGCGACCATCCAGCGCATCCTCGCCCTCCTGGCGATGGAGCGACAGCCACAGGTGCTGGCCACGCACGAGTGGTTGGAGGCCCTCACGGCGCTCGATGCCGCGAGCCAGGCCGAGGCCGCCGCGCTGGCCATGAGCCACTGGTTCCGGGCGCACTACAGCGTTGCGGCCCTGCCCGCCTTCATCGCCAAGCTCCAGGAGGTGGCGTCGTGACCACGCAGCGTCCGCGGCGCACGACGGCCTACTACGCCCGCTGGCAGCTCCTGTGCCGCACCTGCTGGCTGCGGAACTGGGGACTGATGCCGGCGCAAATCAAGCGGGGCGAGGCCATGGCGGCCGCCCAGGAGCACGCCGACCACACCGGCCACGAGGTCGTCGTCACCCACCGCCGCGAGTGGACCATCCGACGAAAGGAGCGAAATGCATGAAGACGTATCGACGCCCGCTGACGGCGCGCCAGGCCGCCAACTGCGAGCACGCGAAGCACGCCCGCTGCGTCTGCCGCTGCGGGGGCCGGCTGCACGGCGGCAGCCACGAGACCTACCGCGAGTTCGAGGCAATCGCCTTAGACATCGCTCGACGCTCTGGGGACGGCCCTCTGACGGCGGTGGAGGTCCAACACCTCGTGCGCCGGGTCGCCGGCCTGCCCGGGCTGGAAGCGCAGGTGGCCAATCCGCCTTGGGGGAGTGCCGGACTCGGCACCTCGATCGTGCCATGACGCCCGCCGCAGTCTGCATCCTCTGCTGGGACGCGACGCCGCGCCCGATGCTGACCCAGGAGCACATCCAGGCCGGCATACCGCCGGAGCGCCTCGTGAGCCTGCCGGTCCGCTGGGCGCCGCCTCCTCGTGGCCAGGTCGGCTACGGGGACCTCCTCTTGCGACCGCCCATCTACATCCTGCACCTGCGCAGCGACGACAACCCAACCAGCAGAACCAAGTGCGGGATGACCATCCCGGAAGGAGAAGCATGAAAGTCTCATTCAAGACACCGAACAAGACGTGGCAGATTATAAGCGTCTCCCGCGTCGAGGTAACGGCGGACGGGACAATTACCTGTGACACGGAGACCCCCGATGGGGAGGTCCATGAACGACTTGAGGTAAGGATGGACCCTAGAATCGAGTTGGCTCTCCACGTCGAGCGGCCATGAGCACCACGCAGCTCGTCATACGCCTGTCGGACGCCTCGGTCTGGCTCGGCCTCAACCTGGGCGCGATCGTGGCGGCGCTCGCCATGGGCGTCGCCGGCATCTACCTGGGCCAGTGGCGCCAGAGCATCGAGGACGCCGGCACCGTGGCCCGCTACGCCGCCGAGAACGCCGCCCTGAAGGAGCGGCCCGAGACGACCAGGGCGGCGTACTACGCCCTCTGGGAAGAGCGCAACGCCCTCGAGGACATCAACTACGCCCTGCGCCAGGAGCGCAATGCCCTGGCCGCCATCCTCTACCAGGAGGCCCTGCCGTGAAGCTGGTCATCGAGGTGCGCGGCGAGAACGCCGGCACACGTATGGAGTTCGACCTGACGGAGGTGGAGGAGCTGCGCGTTATGGCCACCGAGGAGCCAGGCCGTGAATGGTCGATGGTCCTGGGAGGCAAAAACGTCTTCATCGTCATCACCGACGCGAAGGAAAGGAGGGAAGCATGATCCGGACGGTGCAATGGACGCTGGTCGGGGCCTGGCTGGCCTCAATCGGGGTCATCCTCCAGTGGTTCCTCAGCTACGGCTCATACGTCCGCCTGGTCGACGTCGGCTTCTTCGTCGCCGGCTTGGGCCTGGGCCTCGTGACCCGCCGGCTGCTCGTCGGCGACGAGGTCATCGTCATGCAGACGCCCGCCCCGGCCAACGGGGTGCGCGAGGAGGTGCGCTCGTGAGCTGGTCCTGGTACTCCTGCCTGGAGGAGGCGCTGCCCACCGGGATGTGCGACCTGCAGTGGCACTCCTGGCTCGGGATCGCAGAGCGCATCCCGTGGCCCGTGGTGGGGCCAGTGCTCGTCTTCTACCTACTGATCGTCTGTGCATTCTTGCTGCGAACGGAGGTGCGCTCGTGGCCTACCCGTCGTCCTGCTCCTACGATTCTATGAGGCGGAGGTGCGCTCGTGAAGCTGGTCCAGTTGCCGACGACAGACAAGACAATCATCTACGTCAACCCCGAGGCCGTCCAGGTTGTGCTCCGTTGGTCGGCCACCGAGACATGGATCGCTATGATGGGCAAGGGCGAGAAACTGGAGATCGCGCTTCCCATCGACCAGGTGGCCCAGCTCCTGGCCGACACCGTGGTGGGGCTGCGATGAAACAGCCCCCTGACGCCGAGACCATCCTGCGCTCGCTCGAGACGCGGCTGCGCCAGTTCCGCGAGGCCCAGGGCACGGGCGACGCCCTCATGATCGAAAGCGGGGCCTGGCGCATCGTCTTCGGCGCCCTGTCCCTCCTCCACGTTACCATCGGCGACTACCGCAGCATAAGCGAGGCGGTCCGTCGCTGCCTGCCCGATGTGTCCAGGGCCATCACCGAGGGACGCCTCGTGGCCCCCTGCCCCCGCTGCGCCATGCCTGCCATCGCGGACGGAGAGGGCAACCTGGACTGCCTGGGCTGCCACGCCAGGTCGCCCTTGATATGGACTGCCACGCCAGGACCCCCTTGACAGACAGCTAGCCAGCACGCTAGTATACGGCCAACAAGGAGGTGCGTATGGCCACAACCGAGCCGCAGGTAACGTTAAACTCGCGGCTGCCCCTGGGACTCATGCAGCGCCTGGAGAGGGCTGCGTTCGTCCTGTCCACCAGCAAGGTGGAGATCCTGCGCCGGGCGCTGGAGCAATTCCTGACGGGACTGGAGGAAAGCGATGGCACAGCCAAACCCACCGGGTGAGCCGGGCCAGCTCGGCCCGGGTCCCGAGGAGCACCCGTCTATAACCCAGGTCGCCCCCGAATATGTGGAGCGGCCCTGGCTGGCGCCGGCGAACGGGGGCGAGACCATCGTCACCCGCCTGGCGCGCGTCGAGGCGGCGATCCCCCGCCTGGAGGAGGACATCCGCGGGCTCGTGGAGCGCCTCGAGCGCATGGCCGCCTTCTTGGGCTATAAGGCGTAAAGCCATGAGACTGCTGGCGTGCTGCACCTGTTGGAGCGGCCACCCGGCGGCGCGGGGCAACGAGGTCCTCGAGCTGCGGACGCCTGATAGCATGGTGATCCCCCGTGTGGATGGCTACGATGAGGTCCACCGCATCGCCCGGCGCGAGAACGGGACCTACGCGCTCGCCTGTGGCGACGTGTGGACCCACGCGGGCCTTGTCGCTCAGAGCGATCTGGCCCACTCGCTCGTCTACGAGATTCTGCCCAACAAGACCTTCGCCATCTATGTAGCCGCACGGCGCCCAAGCTACACGGGCGAGCGGAGGGCGGTCCCGCCATCATCCTGAGCACGGCGCAGGCGCAGTGGCTGGAGCGGCGGGCCAAGCCCTGCCAGCACTGCGGCGGGCGGATCACCATGCGCAACCGCCTGCCGGACAAGACCGTGCTCTCCTACGGCCAGCAGGACCTGCGCTGCAGCCGGTGCGGGCGCGACGACTTCGACATCGAGCGGACCTGGAGCGAGCTGCGGCGCGCCGGCTACGCGATCCCCGGCATCATCGAACAACGACTCGCGGAGAAGGAGGAGAAGATGGCACTCGTGAAGCGGCCCGAGCAGGAGGAGGAGGTGCGCCTGGCCCTGGCCCTCCGCTCGGACGCCAGACCAACCGACCTGGCCAAGTTCAGCGGGGAGATCTCCCCGATGGAGGTCCAGAAGGCCATGGCCCTCGTGGGCTTCGGCTTCGACGCCAACCTGCACCTGCAGCTCTACCAGGGACGGGTCATCATCCGCAAGGAGGGGGCCGAGTGGTGGATACAGGGCGGGCCGGAGCGCGATCCCACCTACGCAGGCTACGAGACGCATCCGGTAGCCACGGCCGACCGGGAGGCCTACGGCCTGGCGCCAGACGAGATCGGCTGCATCGCCGAGGGCTACCGCTGGCGGGGCAACACCCGCTACAAGGTGGCCGATGCCTTCGGCAAGGTGAGCACCCGCCCCTACACCTACCGGGCGCCGCGGAACGTGAGCCGCGAGGAGTTCAACCAGATGACGCCGGCGCAGCGGGGCGAGCTGCAGCGGGCGCGGGATGAGGCGCGGTCCCACCCGGACTACGGCCGCAACCCCATCGAGGCCACCAACCCCTGGGCCATGGCCCAGAAGCGGGCCATCGTGCAGCTCGCCCCCAAGATGCACCCCCTCGGCGTCCAGCTCCTCACCGAGGCCGACGTCATGGATTCACAACAGGTTGTTGCTAATTCGGAGCGGGAGGCGCCGTCAGAAGCGCGCACGGCCGCGGCCGTGGTGGCTGGTCCGGAGACCCGGGAAGCTCCAGCCAGCCGCCCCGCTGATGTCCCCCAGATGGCCCCCGACGGGTCCGGCCCCCTCGGCCCGGGCGAATACGTGGACGAGAACGGGGAGATCAAGGTGCGCCAGGGGCGGCTCGAGCCATGAAGGCCCTCGAACAGATAGGGGTGTACATTGCCATGGCCAAATGGATCAGCGGGATGACCGAGGAGCAAAATGCGGCGTGCCAGGGGAAGACACCACCCTCGTCGAGCTCTCTGACCGGATCATCCGCAAGTGGCCTATGACCGCCACAATCGAGCCATGACCACCGGCCCCTTCGCCACGCCCTACAAGGACACGATCGTGCAGCTCCGCTACCTCTTCGACGCCTGGGGCGTGAAGGGGACCGAGTGGCAGGTGGAGCGCAACGGCTATGAGGAGGAGACCGTGGTCAGCGGTCGCGTCAGGCGCAGGTGGATCACCGCGCAGCCCCCGACCGTCATGGTCTCCTACTACCGGCAGGGCCAGTGGCAGCACCTGCGCTGCGCCCGCTACGAGACCTACGACGCCAACCTCCGCGCAATCTACCTCCTCCTGGAGCGGATGCGCATCAGCGAGGGGCACGGCGTCACCTATGGCGGCCTCACATCGAGCCAGGAGCTGGTCCCCGTGGGCGTCGGCCCCTCCCGCCGGCAGCAGCTCCTCTCCGCCCTCCACCTGGCAACGGACGCCCCCTTCGCGGTCGTCGAGGCCGCCTGGCGCCGGCTTGTCCGCAACGCCTCGGACGAAGGCGATGACAACCAGGTGAAGCTCCTCAACAACGTCTTCAACGAACTCAAGTCCGAGATGGTCGGGAAATGAGCCATGAACGACCGTCGGTGGCAGCCCATCGTTACTCCTACGAGCTTTACGTGGGTCCAATTCCAGATGGCTTGGAGGTGGACCATACCTGTTTTGTGCGCGCGTGTGTGCGCCCGGGCCATCTGAGGCTCCTTACTCACGCTGACAATATGCGGAGGCGCCGTCCATATAGGCTGGGCAACAAAGTCGTGCGCCTAGGCGGTGGAGAAACCCCTTGACAGGCCATAGATGGCGGGTGGTATGCTGCCCACGGTCCGTAGCAGTGGACCATCCTTCGGAGCGAGGGTGACATGCGCTAAAAGTCGAGCCCCCACGAGTTGTCCGTCTCGTGAGGGCTCTGGGATGCCTAGTGACCGCTAGGCGAACCTGGCAACAGGTTAGCAAGCGCCCCTGGGCAAGTCAAGGCCCCAGGGGATTTCTCGTTGGGGGAAAGCCGCGACCCAGGCTGCTCACGCGTGGCGACCTGGGTCGGAACTCTCGAAAGCCCGCCGAAAGGTGGGAGGCTATTCTTGCACCCTTCAGGAGCGCTTAAATGGTAGCACCGCGCCGCGATTCACACAACCCCTTAACATACATCCAGACATCCACCCATCTCCCTCCCCTCCGGAGAGATCCGGATCCGGAGATGGATGGATGTATGGATGAGTGTATAGCTCTCGCGCACCGGCACTGCGCCCTTTGCCAGGAGCCGATCCCAACCGAGGGCTACCACCATCTTGAGGCCACCGATGACGCGGTGGCCTCTTTCTTGGAGAGCCATGTCCGCTACAACTACGCCCGTGCTCTCATCGCCCGCGTCGGCCTGCAGCGGGTCATCGGTGCCATCCACGGTCTCGAGGATGAGTATCGAGCCGGTCGAAGCGTGAGGAACGACGCCGGCCTGTTGTATTATCTGGCTACGGGCTATACAAAAATGCGCGGTCGCGGCGCAATGCGGAGGAGCCGATGAGCTACACACAGCGCCCCACGGGACCGCGCCTGCGGGGTCCCGGCCCAAATGACGACTGCCAGGTATGCCGGCGTCCCTTCCACGAGCCGCTCCTTGCCACGCCGGGCTACAACCCCGAGCAGCACCCGACCCTCAGCGACGCGCACATCGTCATGTATCACTACGGCCGTGGCTGTTCCTGCGGCCCGCACGAGGGCGATCACCCACCGGCGTGCGACTGCTACTTCTGCGCGCACGACCGCATCGAGAAGGCGCACTCCGAGCAGGTGGACCGTATCGAGAAAGAGCGGCGCTACCTGGACGAGGTGCTAACGCCGCCGCCGCCCGTCGACGAGGCGATGCTCCGTAAACAGGCGCGGGCGCAGCGGGGCGGGCCACCACGGCGCTTGTTCAATGACGATGAGCCATGAACCCGCTCCTTGAGATGACCGTCGCCGACGTGCTCTGGGCGCCGATCATTGTCGGCATCATCGCCGCGCTGAAGAAGGCCGGCTGGGCCGGCGACGCGCGCCTGGTCTACACGGCGCTGGCCCTCGGGCCGCTCCTCGTCGTCGGCTGGTGGGGCGGCTTCCCGGGCGACGCCGGCTACACGGTCCCGGGCGCCGTCTTAGCCATCTACACCGGCCTCATCGCCAGCCTCATCAGCATGGGGACCTACAAAGCCGGCCAACGTTTCCTGGGCAACGGGGGCTTCCAGCCAAGGGGGGAGCGATGAGCTTTCTGTTTGCGGAGGGGTTCGATAGTTACGCCGAGCGGGATCCCCCGCTGCGGCAGCCATCGAAGGCGCCCATTATCATCGAGCTGGGGCTCGATATGGGCTTTGCCGTGGTGATGGCAGGTGAAAGAGAAGCCAGTGAACGGGTGGGTAGGGTGCCCCTTGAGCGCGCGCCCGATGGCAGCTACGTCTGGTATGGCCACCCGATCGACCTGGTGATGGAGGCCACCATGTGGGGGGACGAGCCGCCGGAGGAGCGATGAGCATCCTCCGCTTCATGGTCCGCCGCTCGCTGGTGCTGTACGCCGTCATCGGCTACACCGAGCGCGACCCATCGGTCAACAAGCCCCAGCTCTTCCACTACCGCGACGTGCAGCTCCCCAACGGACCGCCGTTGCGCTTCCGCCGCCGCTGGCACCGATGATCGCCGGCGTCCACGTGGTGGCCAGCCCGGGCGAGATCATCGTCGTCATGCGCAATCTGCCCACGCCGCCGCAGCCCAGGCAGAACCGAAATACCCGCTGGGGCACCGGGCGCAACGCCGAGAAGGCCAAGGACTACAACGCCTGGCGCGGGCCCCTGCGCGATCTCCTGCGCTTCGATATGTGGCAAGCGGGCGCGACGCGGCTGAAGGGCGCCATCGCCGCCACGCTCACCTTCGAGATGACCCTGCCGCCGAACGACCCGGGTCCGGACCTCGATTCCTTGTGTAAGTCGGCATTGGACGCCGCGCGTGGTATCCTCATCCCCGACGACCGACACGTGATCAGCCTCTTCGCCGTCAAGCGCCATGGACGCGAGGAGGTGCAGTGGACCTTCAGGGAGGTGTCGTGAGCGTGGACTACGGCCTGCAGAACGAGATCGTCGACCACCTGCAGGCGAACCCTGAACACGAGCGTGCCCTCCTGGAGATGGCCGACTGGGAGGAGGCCCACGAGCGCGAGCTCGGCCTCTATGAGAGCGCCGGCTGGACGTGGGCGGACGTCCACACGCCGCCGTCCACGGTCAACGTCCTGATCGCCGCCGGCATCGTGGACCTGGTCTACGACAGCAGGAGCACCAAGCACTACCGCCTCCAGTCCCGGACCGACACCCTCGCGGCGATCGGCTCGAGTAAGACGCCGGTGTGGGAGGTGGGCGTCAACCCCGACGACGACAGCAGCGTGGCCGCCCTCTTCGCCCTTGTCGCCGGCCACGAGCGGGCCAAGCAGCTCCTGCGCTACGCCGTCAAGGCGCCCAAGCCGGTGCACTCCCTCCTCTACGGCCCGCCCGGCACCGCCAAGAGCCTCATGCTCGGCGATATCGGCTCCCTCGCCGGCGCGCAGTTCTACGTCGGCTCCACTACCTCGCGCTCCGGCCTGGTCGGCCTCCTCCTGAAGGAGAAGCCCCGCTTCCTGTGCCTCGACGAGCTGGACAAGATGCGCTCCGAGGACACGACGGTCCTGCTCAACCTCATGGAGACCGGCATGGTCACCCGGCTGCAGAACCGCGGGCGCGACAACGAGAAGGTGACCATGGTCACCAAGGTCTTCGCGGCCGCCAACGACCTGGCACGGATCAGCGCGCCCCTCCTCTCGCGCTTCGCCCGGCTCCACATCCCGGCCTACACGAAGGCGGAGTTCCTCGAGGTGGCCAGCAAGGTCCTGGAGGTGCGCGAGGGCTGCACGCCGCGCCTGGGGGAGATCATCGCGCGCAGCCTTGCGCCCCACTCGCTCGACATCAGGGACGCGGTGCGGGTGGCCAGGATGGCGAATGGGGACCACCGGCGCGTCCCCGACATCGTCCAGACCCTCTTCGGCTAAGCCATGGCCCAACCGCCGCTCCGGCTCGGTCCCCACGTCATCGTGCCGACGGAGCAGGCCATCTTCTGGGCCGAGCGGGCCAACACCGTGCTCAACTTCGACGGCTCCGGTCTCGGCGTCAGCGCCCTGCTCGCCGCGCCCGATAGCGCGCTCCGCATCTTTCGCCACTACTTCCAAAACCAGGATCTGGGCCGCTCCGGCGTCGATGTGGCCAATGATGTCCTCGCCGCCCTCGGCGGCTACCGGCACCCCAACCTCTACGCCCAGCTCTACAACGAGCGGGGCCACGACATGGCCAGCGGCGTGCCGGATCTCCTGCGCCTCACCCAGGAGGCCGTCCCCGTCCTCCACGCCGCCGGCGTCAAGGTGGCCGGCTTCGCCTTCTCGACGAGCTGGCCCGACTTCGAGTCCTGGATGTTCCTGGCCGCCAACGGCTTCGGCGGCGTCGACGCCATCATCCTGCACGAATACTGGGCCTGGGGTGGCTTCACCCTGGAGAACGCCCTCCATCACCGCCAGCTCCATCAGTGGGCTCCCGCCCACCCACCCTTCATCATCGGCGAGTGCGGCCGCGACAACATCCCCGCCGAGGGCAGCGGCGGTCAGGCCGGTTGGCAGCGCCAGGGCGTGAGCCCGGCGGACTATGTTGCCGAGCTGATCGACTACGACAGTCGCATCCTCGAGGATGGCTACGTCCTGGGAGCGACCGCCTTCACCAACGGGCCGACGCCTGACTGGACAGCCTTCGACCTCGACGGCCTGGTCGCGGCGATCCTGGGCATCGGACCGCCCCCGCCGCCCCCGCCAGGGGAGGTCAAGGTCAACCTCGCCCTCATCGTCGGAGCCCTCGCCCTTGCCGGCGCCGTGGGCTACTTGTTCGCGCAGCTCGGGGGTGACCAGGAGGAGGAGGCGCCCCTGCGCGTGCGCGAGGTCCGCGAGATCGAGGAGGGCGAGCCCGTGCCAGCAGGCTGGCGGGTGGTCGGCTAATGGGCTTCTGGGGCGTGGCTATCGCCGGCTTTGCGGCCCAACAGGCCGTTGCGGCTCTGGGTGAGGTCAGTGAGCGGCATCGGATCTACGTTGATGCGCGGTCCTATTCGGAGGCAGTGGGAAAGCCGATGCTGGTCGTCGGTCGGCCCATCCATTCCTGGGAAGCGCCGTGCTCGCCTGACTACACCCTTGATCTGAGCCCAGATGTGCTGGGCGTCTGCCCGATTGGCGGCATCCAGGCCGACGTGCGGGACATACCGCTACCGACGCGGTCCGTGGGGGCGACGGCCATCTTCCACGTCCTTGAGCACCTCCACAGCATTGAGGACCTGCAAGTGGCCTGGTCAGAGCTGTGGCGAGTCTCCGAGACCGTCATGGTCGCGTACCCCCGCTTCTGGTTTGCCCGTAATGTCTTGCACGAGGACCACTGGTGCTGGACACGGCCAGAGGGTGAGGTCCTCTGGGTGCGGGAACGCCGTGGCCGCCACCGCCAGGCCTGGATTGGGCCGGATGGCAGCGTGGTCGGATGATCTGCCCTCACTGCGGCCAGGTGCTCATCGAGACCAGCGAGGCGGCCACGGGGGTATGGAACGTGGCCCGTGAGGCCCTCATCTGTCCCGAATGCCACTGCGAGTTCTGGCTTGCGGACGCGGGCCTGCGGGCGGCCAGCCGGCACTGCCCCGTGGGGAAGAGCGAGATGTTGCGCGACCCCGCCTTTGAGACGCGATGGTTCGCCCGGGCCACGCCGCGATGATCGCCGGCAAGGTCCTTGGCCAGGGCGTGGCGCGCACGGCCAGCGGCGCGGCGATCCCCTTCACCATGGTGGAGCCGGAGCGCAGCATCCCCAACCTCGGGGAGATCGGGCGGGAAAGCCGGCGCTGGCACGGCACCGCGCTCCGCTTCCGCGAGATGGCCAACAAGGGGCAGCTCCCCAACGACGTGGCGAAGCGCGCCGAGTTCGCCGACGAGGTCCTGGCGGTTGTGGGGGAGCATCTGCGCCTGGGCGTTCATGGGTTCGTGGTCGCCCAGGGCCACGACGGGCGGATCCTCGGCGTGACGACTTACGGCTCCCCGCGCCCACGCGAGGGGTCGCTCAACCTGGTGGCCATCGACCCGGAACAGCTCGCCGGCACGCCAGGCGATCAGCAGCTCCGCGGCATCGGCACCTCGATGGTCGCCGCCGCCAGCCAGATCATGCTGGCGCGTGGGGACGAGGCGGTCTACCTGCACCCCTTCGACCAGGAGGCGGCCCTCTTCTGGTCGCATCGTGGCTTCGGCTACTGCGGCGCCGGCGGCCTCCTCTGCGTGCGTGGCCGCGCCGCCGTGGAGGCGCTCAAGGGGCGGTGCGAGCTATCGCCCGACTGTGGCGACACTGGGGATTGCGTGACCTGCGGGAGGCTGGAGGACACCGCCAGGGTGCGCGTCCCCGCCCTCCGTGCTACGATGTAGGCGGAGAGGCTCCAGTCTTCTCCGGAGCGTTCAGGAGCAGCAGTGGCCTAGCCAGCCGTCACCAAAACTGCTGCTCCTCTCTTTGTGTACAGCGTCGCGCCCCCTCGGATGCTGAGGGGGCGCGGTTTATTGTTGTGCTACCGGGGGAAGGATGTAGGGGGTTAGCCCACCATCTTCGCCCTGAAGTTCGCCGCCCACTTTGCCGCGTCGGGGCCGCGATAGGTCGCGCCCGCGATGCCAGCAGCGTGGTTCTGCACGATCCCCGCGTTGATGGGGCCGCCGAAGAAACGCGCCATGCCGCTCGCGTAGTTCTGGTTCATCCGCGGCTTCGCGGCGTTCCAGTTCCGCTCCCCCTTGCTCCCTGGGCCCGTGTTGCGGGCCAGCTTCTCCTGTGCCGATGACAGAGTCGCCATGTTCTTAATCACCTCCCTCCGGACGAGTAGTTTCTCCCTCGAAGTAGGCCGCCGCCTGTTTGACCCAGGCCTCGGCCCTCGAGAGTTCGTCGGTGAGGATATCGAGGAAGGCCTCGTCGCGGATGCCGGCGCGGATGGCCCGCACCTTCGCCTGGGCCGTCCCCTGGGCGCGCGAGATCGCCACGCGCACCGTCGCCTCGGGATAGCCCTTGGCGATCAGCTCCACCTCTCGCTCGACGGAGAGGGTGAGCGCCTGGGTCAAGGTGTCCGGCACCGCCGGACTACTTGTGACCAGGTCAGCCACAGGGGGCCCCCATGCCCTGCACGTCGTTGAAGGGGCGGGCGCTCGCCGCCTCCGCGAGGGCCTGCGCGCGCTGCTCCGCCTTCAGGGCCTCCAGCACGTGGTCGCGCTGCAGGGCGTGGCCGATCTCGTGCAGGTAGGTGTCGTAGACCTGGGTGAAGAGGTCGACGCCGAGCCGGTCCCCGTACGTCCGAATGCCCTCCTCGAAGAGGAAGATGCGGCCGTGGGGAGCGTCGGGGAACTCAGGGTCCGCCCAGCCGTTCGCCCAGAGGCCAAGATAGGTGCACTTGCGCCCGCCGGGCAGGCGGCAGCCGCCCACCCGCTCCTGGTATGGGTCGACGTCGCGCTGCGCGTAGACGGGCACCACGCGCGCGGCGAAGGCCACGGCCTCGTCCGCGTCGACCATGAGGAGATCGCGCGCCTCCCGGATGGTCGTGGTGAACTCCGTGCGTGGCGGCAGAAGGTAGGCCGGGAGCTGCTGGGCGATCGCCATTTACGGTTCCTCTTCCTTGGCCGCCAGCTCGCGGGAGAGGCAGCTCAGGTAGACAGCGATATGGTCGTCCTCCGCGGTCAGCGCCGCCCCCTGCGCCTCGGTGCTGCAGGTCGGGGCGACCTCCTGGAGGAGGGCCAGGCGGCGGCGCTGGGCCTCCGAGACGGGCCGGTCCTCGTACTCCTGGCAATAGAGGGCCTGCTGTCCCTCGTCGAGGGGGCCCACGACGCCATGCTTGAAGATGAGGGGATCAAAGCCGGTCGCATACTCCACGCGGAGGCATCGCTCGCCATCGCGGGCGATGCCCGGGTCCGTCGTCGGGTCCTGGGGCACGTCGATGTGCAGCTCGGTCGCGGTGACCTCCACGTTGCGGACCGTCACTTCGTCGATCGCCATCTGGCCTCCTAAAGAAAAACCCCGTCGCCCTTGTGCAAGGTCGTGGGGTGCTCCCTCCGACGGTAACGGCTAAAGCGCTACGCGCTCACTACCGCACCACCTTTGCTTCGACTTCGAGAACCTGCGCCTCCATGGCGTGCACGTGGGCGTCGACCTCGTCCGCCATCTGCTTGCCGCGATCGACGTCGCGCTGGTAGCGCTCGGCGAGGTCCAGAGCGGTCTGGCTGGCCGTCCAGGCGCGGTCCACCAGGAAGGGGAGCTGCGCCTCGGCCAGGGGTGTGGAGAGCACGGCCTCGACCTCCATGATCTGACGGGTGAGCACGACCAGGCGGGTGTCGCCGTCGAGTGGCCCAGCCATGAGGGCATCGTTGGCGGCGGTCACCTGCCGGCGCGCCAGCTCGAGATAGGTCGGCACTTCCACCGCCCTGTCGCGGGCCCGCGCTAGGTAGAGATGGGCCGACGCGAGCGCTTTCGCCGCCGCGCAGTAGGGGCAGCCAACGTGGTCGGGGGGAGCCTCCCCCCGTGTCGATGCGCGCACCATGGCCGGCTTGAGGATGAGGTCGCGCGCCAGGTTGCGCGCAAACGTCTTCCCGAACTCGCCGCAGGCCTCGAGCACGTAGGGGGCGGCCGTGCGCCAGATGTCCATCGCCGCCCATCATCCCCCCTAGTTGTGAGCGGCGTCAAGTGATGCTAGCCTTACGGGCGAGATGCCGTGGCACGGTCCGTTCGCTGAACAGGATCTCGTGCGCTGCCCGTGCGGCTACGAGGCGGCGTGGTCCTCCGTCCGCTCGCATCGCGGCCGGTCCAAGCAGACTGGTAAGGACATCTGCTATACGGCCGATCCTGTCCTCATCGAGAAGGCGGCGGACAGGGCCCCGGCCACGCCTGCGGCCGAGGTGCAGGCGAGCGATCCAGCCGACACGCCGGCGGGAGAAGCGGCGGCAACACCAGCCGGCGAGGATCCGTTTCCCAGGGAACGCTTCTGGCCCCATGAACCCCACGACGCACCGGATGACCCGGAGGAGCTCGCCCTGCGCCGCCTGCGCGCTTCGGAGCCACCGCTCGTCGCGGTCGGCGGCAATGGCCAGGGCCCTCATGGGCCTGATGGCCCCATGGAGGTGCCGCCGGGCGACTACTACCGCGAGCCGGCCATCCGCGACGTGGCCGGCACCGTCGAGCCCATCAACGTGCAGCTCCCGGTCGAGGTCAAGGTCTTCTACGATTGGGCCCGCGGTCAGGGGTGGCACTTCAAGGCTGGGACCATCTCCAACTTCGTCGAGGACTTCTTGCTCACCCATTTCAAGGAGTGCTTAGGGCTGGACATCTTTGTGGGCCTCAGGGAGGAGATACTACACCATGGCTAGCAGCGCCCGCACCACCATAAACGCCTCGCAGCTCGGGGCCACGCTCCGGCGCCGGCCGCCGGAGCTGCGCCCGCCAGACCCCATCGACGAGGCCCTGGACGTGGACCGCAAGCTCGTCGCCCAGAAGATGATGCGCACCAGCGTCGCCTCCATGGAGGCGGAGCAGCTCGCCGCGGAGAACACGCGCCTCAAGGCCCAGATTGAAAACCAGCAATTGAAGGAGGCGGTCGAGCGGCCTGCGCAGGGGGATGCCTGGAGCAAGCTCGTCATGGAGGAGCTGCGCGAGTCGCGCGCGGCCCTGGACCAGACCAAACAGGAGCTCCAGAGTGAGCGCACCGGCCAGATCATCGAGCGCATGAACATGCTCTCGGCGGAGCTCGAGCGGCTGCGCACGCAGCCCCAGGAGCCGCCGCCGCGCGCCATCGTGCAACTGAAGGCGGCCTTCGAGGAGGCCCGCGAGACGCTTGCGCTGGTGGCGCCGGATACCACCGCCCCGCCGGTGGTGCAGGACGCTGGGGGGCTCTACCTCAAGCGCCTGGACTACGACCAGGAGCGCTGGCGCGAGACGCACCAGGCCGATCGTGAGGTCGCCCTGGCGCGGGCCGGGAACGAGCTGACGATCGCCCAGTTAGAGATCGAGATCAAGCAGCGGCGCGCCGATAACATGGACCGCTTCATCAACGAGACCGCCCCCAAGCTCCTGGACCTCGGCCGTCAGTTCCTCGAGCAGATGTGGGCGCGACCAGGGGCGGCCGCCGGTGAGGGCGCCGCCCCTGCCTCGATGGCGGTGCGCCCGCAGGTCGTCATCCCGCCAGGGGCGAAGGGCACGCCCTGCCCCTCGTGCGGGGCGCTCATCATCTACGATCTCACCATGACGACCGTTTACTGCAGCAACTGTGCCTCGCAGCACGACGTGGGCCCGGATGAAGCGGATGAACAGAAGCCCGCGGTCGAAGGAGAGAGCACCGCGGTTGAGGTGGCCTCGTGAGCCTGGGGCTGCGGCTGGTCAAGGAGGGGGCGGCGATCATCAACCGGCGCAAGAGCACCCATACCCGGGTGGTCACCATCGTCGGCGAGGCCACCGCCAACTTCGATGACGCCCACCTCGCCTATCTCATCGAGCGCGGCATCATCGTCTGGAAGCTCCTGCCCTTCCGCTTCACGGCGGTCGCCCTCAACTGGCTCCTCCCCAACGCCGACCTGATGGACCTGCCCAGCGAGGCACTTGTGGCGGCGGCCATCGAGGCGCGTCCCGCCATCGCCCCCCTGCTCCAGACGGAGCGCGGCCGCCTCTGGTTGCGCAACTTCTTCTCGTGGCGTTAGAGTAGCCGTGATGCCAGCCGTCCGACCGCTCATCGCTCCCTGGCCCGACATCGACGTGCAGCCCACGCCGACGCAGCTCGCCGCCCCGGAGGGCGCGCTCTTCAAGTGGGGGCTCTCCTATCCCAGCCTCTACAGCCTACCGGGGGACAGCGAGGTGGAGACCCACCAGCTCGACTTCCCCGCCGTCTTCCCGCTCTCGACCGACGACCTCCTGGCCCGCGCGGACCAATACACCGCCTACGCCGCCGAGAACGGCTCCGAGGTCCTCCTCTACGCCGTCTACGAGAAGCCCATCTGGGAGATCCAGGTCCCCGACCATATCTGCGCCCACTTCCTTGGCCAGAGCTTCTGCTTCGACAACCCATTCGGGGGGCAGTTGATCCAGGCGGGCTGGCAGTACCGCATCTACATGGTGACCCGCGACTTCGCCGCCCCCATGGCGAGCGCCGACGCGCGCCCCTTCCTGCCGGTCCTCACCTTCGGCACCCTGATCGGCTACTCCGTCCTCGTCGGCCTCCTGGGCATCGTGCTTGCCGGCCTCTTCGAGGTCTTCACCGGCAAGATCACCCTGAAGGAGCTCGTCAACAACCTCCGCACCATCTACAAGGTCCCGGGGGAGATCATCACTCCCCCGCTCATCTTTGGCGGCGCGGGCCTGGCGGTCGGCCTGGGCATCGTCCTGGTCGCCGGCGCCATCCTGCTGCCGCGCTTCGCGGCCTCGACCTCGGTCGGCGTCAGCAGGAAAGAGGGGCCGAGCGCCGGCGTCACCATCGGCGCGGGAGGAGCGCCGGCTCGCGCACCGACGCCGCGGCGGCGGTAGCAGTTGACATGGTACAAGCGCAGTCCTACAGTCTCACGCGAGAGGAACGGGCGGTGATCGACCAGCTCCGCCGCCTCGCGCGTCGCTCATCGGAGACGACCGGCTGGGGCGAGCTGGTGGTGACGGTGCAGGAGGGAGTCCCGGTCATCTCGAAGGAGACCGTCATCCACAAGAACAACGCTGGAGGCGAAAAGACGATGAGAAGCTAGCCGCGTAGCGCCATCGTCGGAGGGAGCACCCCACGACTGTGAGTCGTGGGGTTTTTCTGTTGTCCAAAAGGAGGACACATGGCACTCAATCTTGCTCGCACCGGCACGGCGGTGGCGGTCGGCCTGATCGACGGTGTGGTCGAAGCGAAGATGGCGACGCCCGCCTTCACCCTCGGCACCACCGCGATCCATTGGTCCACGATCGCCGAGGGGGTCGCCGTCCTCGGCGGCGCCGCCTGGCAGTTCATGGCCCCCTACTCCATGCCCAACATCGCGGACGGCCTGGTCGAGGGCGGCGGCGCCCTGCTGGCCAAGCGCCTCACCGGCATGGCCCTCGGCGGCACCGGCACCGGCGCGATGCTCCGCACCGCTCCCCGTGGCGTCGCGCAGCGCGTCGCCCCCTTCGGGATGGCGAGTGGGCGGGCGGCCGTCGGCTCCGTCGGCTACCAGAGCCCGACGCGGGTCCGGCTCACCTAGGCGCTGGGTAAGGGAGGAATACGCAGATGGCAATGGAAGCAACGGCAACCCGCTCCTATCTGATCCCTGGCAGCGACCTTTCCCTCGACGAGCGCCGGGCGATCCGTGGCGACACCGATAAGCGCCTCATGGACGCGGCACTCAAGGTGGGCATCCGCGCCGACGTGCGCGAGCTCATCATCCGGGACACCTCGCCCAACGTGGACCTGGGCCTCGCCGCCCAGGACGACTGGCTTATCGCCGGCGCCGGCGTCGTGGGCGTCGAGCTGCAGTACATCAACGCCGTCATCGCCCAGGACCGCGTGGTCGGCTTCTACGGCGCGGCGGCCGAGCTGGCGGCGATCCCCTCGCTCTCGCGCCTGCGCTTCACGGTGGGCGCCGCCTCGGCGACCACCTGGGCCCAGTACGCGCTTGAGCAGCTCTACACGCGGCTGGAGCAGTTCGGCTACTTCGGAGAGCCGGTGCTCTACACCCGCACCCAGACGGCGCGGATCATGGTCATGCCCCGTATCGCCTTCATCGTGAACAGCGAGCGGCTGACCCTCTTCGCCCGCACCATCGAACCCCTGGGCGAGCGCATCAGCGCTCCCTCGATCTAGTCCCTGGCTCATGTCAGGAAGGTAGGAGGTATAAAACATGAGCTTGCCTAGCGAGGTAAAGTCTCTCTTCAACGCATTGATCGGCTCGCAGAGCGTCCGGCGGGTGGTCATCCCCGCCGGCGCGCCGATCGCCATCGTCTCCGACGGCGCCGCGGCCGCCAACGCCTACGCCGCCTGGGTGCAGATCGTGGCGGCGGGGGTCATCACCGACCCGAGCTGGTTCGGCGGCGTCACGCTGCTGAACAACGACCTGGAGGCCGCCGCCTTCGCCGACCTCAACATCGGCAGCGGTGCGGGCGGCGCGGAGGTCAGCCTGGCCGAATACGCCTACTTCAACGAGATCGCGGCCGTGGCGGCCAGCAACCTCATAATGCTGGATTACCCGCTCATGTATCCCATTCGCGTCACCGGGACGCCGCGGATCGCCGGGCGCATCCGCAAGTCGTCGGCCGCCTCGGCCAAGGGGATCACCCCCAAGGTGACCTTCTACACAGCGGTGGGTCTCTAAAAAGTGGCGCTGGATATCCAACTCCCGCGGGCGGACGAGCTGCCGCCGCCGCCCGCGGACCCTATCGAGGGGCTTCTCCGCCTCTGGAGGGGCCTGCGGCAGCTCTGGGACTATCTGGACGAGGCCGAGCGGACGGTCAAGGCGCACAACAACGGCCGGCCCATCTGCATGGAGCAGTGCGGCATGAGCTGCCAGCGCTCGCTCCCCATCGTCTCGAAGCTCGAGGTGAGCTACATGACGGCGCAGTTGGCCGATTATGGCCTGGTGGAGGACGTGAAGCGGCGCGTGCGCGCCTGGCTGACCACGCCCAACCCGCGGCTGCGCAGCCTGGGGCTCCCCCAGAAACGGCGGCTCTCGCCGGCGCAGCTCCAGGCGCTCCGCGAGGACAATGCCGTGCTGCAGGAGGGGCCCTGCCCCTTCCTGGACGAGGAGCAACGCTGCGTGATCCACCCGGTGCGACCCCTGATCTGCCGGAGCTATGGCGTCACGCTGCCCGCTGACACCTGGTGTCCCCGCCCGCTCGTGGGCCTGGAGACGGCGAACGCGCGCAACGTGGTCGCCAAGGACACGCCCCTGGGCATGAAGATCGGCGGCGTGCTGCGGGGCACCTGGCTGGCCATGCGCCACTTCGGCCGCTCGGACCTCGCGGAGGTCGGGCCACTGCCCACCCTGATGGCCGAGGCCATGATGGAGAAAGAGGTGGTCGCGCTCCGGGACGCCGGCCGGATCCAGGACGCGAAGATGGGGAAGGGCATGTGGGCGCTGCCCGACCTCTTCGGCGAACAGCGGTACGGCCTATGAGCCGGCTGGCGTACCTGCAGGCCCAGGGCCTCATCCCCAGGCAACGGGAGTGGCAGCCGGCGGTGAGCGCCGTCGAGCAGTGTCCCTGCGCCTACGTGCCGGTCGTCTCCGTTGCCCTCGCCGGTCGTTTCCTGGGAAACATGGCCCCCGAGCGGCGTCTCCCCGCCCTCCTCGCCGCCATGGCGTGGCTGACGGCCCGCCATCCGGGCCTCTCGCTCTACGAGGGCATCAACGGCCGTCCCTACACGGACGCCGAGAAAGACGCGATCGCCCACGAGACGGGCGTCGTGCTCAACCTCCCCTGCCCCTTTCACACGGAGGCGGGTGGCTGCCTGCTGGGCGGCCTCCCGACGTCCTACAACCGCGCGGAGGAGGCGGGCAAGGCGCCCTACGGCTGGCTGCCGACCCTGGTGGCCCGCACCTGGGCGCGCGAGGAGTTCCGCAGGCTGGTCCAGGAGGGGGCCGTGGCCGACGCCAAGGTCGCCAACTTGACCCGCAACGAGGCCCTATGAGGTAGACCAGCGCGGGTTTGGGCGCTGAGAAAGACAGAACCTCCAAAGGAGGAGCGCCAGTGTCGGAATATCAAGGTCCATTTAAGGCCGGGCTCATCGAGCCGGTCGTCGAGCCGGGACACAATGTCCTGCTGGCGGCCGGGGCGGACCAGGGCTACTTCCTCTACAAGGTCGGCTACGTCGAGGAGCTGGGCCTCTCCCATCCCTTCGTCGTCAACATCGGCGCCATCGGCGCCGGCGTGACGGCCGCCGTCTTCAACACTACCGCCATCCTGGACATGGAGTTCGGTCAGCTCGGGCAGTTCCGCGCGGCCGTGCTCGACGACATCCACGTGACGGTGCTGCAGCCCCAGGCAACCGCCCGCTTCGGGGCCATGAACGTCAACGCGACGCTCAACGCCTTCGCCCTGGGCCGTGACCCCTGCGGCCACCAGAGCGAGTTCTACATCTTCGAGCAGCGCCGGGTCTTCCTGCGGGCGGTGAACCCGACCATCGTGCCCCTGGTCCAGGCCCGCATCGCCTTCTGGGGCTTCAAGTACGTGCTCATCGGCGCGGACGGCGCCACCGGCGCCGGCGGCCAGTTGCCGCCGCTCAAGACCTTTGCGAACCTGTTGGACGCCGAGGTCTGGAAGCGCACGCCCCAGGGTGAGAATTACAAGGTGCTACCGCTAGGAGGGTGGGGACGATGACCATTCCCGCGAATTGGCGCCAGGGCCTCCGCAAGCCCAACTCCGCCGGCATTGCCTCGTGCATCGCCGCCAACTCCGGCGTGCTCCTGCACGCCCTCTCGGCTGGGCGCACGGGGATCGTGCGCAAGCTCCACATCATGAACCGGACCGCCGGCCAGGTCACCGTCTCGCTGGGCGTCGGCCTCCTGGGCGCCTTCGTCGCCTCGCTGCCCGGCTTCGTCGTGCCGTCGGGGATGGACCTCGAGCTGGTTGAGGCCGACCTTGTCCCGCTGGAGTTCACGGCGAACATCACGGTCGCCTCCAGCGCGGCCGGCGCCGCTCCCCTCGACGTGCAGGTGAGCGGCGAGGTCGAAGAGATCCAGGGCCCGACGGGATAGGGTAGATGGCCCGCGGACCGCGCGCCTTCGCCGCCGAACCGGCCTTCCGGCGTATCCCGCTCGCCGGGCCAGCCGGTCAGTCGCCGTTTCAGCAGGAGGTCATCGAGCAGCTCGGCGGCCAGTCCATCGAGGCGCTCATCCAGGTGGCCTTCGAGGCCGGCGACGTCGTGTCCCTCCTGCAGGCCAACCTCGCCGTCGCCATGCAGAACCGCGACCTGCTCTCGCTCCTCCTCACCGAGCTGCGCGAGCAGGTGCAGCAGGGGATCATCGTCGCCGTGCCCTTCAACGTCACCCAGGCCCAGGGCGTGGTGCCGCTGACCTTCGACCCGCCGCTCTTCGCCATCGGCCTGACCAACGATGGGCCCAACAACGTCCAGTATCGCATCCCGAACCGGGGCGACGCCGACTGGATCAACCTCATCCCGACCGAGGTCGACCAGTTCACCGTCATCAAGGCCAAGTTCACCTCCGCCGGCTTCCGGGTGCAGGTTGCCGGCGGCAATGCGACCGTTCGCATGAAGGCGCTACGCTAATGGCAGACATCTACTCCGCCGATGGAGCCATCGCCGCCGTTGCGGTCGCGCCCGGCACGACCGCCCTGGCCATCTTCGCCAGCGCGTTCACGCGCGCCCGCGTCCACTTCGTCGACTTCTCGGTCGGCGGCGTGCCCGTGGGGGACAACCTGCTCAACTGGCTCGTGCGGCGGCTGACAACGGTGGGCACGAACACGCCGGTCACGCCGGCCCCATTCGACCTTGCCGCCCCCGCCGCGCAGCTCTCGGCGGCGGAGAACTTCACCGCCGAGCCGACCTTCACCACGCAGCTCCTGCAGCGCCCGACCCACCAGCGGGCGGGCTACCAGTGGAACCTTGGCACGGCCAAGGAGATCCTCATCCCCGCCATTGCCAACGCAGGCCTCGGCATCACGCCGAGCCATGCGTCCTACAACGGCAGTGCCCAGGCCAACGCCGAGTGGCTCGAGTAGTCGTGCCCTACTACCAGGTCGCGGCGGTCCACAACCCCGACGGCACGGTGAGCTGCGGAGCGCCCGCGCCCTGGACGGGGGACACCGACGGCCTGGTCTACCTCATCTGGTCGCCCAAAGACATCCCTGGTCGTACCGCGCTGACGGCATTAGAGGCGGCGAGCCTCGGTGCGCTCATCGCCCTGAGCCGTGGCCGCGACCCCGCCCTCTTCCTGCGCGACGTGGCGGCCTGGTCCCACGGCGCCGCCCCCATCCCAGGAGCCGCCTGATGGCCTGCCGCTACCTCGATTCCTTCGACACCTACACGACGCTGACGCAGCGGTGGACAGTGGATGCAGGCGCGAATAACAGCATCTCGGCTGCCGCCGCTCGAACTGGGATCGCAGGCTACCAAAGCTTAACTCGGCAACAGGGCGGTCCCACGCTCGTTTTGAATGCACAGGGAACCTGGATCATCGGCGTCGCCTTCCGCACGGCGGACTTCGCCGCGGCAAGCCTGATCATCGCCACGGTTGATGGAGCGACGAAGCAGGGAGTCATCCAGATAAACACCTCTGGCCAGTTCCAGGTTCTGCGCGGGGGCACTGTTGTCGCAACGGGGGCAGTATCGCACCTGGTCAATGTTTTCTATTACGTAGAGTTCAAGCACATCATAGCAGACGCTGGCGGGACGCTTGAAGCCAAAGTCAACGGCGCTGTGGTAGCTACTTTCACTGGTGATACTAAGGAGACTGCCAACGCGACGGCGGATCGCATCACACTTGATCCAGTAGGCGCCTCCTCGAATGTCACCAGTGACTTCGACGACCTCTACATCTACGACGGCACGGGCGCGATCAACAACGACTACGCCGGCGATTCCCAGATCGAGCGGATGCTCCCCACCGGCGCCGGCACCTACACCGAGTTCACAAACCTGGTGGGGGCGGCCACC
>Ga0214473_10001268_pt1 | contig 33912 bp, 29 predicted proteins | sample RVTome_7_FD_203509 | JGI IMG/M metagenome (GOLD analysis project Ga0214473, IMG submission 203509) | Soil microbial communities from uranium-contaminated site in the Upper Colorado River Basin, Wyoming, United States - RVT98D197 | ecosystem: Environmental > Terrestrial > Soil > Contaminated >... | reverse complement strand
CGCGGTTGGACTTGTATTTGCCGGGATAAAAGCGATTATTGTAAAATCTGTAAACAGGATTTTTTATCGCTCAGCAATTAACCAGGGATTGCTGTTGATCGTTCAAAAAGAGGCAGTTGAAGAATATATACCCGGTGATGAAGTGAAAATAGACCTGGAAAAGGGACAACTATGGATAGGGAAGGGGAGCTTTTCATTTGAACCACTGCCTGATAAGCTTAAACAGATTATAGATAAGAAAGGCCTGGTCAACTATATAAGATCCGTATAAAAATCTACGTATTAAAATACGTAGAACAGACATTTATATTCAACGGTTACTGGCCTCAATATAAAATGTGGTTGCAAAAGTTGAAAAAAAATGTAATTTTGCAGCCTTAATAAGGTTCCGTAGCTCAGTTGGATAGAGCAACAGCCTTCTAAGCTGTGGGTCCCGCGTTCGAGTCGCGGCGGAATCACAAGTATTAATCAAATAGATATCGCCGTCGATATTAGACTGATGACTCAAATTTCTAACTATTCATCAGGAACTCATGCATTGACCGTGCTGCTTTCCTTCCGGCTCCCATTGCAAGTATAACCGTTGCTGCACCGGTAACTATATCACCTCCGGCCCAGACTCTTTCTATGGAGGTCTTGCCGGTTTCCTCATCAACTACAATGGTTCCTCTCTTGCTCACTTCCAGGTTAGAAGTGGTGTTTGGTATTATGGGATTAGGACTGTTCCCGATAGCCACTATACATGCATCCATTGGCATTCTGAATTCAGAACCATCAATACGTATTGGTCTTCTTCTGCCAGATTGATCAGGTTCTCCAAGTTCCATGCGGCTACATTCAATTTCAGTTAACCAGCCATTTTCGTCGCCGATTAATTTTTCGGGGAGGGTAAGAAAATGGAAAATCACACCCTCTTCCTCTGCGTTCTCATATTCTTCTCTCCTGGCAGGCAGCTCAGTTTCAGAACGCCTGTAAACAATATATACCTCCTCCGCGCCCAGCCTGAGAGCAGTACGTGCACAATCCATTGCCACATTGCCGCCACCTACCACGGCTACCTTTTTATGCTTTATTACAGGAGTATAGGTCTTGGGATACTGAAACCCCCTCATCAGATTAATCCTTGTAAGATATTCATTTGCAGAGTATACGCCATTCAGGTTCTCTCCCGGTATTTCCATAAACCAGGGAAGTCCAGCACCTGTCCCGACAAAAACTGCATTGTATTCCTCAAGCAGTTTATTTAACGATTTTGTCTTTCCGACCACATAGTTACAAATAAGTCTGACCCCTAATTTCTGCAGATAATCTATTTCCCTTCTGACGATCCTTGTTGGCAACCGGAATTCCGGAATTCCATAGGTAAGTACCCCTCCGGGTTCATGTAATGCCTCAAACATTGTAATATCATGACCAGCAAGTATCAGATCACCAGCAACTGTTATCCCGGCCGGACCTGACCCTATTACTGCCACTTTCTTGCCGGTTTTTGTCTTAATCTCAGGCATCTCCACATGATCCTGAGAGGCCTCCCATTCAGCAGCAAACCGTTCGAGACGTCCAATTGCAACCGGCTTCCCTTTTACACCTACGATGCATTTTATTTCACATTGTTCTTCTTGGGGACATACCCTTCCGCATACTGCCGGCAAACAATTCTTCTCCTTGAGGATCTTAATAGACCCGGCAAAATCTTGTTCATTTATACACTTGATAAATCCCGGGATGTTGATTTCGACCGGGCATCCATCTATGCAAACAGGTTTCTTGCACTGGAGGCAGCGGGATGCTTCCTCGAGAGCATTTTCGACAGTATAGCCTGTAGCTACCTCTTCGAAATTCCTACGCCTTATAAAATCAGGCTGTTTCGGCATCTCAACCCTGTCGGGTCTTAGTTTCTTTTTTACAGTTTCTTGCATATTATCTGTTTCCGCATCCTGAATGGTGAACAAGAAATGCTTCTTCACCAATATATTGTTTTCTTCTTTTTGCTAATTCGTCCCAGTCGACAAATCTGCCGTCGAAATGGGGACCGTCGACACAGGCAAATTTCATTTTTCCTTCTACCGTACAACGGCATACTCCGCACATACCTGTCCCATCTATCATGATGGTATTGAGTGCAACAATGATAGGCACATTATAACTTGAGTACTGTTGTGTAGTCATCCAGGAGAGGGTGGTACATCCGTTGGCGATAATCCTGTCGGGTTTTATCCCGATCTCCCTGATTATATCATCACCTTTTCTTATGTGTCCTTTGTAACCATAGCTCCCGTCCCTTGTAATTTTAATCACCCTGTCGCTGTATTTTGAGAGTTTTTCCTCCCAATAGAGCAGGTTTTTGCTCCTCCCTTCCATAATGGTAACGACATGATTACCTTTTTCTTTTAAAGCTTTTACGGCCGGATAAATCGAACCCATGCCGAAACATCCTCCAATACATATTACTGTACCGAAGTTTTCAATTTCAAGAGGCAAGCCAAGGGGGCCGACAACAGTAGGAATTTTATCTCCTGGCTGAAGTTGTGCTAGCATACCGGTTGAGGTCCCTACCTCCATAAAGATAATAGTAAGGGTTCCATCTTCGTGGTTCCAGTCAGCTGCAGTTAAAGGTATTCTTTCAGCTCCTTCACCTGCATGTACTATGACAAACTGCCCAGGCTGCATCTCTTCAATAACCTCAGGAGCATGGATCACCAGCAGATGCAGGTTAGGGACTATCATCTTTCTTTCGACTATCTCAAACATTTTCCCTCCTTATTTTAACAGGACATGGATTATTCTTAAATTCGGTTTCTCCATCAGGGGTTACAAGAAACAGAATTCCTTTCGTTATATTCTTTCTTACCATGGCTTTGAATTTCTTCTCTTCATCCATGTATGTCAGATGAGTAATATCATCATTTTTTATTCCCAGCTTTCTGGCATCTTCCGGACCTATCATTAAATGGCCAGGTTTAACCAGATCAGAAAAACCTGATAAGCCTTCGCTCAGACTCAGGTTGTTGAAAATATGCTGGTTCTTCTCCTGGATAAGTGTATGTGTGTATCCGTTACTAATTGAGCTGATTTTGTTTCCGCCGGCTTTACCTCCAATGGTTTTATAATCAGATTTACTAAATCCTGTTACGGAGTTTTTTTTCTTCAAACCAGGCAGTTTATAACTAATTTTCAATGATTTGCTGATTTTTGACAGAATCTCTGCATGAGGCAATTCATACCTGTGAGATGAAGAAACTGCATCGGTTTTTTTCAGGTCGCCGGACATAGTCATATATGAACCACCCGTTTCTCCCCACATAGTTGATGGTAGAAGAAGATCGGGCTTTAAATCTGCCTGTGCAGGAAATGCATTCTGATAAACCAGGTACTTTACTGAAGGTCTTTCATGATATGGTGAATCGCCAATAAACCAGAGCAGATCTAATTTGCCATCTCTGATCTTTTTGTTGACCTCTTCAAGTGATTTCATCTTAACGAGTGAAAGAAGTCCGTAAAGGTTACCATACTGGTTTGGCATAAACACCCTGGAACCGGTGAGCTTTATTATCGTACTGATTTTGTAAAGAAGTATATTGCAATTGGTTAACGACATTATCTCTGGTCCGATAACTATTATTTTATCATCTCCGCTTTTCAGGTGTTTCACCAGTTCAATTATTTCTTCCGTACATCCTTTCTCTTTACCAAGGCATGAGATGATCTGGTCAAGATATTTTATTTCATTTCCGGGTTCAGGAATTAATCTTCTTTTTGCAAACCTTGTCGTAGTGTCTTTGATCCAGCCTGCCTGGAAGTAAGCTGCTCCGCTGGCAGCTGCCGATTTAACAGCCATTGTTAAAGGGGCATAATTATAATTACCATTTAGAAAGAGTGATACTATAACCCCGGCATTTTTAACTTCTGAAAGTGAAACTGATTCCTTTGCAAGGTCGATAAAATCAGGTAGATTATTTTCCATGCATGAGGATGTAATATTGTCTGTTTTAAGGACTCGCTCTGCGAATAGTCCCGCTGAAGAGATCTCTTCAAGGGAAAGTCCGGGTGAGATAAAAACTGCTGATCTGCCAGCTGGTACTGACTGAATAATTTCTCCTGCTTTTTCAACAGCGAAATCCCAGGTGACAAACCCGTAGCCCTCAGGATAACGGAATTGTGGTTCCTGCATTCTTTCTGTTCTGTTAACCAGCTCGCTCAGACAAAACCTGCCTTTTACACATAACTCTCCGCCTGCCTGATGCGGCTCGCCGGGAGGCAGGGTGCCAACTATCTTATTTTTAAGACTAAGAACCTGCAAATCACAATTCAGGCTGCACAACGGGCAAACTGAAGGTGTAAATTCTTCAGGGACTCCCCACCATTTCCTGCTCTTCTCCGACATGGCACCGGTAGGGCATACTGATACACATGCTCCGCAAAACTCACAGCCTGCATCAATATGTGTTTCATCGTAAGCAGGACCTATTGTAGTCATTTTACCTCTCTGTCTGAGTGAAAGGATACTGCTTTTCCTGTATTCAGTACATATTCTCACACAACGCCCGCAATAAATACACAGATTATAATCCCTGTCAAAGAATGGATCATATTTCTCAAGTGGAATTCCTCTGTATAAGCCAGGCAATGTTAATTCATGTATATCGAGGTATTCTACAACTCTCTGTAATTCACAGTCTTTGTCTTTCGAGCACCAACGGCAACCAGTTGTCACGCCCACCTTCCTGATTGTTCCCTGGAAGCCGGCACATCCTTCTACTTCATCACATACCAGGCATGCCGAGGTATGTTCACTCAGGATCATCTGGATGAGATCCTTTCTCATCTCCTTTAAGGTATTGGTTTCTGTTCTGACGATCATCCCGTCTTCGACCAGGGTTGTACATGCTGTCGGATATCCCCCTCTGCCTTCAACTTCAACTATGCATAATCTGCATCCTCCATAAGGGATTAATTCCGGATGGGCACATAACGAAGGAATATAAATACCATTCTTAATGGCAACATCAAGAATGGTTTTTGCTTTACCGATAGTATATTCCTGGTTGTTAATGTCTATTTTCATCCTTCTTTCCTTGAGGTTATTTCAATTGCATTTCCTGCTATTGCATCAAAACGGCAGATTTCATAGCAAGCCCTGCATTTAATGCATTTTTCCTGATCCAGATTATGTACCTCTGAGCGCGGTCCCGTAATTGCTCCTGTAGGGCAAACAGAAACACATCGCTGGCAACCTGTACACTTTTCCTTAACCACTATATATTCTATCAGCGAATGACATACCAATGCAGGGCAATAATATTCATTCACATGTTCTATATATTCATTTCTGAAATAGCGAAGGGTAGAGAGCACAGGATTAGGGGCTGTCTGACCTAAACCGCAAAGGGAGGTAGACTTAACAAGTTTCGCCAGTGATTCAAGCTTATCAAGATACTCAGGTTCAGCCTGACCCTCACAAATCTTCTCAAGAATCTCAACCATATGGCGCGTACCGACTCTGCAAGGAGTGCATTTGCCGCATGATTCTTTCTGAATGAAATCAAGAAAATACCTGGCAATATCAACAATGCAGGTATCCTGATCCATAACTATTAATCCGCCTGAGCCCATAATAGATCCAACTGAAGCCAGCGTCTCATATGTAACCGGAGTATCGAGTAGTTCCTTAGGAATACATCCTCCTGACGGTCCGCCAGTCTGGACGGCCTTGAATTCTTTCTGGGTACCGCCGCCAATATCAAAGATTATCTTTCTCAGAGTTGTTCCAAGCGGAACCTCAATAAGTCCTGTACGCCTTATCTTACCAACCAGTGAGAATGTTTTTGTACCCCAATTATTGTCGATACCATATTGCCTGTACCATTGCGATCCGTTTCTAACTATATGAGGAACTGTTCCCAATGTTTCAACATTATTAATAATAGTCGGTTTTCCGTGTAAACCGCTTACAGCAGGGAAAGGTGGCCTTGTCCTTGGCATCCCGCGTAAACCTTCAATGGAATGGATGAGAGAGGTCTCTTCACCGCATACAAAAGCACCGGCTCCCTCTTTTATTTTAATATCAAAAGAGAAATCAGATCCCATAATATTTTTTCCGATGAGACCATTTTCATGCATCTGTTTCATAGCATTTTGAAGTCTCTTGATGGCAAGAGGGTATTCAGCCCTGATGTAGATATATCCCTGGGTTGCACCGATGGCGTAGGCAGCTATTACCATCCCTTCCAGTACAGCGTGCGGGTCACTCTCGATCAGAAGCCGGTTCATAAATGCCCCGGGATCTCCCTCGTCGGCATTACAGATGAGGTATTTTTTATCTGACGCAGTATCGTAGCAGGTTTTCCATTTCTTCCCTGTTCTGAAGCCGGCTCCTCCTCTTCCCCTGAGTCCTGATTCATAAATCTCTTCAATGATCTCTGAAGGTTCTTTCCCAAGGGCAATATTAAGCCCCTGATATCCATCGTTTGCTATATAATGGTGTATGTTTTCGGGATCAATGAAACCACAGTTTTTTGTGACTATGCGTACCTGCGATTTCAGCATTGGTTGTTCAAAGAAACCAGGAATGCCATCGAAAGGTTTACTGCCCAGATGCCCGAGAACCTTCCTGTTATATATTTCTTTATCCACCAGATATTTATGTAAGATCAATTCAGCTGTCCTCTCATCTATATTACCAAAAGAGAGGCGCGGGTTACCATGGGCTGCAATATCCATTATCGGCTCGAGATAGCAGGTTCCAATGCAACCGACCTCAACCAGTTTTGCTTTAAGATCATAGCGACTTAAAGTTTTAAAAATAACCTCTTTTATTTTATCAGCACCTGCTGCTTTCCCGCAAGATGCCATCCCAAGGTAGATAACCGGATCAGCCATAATGGATAGACTATTCCAGTCGGCACTGCTTTTCTTTTTAAGTTCAGTAAAACTATTCATAGCTGCTCCAGATTTCCTTCAATTTAATAACACCAACCTTACTATAAATATCGTTATCAATTTTAACAACAGGCGCTAAAGCACAACATCCGAGACATGCCACCCGATTCAGATCAAATTTATTATCAGCAGTTTTTTCACCCGGTTTCACATTAAGGTCTCTCTCAAAAGCTTCAACCAGTGTTTCACCACCACTAACATGGCAGGCGGTTCCCAGGCAAACGCAGATAGAGTGTTTTGCAGGTTCTGTGAAACGGAACTGAGAATAAAATGATGCAACCCCAAAAACCTGGCTTGGGGTAAGTCCAAGATATTCGGCGATCTGTTCGACCATATCTTCTTTCAGATATCCATATTCAGCCTGGGCCCGTTGCAGAAGAGGAATAAGGCTACCTTCCTCTGCAGGGAAATTGTTGATGTCAATTACTAAAGTGTCTGTTTGTTCCATAAATTGCTTTTATTGTGAGGTCCGTCTGAAAAAATAACATTGAGTAATATCGGTTTCCCCTCTGGCACAATCTTCCGCAAATGTTTCACAACCAGGGGCACCACATAAACCACACTCTTTTCCGGGCAGTTTTGAAAATATCCTCTCTTTTTGCTTCATTCTTTTTATAGAAGTAGGCAAATCAACTGATAATGCTCTTGTTGTACGAGGTACTAAATTGTCTTCAAAGAAGAAAAACCTGTCGTTATATTTCTTCAGAACTTCATTTCCATCGAAATCAAAAGGAGTACCATAACTTTTTTCGAGTAATTTGGAATTATGCCATGCTATATACGGGTTCTCAACACAAAATGCACCACCGATGCAGCCCTGGGAACAGGCAGAAGCTTCAATATAGTCTATATTTTTCAATCTGGAATCTTCAATATCATTCAGGATCATCTGTATGTTTCCAATACCTTTTACAGACATATACCTGTTAAAGTTACCACTCTGTTGTAAGAAACTCAGAACGCCCCATCCCTTTGAATAGTAAAAATATTCTTCAGAAGCTTCTGGTTTAATTTTTTCCTGCATATTTAATATCTCAGGCAAGAGTATCTTATAAATATCATTTATGGCAATTGCATTATCAATCCAGGACTTTTCTTTACCAACAGGCTGCTTTATAGACACAACCTTTGCAGGACAAGGTGTAATATAACTAACTCCTATCTTATTTACGTCGAGTCCTGTCTTTTCTGCATATTTTCTTTTTGCATTTTTTGCGACAATCTCCCGTGGTACATCAAATGGTGAAATAGATTTCAACAGATTGGGATAACTGACCTGGATAAGCCTGATTACTGATGGGCAGTTTGAACTGATAATAGGCATGGATCCATCAGCTGATTTGATGTACTCCGAAATGGCAAAGCCCATCTCATGAAGTTCCTGTGAGAGATCCAATACAACGTCAAATCCTATCTTTTTCAAGGCATTGTGGAGAACCGAAGGATAAATACCTGATGGGAACTGAGTGTAAAATATCTTTGATGGAATGACAATTTTAAACTCGAATTTGTCAAAATCACTTATCTCATCTATCACGGGTACAAAGACATTCTCATCACAGACATTGATGCACTCCCCGCAATCAACGCAAAGATCATCATAAAGAAGTACTTTATTATGTCTGAACCTGAGTGCCTTCGTTGGACAAGCCCTGACACATTTCATATCTCCCTTGCAATTCTTGGTAACTATCAGATGGGAATGAAAATATTTCATTTCACATAAAAAATAGTTTCTATATAGGTCCCTTTATTAACTACACTTTCAATATTAAATATATCACTGTTCTTTTTTATATTCGGTAATCCCATTCCTGCTCCGAATCCCAATGCACGCTGTTCTTCAGTTGCGGTTGAATATCCTTCTTTCATTGCAAGTTCTATGTTTTCAATGCCCTTTCCCTTATCATTAATTACTACTCTGATCTCCTGGTCGCCGGCAGAGAGTAATACATCGGCACTCAGAGCATGCATCACCACGTTCATTTCTGCCTCATATGTTGAAATTGCCACCCGCCTTATCAGTAATGCGTCGTACCCGATTGATTTAAGTATGGTTTTTATCTGGGTCGAAACCATTCCTGCACTTCCAAAATCCTTCCCCTCAATAAAGAATGAGTGGGTAGTTATAAGTCCATGTTCTTTTGTGGCTTCTGAAATTCTTTCAGGAACAGCCAGCTCACCTTTAATATTAGCTATCTTAACACATGCTTCATACATATCTGCATCTGTAGAGAGGACAAATAGGTTTTTATCTTTCGCAAAGGTGAGAATGTCAGCATCCGGCACTTTGCTTCTTAAGATAATAATGCCTTTAAATTCAGCTACATAAGCAGAAACAGCAGCCTGTATTGTATTCAACCCGGTCAGGAGAATCGAACCGGATTTACCGAATGCCAAAACATCACTCATCAGATCTGAAGCATAAACATCGGTAACATATTTACCGTGAATTACTTCACCTTCAAAAACATTTGCATTTAAAACATCTCTTATTTTCTCAATATCGATGCCCTGTTGCATAATATTTTATTTCCACAAACCATTTTTATTTAATGCCGGATTCGAGGAGTTTCGAAGCAAGTTCAAATGTTGTGAGGGGACTGCTCAGAATAACTACTTTATACCGGTTAGCCAGTTCTATAGTATCTTTAGGGACATCTTTATTGTGTGTCACAATTATTGCAGAAATATCGATTAAATTTGCCGCCGAAATAATGTTTTTATGTGATTGTACCGTTACCCATAGATTTCCACTCTGGGCACTGCTCATCACATCGGAAAGCATATCAGATATAAAAACTCCTGTTATATCCTTGTCTTCGACGACAGTAAGAACTTTAAGCGCAATTTTGTTAATGAGTTCCTGAAGCTTCATGACTTTACTTCTTTAAGGTTAAATTTTGTTTACAATAATTCAGTCGGTTTTAAATTTAACATCCCGACATCCTTTATAATCTCTCCATAACAATTCTTCAGATTATTCACCATTTCATACGAAATGATTTTAATTTTTGATTTGGAAGATTTGCGTCTTTTATTAAAGTAATCTTCCAGAATTGAAATCTTTTCCTGGCTTAAAAGTTCAACTTCATCGATAGGCAGGAAGCCACATGCAACATAGATCCAGACATGATCTTTTTCAAGTTTTTCCCTGATTTTTTCTACTTTGCATATCTCATCGCAACCCGTGCAAAGCATAAGTCCGGCTAACTCTTTGAAGGTAACTATAGTATGGCAGCGGTCGCACTCCAGATCGAATTGTATGGATTGTGCTGTTTCCATAACATTCCAGTAGTGATCCCCTTCACGGTGCTCTTCCAGTGGGGGATAATCCTCAGAACAAAAATATGTTGAGGTTTTGTTACATTGGGAACAATTCTCAGTTATAATAAATCCAGTCTGCACGCGGACTATGGTCCAACTGTGAGCGCAATTTATTTCCTCCATATCTAGGTCTTCAAAAGAAAAAAATCAATATTTTTATTAAACTGCTTTTAAAAAAGATACAATAAAATACAGACAGTAGCTGATCTATTATATACTATTAATACAAATATAATATTTAAAACAAATAACTGACAGTAAAAGGATATAATATTAAACACATTTTTCAAGCATTCAGAAGCCTGAAAAATACCCTTTAAACCTATGGATATTTATACTTTATACTTTGTGATTCAATATCTCATTTCTCTTTATCCTCTCATCCATTCCCATTTTCTGCGCAATAGTAAAATCGGCGCCACAAATTGTGCATGAATAGTTAATGAGAAATGCTCCGTTATAATAGACCTTTTCGAGGTGGGGATGATCGCATGGTTTATTTCCCCATGTATTTTTTAGCTCCTGTGATGCAGAATATTCCATAGTTTCCCTGGTTAGTTTATGAACTATATATTATAATCTTTTAAACGGTACAAATCTCACAAAGGTAAGCCTGGTCTTTTCAATTTTTCCATTTTTTTTCACAAGCAGGATAAGTTCCTGAATTGAACCGGGTGCACCCACGGGAATCACCAGGCGTCCGTTTTCAGCAAGCTGATCGATAAGAGGTTTTGGGATATCATCAATTGCTGCTGTTACAACGATTATATCGAAAGGAGCATGTTCAACCCATCCATGGTATCCATCACCTTGTTTCCCGATAATGTTTCGATAACCAAGTCTTGTGAACCTTACAGCTGATTCCTTTGCCAGCTCCGGAATAATCTCTATTGTATATACCGAGTCCACAATCTCGGCAAGAACAGCAGCCTGATAACCCGACCCGGTACCAATTTCAAGTGCTTTTTTCTCATCAGTCGGCCTGACAACCTCCGTCATATAGGCAACTATGTATGGTTGTGATATAGTCTGACCATAACCAATTGATAAGGGATAATCACCATATGCATCATTCTGATATTCCTTTGGGACAAAAAGATGACGGGGGACCTTCCTCATTGCTCTTATTGTAGCACTATGGTTAATTCCCCTGTCTGTGATCTGGATCTTTACCATGTTGTTCCTGGCAGATTCGTATTTATCTGCCTGCGGAAAGAGATTTTTCCCCATTACAACAAATAATAATATGAATATTAGTCTCACAACATGCTTGTTTCCTGCAATATAATAAATTCTGGTATTATTTCAAATATTTAATTTACCTAATCAGCCTAAATGCCATTGCGCTCTTTGACCACCGTATCCGTCATTTGGCGGAGAAGGTGGTTTTCGCCATTGCTCCGTTGTGCCGTTAATTATATCCGACCAGGGCAAGAAAGCCTTCGCCAAAAAACTGAATCATTGGCCAGATTGGCAGAAAGTTAATCTTTGTCAGGGCAGTAACCAATATGAGACCGAAAAGGAGGAATGTACCATACTTATACAAACCCTCATACAGAGCAGGGAACTTACGGAACTGGCTAAAAAGAAGATGCGATCCGTCAAGAGGAGGAAGGGGAATGAGATTAAAAATGAAGAGTCCCCAGTTAATATAAATTGCGTACATAAAAACTTCATATACAATCTGTGAGTAATGAGTCACCAATGCTGAAAAGATTGAGAAAATTACAGATAAAACCATCGCCAGCAGAGCATTGGATATTGGTCCAGCCACAGCAATTTTTAATACATCAAATCTAGGATTTCTCAGGTTCTGTTCGTTGAACTGGACAGGCTTTGCCCATCCGAACCCAACTGCCATAATCATTATAAACCCGAATGGATCTATATGTTTTAACGGATTAAGAGTAACTCTGCCCTGATCTTTGGCAGTTGAATCGCCGCACAAATTTGCAACCAGTGCATGGCTGTACTCATGAACGGTTAAACCAAGGATGATGCCGGGAAGGAATTTTAATACCCTTGCCAGATCAAAGGTTTCCATCCTGTCGTTTTTTTACAGGTTTGAAAAAATCAGATTTGGTCAGCTTGCATTTTATAATCATTTCCATTGCATATTCCGCACCGGAGAAATTCTTATTAGTATTATTTGTTCCTACAGTAAATTTCACGCCGGCCGCCTTTGCTTTTGTAATAAATGCAGCAGAGGGTATCCTGTATCTGTTATTTATTTCAATAGCGATGTTGTTTGCTTTTGCAGCTTTTATTACCCTGTCCATCCTTTCTTCTGTCCAGAAATGATCATACCTGTCAGCCATCTGCGCCGGCAAAAATGTAGGATTAACATATATGTCGATCGGTTCCGTATTCAGTATGGAAACAAGAGTGCTGACAAGGTAATCCATAAATTCTTCTTCATCATCAATCCACGTCTCATCTTTCATCCATATACGGTTTCTTCTGCCATTGGCATCGGTAAATGTCATGCAGTCGGTAAACACGTAATCAAACTTGTCTATTGATTCCTTTGAAAAGATATTGACCCATTCTCTTCCTTCAGCCTGCATGCCGATAAAAAACTGCGGGTAATCTTTTAAAGTAAGCAGTACTGAGTCGATCTGGCTGTCGTTATGAACAGGAAATCCCAAACCGCAGTTTATCACAATACCATACCTGATGTTCTCATTCTTCGATTTCAGAACTGCGTCTTCAATGTAAAAGTCACCCTTTAAATGTATATGCAAATCTGTAATAGGAAAATTGTTACTGCTTTTGCATCCTGATAGTACAACCACCAGCACGAAAGTAATTAGCAAATTCTTTTTCATCATTTTATTTTGTTAGGTACATTTATAATATCTGCGAACAGATAGATCAATCATCAATCCAGTGTAAAACTAATAAAAAGCACATCAGATGCAAAGTGTAACTTTCTTTTTAGGATTCCGGATTATCATTTTATTTATTCAACGGAGCAGTCAGATGGAAATAAAATCCTGCAATACCGGAACCATTAATTGAATATTCAATCCGGAATGTTCTGTCATAGTAAGTTACCAGGTCAAACCCGACCCCGCCACTGTACAGAAACCTGTTGGCATAATCATTATCTGGAGTGCTGTATTTGTTGGAAACATAACCGCAATCGGTAAAAAGGTTGAAATACAATGCATAATGAATTTTGTTAAACTTATCAAAAGGGATTACAGATATTTTTGTTACCCTTTGTTTCAGAACAGCGAATTTAAGGAGGTTGTTAAGTATGATAAAATGTTGTCCTTCGATCGTATTGTATTCAAATCCATGCATATTTAATTTATAACCGATTGATCTGGAATAGATAAAGGAATTTATATTGGTATAGGATAACTTAATGTTAATACCAGCAGCATAAAAAAGCTTTGAATTGATTTCCATGTATTTATAGAAACTCGGATAAATAATAGTCGATGAAAATGGCTCCTTTGAAAATGGCTTTGCTAAAGTCTGACCTATCAATAATCCAAAATATGATCCCCTTAAAGGATATGCATGAATATCGCGTCTGTCGTTTGAAAAGACATAATCAAGTGTGAAGCAATCAAAACGATTCCTGTTGCTGCCAAGAAAATCCGGATTGAGTTTTATAATAGTATCGGCAATGTTGTATTTGAAATAGTTCAGGTAAAAATTATGGTAATTTATAATGTCCGGACGGAACAGATAGTTAATTGTAAATTTTTCCCTGTCGTAAGCAGATTTAAAATCGTTATTGAATGTAACCGGTTTGTTCTCCTTTGTAGCATAAATTATTTCATCCTGGGCAATAAATTCAATGTCACCTCCGACAAAGTGTTTTCTGTTTTTGTCAAGAGCTATATTCTTATATGAGGCTGAAAATTGCCTGGCATAACCAAAAAGGAATGAAGCTCTTAAGTTTTCTCTGCGACCAAAGGCATTAAATCGGTCTAACGATAATCCATATTTGGTTTTTGAGAAGTCTTTTGACTTTAGCCATGCGCTGAAATTCCTGTCATCGTATACTAAAATAACAGATGGCCAGGTATACCAACGTTCTTCTACACTTATAATAATTGTAACTAAATCAGTTGATTCCGTGCTTTCTGTAATGGTAACATAGTTGAAAATAGATGTGTTTAAAATGTTCTCACGTGAACGACTGATCAGACTCTCAAAGCTATCACCTGGTATTGTATCTCCCTTTTGAAAAGTCAGTTCCCTAAGAATGATCTTTTCTTTTGTTATCCGGTTTCCGGTTATCTCTATCTCATTTATTATCAAATTCTTATCCTGCGACCAGACAACTATCTGAATAATAAAAAAAATCAGAGAAAACGATAGCTTTCTGTTCATCATGGATATCCTTTCACAAATCTTACTAAAAATAGCAAAAAAAACGTTGCAGTAACTGGTTGGATATACTTCTATATCTGCCGCAACAGGAGTCATAATATTTTGTTCTCTTTTATTTCTCCTAAAAATCTCTTACGTTTACATAACGAGATTAAGATTGAATTCCTGTTATTTACTCAGTCAAATTTGGGAAACTTTTGGTGTAAAGTGACAAGAATTCGAACTTTTTAAAATTTGTTATAATGAAAAAGATTCTATCTATAATATCTCTACTCTTCTTATTATATAAACCACCAATTTTTTCACAGACAGAACCGGATACTCTTGTTTACCTCCTGACCTGCGGACCCGGCACAGATACATATTCAATATATGGACATAGTGCCTTGAGGATAGTTATTCCTTCGAAGAATAGTGACATTGTTTATAATTGGGGAGTATTCGATTTTGATACCCCTAATTTTGCATGGAAATTTGCGAAGGGCAGATTGGATTATATGCTTGGTGCAGCTTCTCTGGAGAGGTTTCTGCAGGGATACCTGTTTGAACAGCGTTTTGTATATTCCCAGAGAATAAACCTTTCTCCCTTAGAGTCGCAGAAGCTACTCTTTCTTATAAATGAGAACCTTAAACCTGAGAATGTCAGCTACAGGTATGATTTTTTTTATGACGACTGCTCTACAAGGATAAGAGATTTGCTTGAAGAATCTATAGGAGGTAAGCTACTATATCCACCAGCTGAGACAGGGAAAAGTCCGACTTTCAGAGACATGTTGGGTAAATATCAAAACCCCTATCCATGGTTAAGATTTGGTGTTGATCTGATTATGGGTTCACCCGGTGATAAACAGGCTTTGTACCGTGACCGTATGTTTCTTCCAATAGATCTGCAAAATGAACTGGTTGAAGCTCGTATCAACAGGGATAGTAAAATGATACCCTTGCTTCGGAATATTGAAGTATTACTGGATTTTAATTTGCCATCGGTGAAACAAAATATATTTACATCACCCGTGTTTATTTTTACACTACTTTTAATAATTATAGTAATACTCTCTGCTTTACTAAAGTCAATGAAGTCAAATAGATTAATTGATATCATAATATTTTCAGTATTTTCGATTCTCGCTCTGCTAATGATCTTCTTTAATTTCTTCACCGATCATGTACAGATGAAATGGAACCTGAATATTATCTGGCTTAATCCATTACTATTGGTTGCCCTTATATATTTGATTTTTAATAAATCCGGTTTGTTTTTATTCAGATCCTTATTTGTAATCTCGTCAGCCTTCCTGGTTCTATGTCTGATATTACCGCAGGATTTTAATGGTGCAATAACCCCACTGGTGTTCATTATAATTTTAAGATGTTCCGTTCGCTCGGGTTATGAATGGAACCCACTATCGCTGCATGATTAACCTTTAACAAAAGTTTAACACTCCTTAACACCACTTTAGAAAATCATCAACTTCCTTTGTATTCATTATTTCAAATATAGTTTTTGACTAATGGGAATACTCAATTTATTATATTTGCTACTTAAATTTTTATACCATGGAGCAAACTGCTGATATTAGAATTCTTAATGAAAAAATTGAAAAGGAGAGTGCCTTCGTCGATATTATTAGGATGGAGATGAATAAAGTTATAGTTGGCCAGAGGCACCTTACCGACTCTCTTATGATAGGCTTGCTGGCAAATGGGCACATATTGCTTGAAGGAGTCCCTGGTCTTGCCAAGACCCTGGCAATAAAATCCCTTGCTGCTATAATCGATGCCAGGTTCAGCAGGATTCAATTTACTCCGGACCTTCTTCCTGCAGACCTTATCGGGACTATGATCTACAGTCAGAAGAAGGAGGAGTTTATAGTAAAAAAAGGACCGGTATTCGCAAACTTTATTCTTGCTGATGAAATAAACAGGTCGCCTGCAAAAGTGCAGAGCGCGCTGCTTGAAGCTATGCAGGAGCGACAGGTAACAATTGGAGAATCAACATTTAAACTCGATGAACCATTCCTTGTCCTGGCAACGCAGAACCCTATTGAGCAGGAGGGAACATATCCCCTTCCAGAGGCCCAGATTGACCGTTTTATGATGAAAGTTCTCATTGATTATCCGACTATGGATGAAGAGAAACTGATCGTCAGAGAGAACCTGGCTAAAGATTTTCCGACCACAAATTCTGTCCTTAAAACAGGAGATATAACAAGGGCCAGGGATATTGTAAGGGAGGTTTACATGGATGAAAAAATAGAAAATTATATTCTGAATATAGTATTTGCAAGTCGTAATCCTGAGAAATATGGTTTACCCTCTTTTGCCAGCATGATCTCATATGGAGCATCCCCTAGGGCTTCTATAAACCTGGCATTGGCAGCAAAAGCATTTGCATTCATTAGGAGAAGGGGATATGTTATCCCTGAAGATATCAGAACTATATGCCATGATGTTATGCGCCACAGGATAGGTCTTACATATGAAGCTGAGGCTGAAAACATCAATCAGGATCAGATAGTATCTGAGATACTCGATGTTGTCGAAGTACCCTAGTAAAAACTATATGAAAAACACTGCTCTTTTCTTTATTCTGTTTATTGCCGGGACAGGTGCATTAAGTCAGAATCTTATTGGATATAATAACAATGAGATAAGGAAGTATATGAAGGAGAATCATAAAGAGATGAGTATTAATAAAGTTACCAACAGCAGGTTTATTTATCTGAAATATACTAACAGTAATGATAATCAGACTCTTCTTTTCTTTCTTAATGCTGATTCAGTCTGTCAAAGTATACGACTTATTTGTGACCGCAGTGTTCTTCCGGAGAAGATAAAAGAGTTCAATTCGAGTTATGTAAGGAGTAGCGAAAACAGATGGATTGATAAACACAACGGAAAGAATTATCTTATTGAGATAAAAGATGAACAATGGTCTACTGTTGTTACTATAGAACCTGATAAATAAATTCAACAGGTGGAAGCGACCGAACTAATAAAAAAAGTCCGTAGGATTGAGATCAAGACCAGAGGCTTAAGCAGGCATATATTTGCCGGTGAATATCATAGTGCCTTTAAGGGTCGCGGTATTGCTTTCAGTGAAGTAAGGGAGTACCAGTATGGCGATGATATAAGGAGTATTGACTGGAATGTAACAGCACGCTTTAATCATCCTTATGTTAAGGTTTTTGAAGAGGAGAGGGAGCTGACTGTTATGCTGCTTGTCGATGTAAGCGGTTCTGGTAATTTTGGAACTACTATAAGCTTCAAGAAAGATTTAATGACAGAGGTTGCTGCTGTTCTCTCATTTTCGGCGATCTTTAATAATGATAAAATAGGGGTCATTTTCTTTTCTGACAAGGTGGAAAAATTCATTCCCCCTCAAAAAGGAAAGAAACATATACTCAGGATCATCAGAGAGCTGCTGGATTTTAAAGCAGAGAGCAAAAAAACCAATCTTCATGAGCCGCTTCATTATCTCACAAACGCCATTAAGAAGAGATGTACAACCTTTATTATTTCCGATTTCATTGTACCTGATTTCGAGGAAGCTTTGAAAATTGCATCGAACAAACATGATATTGTTGCACTGAATGTTCTGGATCCGCTTGAAGTATCATTTCCCAATGTAGGCCTTGTTAAGGTTTATGATTCTGAATCCGGAGATGAACAATGGATCGATTCCTCCTCCAGGGCTGCAAGAGATGCTTATGAGAAATGGTGGCTGAACCATATTGGATTCATTAAAAACATCTTTAAGAGATGTGGTGTAGATTCTGCTGAATTCAGGACCGATCTTGATTATGTAAAACCACTAATTAAGTTGTTTAAGAACAGGTAATAATTATGAAGAGATCAGGGTTTACATTTCTGCTGTTGATAACAATATTTATCACTTTAAAGGGGCAGGAGGTAACTGTATCCTCAGCTTTTGATACTTCCAGAATTTATATTGGAGATCAGATCGGGTTTGCAATAACAGTTAATCAGCCCACCGACCTGACCATCACATTGCCTTTCTTTATAGATACAATTTGCAGGAACATTGAAATAATTACAGGACCGGTTATTGATACCAGCTCAACTAAGGATGGAAGATATCGCATTATTCAAAAATATCTTATAACCTCCTTCGATTCAGGATTTTACCAGATTCCACCGGTCTTTGCAGAAATAAAGAATGAGAGTGGACTTAAAAGATACTATTCTGATTATTCTCAGCTTGAAGTTATGAGAATTAATACTGCTCCTGCTGATACTTCTTTAAAGATTTATGATATAATCAAGCCCTACAGTGCTCCCCTGACTATAGGAGAAATACTTCCCTGGGTACTTGTTGTCTCTCTCCTGGGAGCTTCAATATGGGCTGCCATCAAATATCTGCCAGGATTTAAAAAAGAGAAGAGAAATATTATACCACTTATCAACCCCGATCCTGCACATGTAATAGCATTCCGTGAGCTGGAAAAACTCAGCGAGGAAAAATTGTGGCAAAAAGGAGAGACAAAGAATTATTATACCAGGCTAACTGAAATATTGCGCCAGTATCTCGAAAACAGATACAGAGTCTACTCTTTGGAACTGACGACATCTGAAACGCTTGACGCTCTTTACAGGACAGGTTTCAAAAAGGATGACTCTTATAAGATGCTTAAGCAGATTCTGACTGGTGCCGACCTTGTAAAATTTGCAAAATTTCATCCTGAACCGGAAGATAATGAGCTCCATTTTCAAAACTCCTGGGAGTTTGTAAATGCCACAAAAGAGATTGAAAAAGCGAATGAAGAAACTGAACATGAAGTAATTCGTGGGGAGGGCACATTATGAACGGAATAACATTTGCCGAACCGCTCTTTCTCTATCTTCTTGCAGTGATACCTGCAATGATCGCATTCTATATACTTAAACAACAGAAATCGACAGCATCATTAAGAATGCCCGGCCTTCAGCCTTTTGCAATGGCTGGTTTAACTTTCCGGCATTATCTGAGACATATCCTTTTTGCTTTTCGTACTATTGCAATTGGCATGCTGATAATAATCATTGCACGTCCGCAGGCTACCGACAAATTTCAGGATATATCGACAGAAGGTATTGATATAGTACTGGCTTTAGATATTTCAGGAAGTATGCTTGCCAGGGATTTCAGGCCCGACAGGCTTGAAGCATCTAAAAATGTGGCAACTGAATTTATTTCAGGCAGATCCTATGACAGGATCGGACTGGTAGTATTCAGCGGCGAAAGTTTCACTCAATGTCCTCTTACAACAGATCATGCAGTGCTGATTAACCTGCTTCGCGAGATACAAAGCGGAATGATCGAAGACGGAACTGCAATTGGAAATGGCCTTGCAACTGCAGTAAACAGGATAAAGGATTCCGAAGCTGTCAGCAAGGTTATTATCCTGCTTACCGATGGTGTAAATAACAAGGGCGAAATTGCACCGGCAACGGCCGCCGGCATAGCAAAAACTTATGGTATCAGGGTTTATACAATTGGAGTAGGGACACAGGGTATGGCACCATATCCGGTTCAGACTCCTTACGGAATTCAATACCAGGATATGCCTGTGGAAATTGATGAAGGTATTTTAAGGGAAATTGCCGAGAATACCGGGGGAAGATATTTCAGGGCAACTGATAACAATAAACTTGAACAGGTTTACGGGGAAATTGACCAACTTGAGAAATCGAAAATTGATGTAAGACAGTTCAACCGGAAAGAAGAAAAATTCCTGTTGCCGGCATTGATAGCCTTTTTTCTTCTTACACTTGAGATTTTGTTGAAAAATACAATATTCAGAAACTTGACATAAGATTAAAAGAATATGCAACTGTTCAGATTTGCAAATCCAGATTATTTATACCTGTTGCTATTGATTCCGGTAGTGACGCTTCTCTATATTGTTAATGAAGTAAGAAGGAAGAGGGCGATTAAAAGGCTGGGCGATGTTAAGATCATCTCTAACCTTGTTCCGGAACTCTCCGGCGTCAGACCCCTTATTAAATTCATATTTCTTCTCATCGCATTTTCTTCATCAATCATAATGCTATCCCGACCTCAGTTTGGATCGAAAATTGAAGATATAAAAAAGGAGGGAGTAGAGGTTATAATAGCCCTGGATGTAAGTAATTCGATGCTGGCAGAAGACATTCAGCCTGACCGGCTTACAAGGGCAAAACAGGCAATTTCCCGTCTGGTTGACAACCTGGATAATGACAAAATAGGTTTAATTGTATTTGCCGGGGATGCATATACTCAAATCCCTGTTACCACCGATTATATATCTGCAAAGATGTTTCTTTCAACAATAAATCCTAATATGGTTCCCAAACAAGGTACAGCAATCGGCACCGCAATAAATCTTGGAATAAGATCATTTAGTCCGGGTGAGGGTAAAAGTAAGGCGATGATAATTATTACTGATGGTGAAAACCATGAAGATGATCCTATTGTAAATGCAGAAGAAGCGTCAAAAGCAGGAATTGTAATTCACACCATTGGTATAGGTTCAACCGAAGGAGTACCGGTACCAGTCTTAATCAGCGGAAAGAAAGAGTACCTTAAAGATAAAGATGGGAATACGGTAATCACTAAACTTGATGAAGAGATTCTCAAGAAAATAGCAGTTGCCTCAAATGGCAATTATGTAAGGGCAAACAACTCTAATATTGGCCTGGATGAGATTTTTACTGAGATCAGGAAGATGAAAAAACAGGAACTTGAAAGTACGATGTATACAGAATATAATGATCAGTTTCAAATTTTTGCCGCTATTGCCCTGTTTCTCTTATTTGTCGATTTTATCACTATGGATAGAAAAAACAGGAAGCTAGCTAATATAAGATTGTTTAAATTTAAAGTTTGATAATAATAATTCAAACTTGTCGAAGTCTTCAGACTTCGACATTGGAAATTAGTAGTCTGAAGACTAGATTTTAAAAAAAGTGAAGTTTGAAAACTTCGCTTATCGGAGGAGAAATTGAAGTTTGAATACTTCGCTTGGCAGAGATTCGATAAATTTAAAATGGAGGATATGGTTGGAAATAGAAAAATAATAAACCAGAGAATAATTGATATTTTATTGGTCTGTCTGCTTATGCTGCCATTTATAGCCATGAATGCACAAACTGATAAGAAATATATCAGGCAGGGCAATAAGGAGTATGAAAAGAATAATTACTCAGAATCTGAAATAGCTTACCGCAAGGCAATTGATAAAAACAAACAGTCACCTGAGGCCATATTTAATATCGGAGATGCTCTTTATAAACAAAAGAAATATGAAGATGCTGGCAAACAATTCATTGAGAATACCAATTTGAACGAAGAGAAGGAGAAAAAATCCGCCGGCTTATATAATCTGGGAAATTCTCTCCTGATGTCGAATAAAGTTAAAGAGAGCATTGAAGCTTATAAAGGCTCACTCAAATTGAAGCCCGATAATATAGAGGCTAAATATAATCTGGCTTATGCCCAGGATCTGCTTAAGCAGCAGGAAGAAAAGCAACAGCAAAATAAGGACAATCAGGACCAGAAAGAAGATAAAAGCAAACAGGATCAGAATAAAGATAAAAGCGAAAAACAAAAAGATCAGCAAGAGGATCAAAACGGTGATCAGGAGATAAATCAGCAGCAACAACAACAGCAGGAACAGAGTATCTCAAAGGAAGATGCTCAAAGACTTCTCAATGCGTTGGCCAATGATGAAAAAAATGTCCAGGAAAAGGTTAAACTTGCAAAAGCTGCCAAGACAAGAGTCAGAACAGTAAAAAACTGGTAATCTGAATACTATCAAATGAAAAGGGTGTCATTGCTAAATATTATTCTTCTATTTTCGCTCCCCATTGCCGGGCAGGGTGTAACCGTAAATGTTGAATATCCTTCAGCTGTTAATGCCGGTCAGCAGTTCAGTGTTATGTGGACCGTAAATTCCGGTGGAGGAGAGTTTACCGCACCCTCATTCAAAGGATTCTACAAACTGATGGGTCCTCAGACCTCTTACAGCTCAAGCACACAGATAATAAACGGAAAAAGGACTACAGAGACCTCATATACCTATGTCTATTATCTTCAGGCCGTTAATGAAGGGAAGTATGTTATTGCTCCTGCAACATTTAAATTGAAGAATAATACTTATTCTTCTGATTCCATGTACATTGAGGTAGTTGGCAAGTCATCTCCGGGTCAAAATACTTCACCAGGAGCAAATAGTGCACCTGACAATCAGATACCGGAATCTGCTGGTGGCGATATTTTTATTAATCTTTCACTTAATCGCAAAGAGATATACCTCGGAGAACATGTAGTGGCAACAGTAAAAATATTTACCAGGATTAATCTTTCAGGTATTAATGAAATAAAATATCCGACATTTAACGGCTTTCTTAAATCCGACATTGCCACACCGCCTCTCACATCGCTTAAGCAGGAAAATGTCAATGGTACTATATACGGCACTGGTGTTATTCAGCAGTTTCTCTTATATCCTCAGGTAACCGGTGAGATAGAAATAGATCCTGTGCAGATTACAGTACTTACTCAGCAAAAATCAGGTCAGTCAGACCCGTTTTTTGGGGATTTTTTTACATCATATCAGACTATACCAAAAGTCGTTGCAAGTCAGGTAGTTAATGTGAAGGTCAAGCCATTACCCGGAACTCAGCCTGATGATTTCTCAGGGATTGTGGGAAAACTTGAATTAAAAGCTGTATTGAATAAAGATAGTGTAGATGTGAATGATGCAGTTAATTTCAAAATATCAATATCAGGTACCGGTAATCTTAAAGTTGCTGAACAACCATCATTGAAATTACCTCCCGATATTGAGATTTATGATCCTAAAGTATCTGATGACATAAAGAATGGACTCAACGGAACTACCGGACAAAAAAGTTTTGAATACCTTCTTATTCCACGTCATTATGGAGACTTTACAATTCCACCAATAACTTATTCCTACTTTAATACCTCCACAGGAAAGTATGAAAGACTGACAACCAGGGAATTCCATTTCTATGCAAGAAAAGGAAACGATCAGAATACGGGTGTAACAGTTTATGGTGGGGTTTCGAAAGAGGATGTCAAATATGTAGGGAAGGATATCAGATTTATTAAATCGGGACCGGGGAATCTTAAAAAAACTGGCAATATCATCTTGTCAAGTCGTTCATTTTACAGTTATTATGCCTTTGCCCTGTTTATATTCCTGATCATTCTTTTCTTACGAAGAGAACATATAAGGCGCAACTCTGATCTATCACAGGTGAGGAACCGGAAAGCAGGAAAAATTGCTGTAAAAAGGCTTAAAACTGCTTCAGTTTGTCTTAAGAATAAGGAGATAGATAAATTTTATGATGAGATTCTCAGGTCATTGTGGGGATACCTTAGTGATAAGATGAATATTCCGGTTTCAGAACTTGCGAGAAACAGTGTAGTCATGGCTCTCAGGGAAAGAGGAATTGATGAAGAGAAAATTAAAAATCTCACAGATATTCTTGATACCTGTGAGTATGCACGATTCTCACCGTCGGCTTCAGGCACCGAGGCTGCAAATATTTATGAAAGTGCATCTCAATTTATTAAGTCGGTTGAAAACAAAACAGGCTAGCAGATGAATTCAATATTGAAATATTTTTTAACGGTTGTTCTAATCACCTCCACTTACCGGTTGGTTATTGCACAGGATACAGCTGTTGATAAATTTGGTGAAGGAGTTACTTATTTTAGCTCAGGAAGTTATAAAGAGGCATTGGATGTATGGACCGATCTTTACAACACCGGTTATCGTTCAGGAAACCTGAATTATAATATTGGCAATGCCTATTTTAAGCTCAATGATATACCTAATTCAATTTTGTTTTATGAACGCGCCTACCTCCTTAAACCGGCTGATGAAGACATTAACTACAATCTTCAGATTGCCAGGACATTGATTGTTGACCGGTTCCAGGAGATCCCTGAACTTTTCTTCGTACGGTGGTTTAATTTTATATCGCTTCTGGTATCAACAAACAACTGGGCTAAAATCAGTATCAGTGCATTTATTCTTTGTCTTTTGCTGTTATCTTTTTTTGTCTACTCTTCAAGATACAGGCAAAAGGTTTTTGGGTTCTGGTTTGCAGTCATCTTTTTTATTGTAACAATTTCCTCATTAGCCTTCACAGTGAGAAACAGAGCCCTGGTTTATGACAGTCATGAAGCAATAATATCCATCCCTGTCGTGAATGGAAAAAGCTCTCCCGATAATAGTGGAACCGATCTTTTTGTATTGCATGAGGGTACAAGGGTCTCAATTGAGGATGAAGTAGGAGAGTGGCTTGAGATAAGGCTTTCAGATGGGAATAAAGGATGGGTGCCTGTAAATAGTCTTAATATTATATAACCTTATTGCAACTATTTTGTTATATTTCAGGTCAGATATTTGGCGGCATAATTAAATCGTACCTGTTATGAAAAAGGTTTTTATACTTACATTTATAATACTTGCAGTTTTAGCATGCAAAAAAACCAAGTTTACACCGGAAGGGCCTACTGATGTCAGAATCAAAAACCTGACTGATCTTACATTCAATGAAGTAATTATTAAAACCTCTGAAAATGAGGAAGATGTGGATACACTTGGAAATGTTGGCCCAAATTCTTATTCAGAATACTTCCGTTTTACAAAAGCTTATCCAAAAGCTGAGATCTCAGCCATGATCAACATTGGAGGTACTTTTTCAACATATTCTACAGGAACAGTTGACTTTACGTATATGCAATATCTGGGGCAGGACAAAATTACTTTTGAAGTTTGGATATCAGATCCCGACAATAAAAAACTTGAGATATTCAATGTTATTCATGATGAACCTCTGGTTTTAAAATAATTCCGGAACTCCCCTGAGAGGTGAAAAAGCTTCTTTCATTATACCGGTTATATTGATACATTTGCCATTATCGTTTGATTAATGGATGAGTTCATAACAGCTTGCCCCAGAAACTGCTATAGCACTTGTACCTTCAGGGTGCAGGTAGAGAACAATAAGATCAGGAGAATCCTTCCATATGCTGGCAACCTGGCGACACCAGACGGACCTTGTATTAAGGGCCTGTCCTATATTGAAAGAAATCAGTCTTCTGAAAGGATCATTTATCCTCTTTTAAGGTCCTCCGATGGAAAATTTCAAAAAATTACCCTTAACGAAGCACTTGATATTGCAGCTGAAAGAATTAGTTCCATAAAGCAAATACACAGTTCAAAAAGCATTCTATGGTACAGGGGAAGCGGAATGTCAGGTCTTACAAATGAGATAGGTTATTCATTCTGGAAAGCATTTGGCGGTGCGACAATTACTTATGGGAATCTTTGCTGGCCTGCTGGTCTGGAAGCTGTCAGGCTAACCATGGGCGGTGTGAAACATAATGTTCCATGGGATCTGGAGAATGCAAAAACTTTGATAATCTGGGGTAAGAATCCGGCTGAAACCAATATCCAGGAGATTGCCTTTATCGATAAGGCAAAGGGAAAGGGATGCAGGGTAATTGTGATTGATCCGATCAGGACTCCCACAGCTGATAAAGCTGACATCCTATTCACTCCCAAACCGGGTAGCGATGCAGCACTCGCACTTGCAATTGCCCGGATATTGATAAATGAAAACCTTATCGATAATAAATTTATTAAGAACCATGTTTTTGGTTTCGATGAATTCAAACAATCTCTGAATATCACCCCTGGCGACGCTGAGAAAATTACAGGTATCCCGAAAGAGAGTATTATTGATCTGGCATTTATAATTGGCGAGGGCGCTCCGGTAACTTTCCTGCCAGGATACGGATTGCAGCGTCACATTAACGGCGGACAGACAATAAGATCAATTCTTGCATTGTGTATAATAACCGGAAATATAGGTAAACCTGGTTCAGGTTTTAATTATGCAAATCTTCAAAGTTATATTTTCGATAATATTAAAGAACCACTCTCATATTACCCTGATGATGCTGTTGATAGTCCTTTCAGGAGGACTATTTCGATGACTAAACTGGGAAAAGATATGTTGGCTGCCAGTGATCCGGAACTGAAGGCAGCATGGATTGAACGGGGAAATCCACTCCTGCAATCACCCGACACCAATAGTGTTAATAGAGCGTTTTCCTTACTTGAATTCAAAGTCGTTGTCGACCAGTTTATGACTGATACTGCAGCAATTGCAGACCTTATTATACCGGCGAAAGATATGTTTGAACAATCAGATATTATTGGATCATACTGGTCACCATATGTGCAGTTCAAGCCAAAACTCCTTCAATCTCACGGTGAAGTTATACCGGAAAGTGAAATATACTTCCATCTGGCTCAAAGATTACACCTGGAAATAGATAGAGATCTGATCCCTGAACCCGGGAATGAAAAAATTGAGGAGTGGCTGGCAAAAAGAATTGCCGGGTATTCGGAACTCAGCCTGAAAGACCTGAAAGATGGACCTGTTCTCGCTCCTTTTCTTCAACAGGTCGCATGGAATGATATGAAGTTTGAGACTCCATCAGGCAAAATTGAGTTATACTCCAGTGAAGCACAAAAAAGATGGGGAGTTTCGCCTTTAGCTGATTTTGCTAATAATGTAGCACCTGAAAGTGGAGGATCTTTTCCATTAGTATTTATAACACCAAATACCGGGAGCCGGATCCACTCGCAATTTGGAAATCTTAAAATAATAGGGGATACCGTTCAGGAGCTATCAGCTCTTATTTCACCTGAGGATGCAAAAAAACGGAATATTATAACAGGTAACAGGATCAGCATCTTTAATACTATAGGTGAGGTATATACTACTGTAAAAATTTCTAACAGGGTCACACCAGGTTTGGTTGTTCTTCCAAATGGTATCTGGTATAACGAAGGAGGCGGCGGGAATCACCTTATAGAGGGAAGAGAAACAGATATGGGTTTCGGTGCAGCCTTTCATGATAACATGGTTGAAATTGAAAGAGTTGATTAGATATGCAGAAAGGATTCATTTTTAACTATAACAGGTGTGTCAGTTGCAGTGCCTGCAGTGCTGCATGTCTCCTGGAGAATGGATGGAATATTCAACCCAGGAAAATCTTTACATATAATATTGAAGCAATACCCTCTTTGGTTCTCCATAATCTTTCATTAGCATGTAACCACTGTGAAACAGCTCTTTGTCTCGATGGCTGTCCCACATCTGCCTATAGAAGAGATGAGATTACAGGAGCTGTGGTTATGGATGAAGACAGGTGCATTGGCTGTAAATACTGTCAGTGGAATTGTCCTTATGATGCTCCTAAATTTGATCCCCGGAGGAGAATTATAGGAAAATGTAATCTTTGCTATTCCGGGCTGAAAGAAGGCCTTTTACCTGCATGTACATCGGCATGCCCTACAGGTGCTCTCTCATATGGCGAATTGGCTGAGAACCATAAACAAAATATATTTCCATGGTTTCCTGAAAAGAATCTGAATCCTGCTATCGAAGTGGCTGGCAGAAATAATAGTAGTCCGCTGCGGATAATTCCTGGAAGAGTAGTTAAACAGGAGGTTGCAATATTAGCTGATAGAGATTTAATATTTAAGGGAGAATGGAGCCTGGTCGGTTTCAGCTTTCTCTCTGCAATTTCTGTTAGCACGATAATTTCATCACTGATCAAAGGAGTTTTCCCAAACAAATTTATTTTTCTATCCACCATCTTCTTTGCAGCCACAATTTCTCTTTTTCACCTGGGAAAACCTTTAAGATACTGGAGATCAGCGAATAATCTCAGGTCATCACCATTAAGCCGGGAGATTACTCTATTCATACTCTATTCAATTATATCATTTATTTCGGTAATATTTCATATTCCGGGTTTTCTTGTTGCTGCTGCAATTATTGGCCTGGTTCTGCTTCTTCTGATTGACAGTGTCTATATATTTTCTGATAAGCGGAAATTTATGATGATACACAGTGGGCAGACCTTTATAAGCGGGCTATTGATGGTATCATTCTTTTCAGGAATTATCATTCCGTTTGTTTTTATTGCCGTAATAAAAAGTATATTATTACTTAAAAGTCTGATTGTTAATAAATTAACAGAAGGATTTCCTGGACTGAGGTTCCTGAGAATTGCTCTTTTAATAATTGCAGGAGCAAGCCTGATTTCAGGAATTTCCTATCCTGATCCTGTTATATTTTTACTTTTTATAATCGGAGAATTATTTGACCGGATAATATTTTATTATGACTTCAGTCCGCTACATATTAGCAATGAAATAAACATGCAAATTAATAAAGAGAGATATGAAACAAAAAGAGGTTAACAGTTCCCGGATGCCTGTTTACAGAGATGCCGGTTTTGAACTTTATGATGCATCAACCACTGCTGCAGCTTTTAAAAGAGAGTCGGAACATTCCAGGGAACCTGATAATTTTATTTATTCCCGTTACCGTAATCCTACAGTAGTTTCCGCGGAAGAGGAAATTATGAAGCTGGAAGGCTGTAAATGGGCCCTTTTAACGCAGTCAGGCATGTCTGCAATAGATATTGCGCTCTCAATATTTCAAAATGGTAAAGAAAGGAGACCATGGTTATTTTTTACTGAGATATATGGTGGTACTGTTTCATTTATTGAGTCTGTGTTAATCCTTCGCCGGGGGCTCGATATACATTACTTTACCCCTGAGAATGGGAACTATGACCTTGATGAATTTGAGAAAAAAATCTCCATATTGAAGCCTGCGATTGTCTATATTGAATCTATCTCAAACCCTATGCTTATAGTATCAGATGTTCCCGAAATAAACCGGCTAGCAAAAATCCATGGATCAAAGGTTATTATTGATAATACATTTGCCACACCCTGTCTTTTAAAGCCGCTGGAGAAAGGGGTTGATATTGTCATACACAGCGCCACAAAGTACTTTTCTGGTCATGGTAACCTCACTGCAGGAGTTCTATGCGGAAATGAAATTAACATTATGCGTTCTGCAATTGAATACCGGAAACTTGTCGGACATATGATATCTCCCGATGATGCCTACAGGTTACAGACACAAATTCAGTCATTTAAACTGAGGTTTGCCCGCCAGTGCGATAATGCCTCAAAACTTGCAGAAAAACTTAGCAAAATATCAGTTATCAGCAAAGTATGGTTCCCTGGTTTAAAAGATCATCCGACACATCAGCTGGCCGAGAAATTATTTGACGGAAGGGGATATGGCGCAATGATAACCTTCGACTTTGCAGGAAAGGATGGTAATGAAAAGAGGGATCGCAGGGATAAGTTCATAAAACTTGTTTCGGACAAGATAAAACTCATCCCTACATTAGGCGATCCTCATACCATCCTGATGCCTGTTGAAGCTGTATGGGGAGCAAAATATCCGGAGCCGGGAATGATCAGATTGTCGGTTGGTTTTGAAGATTATGATGAGTTGGAGAAGACAGTGGAGAATGCCCTGGTATCCTTATAGGTTTTATTTCCAGTCTATAGGCTCAATTCCATGTTCTTCCAGGTACTCATTGCATCTGCTGAAGTGTTTATTGCCAAAGAATCCACGTGAAGCAGAGAGGGGAGAGGGGTGAACCGATTCAAGCACCAGATGCTTTGACCTGTCGATCGATTCTCCTTTTCTCTGGGCATAGGCACCCCAGAGGAAAAAGACAATATTTTGTTTTTCACTGTTAATTATTCTGATTACGTTGTCGGTAAACTCCTCCCAGCCTTTTTTCTGATGCGAGCCGGCCTGGTGTGCACGAACCGTGAGAGTAGCATTAAGGAGCAGAACACCCTGTTCAGACCATCTTTCGAGATTTCCACCTAATGGTCCGGGAATACCTAGATCCATCGAAATTTCTTTAAAAATATTTATCAGACTTGGAGGATGATCAACGCCATCTCTGACAGAAAAGCATAATCCATGTGCCTGTCCGGGTCCATGGTATGGATCCTGTCCGATTATCACAGCTTTGACTTTATCGAACGGACAAAGGTTGAATGCGTTAAATATCAGGTTTCCCGGCGGATAGACAGTTTTCTGCTTATATTCTTCTTTTACAAATTCTGAAAGTCGGACAAAATACTCCTTTTCAAATTCATCATTGAGTTTTGATTTCCAGGAGGATTCGATCTTTACATCCATTACTTCTCACCGGTTTTCAGAAGCATCAGCTCAATCTTTTCAAACCTTGACCTTAGGTCCTCAATTTCTGATTTCAGGTCTGTATTACTCTCCTGAAGAGATTTATATTCCGTTTCAATGGATGCAATCTGGTTTTTCTGCGATTGAATTATCTGTTGTTGATCCTGTACAGCATTAATAAGCGGTATTACAAAGTCGCTGTATGAGAGGTTCAGTGTTCCCATAGCATCATCATCAACAATCAATCCGCTGAAATCGATGTGCAGGTCATTCAGTGTTTTCTGAATATCCTGTGCTATCAGACCATCCCTCCTGCGTTTATTGGTATCATCCTTATAATTAAATGAAGCTGTTTTTAAGTTCATAATAAAATCGATACCAAGATCATTGCTGTATTCTATATTTTCTTTTAACCGCGCATCGGAATAGGTACTCCATGCCACATATCCACCTACTACTGTGACAGAGGCATTTCCAATTACAACCTTATTACTTGCGTTTACTAATGCTCCGTTACCAATGGCTGTTGCATTGGTCAGTGTACCGGAAGATACCTCGGCATTATATCCCAACAATGTATTGTATGTTCCTTCAGTAATGGATGAACCCGCACTCAAGCCAACGCCTACGTTATAATTCCCGATCGTATTATTCATTCCACTGTTCATTCCGATAAAAACATTACTTCCGCCGGTAGTTATTTTGAATCCTGCACCATCTCCCATAAACACGTTAGCTGCAGCTGTAGTGCCAAAATAGCCAGTTAGCACACCTACATAGGTATTGCTGCTTCCTGTAGTATTTCCTGCACCACTTTTTAATCCGACAAAAACGTTCCTCCCCCCTGTTGTATTACTACGACCTGCCTGATCTCCAATAAATACGATATTCGATCCGGTAGTATTCAGGCGGCCAGAGTAATTACCTAAAAAGACATTATTAAAACCGGTATAGTTTGATAACCCGGAACTATTACCAATAAATACATTTGAGTTACCCCGGTAAGGGAAACCTGGAACATTATCGGATCCATAGTTTGTGTAGCCGGCACTATCACCAATAAAGACATTTTTCTCTCCAATTACATTCGAAAATCCTGCTAAATGTCCCAGAAAAATATTGGAGGAGCCCGTTATATTTTTATTTCCGCTCGCATCTCCCAGGAACACGTTGGAATAACCCTCGGTGTTGGTATAACCCGCTGCATTACCCATAAAGACATTATCATGTCCGCCGACATTTGATCGGCCTGCCTGGTAACCCAGGTATATATTACTGTAGCCTGAACGATTGTTATATCCTGCCTGGTAACCTACGAACAAATTGAATTTTCCCTGGTCCCCTGTTGGGGTTATTCCAAAGGTGTTATAATACCCACTCTGCTGACCTATAAATATATTGTAATCGGCATTACTATACCTGCCGGCATAGTATCCGATGAAAACATTGTTATTTGCAGTACTATTGCCATAACCACTATAATTTCCAAGAAAAATATTGTCATATCCGGAGGTATTACCCCGGCCTGCCTTAAATCCAAGTCCGATATTGTAATAACCTGAAGTATTACTATACCCTGCATTAAAACCTACATAGGTATTATAATAACCTGTAGTGTTCAGGTAACCACTGCTGTTCCCAAGGAAAATATTGTATGCTCCGTTAGTATTGGTAAATCCTGCATCGGAGCCCATGAACATATTATTGGTTCCGTTTGTATTTCCCTTTCCGCTTGAACTGCCAATAAAAATATTATCAGATCCTCCTGAATTTGCTACACCAGCAGAATACCCCAAAAAGATATTACGGTCACCTGTCGTATTTCCTCTTCCTGATTTGTAACCTAGGAACGCATTAAAAGTACCACCATTATTCGAATACCCGCTTTCACGGCCGATAAATACATTAAAGCTGGTAGTGTCGGCATTATAACCTGCCTGGAAACCCATGAATACATTGCCGGTTCCGGAGGTGAAGTTTCTTCCGCTCTGGAATCCGACAAAAGAGTTGTAGCTTCCTGAAGTTACCCCCTGTGCGCTGTAGTTCCCCAGAAAAATGTTAAAATTTCCCGATGAACCTGCAGCCCCACGTCCAGCATAGGGTCCCATATAAAGGTTATAGCTTCCTGTTGCATTGTTTTCTCCTGCATTATAGCCAAAGAATGAGTTTTGAGAACCATTACTATAATAACCTGCGCGGTACCCAACATACGAATTTCCTGAACCTCCTGTATTTTCATGACCCGTAAAATATCCTATAAAAACATTACCATTCCCGCTGGTGGTGTTATATCCTGATTCACTGCCGATGAATACGTTGTTATCGGCCCCAAGGTTTCCAAAGCCTGACTTGTATCCAAGGAAAACATTATTAGAACCTGTAACATTGGTTTTACCTGCCTGGTATCCGAAAAAGGAATTGAAAAAGCCGCCGTCGGTATTGACTCCACTTTCCTGACCGATATAATAATTATCAGGAGTAAGATCAAGGAAACTTCCCAGATACCCTTTCCCTTCGCTGAATCCTCCAATAGCAAAACCTCCTTTTGCTCCTTTAGTGGCAGGTTCCTTAATATAAATTCTTGTACTTTCCGGAGTTATGCTAAGATATTCCTCCGTAATCGGCAGGCCGCTCTTACCTGCAACATCAAAACCTCCTATTGCAAAGCCTCCTTTTGCTCCTTTTGCAAGATCAGGTGTCTTGTCGAGATAAAATCTTACACTATCTTTATTTAATGAAAAAAGATCCTGTTCATAACTCCCTTTTGTTGTGCCAAAACCACCAATAGCAAACCCTCCTTTAGCCCCTTTTATATCATCAATCATTGGTACATTTATTCTAACTCCCTGGTTATAAACAGCAAACATTGTTTGTCCGTCTTTTCGTTTTACTTCAAATAAAGCTTCGGTACTGAGATCATCACCACCGATTACAGTGACATTTGATCCGCTGGCCAGTCCATCTGCCACCATTGCATAAGGAACAGAATTAAGTTTAGCGGTACCCATGGTCAACCATGTTGAAACAGGATACTCAACCTTAACTCCAACAAAAAGTTCACCTTGATTCCAATCAATAACATCAAAGGAGGCTGCTGAGCCCTGTATCTTTGCCTCGGTCCCTACAATAAGTCCAAATAAGCCAAAACCGTTTGTTGTCACAGAA